>FTEL01003866.1_pt1 | contig 27245 bp, 29 predicted proteins | sample 1658911 | NCBI WGS metagenome assembly FTEL01 (sample SAMEA3914869, study PRJEB12502) | metagenome | biome: forest; material: soil | place: USA | collected 2012-03-12 | depth 0.1 m
CCCAAGACCCGCGCCCCGCGTGCTTCCCCCCCTCTGCTTTTTTTTCTCCTTGCGCCCCCAGTACTGCTGCGATTTCACAAAAGCATCCTTTTGCGTGTCTTTTGCCGTTGTTGCCCCACTCTTCGCACCTTTTGGCTTTGCCCGCAAACTCTCTTCTTCTCGAACTCTTCCCGCCGCCCTTCCCCGGACGACGTTTTCCTCCTCGTGCTTCCCTGGCCCTGCTGCCGAGTCTCGCCCTTCTCGAAGCTCGAAGCTCCCCCGCGCCAGGTCTCTTCTCGTGGGACGCGTGCCTTGTTGCTCTTGGTATTTTGAGAGTGAGTATGCTGCCCCTCCAGATGACTGTGCTTTGTGTGTCGTGCGTGTCCCCCCGGAATCGAGCTATGCCGAGCTGTGCCGTCGACGGCCTATGGAACCTGGAGCTTGGCTATGGATGGACGGATGGACAGATGGGCTTGGTGGACCTTTTGGACGTGAAGGCGTTGGTGGCTGTCGAATCAGTGGGCTCGACCTCCTCTTGGACTGTGATTACGAGTGTTGGACTTGGACTTGGATTGGAAAATCATGGACTCCCCGGAGCTCCCGGACTCCCGGCCACGACGACACCCCCGTGCCTCGATCGAATGCCCTCCCTCGTCACCGTCGATCGGCCGAACCCTCGAGAGCCGCCTCAAGCATTGCGTCTTGAGGGGCCACGATCTCCTCCCCCGAACCGTGACTCCCGATTCCCCATGCTCCCCGCCGGAGCACACGATCCTTTGCCCCCTTCGAGCCTGGCCCGGTGAAATAGTGAGGTTGGCCAACACTATGGGGGGAATGTGAGGCCTGGCTTTGCTGGTACGGACCTGGGCCATGGATGAGGGGGTGGCCTTCTGTGTCATGCCACTGCCCCCGTCCAGTGGTGGAAGTTGGATCTGATGCGGTTCCGGGGACGCCCGCTCTGAAGGAGGCCCCCCCAAACGAGGCACTCCTGGAAGGAGATGGCCATGCCCGGACGACGTCTCGCCACATTTCTGGATCTTTGGCTCGATCCACAGCCAAGCCTACCCTTGCCCCGGCCGCTCGGAACACCGTTGGGGATCGTTGGGGCTGACGGGGCCCGCGCGTCCCTTGATATGCTGGATTATCGGTGGGATTCGGCCCCCCTAGCGCGGGAGAGGATGGGCTGTGCGGTTGATTTTGCGGCAGTGGCCAGGGAGGGCGCCGAGAGCGCGCTGGAATTGGGCCCGGCCGTTCGGCAGCCGACTCTGGAATACCCCTGATCCCGCTCCGGTCGAACGCCCTCGATTCGCCCTCCGGTCCGATCCGGCACGGCATGCTCCGGGCTCTGCTGCGCCGATTCTCGGGATAAGGAAGTCGATCGAGCCGAACATCCGCCACCCAGTCCGCATCCGACTCGCGGTTCTCAGAATCCGCTCCCCACCAACCACCTGGCAGCTCGACGGCTGGTGGCACTGGAGAAGCTTCCTCGTTGGCAGGACGGCCAGCCCCATGCTTGGGGTTTTGTCGAGAAGGATGGGCGACGGGTCATGACTTCGGCTTGCCGAACTTAGGGGGCAAGGAGATCCCACCCCCTTGGAACTCGCCGGTTTTGTCGACAGCCCATCGCCCCTGCTGTCCGCCTTGGCTCCTTGTTGTGGAACGCTGTTTATTGCGTCAACTGGCACACACTCCGTCCCGCCAACGACGCGAAATCTCAGTCAGTCCAGCATTGTGTCAGGAAGCGGCATCGCCAAGCAGGCCACGCACGCCAGCCCTCGCCCGTTGAGCCCCTGGCCAAGCCCCGAATACCCGGACGTGCGATCCCGATTAGTTGCTCTGCCGAAGCCGACGAGAACCTGTCGCTCTCTTGCTTCGGGCCTCCGCCTCGGGCCATGGCTCGGTGGTGTTCATAGGCCCCCCCCGCCTCAAAGCCACATCAACAGAAACGGGGAGACGGCCTCCTCGCTGGTGGGGTTTGGATTCAGGGGACCAAAGTTGTCTCCGGGTTGGGGGTGAACCACCCACGGGTTCTACGGCGAGATCATCTGAGGGCCCCGCCGCTCCAACTTTCCGCTGCCCCTTGACAGCCAGAGTGGAGCTCTCTGGCCAAGGCCGCCCCTGGATTCCAACGATGCTGTCAAGGCGCATGAGCTCGGTCTCTGGCTTTTTCGTCATTTTCAGCAGTCGTGTGATGGATAGGGGCCGGCAGATGAGCGCGAGCGGAGCTACCACCATCCGAGATCAGCCCGTGTCACACTTCTAGCTTAGACATTCGACGCCGCACAGCTCGCTCGCTTTGTTTTGGTGCTGACTGACCGCAATTGATGATATAAATGGCTAACGAGTCAACCAGGTTGTTTGCCTTCACCCGGAGTCCTTCCACGACAACCCACACCCAGACCAGATCTCGGATTCCTGAACCTTCCGCCCTTCTTCAGCGTTCACCAAGTTCTCCGCGAGAGCCCAGCATTACTCTTCGCGTATTCATTCCCGTCTCGCCTTGCCTTCTCTGTTATCACGTCCTCTCAGACGCCCTTTATCTCGTATCTTCGGCTGTTCCTCGGGTCTGAGTTTTACGGCGTGAAGGCGTTCAGCGCAACAGTTGCTCCTTGGGTCCTGGATACGGCAGTCGGCTAAGTGTTCAACTTGTTACGTCGGTTTGATCTTGGGCCTCTCGAGTCCGTTGCGGCGTTCCGTCACCTTGCTTTGATCGGTAAGCCTGTTTCTTTGCCGGGAGCTGTTCTCCCCACTGCCCCCTTTTCCTTTGAGGCCGCCTTTGGCTCGGCCATCTCGTCGACTCCCTGTGTTCTCCGGACCCCCGAGAGAGAATGTGACCGAGGTCTTTCAACGCTGGGGGGGGATACTTGGCCGGGACTGCTCCGCCCCTTTGCGAGGGACGACATCTTGGTTTTGGAACCCTCAAGCCTGGCATGGCGAATCGAGCCATGCCAGCAGCCCATGGTCTTCAACAAGTGCCAACAACCTCGACGGACACTCTGTACGCGACGACCAGCCCCAAGAAACGGACGCCGAGCAGCTTGCCACATGGATGGACTCGCGAGGCCTCGAGGCCATGGTCCGCTCTTCGTAACGGCCTTCCACCCCCTCGCCAACACGGCAGAGCCTGTCCCCGCGAGGTCCCCCTTGATACAGCCGCTCTGCCTCAACGGTTTCTGTCTTGGACCAGATCGAGGTCTCCGATTGGACCGGCCCACCCCGGCCTTGGAACCCGTCACCCACCGACAACGCGGCAAGATGGGGCCGAGCCACCGCAGAAGAGCAACGCCATGGCAACGAGGAGCCAGGACGAAGCCCAACTTCATGATGATGAAGGAAGGACTGTCTGGAATCGACCCCGCCGCTTGTCTCACCGGCACTGGAACCACGGAACCACTGCAGCCGACTGAGCTCTCAGGCCTCGGCTCGGGATCCCGGCCCAGCGTTCACCTCCCGTCACCTATATGACCCCTCCTGGTCCTTCGCCTTGGATCGGGTTGCCACCCCGCCTTGCCCTTGCAAGCCGTTGGGCCCGAGCCTCTTTCGATGGATCAATCGAAGCTCGCTACCTCAAGCCGCGCGAGCCTGCTGGGTCACACACACTGATTCCTGGAGGGTTGGCTAACGTTCATGGCACCAGGTTTGTCGCAAGCGATCCTAGCGATACCATTCCTCTCCTATTTCTGTTGAGCGCTTCGACTCTGGTCACATTTCCACGGTACGTTGGCTTTTTGTTTCTTGTCTCCCTCCCCCACCCAACGTCTCTCCCAAAGTTTGCCCGCCGCATCCGCCCCCCTCCCTCCCGGCTCCGTTGTGTTTGCTTGGTGTCTTGTTTCCTGGGAGCCCCTTTGTTCCAACCGAACAACTGCCTTGTTCCCAAGCGGTGTCCGATTAGGGTGTGGCGTGGGTGGCCTTGGCGAAGCGAACGCCACCCGCCACATTCCAGAGCCAGAGCCTGGCAATGTGCATTCCAGAGCCTGCCACTAATTAGATCTTGTTGTCCTATTACTCTTGGGAAGAAGCTAATCATGCTGGTGTCCAGACATCTTATAACGAGCTGGTTCCTGTGCGTTGGACAGTTGTAAGGTATGCTCTGCTTTTCTGTTCTCACGCTAGCTGCTATACCCTCCTTTGCTATGGACTAGTTGAGTCCCTTGATAGTGCTCTCCTCCCTCCCCTAGATACGATGTTGGGTTCCTCTGGATGTAGCTTGGTTGCTCTTCCTATCCTCTGTGTCCTGAGGTCTAGTTGACCTTGGGCTCTGATCTCAGCGCCCTTGGGCAATGAGTGGTATTAGGACATCATGTGGTAGTTCCTATGATGTTGCTCAGGTTCCCCCGCCCCTGTTCTGCCTCTTTCCTGCTTTCGCGGTAGTGTTCCGCGCTATTTGTCACCGAAGATGAGAGCGAGGTCGCTGTTAGATGGCGTGATTGATCATCTCAACTTGCCCGCCTCATCTTGAGTCATCTAGCACCACTACGGCCATTCCCCGTACCTAGACCATGGGATATAGGCTGTACGGAACTAGCTAGAAGAGACAACACGCTTCCTTTCTTAATATCCGCCTCACTTTATCTCTGAGGCTATTCCCGTGATCTTGATTATGAGACGAAGTAGAGAGTGAGGCGTATTTATACCGCTTACGCTTGATTCCGACCCCCGCCTTACTCTCGAGGCGATCTCTCTTGGCTAGGGACTTGAGACTGTCTCTATATCAGAGAGGACGTGATAGTTCACGTGGCCGCGATCCTAAGTACCGCCTTACTTGTTCTTGATTTGTTGCTTGTTCCATTGTCTAGGAAATGAGATAGGGGTCTCTATCTAAACTTCCGCCTTTTTATTTTCCTTATTCTCTTTCCATTGTCTTTTAGTTTAGACGGTGGTCGCCTGAGGATATACATGATGTGGCACGTGCGCTTCATCCCAACTTCCCGCCTCACTTTCTGTTTACTATGGACCCTTGGGCCTCTTGCTTTAGGGCTATAAATTCTTGCCTTCCCCCTCTGTACTTCCAACTTTTTTCTTCTTACCACCCACCTGCAATTCTGCACCGCACAGCTCCCAAGCACCATCCACTCTCTCAGCCTGGTTGCATGCACTTTTTACAGAACTTTCTCACTCCTTCTTGCGCTTCACCCATCTAACCACCGCGGTCTCAAGGCTCTCACTGCGAGCTCGCGATCATCAAGCGCCTTACCAATCTCCTCGTTTGTTTCTCTGCAGAATCAAAGTAAGTCATTCTCTCTTACCCTCACCGATGCCTCTGCACCGTTTTCTTCACTTTGTCCCTGCGCTTGGCTCTCCGGCCATTTTGCTCGCCGCGTTCCAATTGAATTTCGCGACACTGCGGCTATTTGCTTCGACCAATCAGCTTTCTCGGAGTACAAGTCGCCAGACACTGACACGCGAGGCTCTAGTCACAATGGCCGAGTACACTGCTACTGGTCCCCCCGGCGCCGCCACCAACGGTTCCGCCATGAACGGCTCAGGCGACGGAGGCTTCGCTCCTCCCGCTCCCATGCCTGCCTCCAACGAGGCCGCGAAGACCCTCTGGTACGTTGCACTGACTGCTCTTCTCATCATGAAGCATGCCGATTGACTCTGGGTACAGGATGGGCGAGATGGAGGGCTGGATGGATGAGAACTTCATCAAGAACATCTTCCAGACTGTCCTCGCCGAGAACGTGCAGGTAAAGGTCATTCGCGACCGCAATTCCGGGTATGTTCCGTGCCCCGCTCTGCCCTTGCCTGCTTGCCTTGCAGTGGTTGTTCCTTTGCCCTGCGGCAATTAAATCAACTCCTCCCCTTCAATCCTATAGCTCCAACGAGTGCAGGATTGTCGGTCGGGCTCTTCCCGTTTCTCGTTTTGATTCTCGTGGCGTTCCCAAACTGACAACGACCGACCGACCGACAGCAACGCCGGCTATTGCTTCATTGAGTTCACGACGGCCGAAGCCGCCCAAAAGGCGCTCAATCTGAACGGAACGCCGGTTCCCAACTCCACTCGTGTCTTCAAACTGAACTGGGCCTCCGGCGGAGGACTTGTTGACCGGCGGTATGCTTGTCTCCAGAATTTCAGCCATTTCACTCCACTGACATTCTTGCAGGGACGATCGCGGCCCAGAGTTTAGCATCTTCGTTGGCGACCTCGGCCCGGAGGTCAACGAGTTTGTCTTGGTTTCGCTCTTCCAGTCGCGATTCCCATCATGCAAGTCGGCCAAGATCATGACCGACGCGATGACGGGCCAGTCCCGCGGTTACGGCTTCGTGCGCTTCGGCGACGAGTCGGATCAGCAGCGCGCTCTCGTTGAGATGCAGGGCGTGTACTGTGGAAACCGCCCAATGCGGATTTCCACCGCGACCCCCAAGACTCGGTAGGTTCTTTCCTCCTGGCGCGCCCGCGGCGACGGCGGCTAACCTGCGACAGGTCGCACCAGTACGGCGGCCACGGCCATGGTGGCGCCAACCAGATGATGCCTCCAGTCCCTGGCCACCCCGCCGCCGGCCCCATGTGGGGAGGTCCCGCTGCCTACTACAACCAGGGCGCGGCCTTCAACCCCATGCAGCCCATGAATCAGTTCACGGACCCCAACAACACGACCGTCTTCGTTGGCGGTCTCTCGGGCTACGTGACTGAGGACGAGCTCCGCTCTTTCTTCCAGGGCTTTGGAGAGATCACCTACGTCAAGATCCCTCCCGGCAAGGGCTGCGGCTTCGTGCAGTTCGTGCATCGCCATGCTGCAGAGATGGCGATTAATCAGATGCAGGGTTACCCCATCGGGAACTCTCGCGTTCGCCTGTCCTGGGGTCGCTCCCAGAACAACTCGGGTGTAGGTACACCCTACCGCCCGGCCCCCCCTCCTCCGCACTACATGGGTGGAGGCATGCCACCTCACGGTGGTCCACCGGGTCCTGGCGGCCCCTATGGTGGTCCTCCGTTCGGCGGCAACCCGCCTCAGGGTCCTCCTCCCGGCCCTATGGCTGTAAGTCGTTGATTGCATTTTGACACGGTTGGCTTTGCTCATCTCTGGAACCCGCTGCTAACAACCATCGACAGTAATTTCGTTCCCTCAGTCGTTCATCGCGTTGGAGTTGGGGGGCGTAACGGTTCACCAAAAGCATTGAACGGGCTGAGATTCTCCCGAGGTTTTCCTCTATGCGCTTTCTCTTCCCTTTTTTCCCCCGTCTCAACCACGTCGTTCGACTTCACAATCAGCTTGCTTTGTCCATTTGGCATTGCTCGGCGTTATCCGGATCTCCTCTTCCAAAGGGCTGAATTTTGAGACATGAGGAACGGAAGGGATGATGGACGGATGGCGAAGTCGTTTAGTTTTTTCCATTTTTTCGCTGATTTGTTTACTCGACTCGTTTTATCTCTCGGCGACCAACATCGCTGGGAATGACCGACAGAGTTTCTTCTTTGCTTTTTAGTTCGTTCGTCCCCCGCGCTTAGGAGAGGGTTTATTTGCCACGCTGGCCTGCTCTGCTCGCTCGCGCCCACGGCTTTCACGCAGCAAAGGATGTTCTCGGGGAGGAACGGTCGGACAAGGACGGAGATGAGGGTTATCTTCTTCAACGGACGAAATTTGGCTGGACTTTCACGGAGAGGGAGAGGCAGGAAGAAGATATCTTGATAGATTCTCTTTTGCTCTTCTCTCGAGGATATCAAGCAAGGACACGTGATGGAGGCTTCTATGGGTTTAGGGGTTTCGGTTTGGGAGTTCCCTCGCTCGGATGGGAGGGGGATTTGACTGGATCGTCTCTTCTCTTGCGGGTGGGCAGGCAAAAAGGGAAACATCTTTCGAGAGTTTGTTTTTTATGGCTGGCTGGCTGGTACTTTACTTTACTTCAATGGGTTTGCGGGGGACGCGTTCTTCGGCTTTTCCGTTTTACGCTCACTCGGGATCTTCGTGATCTTCTTCTCTTTTCGACTCGACTCGGTCGCGCCAATGCTATGCTATCGCTTGAAGCTTTGTGCGTGCTCGTCTCATGGCTTGGGGTTGTCTGCTGCGAGTCTTGGTGAGTTTGGTGCCGCGTCTCAGCGTGCTGCCTCGTCTTGGTGAGCTTCATGTGCCATGGTGATAAGTTGAATACGCCCTGCTCGTGAGTTCAACATGTCCTGCTGGCGATTTTAACATGCCCTCCTTGCTGCCAGTGCTGCTTGCCATGTGATGCTGTCCCTGGCTTGTGTGTGCTCTGCTCGCCCCCTCGCTCTCTGACCCACGTGATATGTTTGACTTGCGTGCTCTGCTTCGTGTCTCGCGAGCGAGTTGTGCCCTGCTGCTTGTCTGTGAGGACATGGCTTACTCGGTGTCCCACTCCTGGTTGTGGCTTCGCTCTGGGTTTTGCCCTCTCTCCCTTGCGTGCTGTGGCCGTGTTTCTCCATTGCCTGTTGTGACGGGTCTGCCTCGCCTGTTGTGCTGCCTGAGGAGTGCCCTGATGTAGCTTTCACTCGATCTTGCTTGTTGTGTGGACTTCCAAGTGTGCTTTCTGCCTCTGTTTTGCTTGATGAGCTGGCTTTCCATCGTGCTGTTGGTTGAACTGGCTCTGCTTCTCTTGTTGCGCCGACTGTTGCGTGGCCAAGTTCTACCGAGTGTTGTGGGTGATGTTTGCTTGCTTGCGATGTCCGCTCTGCTTAACGGGTACTGGGCTGGCGCTTTCTGGCTTGTTATGTTGTATGCCAAGCGGATTGTTCTGCTTAGCCAGTCTCGTGCTGTGGTCTACGTGTCTGGGCTGTGCTGGCCCTGTGTTGGATGGGCTGGCCACGGGCTCGGTTTCTTGTTTGCTGCGTCAGGCTGTCTCTGTCTCGCGCGCGTGCTGTTTTAGGTTATCGTTTGTACGCTATGGATGTTCCGGGCTCGGTGTCTTGTGCGTGATATCTCCGCCTTAGGTGGGCGGGCCTCACTCTAGACTCTCTTGATCCAACTCACACACTTGAGGGGGATAATCAGGAACAGGTACTGACGAGTAATCAGCCGCCAACTCAGCCTGTAGCCCCCGGCTGTCGTAGTCCCCGAACTGCGGATGACCCCGAGGAGATAGGATACCAATCGCAAATGCTTGGGGTTGAGATCAGTGAGCCAGGTAAATATGTAAGTAGACTACCAGGCCCAGGCAACAGAACCGACGCCTTGAGCTCGCTCGGCAGAAGCTCCAGCAGGGGAAAGCAAGAAAGATATCGATATCTAAGAGAGGGGACTACTCTCCCAAGACTTGACACCATAACACTATACACTACCACACGTCAGCCGCATCCTCAACACTTCGCGTGACAGCCGAAGCGAGCAGCATAGTTTAGCAAGATAACCAGGCATAAAACCTTCCCTCGAGAATGAGGGAAAGTCACATCAAAGTCAAAACACAGCCCAGGATGCCAGACGAACGGCCTGGCAAGCGAGAGGCTGGGAGGCACAAAGCAAAGAGACCACGGCAACCCGGCAAGGTGTGGCACGACAGAGCATAGCAATGGGAGAGACCCCAGGAAACAACACACAGGCAGAGAGGTACATTAAGTTTCCAATCTGTCCAACGCCGAATGACTCCCTGTGACCCGGTCTCGGTCCTCTCCCAGTCCTGGCACGCAATCCCCGCAGACTTCCCTTCAGAATGCAAAGGTTCGAGAAACGGGTGACGTATTCTGAAGTGGTCTATCCTACAATCCCGATCTCGGTCACCAAATGTGCTTCCTGTAACAGCAGAGACGGCTGAAACTCACATATTTGGGGCGCAATGTAGTCGGCCCGTCTGGGCACCGTTCAGTCCTTGAGTCGGCGTGGCCTCGGTCATGCCGCGGGTGTCGTGTTCTCTCCAATGGGCTTGATTTCGTTTGTGTTTCGTGTTTATTTGAGCACAGTGCCCTCCATCATCGTGTGTTTTGTTCCACTTCTTTGAATCCTCCTGCTTTTGCCCTGCGTCCTTCGTTTTGTCGGTGGTCTGCTTCGGGGTCCCATGGGGAAGGGGTTTGGGCCAACTCGGAAGTATCTTAACGGGATGGGGCACGCCGGTTTGACTTCCTTGGTTCGCTTGTGTCGAGATACTTTCTCAGCCCGTTAGCTTGTCTTGTCCTTTTATTGGTCGGGTCTTCGAGGTTCCTTCTACCTGTGTCGTGTGCCCTCTCTCTTCTCAAGTACCGCCTTGGTCCTTTTTCGGTTCTTCTCGTCGGGTTCGTTTTGCGTTCGAGTCCTTGTTTTCGTGTTTATTCTTCTTCCTCTTGACAGTATTCTTCCATGTAAACGTTCTTCGTGGTATGTGTCCCTCCTCTTTGCAGTGTAGTTCCAATCACCTCTTGTATGTGTGTCCCCCTCTTGTGTGTGTATCCGCCTTTTGGTTTCGCATCTTGACCTTTGTTCTCGAGAGAACGTACTACTCGTGTTCAGGTGGTCGTATTCGTGTTCGATGTCTTGGGCTTTGGGGATTGATCGATCGGTAATGGGTTCGAGGGACTTGATGGTCGAGGACAGTGCGGGAACGTGTTTGTTGACTCGATATCAAAACATTGACCTTGAGAGAATCGTGCTTCTCAACTCGGTGTCGAGACCTAGACCTTGAGCTTTCGAGTATCGTGCTTCTTGACTTGGATCGAGATCTCGACTTTTCGTGGGATGCGTTTGTCGGAATCTTGACTCTTTGGTGTATTCGACCTCCCTCCTCTTAACAGTGTGTCCATCCATTAAATATGTTCCTCCTCTTGTATTGTATCCCATGTGTTATGGTTATGTTGTATGTCCCGCCTCTTGAGTTGTACCCCCCCTCCTCCCTATCTACATTCCAATCGCCATGTGTGTGTGTATGTGTGTGTGTTCCTCCTCTTGACTGTGTGTTTCCTTTCTTTCGTATTTACTCTTCTTGCTTCCGTGTTCGTCTTGCTCGGGGGATCGTCTCGCTCGCTCGGGGGATCGTCTTGCTCGGGGGTTCGTCTTGCTCGAGGGTTCGTCTCGCTCGGGGGTTCGTCTCGCTCGGGGGTTCGTCTTGCTCGGGGATTCGTCTCGCTCAGGGGTTCGACTCGCTCAGGGGTTCGTCTCGCTCGCTTGGGAGTTCGTTTTGCTCGAGTGGTCGTCTTTTTCAGGGGTTCGTCTTGCTTTGGGAGCTTGTCTTCTTTGGAAGGATCGTCTCGCTTCGGTGGTTCGCCTTGCTTCTCGAGCTTTGCTTGCTTCGGGGTTCGTATTGACTGCGTTTGTCTTTATTGTGTAATCCTCCTCTTGTTGTGTAGTTCGCCTCTTGGTTATTGTGTTATTCTCTGCTCCGTTGTGTATCCCTCCTCTTCACATTGTATGCCACACTTGTCCTCGTGTTCCTTGTATTCCCATCTCTTTTGTGCCTCGCCCTTGTGTGTCTTATGTGTATGTTCCCGCTCTTGCCCATGTGTATCCCATTTTCTGCCAGTGTTGTTGACGCGGACTCGGGCCGGCACTTCTGCAATGGTCGTATCGAATGTCATAGGTCTTTGGGGTGTCCGTTCGACAGTCGAGCTTCCCTTGTTCGATCGCTTTGACTCGGTGCCTGATTTTGTCGGGCATGTGTTCGTTGGCCTCGACGGCGCCCTTGCTTTGTCGTGTACGGACCTGTCGGGTATGTGTTCGTTGGCCTCGATGGCGCCCTTCTTTTTGTCGTGTACGGATCGTCCGCCATCACGTCGCTTTGTATGTGTTCCCTCCTCTTTTCTTGACCTCTCCTTTGCCTCCCCCAACGGGATTCTCTTGTCCTTGTCTTTCTATGCCCATAGGAATTACTTGTCCTTTCCTAAGTTATGGGTTGCGGGAGTTAGCAGAGATCACGAGTCATGGGAATGATGATCCGGAAGACCTGTTCTGGGGATGATCGCTTTCAAAGCCGGCGTCAACAAGTAAAGCCGATCCTCAACTTCCAGACGTGAACTGGAATAAAAGGAGGTCGCCACATACAGGAGGTGACACCAGGTTGGCCGATGAGTGACGCACATGGGTTTACAACATCCCAACGCAATGTCGAGGGTTCACGATGTGATATACTGACGACGACAACAAGATTTGGCATTTGAAGGAGCAGCATTCTACCGGCGAAATGAAAACTCTGCAGGCCACTCTGTGGTTTCTGCAACCATGGCTCCTAAGGCCGGATTCAGGGGACGTGTTCATTGGCCGCCTTCGTGAGAGTCCGGTTTCTTTTCCGTGTTGGACGGCCCTAGGGGCGCAACTCCATGATTCTTACGAGCACAAATCCTGGTGTTTCCAGGGAATGGGAGGCTTGGGCAGTCCTGTAGCCACATGGTCGTGCTCCCTCTGTTGTACTCGATGAAAGCTGCCTTTTGTCCGTTGTGATGGACGAAAGCAACCCTTCATCTGTTGTGATGGGCGAAAGGAAGGCTTCGTCGCTTGTCACGGACGAAAACTGCCCTTCATCGCTGTGACGAACGAAAGCCACTCTCCGTCGCTTGTGAAGGACGAAAGCCACCCTTCGTCTGCTGTGATAGATGGAACCAGTGTTTGTCCCTTGTGAAAGATAGGGGCAGATCATCCTTTGTGACAATATCTTGTTTACGATGACTTTCCGTCCGTTCTGGTTGAGGAGAGTAGCTCAATGTTAGGCCTTGCCATCACGCGTTGTCATATAGTTCAGGGGGACAACCTGTCTCTGGTAGCTGACACTTCCATTATGCTGTGGCCCTCTGGAGGATAAGGATGGACAGGATGTGTGAACTTTTCGGCACCCCTGAGGAGAAATTGGAGGTAACAGAGGCAGAGTGGTCTGGAATTGGCAGATCACATGTACTATACTTTAGTTATAGGCGAGTAATTCAGCAAACCCATCAGACTGGCCATATCTTTGTATGAGATCTGGCACAACTGCGATGGATACCCGTATTTCCCGCCATCAACAAGTTATCCATCCATTCCAGCACCATGGCGGCTCCTCGCCTGGGTCGATGAGGTGGATGCAACTGACCCTGATGTGCGCGCCTTTCCCTTCTTCCCATCTCAGGGCAACCTAAGTTCCCTTTGACAACCGATCCTCCAGAGACCTGCCACACCACTGATCACTCCCGCCCGCCAACCTCCCCCCCAACTGCCACCCGGAGTACGGCCTCCGGCACCTATCCCTGGCCAAAGAGTAGTCTGAAGCCCAGGCAAGCAACCCAGAAGAACCAAACCACAACCACTTTGGCGACCTTGAACAACCTCTTCGTGACAACCCACAGAAACCAGCCAAGATATGGCAGCATGCACCGCAGCACCCTCACTCCCCGGCGGAGACACCATCCTCCCATTCCCGGCCAAAGGACGACGGCGAGCAGCCCAACTGGTCCTCCCACAACTGCCATGCTCACTGCAACAGTCGGTCATCAAGTCATCCTTCCACCAGATGCAGGCAAGAGTGTACTCACCAACCCCCATCATCTTCTCCATCCCCCAACCCAAGAGGTAACCACCACCCAGCTGACCATCATCCATCACAGCAATCCCCTCAACCTCGACAGCGCGCATCCCAACCACCACCATATCCCCCGCAAGCGCAAGGATCAAGCCGACGCAGAGGATGTGAAAGACAGGCCTCTAGCCCGCTTGCGCCCACCCACTGTGCTGCCGCAGTCGGTCATTGGCATCTCCATTTCCATCACCTCCATCACCTCCATCATCAACACTCCCCATCGACTGCGCAGTGGCAGCGTACCACCACCCAAACCCGAGCGTGGCGCACCAGAAGTGGAGGTACGTCACAAGCGCCGTCAGTCGCGCATTGCCATTTTGCTTTTCGTTGGCGGGCTTGCTGTTGTTGCCCGCAACCGCAAGCAGCAGGGTCGCGAGTGCGGCATGGAACTGCACCAGGGTCAGAATTTTGGCGCGGGCCTCGCTGTCGCGCGGGAGGGCGTGCATTTTGGCTGGGTTGGGAGCCGGGCACGAGGGCGGGAAATATTTGTGGGCTGGTTGTTGTCACTGTTGCGGGGGGAATTTGTTCGCGAGGGCGGCTCGCGCGAGTTTGGTAGCCGGGGCTTTTTTGGAGTTGCAGATGGTGGCAGGAATGGTGAACGTGGATGAGGGTGGCCAGGCGAGTTTGGCGCAGCAGGGGTCCGGTTTGAGTGTCCTAGGGAGGATGGCGGTTGGGATGAAAGGACAGAGGGCGAGTTGAGAAAGCCGGGCGCGTCCGTTGGTAAATCTCAAGTCCGTCTCGAGGTGTCCGTGGAAACCTCACTGACCAGCTCGTCGTGCTCCGGCGAAGGATGCGTTTGTCTGTTTGGGAGTAGTGCGGGACTTGCGGTAAGAAACGTGAAGGGTTGGAGCAAGAAATTTGATGGTTTTGGCACCTGCTGCCGAATTATTTTCTTTCCTGCCAAATTATTCTCCCTCTGCCAAATTATTTTCCTTCCTACCTCCTGCCGGCGGGCCTCACTCTCAGCTCAGCAGCGGGTCGGTGATGCTCAGGGGAATGACTCTTCGGGGCAACCTCATGGCCTGAAAAATTGGATTTGTTAGTGCTGCCTCGAGGTTATGAGCTGATTGAGGGTACCAACAGTGAAGTCTGTGATTCTGAGATGGTCGGACTGCTGGAGCCATCGTTCCATGCAGTGACACCTCAGCGCAACAACAACAACAACAACTCAGACCCGGGGCAGAGGTCTCTGCATCGTGACTGTTGGATTTAGTTAGCGAACCGTTTGGAAGTCTTGAGAGGTGTTGGCGGTGGGAAACTCTCTCCAGTTGACTTGCCATCTTGGGTTGGAGTTGAAGCCAGTGCCGCCTGTGGTTGAGCTCTCAGAGACTTGGTGCTTGTGCCGCAGATGTCCAAAAGCAATATACGGCAAGGGTCACGGTCACACCATATCAGCATCTGGCATCCGCGTTATTGGCTGCAAGAAATGGTCGAGTGTGCCTGAGAGTCGCCTTGTCAATGAGACGTGGCGGAGCACTGAGAAGGTGTCCCGGGAGAGAGGCAGGCAGGGCAGAACGGGCAAGTGATCTGTTGCTGCGCCACCGCAAGATGCATTACGCTCAACACACCAATTACTGCAAGGTAGTTCAGCCTCTTTAAAAAACCACTTAGCCAGAGACCCAGCTTTTGGTGTCTTTCTCGCCAACCAGAACTCCAGTGAATCATACCCTTCGTATACACATCTCGTTTTACTAGATTTAGGCGCCAGTCATGGAACTGGGATCACAGAAAAGAAGTCGTCGCTTGTGTGGATCTTGCGTCCAAGTCGGCTCGGAGTTCTTGGAGATGGTCCTGACCACTGGAACTGGGCCAAAATCGTCGCTTGCCTCGCCGACTTTCAGCATCAATACCGCCACAGACTTCGTCAGCGAATGCCCTCTCTGCCACCTGCTTCGAGCATCCATCAGCCCACGGCTCTTGGATCCGTCCTGCATGGAGCTTCAGCTGTGTATCAAAACGTCGAATCCGTATCTCGTCACCATCGAATATCCCGCCAGCGCGCTGTTTGGACCGCATAGGGGCGACTTGTGTCTTTTGTCCGACCCGGGTATGCTAGGTCTTGCATTGGCTGCCTTTTCTTCCTGTCCATGTAGTCGAAAGTCACCGCTAACCGAATCGCAGAGGCGCCGGCTAGCCAAGTCATCCGCGGCCGACGGGTCCGTGACCCAGGCTCTGATGGCATTATGTCCACCATCAGGGGGTGGGCTCGCGAGTGCCATGAGACACACGAAAAGTGCCGCCGCTACTCGAGAGACGACAGTCCTACCAGAACCGATCCGGAGCTGCCAACCCGAGTCCTCGATGTGAGCTCGCCGAGTGGAAATCCCTTCTTGTTCGTCTCGAACGGCGCAAGGGGTAAGTACACAGCCTTGAGCCACTGCTGGGGTGGCCGCCAGCTCAGCAAGACGACGAAGGCTACGTACCAGCAGCACCAACAAGGCATTGAGCTCTGTGCCTTGTCCAAGACCATTCAGGAAGGGGTCAAAGTCACGCAGGCGCTTGGGCTCCGCTACCTCTGGGTGGACTCGCTCTGCATTATTCAGGACGACGAGGCCGACTGGAGCATGCAGGCCATGGGCATGAGCGACGTCTACGAGCAGTCGTACTGCACCATTGCCGCAGCGGCCGCGCCAGATGGTACGGTTGGGTGCTTTGCCCAGAGCGTGCAAGATGACTGCTCGGTGCCGCTGCCGCACAACGAGCGGACGGCAAGATATGGCGATATGTACCTTGCTAAGCCGTGCAAACTCAAGGGGCATTTTGACTCTGGGCCTTTGGTGAGTCCGATCCATCCCACGGGACTAATACCATCGAGTGAACATGGCCCATACTGACAAGGTACCTGCTCCTAGTTCTCCCGAGCTTGGGTAATCCAGGAACGACTTCTCTCACCGAGAGTGCTGCACTTCGCCCAAGACCAAGTCTACTGGGAGTGCCACGAGCAGGTCGTGGGCGAGACCGGGTGGACGCCTCCAGGATCTCGCTTCTGCACCCTCCGCAACTGGCTCTACGAAGGCACGCGGGCGGGAGCCGATGGCCCGGCAGTGACGAACGACATCAGCGAGCCCATCGCATCCTCTCGAGAGTCGTGGTTCCTCAACTTCTGGTCCGAGTTTGCAACCCTCTACAGCCAGAAACAGCTGACGGTCGCGACGGACAAGATCCCCGCGTTGCAGGGCATTGCCATCAGGATCCAGAGTACGACCAAACTGAGGTTCCGGTGGGGGACCTTCTTCGATGACACGCCGTTGGCCTTGCGGGTTCTCATGTGGCGCCGCTGGGGCGAGTTCCTGCGGCCCAACCCTGCGAAACTGCCGTCTTGGACCTGGGCTTCTCTGGATGGACCCATCATGTTCCACTACGAGCTTCGCCAGGAAAATGGTCTGAGGCTGCTCTCGCCTGCCGGCCGTCAACTGCATCCTATAGCTCGCCTCCACAATCTGCTTCCAGCCACCAAGGAGCTTCGTCTTTCGACGTCCGTGATTGCCGCCCGGCGAAAAGGCATCTACCCCGACAAGGCGGGCTGCGAAGGCCACTGCTTCCAGACGGCGGACCGGGCATTCAGGGTCCAGTTTGACGGGCAGACGTGGGGTGCTGGCCACAGCCAGGTGTGTTTCGACGTCGAAGCCTGCCAACCCGAAGAGTTCTTCCTCGCTCCGCTTTTCGACGACAAGCCTGGGCACAAATTCTTTCACTCGGGAATACATTTCCACATCTACCATCTGGCTCTTGAGAAACAACACATCGCCGAGTTTGGCGATGTATATCGTCGCATTGGTCTGGCCATGACAGCACAAAAAGAGGATGATTCGTTCCCTCCGGCGACGTCTATCACCCTGGTGTAAGACAAAACGGAATGAACGAGCCAGCACTGGGCCTGTCCGGAGCCTCGGACGCGGTCAGCTCGCACCCTCACCAACAGCCCGCACATCCCGAGAAGGATCTGAACCAGCAGGGCATCGAATAAATAGAAACCAGTCGCATGAGACCCCACCTGAAGGGGATTGGTTGACTCAGCCGTTTGGCGGCACTTAGGCCCCTGGACCACCCCTGAGGGGCCCACGAGCTGAGTGCTGAAACAGCAACCAACAGCTGCTGCGCCGCTGTGCCGCAACCTAGCTCTCGCAGCTCCCGAGCACCAATGCGGCCAGGCAGCAGCTCACAGCTTGGTGCCACAACGGCTGAGGGTGTTGCGGGCCGGGCTTGGGGGTTGATCTTGACGCGGGCCCCAGTGAAATTGTGGTCTCTTTTGGTTCTCTGTCGTCGTCGATCTCAGTAGCTGCTAGAGTCCACAGTAGCAACGATGAACTTCAGCATGAACAGCATCAGATCTCACCTCAGTTGCTTCTCGACTTCCCTACCCGCAGCTATGCCAGAGACGAAAACCACGGACATCGAGCGGGGGCGCTGCATCCCCCGCATCGGCCCTCTGGGCCAGCTTAGTGTGCGATTCACCTGGGCCCAAATCATTGGCCGTTTCGTGTCGGTCCTGTTCGAGATGGGCACCGTTGCCTTCATTGCGTGGCTGTTCAACTACTGGAGGCATGAGCCCACGACGAGGGTTGATGTGTTGATGCCGTCTTTCTTTCCGGTTCGTTGCGCCGCCAGACGAGGTTCTCGTTGAAACTGGTGGCTGACTGGTATCGCAGCTTGTCCTGGGCATTGTGGCCGATGCCTACGAAGTGGTCTCGTTGCTTTTCTTTTACCGAACGCGGGCCATCAACCCGCTGGCGGTGGCATCCGACATCGCTGTGATTGCCACGGGGATATTCTGCTTCATGGTCTTGAGCAGCGCTGAAGGGGGCGCCGGGGAGAGGAGGGCGTACTGGGTCGCCGACATGAGGAACGCCATGATCTTCATGATTGTGTTCTGGTAAGTTGCGGGATAGCGGATGAGAATTGCAGTGGAGACTGACCACGTCTGACTACAGCATCATCCATTCCGCCTTCATCGTCCTGGCCGCCTGTGGAATTATCCGCGTCTACTTCTTGGCCAACCGTGACAGCCCTCAACCTCCACTCGACCTCGACGCGGATGACCAGTTGATCAAGAGCCAAGCGGAGATCATCCGCTTCCACGAGTGGAGAATGCAACTGCCGCAACCCGGTCCGACTGCGGGATGAGAGAGGCACCGTTGAAGGGCGTCAAGAAAAAAGAGCATCAGGGCGTGATGGGGCCGACACAGGAAGTCTAAGCAAGCCAGTCTCACCAAGGTTTGCCCTTAAGGAGACTCCCAAAGGCCCCGCCCGGTCCATGAGTTGTTCGCAACCGCTCCACGCTCGCTCCGCAAGCCAAACCATCAAGGTGGGAGAGATTTGGCCCCAGTCTTGGCTTGCCAGTGCCTCCAATGGCGCTGTTGCGGCCTTCAGCCGCCACGCTGTGCGAGAATATGGCATAAAAGAGGCGCGGCTTTGTTTACAGCTGAAAGGTTGTCGATGCGTGAGGCCCCAGCACCGCGAGCTGCTTTGAGGTCCACGGCTGGAAGGCTCTAGGCCCTGGAAGTGTCCTTTTGGAGCATGTTGGAGGTTGGTCTTTGGGAAGAAGTGGAGGCGGACGCTGAGGGAGGACGCGGAGGGAGAGAAGTAAGGAGAGATCAAACATACCGACCAACAGAGATACTGGTAAATCACGTCTTGTTTGGAACAGGGTCAATGGGCAGACATTGCCTATGCCTCTTCCATCCCCCAGTGTCTGGTGAAATCCTCCCCAACCCTCACCGCAACCCTTCTCCTGTTTCGGAGCGCCATCCAACCAGCCCGATACCCCAAACAGTAACCAACCCCCCTGCCATCCGAATCCCAGCCTTGTTGAGATGACAAAAACAGTCTCTGATTCGAGCCTGGCAGAACCCGTCTCCCACACCAGGCAACAACTAACTGCCCTCCGGCCCGAACCCGGCTACCAGCGGTGTCCCTGTTCAAGCAAGAGAAGGCCTATACCCGACACGGCTTATTTGTGGACACTCCGTGCGAAGGATCCGGCCGTCAGGGGGGAGCCCGGAAAGTGTCACGAGGACAGCCCACTTACTCGGTCCCCCCTGTCACCGGCTGTGGTGCCGATCGGGCCTGGGGTGCAGTCCGCGGGAGCTTCCCGACCCCGCGGTTGCCGACAACGGCCAGTAGCGGCGGGTCCGGGACACACTGGTTTGGAGAGGCGTCTGGGCGCGATGCAGGGTCCTAGTCTAGAAGCCTGATGGGCAACTATTGATCGAGTGTCATTCGTTGAGTCGCGGGTCCGGGGCCGACGACCCCTTTCCCGAGGTCGGGTGACGGTTCCGGGTCGCGAACACTCCACCCAAGGTGCCGTTGTGCCGGTCTCTTTTCCTTGTTACCCATGTATCTGTCTCATTCAAAGCTGGGGTGGGGTTGATCCTCGGGAACGTGTCTTGACAGGGAGCAGTCTCTCAAGATCACAACTTTACCTTCCAGTGATCTGTCAACTATCATGAACAGGCAACAACCTGTACGTCTTTTTACGACGTCCGCAATGTCATTCCACCCGAAGTCTTTGTGGATCCAGCTTCATTCCAGCTCGTACTTAACCCAAGGCCGAGACCATCAAGTTGTGGTCACCATCCGACAGACGACTGTTCCAGACCAGGCGGCGTCTGCGAGGTGCTGAGAAGGCAGTGTTTCACAGACGAGGGCAGAGATCCGATTACCAAGAGCTCTCCTCACCAGAAGCTCATCCACGATGCGCGATCCGACAATAGCCTGGGGACCGTACCCCTGGTCTCCGATAACGGCACTTACCAAGCAAGCGCCCTCCACCACGGAGGCGGCCCTGGAACAGACCACGATGCCACTCGAGTGTTCGAGGCACGCTCAAGGTGGCAGTTTCTGACACATCAAATCGCTGGACACGTCAGACGCTGCGAGGTGAAGAAGCACAAGCGCAGATCATCACACCAGCCATCCTCGAGGGTGTTGGAAACAGTCTGGCAGACTTGGCCTAGACCAAGCAACCGTGAAGGAAGTCTGCCCGACCCACGGCTGTAGAATGGTCTTTTCTTGGAGCAATCGAGGACACACGATACTCACGATGGCTTCTTGGTCGGCCCGAGGGATGGAGGGGCCAGGAGACAACTCCAAGTACAAAGACTCGGTCTTGGGATCGTCATCAACAGTTGGATATGGCTGGTTCTTAATTTTCATTCTTAATACAGGCCTTGAATCAAGTCATTACTGAAGAACAATGGCTACCCACAGCGCAGAGAAAAGACCTCTCGCTCTCCAAAACACCGTCCACGCGGAAGATGGGGAGATCACGCCCACATCTCCGTCCAGCGATGATGTGACCACCGAGGAGGCCGACAAGAAGCTTGAAGCCATGGGATACACACCAGTAAGGATTTCTTTACCACAAGATAAATGAACCCGGCGCAACTGACCGATTTGTCCCCACTCACCCAGGTCTTGAAGCGCGAGTTCTCAGCCTGGTCCAGCTTCAGCTTCGCCATGAGCATCGGCGGCATCTACGGCTCGCTCATGTCGACTTGGATCTACGGTCTCCAAGCTGGAGGCGCTGGTGCCATCATGTGGAGCTGGATCATCGGCGGCGCTGGGGCTTGGGCGTTGGCCATGAGCCTCGCTGAGCTGTCGTCGGCATACCCCAGTGCTGGGGCCATGTACACGGTCATCAAGTTTCTGGCGCCGGAGGATCAGGTGCCTATTCTTTGTTGGATGTCTGGTAAGTGTCACACATTTCAGGACACACTGGTCAGGGCTAACGGACGTAGGCTACATCACACTCGTCGGCGTCATCGCAGGCAGCGCCAGCACCGAGTACGCCTCCAGCCAGATGCTTCTCGCCGCCATCTCCATCGCGTCCGACTTCTCCTACGTGCCGACCACAGTCCACGTCGTGGGCGTCATGGCACTCTTCGTCATCTTCCACGCGTCCATCAACTCGCTCCCAACCCTCTGGCTGACCCGCCTCACAAGCGGTTACGTCGTCTTCCACATGAGCGTTCTAGTCGGCGCTTGCGTCTGCCTGCTCGTCCAAGCCAAGGACAAGCACACCCTCGCCTACGCCTTCACCGACTTCCAGCCAGCTGCTTCCGGCTGGAACCCCCCCGGTTTTGCATTCCTCTTCGGCTGTCTGACACCAGCATGGATCATGACCAACGCAGACAGCACCGCCCGGTAAACCCCTCCTCTCCCTCGTTTCCCTCCACCCCCTAGACTAACTCCCTTTCAAGAATCTCCGAAGAAACCAAAACCCCCTCCCTCATCATCCCCCGCGCCATCGCCCACGCCACAACCTCCACCTACCTCACCGGCCTCCTCTTCAACCTCGTCCTAGTCCTCTGCATGGGCCCCTCCCCGCTGCCTCTCCTCTCTTCCCCCTCGGGCCAACCCGTCGCCCACCTCTTCCAAGCCGCCCTTGGCCGGGGCCCGGCGCTGTTCTTCCTCCTTGCTGGCGTGGCTGTTATGAACCTCGTTGCTGTCACGGGCTTGCAGTCGGGGAGTCGGACGGTGTTCGCCCTTGCTAGGGATGGGTTGTTACCCTGGTCCGGGGTGTGGAGGGCGGTGTCGAGGCGGAGTGGGACGCCTGTTGTTGCGGTTTGGGCGTATGCTGGGGTGGAAGTGGTGGTTGTGGGAGGGTTGGCATTGGTGAGTGGTGCTGCCGCCGGAGCGGTGTTCGCGGTGTGTACGGTTGCGTTGAATCTGGCGTGTTTGGTGCCGGTGGTGTGTAAGGTGGTGTATGGGAGGTTCGAGAGGGGGCCGTGGCATCTGGGGAGGTGGAGCTTGGGGATGAATGCGGTAGCCGTGGTGTGGAATGTGCTGGTGTCGGTGGTGTTTCTGTTGCCGACGAGGGTGCCCGTGACCGGGCAGAATGTGAGTCTTGGTCACTTGTCTCTGTGTCGAATAGGGTGTGTGCTGACGGTGTTCGCAACAGATGAACTACGCCATCGTCGTACTTATTCTCGTCCTTCTCTTTTCGACTGGGTTTTGGTACGCTCGTGGGAGGCGTTACTACAAAGGGCCTGGGGCATCGGCTGTGAGGTTGTCGTCGGCCACCACCACGGTCTGAGTATCCTGGTCTTGTGGTCTATCTGTCGGTTGGTAATGTAAGGATGTTGAGACCATCTCCCAGGACAAAATGAGATGTTTTCCAGAAAGCCTGTCTCTCAAAAAGATGTAAAACAGTTAGTTAAACATCGTAGAGTTGGTCGGATATGAGGAACACAAACAGATCATTCAACCATAAACGTGTCTGCTCAAGGACTCTCTGCGTGGAATAGTCGTGACCGGAGCACCAAATTAGCCTTTCCTTCCGTAACTACCTCATCTGGTGAGCAATCCTCGTGGCAGTCTAATGCGGCAATCTCTTTGGTCGTCAGGTCGGTCGTCATCGCCGAGTGTCCTCCTCCCGGGCCGCGCGAAGCAACTTACCCTGGATCTTGGCAAACATCCACCACGCCCTTGGAGTCGCCACAGACCCAAAGCTGCATCAACCGGTCGCTTTCTCGCTTGACAGCATCTTCGAAACGGAGTTGGAGGAGGAGAAATTGGAAGAAGTGCGAGATTTTTCGCGCCGAGCACAGCGGAGCCCGCAGACTGGCCCGCGAAGCCCCTTTGACTGCATCCCACTCCGCACACCACCACCTCAACGCTGGTTACCCGCATGGACTACGCGACAAAGAAGAGTAACGGCTTCACTCGCGCCTACAGGTTATTACAGTCAAAGTGAATATTGCAGGCGTGCACAGACCGGGCCAGTAAATCTATAAATTCTTGCCTCCCTCCCCAGCTTCCTCCCTCTTTTCCTTCCTCTTCCTCCCACAGCCATCCCGAGGGAGCCAAGTGGCCGACTCGGGGTGACCCAGCAGATGGGTGCAAACCTGGCTCTCCAGGACATTGCCCTATAGTCTGGAGAAGACAATCAGGTCATGACCACCTGACCACTCCCCCTCAAGTGGTCGAGATCAGAATGAACCTGGGACATCAAAATCAGTTTGACAAGCTTCGGCCACCGCGAGTCTACGGTGGTCGGTCAGGTCAGACTGGGACATTCGCATTCTTGCCCGATGCCCACCCTCAAAGCCACAGCTCCCACGCGGCCGACAGAGAGAAAGTCGAGGGAAGAGAGGATCGGGTCGGACACCTATGAAACGCGCAGCAACCGGGAAAACAGCATCGCCATCTGTTTCTCCCCAAAACAGCGCGGAGATCAACAAGCCTGCTGACCAACTGAACTTGGAGTCCCTGCCCCTGGCGATGGGCTCCAAGTGAACCTGCTGGGCAACATTTGACACTCTGAGGCATGAACTCGGCTTGCGGTGGTTGTGTGGTGGTATGCCCTCTGACAGTTGATGCCTTCCCTCCCTGTGTCCTCCCAAGATGATCAAGATTCCTTCAATGCCCGTGTTTAGTGTTTGTAACATGAAGTGCAGCAAGGGCAGCATACTTGATGGCCCAAAGCATGCGAGGTAAAACTGGCTGAGTCACGTCATGCAATGCGCGTGAGTGAAATCTGGGGGAGTCAAGAGGCTCTTGCCAGTGTTGGTTGTGTTGGCCTGCCTGCCCGAGTCACCAGCTCTGAGCCACCTCCGGGCAGCCACGGCAGAGGCACGAAACCAAAATCAAACCCTGTGCGCAACAATACCAATTGGCAATCTACATGCAGCGTGACAAGAAGTCTTTGATTGCCTTACCCAAGATATTGGCTTCTTGGAAGCCCAGAAAGGCGCGGATGGTCCTGAATTGCTGAGTGTCTCCAGGGTGCCGTCTTTGATGGCCGGAGCCTGGCTGAGTGGAAACTGGCGACGCTTTAAACCACATGTCATGATTCCGAGGCAAGAAGTCAGTCCCAGGGCAGTAAGGGACTGCTGGCAGGCAAAAACGCCCCCTTCTGGGAGGGAAAGTGGGTATTTCGGGGCGCACATGCTCTCCCTCTGTGTTGGTGATCCCCCGTGCCCAGCGGAGGCCACATCACATCATGCGCCTGGCAGCAACCACTTGCTACTAGAAGCCTCGAGATACGGCATATACCTCAGAATCCATATTTGTTTGTTTTCTGGCAGTGCTCTTCGGCCGAGTGACTGCCCGAGGTCACGTTCGCGGTGGGGTGCCATGACCACACACCTGCCTCCCGGCCGAAAACTTCCCCTTAGTGCCTGAGGAAGGTCCGTGGCGGGTGGGCACCGGCTGGCCTACACGTCGGTGGCGAGCATCGTAGCCGCAGAAGGAGCGCCTGCAGTTGCCTGGTATCCAAGCCCACCTCCTGATTCTGGCGCTGCCTGACGGTGTGTTGTTGACCTTGGCCATGAGCTCGACCCAACGCGTGACACAGTGCCCGTGTACAGCATCATGTTCTCTCCGCTCCGGTTATGATTAAGGCAACCTGCGACCGAGCGGCCGCTGATTTGAGACATTGATTCGATAGGTATAACATGATGCCCCCGTTTCCCGGTCTTTGGCTCCTCTGCTAACCTACAGTTGCATCTGACAGACTCGTCCTCCAGAACCAGCGTCTCCTGCAACTCTATCACCACACGCACCGTCTCTCCACCGCTCCCCACTTACACCAACATCCAACCCTCCCACACTCCCTTCGTCTTCGGTTCCGCCATGGCTCGCTGGAACCCCCACGCCGCCACCAGCCGGCACCATAAGAACCGTGCCGTTGCTGCCCGCGTGTCCGCCCAGATGGCCCGCCAACAACACCGGTTCCCGCGCTTCGCCATCCGGCCGGCCCAGCCCAACGACTTCCAGGCCATGGCGCGCATGGCCAACAAGGTCTTCCAGCACGAGCACGACGTCGACTACTTCGACAAGCACCGCTCGGTCAAGATGGTGCCCGCCGACGAGGCCTCAGCCATCGAGGCGCTGCTCGAGAAGGACCGCGAGTGGCGCTACGTCAACCTCCGCGCCAACGCCCGCCTCGAAGGCCGCCACTTCGTCGTCGCCACGTGCATGCGCGAGCCCGCCGGCTTCCTCGCCGCCAGCCGCCGCCCCAAGGAGGTGATCCTGGGCTGGGCCGAGTGGCAGGATCCGTGGACGCACCGCGGCGCCGCCCCCGCTAAGCCCGCGGGCAGCAGCAAGAGCGTCTACGTGGGTATGGCCGGCACCGACAGCGAGGGCGAGGCCCTCCCGGACAACGCGTTCGACACGGTGTCCAACGGCCCGACGTTCATGGACGGCAAGACCAGGATGTTCATCCCGTCCAACGGGCTCGCCGTCAGTGTGGTCGACACGCTCAAGTCGTTCACCTGCGCCGGCATGGACCAGCCCGACGAGTGGGATCGCTGGTCCAGCGAGTACATCCCCATGTGCCTCGGCCCGGACGGCGACGTTAACGGCAAGCACCTGGGTATGTCCCTTACTCCCCCTACCAGTCACCCTCCTAATCTTCTCCCACCAGTCCTCCGATCCCTCGTCATCAAGTCCACCCACTGGGACGACGGCATCGGCCGGCAGCTCCTCGCGTGGGGCACGGACCGCGCCGCGCGCGCGGGCTGGTCCGTCCGGGCTATGACCTCGGCGGCGAGCGCGTCGACGCGCGAGGCGTTCTGCGATGCGGGCTTCGTCGAGACGGCCCGCCTGGGCGTCTTTCGCGTCCCGCAGATCGTCATGAACTGGCGGGCCCCGACGACCGCGGCGCCACAACGAGAGGGTGCAAAGGGCGAGGCGGGGATGGCGGTCGGGTGGTGCGCGGCTGAGGTCGGGGAGGGCAGGAGGGAGGGGGCCGAGCAGTAGGTCTGTGAGCAGGTTGCGTGAGGGGGTGGTTGTTGTTGTCTGGGTTCTCCTGGTGGGGGTTGGGTGGGTATGGTCCTGTCTGGTCTGGGTGGTATTGAAAGGGGGTATGGAGTATGGTTGGGCGTCATGGAGTCAGGCCGGCGTGCCTCTTGCTGGGATCAGCGTTTGCTTCTTAACTTATCCATCATGCATTGAATGGCATTTCTTAGCTTCAAACTATGCACAACTATTATGCGGATATCCATGCTGTTTCCGAATCCCTCACCCCCTATCCCTGCCCTCAGCACCGCCACACGAGCCCCTCAACTCGAACTTGACACTCTCATCAACATCGCCCCTTAGGCACGACTCAGGTTTGGTAACCTTAACTCAGCTCCTTGACCATTCCCCGGGCTTGGCATCGGCAACCTCCTCCTCGTCGGCGAGCATCCAGCACCAACCGCAAGGATGATGGCTTCGCAATAATAATACACCACACAGTGCGTCCAACTCCCTCTCCAAAGCTTCTGGAGACCTTCTGCAGCATTCCCCTCAACCCACCTCTCTTCCCCATCCCACAACGAGCCCACGCCGGATCAAAGGCCGGTAACTCCCACATCTCTCCAAGTCCTCGGAATATTCCTTCTCTGCCACACCCATCAACCGGGATGAACCCGGCAACGACTCACTCACCACCCCCTTTCGTCAGACAACGCCCCCATCCGGTAGCCCGCCGACACAGCCTCATCCTCAGATGGTACATAGTAAGGGCAGATGGGGAAAGGGGCGAGAAAAAGAAAGGGAAAGAAGTAGCACGGGATTTGCCGAGCCGGGATAACACATCCAGCTGACAGAGGAAAGGCAGAGGCTGTCGTCGCCAGGACCACCCAGCAAGGAACACACACACAGAAAATCCATCCCACAATTACGGGGCCCGGATGGAATGATCTGCAGAGCGAGCAACGGGAGATCGATGCGGAGCCTCCCGGGCAGGGTTCCCCTATCCTATCCGGGCGTGGTGATGACTGGTGATGGATTGATGCATCTCCGTTTGCCGCGCGCCAGAAGGGAGGATCGACAGGTTCGTATTACTTTATCTGCACTGCTCGTGAGTGGTGCGGCGGGGGGGGGGGGGGGGGGGGGGGATTTTGGGGGGAGGGAAATTACTTTTTGGGGGGGGG
>FTEL01002227.1_pt1 | contig 27225 bp, 31 predicted proteins | sample 1658911 | NCBI WGS metagenome assembly FTEL01 (sample SAMEA3914869, study PRJEB12502) | metagenome | biome: forest; material: soil | place: USA | collected 2012-03-12 | depth 0.1 m
CCCCCTCCCCAACTCCATCGCCTGCGCCCGCAAGGTCGTCTCCCTCGCCGACACCATCCCGCGCGAGACCAACCGCGGCCTGGCGCGCTGGCTGGCCACCGTCATCCCGGGCGCCTTCACCGCCGTCGCAGGCATCCACGGCCTCGACGACGTCGTCCCCGCCCTCACCTCGCAGTGCTCCGTCTACACGGTCACCAGCACCCTCGTCCCGCCCGCGTCGCTGACCTCGGCGTATTCGAACTACATGTCCGAGGCGAGCGCGTGGCTGTCGAGCGCGGGACCGGTGGCGCACAGCCTGGCGTCGAGCTGCGGGCCGGGCGAGGCGAGCGCGATGCTGGAGCTGATCGTGGTCAGTGACGCGGAGAGCTGTACCAGCGCGGTGATGGGGTTGGTCAACGTTCTTGCGGGGGTGGAGACGACGACGGAGGGGACTGCGAGTCCCAGTGCGACCGCTGGGGGGAGTGAGAGCGGGAGTGGCACGGCTGCGGCGACCGGGGCGACGACGGGGGGGACGGGGACCGGGGCGAGTGCTCCGACGGGCACCACTGGCACGGCTGGGGGGGCGACTACTACGGGAGCAGCGACGGGCGCCGGGATGAGGGAGACAGGAAGGGTTGGGGCTGTGGTGGCTGCCGCAGTCGCGGTTGCGGGTGTCATCGCTTTGCTTTGAGTGACTAGGGGTATTGTGTGGGGGACAAAACATGTGGAAAAAGCAAAAGAAACAAAATAAAAGGAGGTTGACTTTTGACAATCCCGTATTACCTGCAGTTGAAACACCCCGTATCCCGGCCAACTTGAGCACGGGAGTCCACGCCCGCACATATTCTCCCCTTCCTTCTGCGCAACCCTATCCATCTATCCATAGACCCTGGTGATCTCCTTAGCATATCCCGCTCTCTGCGGGATAGGCACATGCTCGTGTGTAAAGGCCTTAAACATCTCAGCCAGTCTCTCAACGGGGGCCGTCAACAAGCCCATGACGCTATCAAACGGCGCGGTGCCCGACGGCGCGAACTCCTCCATCATTTCAAACTTTTTGGCCAGCTTCTTTGACGCAGCCAAGGACACCTTGTCTTCAAGGGCTGGCAGATCATGCGCTTCCTCGTCCACAATGTGGTCTTCAATCTTCTCCCAAAGCGTCGCTAGCTTCGGGATGTAGTCTGGGTCAGTGGACTTGACGCCCTGGAATTGGACGAGAAGTTCCTTGATCTGTTTTTTTCTTAGATCTGTCTGAGCCGATACGACAGCTTCCCCCTCGACTCACCCGGGCTTGATCCTTGCGGTCCGTCTCGGCCATTCGCTTTCCCAGCGAGCCGAGATGTTTCTCGAGCGCGGGATAGAGGACAAGCTCCTCGCCTAGCGAGTGTCTTGCCAGATCCCAGACGAACTGGTCGCCATGGCGCTGCTGCTCGGTCTTGTCCGCTTCGCTTGTGACCTTACCATACGACTCTGCAAAGGCTTGATGAGCCGTGAGGAAAGATGCCGTAATGCTAGCGGTGGGGGATACTTTCAAATTAGGAAGTCTTGCTGATGTTGGGATGCCTCGGGAACCAGTTCGTCGAACCGCAACTGCTCCTGCTCGCCTGGTAAGAAGGGCGCGAGTTGGTAGCATAGTGCAGATTTGTCGTTTGTATTTGGATGTGCTTATAATTTGATCAAGAGGTGAAAGGAAACAGCCCTACTGCTCCTTCAAGATTAAGTACAACATCCAAGTCCTCACTAGAGAGATGGAAGTATTCGTGACGTAGAGGTGAGAGCATCCGCCCCATTAAGCGAATCCCCGTCTTGGATCTATCGCCACTCCCAGACCTAAGCATCCTTGGACCCAAACCACCAGATCCACCGCTGCCAACTCAAGGCTCGTGATCTGGATTATAAACCTGCTCGTTCCATACTAATGATCACTTGGTGGCATGTTGGGTGCCTTCTTTGTCGAGGAAAGAATACGTCCCTGTTCCGTATCTGGAACATCTATCTGAATTGAAATCACATCCTGTAGTTCCCATGGCTTCTAGCTTCTCTCCAGTACCCAATAAAACAACTCAAGGTCATCAGTCCGAATCTTCGTCATGCCCCGGCCACACAATCTCCCTCCTGTGCACCGCCCGGATGCATCGAAAGCCAATAAACAGCCACGCCAGGAACAACAACGCCGTCATGACCGAGTTGAACCACAGCATCCCCTGACTCCCAAGCGCCGTCCCCAACCTCATCGAGGCCAGAGTAAACCCAACATTGGGAAAGACAAAACTCCACCAGCTCAGATGGAACCTCCGGTCTGGCATGCCCACCACAACCGCCACCGTGGCCGAGGCAAAGAACCAAAAGCTCAATCCCCAGACAGAGACTGCCGCGCATAGAGCAAGCAACCTCACTCCCGCCGCAACGGTCTGGACATTCACCCCGACCAAGCCAGCCAGGACCCAAACCTCACTCGCCCCCTTTTCCGTGACCACCTCCTCAAGCACCCGGGGCACTTCCGCCGCGAGTCCGATCAACGCAGCACATGTAAAGCTCGGCGGCCCAACAGCAATAAACATACCCGGCCTTTGAACAGGCAACCCAAACGCCATCAGCCGTGACAAGTACGTCGCGTACATAAACACCGACACCAAAAACCCCAACCCCTGCGCCGCCAAACCCGCACACAATATCCCCAGCGCCTCCGTCCCCGTCACCCCTTTCACACACGTCGCCGCCAACGACCCGGCCAACATAATCGGAAAGATCGGCAGGATCCACGCCGGCGTCATCGCACTAACCCTCAACCTCCTCCCCTCCTCCACCGTGAACAACAAATGATACTGCCCGACCGCCACAGCAAAACACACCGCCAAATACACCCAAAACATCACCCTCAAAAACCCGCTCTCCAACGCCTCCACCTGCCCTGCACTCAAAAACAACCGCGCATACTCATCCACGTTCGACAAGATCGTACACAACGACAAAAACAGCGTGGGGATGAAGAGCGCCTCGGAAGGGTGGGTCGCGGCGCGGATGGCGGTCGGCAGGCCGTGGATGGCGAAGCGGAGGACCAGCGCGAGGGAGATGAGCAGGAAGAAGAGGAGGTCGAGGAGGAAGATGGCGAGGCCGATGTGCGAGAGGCCGGGGAAGCGGTGCGGGGTTGTCGCGAGGGTGAGGGCGATGCCGGAGGTGGACATGCTGGGGGGTTGTTAGTATGTCTGAGGGGTGGGGGGACCGGGATGGAGGGGAAGATGATGGCGAGGGTTCGTACGTAACGGTGTACCAGGCAAAGGTGAAATGGAGGAGACGGTCGCGCCAAGGGAGGCGAGGCTGGAGGTAGGTTGGTATCCGTTCGATGGGCGCTGATGCTGGTGGCCGCAGCGGTGACCGGGGCGCGTTATCTGGCGACGGGATGCCCGACTCCGGGTCCTCTTTCGAGCGGTCAAGCGCGTCCGCCGGCGCGTCGCGTGATGTTACGCGCCCCATCCTCGGCCTCAGCTGAGGTTGGTGGTCTTGCACTGCCGTCGCCATCGTGAGAGAGTCGATGCTGTGGAGGAAGCAACCGTCACATGGCGGGATGTTGGAGCTGCGGGTTTATGAAATCTCCAGCGTTGCATTAGCGTTATCAACGGCCGACGGGAGAGGCTGAAAACCCCTGCCGCCCCCTGGCAGCTCATGATGCGGGTGGACCAGGCCGTTTGCCAGGCCCGGATTGGTGCCACGATACGAGGCATACCCACCCGTCACAGTACGAGATGCTCTGGGGAAGCTGTTGGGTTGGGCGATCGGGGTGCCAAGCGGCATGTCCTGCTCGAGTGGCAAACAGGAGCAGTTTGAGACGATATTTCTGCATCTTTGGAGGAAGAGGACTCGGTTGTTGGACAGACACCCAGTTGAGGTTGAGGTTTCACATGTTCGAGTAGTATTCGGTTGGGGCCTAACCGAGACACAGACACTTTACGAGGCATTCCATTCCTTCATGAGAGAGAGGGAGTCAAGGAGGTTAAGACATCAGAGTTACACTCCAACGGTTTCTATACAACTGGTGTAAGAGATGGGATAGCTGGGTACCTATGCTGAGAGATTCGGACCATCGTTGAGTCCCGTCTCCGCCTTTTCACTTGACTGTGAACTTCATCGGCACATTATCATGCGCTGTCTTTCGGTTTGTAAACCACCTTCTCCTTCAACAGCTGAGCAACGTCTGGATCATGGCTCGGCAGGACCACCAGATCCGTCTCCCTGGCAAACTGCTTGATCATCCTGAGACTGTTGAAAGCCGTTTGGGGATCATCGTTGATGCCATCCGGCTCCTCCTTGTCGAGGAGGTCCACGCCGTAGGTTGCGTCCCCAGGTAAGAAATACGTGGTGCCATCATCGCCATAAACAACCAGCGAGACGTGACCGGTCACATGGCCAGGGGTATCCACAGCCACCACCTTGCCGTCCGCCGTAATCTTGCTGGACTGCTTCCAAGGGCCGACCGGGTTCTCCGTGCGCTCGAGAAACTTTGGCTTGAAGCTGGTGGGCCAGTGCTGGGGGAAGAAGCCCTTGATGTTGGCGTTGAACTGAGAGGTCTTCCCCACGGCATCCCAGTGCTCTTTGCTTGTGTAAATCGGGACGTCCGGCGCGGCAGCAACTAGCTCGAGAAGGCCGCCGGCGTGGTCGCCGTGGAGATGGCTGAGCACGACAGCCTGGAGGGTCGAAGGTTCGATACCGCAGGACCGTAGCTGGGTAACGATACCTTCATTCTTCGAAATGGTGGTAGTGGCGAGCATGTCTGTTGGGGACCAGCTGGGGACGAAGCCGGGGTCGTTGTGGTGAACCGACTCGCCTGTGTCGAAAAGGATTGGCCCGTCCGGGTGCGAGATGAGGAACACGCCGATGGGAAGAGGGTCAGTCCACCCTCGGTCGACAAAGGACCGTAGACGCCGTGTGATGACCCATTGGTTGGATATTGGTTGGCTCTTCATGGACGGACGGATCTGGACTGTGCCGGTGGAGAAGAACGAGACTCGGACTGCCTCCTTGCCGCGGTCGTCTTCCGGTTTTGGGAGTTGAGTGGTTGCCATGGTGTTTTTCTTGGATTGTTGTGATTCACGCGAGATATCCGTGCGTTGAATCGAGGAGATCTGAAATATTTATCTCGCGATCTCGAAACCAGGGGTGCAGAGAGAAACACCAGCGCACCCCGTCGGAGTCGGCCAAATGCGAGTTGTGTGGAGCTCCTTCGGGGCTTCAGTCCCTCCGCTAGCGTCTCCATTCTTGGTCAAGTCCGAGGTTTAGCTGTTTTTCCACAAGCTGAGCCACATCCATCTCCGATAGAGCCCGAGGTGCTCGGTCTCATATCAAGGTTATCGTCTCTACCGCACCTCCCTCAAACCAACTTCTCTGAAACGCAAACCGAGCCCGCCACTCAACTTCCGTCTGTGGGTGGACCGCCTCAAAGATGGCGTCGTAGATCGGGGCAAAGAAAAAGATACCCAAGCGGCTGTATACCCCAGGCCGTTCTTCCCTCAGCATCAGGCCCGAGTACACTGCGTCGGGCATTCCGTGCATCACAGACTGCTGCTTTGACCCCGAATCGTCAAGCTGAAGAACCAGCAGAAGATGGATCGACGACCAATCCTCCCCCAGCCCATCCCTCTCCGCAGCATCCGAGTAGGCCCTGAGCGCGAGGAACCCCCCATCACCACCCCCCGGCACCCTCAACCGATCAGCAGGTCGCCCATACCTCCCCCCATCCACAGTCCGTTTCCACTCAACCGCCTTCACCCTTCCTCTGACGCGCAGAGCCGCTCCATCCAGCGCCCCAAACCGCGCCCCCGGAAACCTAGGCTTCACCACCGTCTCAAGCACCTCAAATCCCCCTGCAACAGGCTGCCTCCCCCCCGGCACATAAAAGTTCGGCTGAACATGCCCTCCCACTGCCGTCCACGACCACGAAGGCACCTGATCCTGCACCGGCCTCGCCTCAACCTCCTCATCCGGATACCACAGCAAATTCCCCGGCAACCCCTCCCCCCACAGACCCGCGAGGTACTCACCCCCTATCCACCCCGCGTACCTCTCCGCCAACGCCGAGATGGCATGCACCCTGTCCGTGGCAACCGTAATATTCCGCGCGGTATACGCCAGCACCATCGTATCCCACGACCTCAACGGATGTTCTTTACCGACATCCGGCAGCCTGGGCACCCGACCGCACGCGTATTCCGCCTGCGGTGTCCACCCATCGGCATGTCCGTCAATATCCCGCTGACAAGAAAAGCGCGTCTGTCTCGCGCCGAACTCGAGCGCGCGCCGGGCGAGGAGCCGCTCCTGCAGCGTCCAGGCGCGGGTGTCGATCGGTTCCTCGGAGGAGACGCCTTCGGGGTTGGTGAGTGTCACGGAGCCGGTTTGGCCGGTGGTGGTGCGGAAGGGGAGGGTGAAGAAGAGCGGGGTGGTGGAGCGGCGGTTGTGGAGGAAGCCCTCCTGGACGCGGGCGGCGCGGGCCGCGACGATAGTGATGTCGGCGTCGCCGTAGATGGCGGCCATTTTGGGGATTTCGGCTTGTTTGTCGAGGGGGTCGTCTTGGATGATGCAGAGCGCGTCGATCCAGAGGAAGGTGAGGCCGAGGAGGTGAGTGACGCTGACGGCGTCGCGGATGGTGGGGGGTGCTTCGTTCCAGGGTAGGTCTTGTGACCAGGTGCTGATGGTGCTCTTGGTGGTGGTCATCTGGCCGGCTGTGCCTCCGGGGCCCCAGCAGTAGCTCAGGGCGGCGTATGGTCCGGCGTTGGCCGTGTCGGTCGTGAGACGCAGCTTCCAGCTCTGGTTGGTTGGGTCATGGCTCAGGATATGGATGAGCCTGGTGGGACGAATCCGTGGTGATCTGAAGATTTTGCACTCAGGGTGGGACCGTAGACAGTCGTCCAGCCAGCGGCGCATGAGCTGTGTTGATGCCGGGTTCAACGGCGTGTAGGGGATCGGGCGTGTGAGCACGTCGTTGGCTGCCGTGTTATCTAGGAGTTCGTCCGTCAGTGAGGGGTCTTGAATGGATTCAAGGCCGAGATGTTTTTACCCTCACTCGCGCAGTACGAGAACATGGAGTCTAGCCCCCCCTTACAAACGACCTCCATCTTCCTCGTCGCCGTGTCCCAGAACCCGAAACGTTCGATCTTGTCCGGGATCTGGCTGTCACTCTTGTTTGCCCTGGCGCGCGCGCAAAGTTCCAGGCGTGCTGAACGGGCATCGCGGGGAAGGTCAGGAAAAGCCCGGACTAGTCGAGTTGTGAACTGGCAACCTTTTGCAGCGCCCTCCAGAATATCTCCGAGTGTGGCCTGTAGGTGAACGTTGATGTATCCATTTTCCTTCTTCCACATGTCGCGGTCCCAGTCATGGTTCAGAGTGACCTTCTGGCAGTGTGTGCATGAGTGGGTGTCGAGTGCCTCGAAGTCGTACAGGGACGCCGGGGACACGGAGGGGGAAGCCATGGCTGGGCCAGAGGTGCAAACGCCTTGCCAAAACTTGACAGAGCAAAGGTAGCTCCGTTGGGGGTCAGGTATGCTGTCGTTGTGACACAAGACCACTTCTCAAGGCGGTGAAAGAGACGGAGCCTGGCCACATCCCCCCAACCCTCATCGGGCCCACAACCGGTCCTGCAGGCGTTGGCTGATGGTCAGACCCCTTTCGGTTTGGCGGGTTAGCTGCATGGAGGAGTGGAGGTTGCCTGTTGGCTGCCGAACTCGATCCGATTCGCCACCCTTCCCCTGGATTCATGAGTCTCGATGTCTCGAAGGCGGTAGTGCACCTCGGATGTATTTGTTCTCTTTGCCTCTATACTCCCCATTGTATTGTACGAATTAGAAATTACAGACCAAAACACGGTCAGAGCGTCCCATCCCATCCTACACGACCAGCAGCCCAACAATCCCCGCAACGGCGGCCATGCCCAACGCATATCCCGCCTGCGACCCCTGGCGCAAACCGGCCGCCGCAGACGGCTTATCCGTGCTCGTCGCATTCTGGGACCCGGTTGTCGACGCCGACGGGGCCTGGCTACCCGTCCCAGTAGCCGCCGCCGTGCCGCTCGCCGCATCCGAAGTCGTCGACGTTGAACCAGAATCAGACTCAGCCGCATCGGTGCTCGTGCCGGTAGCCGCCGCTGTTGTGGCTGTCGTCTTCCTGCTGCTGCTGCTGCTGCTGCTGCCCGCACTCCCAGAGCCTCCCCCCTCAAGATGCAGCAGCTGCGTGACGTTGCTGTCGCTGCTGTGATCCGAGAAGCGCTCGAAGCTGGCCCAGCTCAGCGCGCCGTTGTCCCCGCCGTCCTTGAGCGACGCGCACAGGTCCCACATGGCGTTGCTCGCGCAGATGCTCTCGCCGTCGCTGACGACGTTGCCGCCCGCGTTGGTGCACGACGTGAACAGCTGGGTGATCATGGAGGCCAGGTTGTTGAAGAAGTCGTTGTCGGGCGACGAGAGGCAGTCGCGGCACTGGTGGATGTAGCCGTACCAGCCGTCCGGGTTGGGCACGCAGATGCAGTTCTTGATCTCGGAGCCGATGCCGCCGGGGCGCTTGATGGTTTGGCACTTGACCATGGTCTTGTAGATGGGGCCGCACGACGTGCAGTCGTCGAGCTTGTTGGGGCCGTCTTCGGCGACCAGCGTCGCGGCCGAGGCGGAGGGGACGGCCACGAGGAGCGCGCCAACCACCAGGTGGCGGAGGGAGGGGGTGATTGTTGAGAACATGTTGGTTGAGAGGGCGCGGGTTGTTGTGAGAATCGGAAGCTTGCCAGACCAGAGACGAAGCAGAAACCCCCCAAACGTCGGGAGCCGGTGGGTTTTAATGAGCGCCGTCCGGCGGCGGTCCAAGACTCCAAGGCCCCCCCCCTGGACCCTGCTGGAAGGATTTGCAATTTCCCCTGACGGGGCTGAATTGGGCATTGGCCAAGACGACGGATCAGTGTCCACCAGGCACCAGTGGGCCCCAGCGGACATGCCGGGTGTTCCGTTTAGATGGGTCTGGGCCTTGTGATTGGAAATGTCCTCGGTGTGGTGCTTCGGTCTTGTGACTTGCACCAACGAGATCAACCTGCCTCAGATTCGCAGCGAAACAAGCTAAGCTACACGCCACCATCACACATAATACACCAATTGCCCCCTAAGCCTTTTTCCCCAGTCTGTCCCAAGATGCCTGCCATGTGTGCAACCACCTCGCCGTTTGGAGCTCAAGTTGCGTGCTTGGATCGGAAGTTGGGAAGCCAAGCCGTTCATTCGGTCCCTTGGTCGCGAGGTATTTGCCAAGTACAAAAGCTCGAGTTTGGGCCTTTTCGGCACTGCCTGCGTGTCGGCCCAGTGTTATTCCAAGTGGGGAGAGGTGGACATACGCACGACTGCCCGCTGCAGTGGTTGACAGTGGAGGTGACGTTGCTGACATGGCGAACTAGGTACGCTAGGACAATGGAAAGCAAGATGGTAGAGCCGCGACCCGACAGGCTTGGTGAAACTGGGGACAAAATTGACATATCAGAGCGGTGCTTCGAGGACAGACAGCTCCTCTGTTTATATTGTGCCCGAAGTCCTCGACGCCTTCACTCGTGTTACAGCACGTGGTAGTACGTTGGTTTGCAACATCGGTGCCCCAATACCGCAATTCACTCTCCAGCGACATTCTGAAGGACATCACCGCTCATATGCCTGGTACTGCTCCAATGTCTCCACAGCATCTTTACCGCTCTTGTGCTTTCAGGTTCCCTTGCCCGCATCCTAATGACACCGAGCTTGTGCTGTTCAGTTTGATTGGCTGGGACCCGGTATTCCTGTCACGGTGCGGCAGGCAGTATCTCCCGGACCACTCAGACGCGACAGCACAGATGTGCTGTAACTGGCTTCAGTTCAAGGCCGGCAAGAAGGATTTGCACAGACCTTTTTTCTCATCCCTAACCCTTTGATTCCCAGCAATCTGGCTTCAGCAGCCCGTCCAGACGAGATCCCTCGCCCCAGTTGAGCGGCGTTGCCATGGTACTGCGACAGCTCCTGTCGCGGTGCCTGGCCAAGCACAGGGAGGTTTGATGTCGGGAAAAGCAGCGGCGTACTGGTTGTGGACATGCGTGAGTTCATACTACCTGCCTCCCTTACTTGCTGTGCCATGGTAATGGACGTGGATGAGCTGGCTAATACGCCCCGCGCTATCTAGTGCCGATGCCGCTTCTGGTGCTCCTGGGAATACGACTTGGTCTGCTCCCAATGTGAACACAAACGCTGTCGCAGGTATTGTGTCGTTGACAAGGTCCTAGCCCAACAAAACAGCACCGTAAGTTCGCACTCATGCTTAAGCAAGATTATCTCGTTCATGGAGTCAAGCGGAGCATAACTGGGTTACTTTTGCCAGATTACGGTCCCGGAACTCCTGAAGGCTCATGAAGCCAGAACAAGAATCCCAAGAGAAACCCCCCAGGTCGGGCACCGGGCAGTCAGTCTCCACGAGCAACATGGAGGTCCCAAGGTTCAGAACGCGAAACAATATGTCACCGGACTGGCTCTTGAAATCGTCAAAACTATCCCATGGAACGTGCATTCCTACAAGATGATTGACGAGAAGGACATGCTGGGTCAGCTTGTCGAGGCATTTTGTGTTGAAATAGGGCGGGAGACGGAAGGGACTATCATGCACTGGCTGTTTCAGCACCATCGGTAAAGTTCAATTCCCTTCCATGCTCCCCACCTCTCGGCCTTATAACTAATAAACAGGTACAACCAGGGACCTTGTTGTAGCACTCGACTCGGTGTTTACCAGCGGCGATGGTCATCCCCTAACCGAGCAGGATGATCGGCGAACAAACCCTTTGGAGGCGGAGAGCTCGTCCTGGAGTTGCAAAGACTCCGTAGCCCACGGAGAGAACAAGGGAGACGAAGGAACCAGGAGGATGTATATTGGCGGGCTCGTGCCCGACCACAAAGCAATAGTTGGGAGTAACGCACTGGACAGGTTGGCCACAAGGTTGCGGACCAACCTCTGGACACACGAGAGCGACGGACTCGAGAATCCTGCGGCCCATACGATACGACGCCAAATCCTCGACTACCTCCCCCGTAAAAAGTTCCGCGACGAAGGGCACCACATTATCTTTCACCTCAAATGGAGCCACATCGCCAACCTGCCATGGACAGACCGCCGGTCTAAACTCAACGGCCTGATCATCACTTCGTGTTCCGACAAGGCTCAGCTAGTGACCGGCGAGCAGTACTTGTGCCAGAAATGGCCCTGGAGTGGGCACAAGGTTTTTGACCTGGTTCGACATGCAACGTACACGGTCTGGCGCAACCCGCACGCCAACAGCTACAGCCATAGCGGGATCCCGACAGGTCAGTACATCCGAGGCTCGATGCCGATGTGCTGGGGCAAGCACTCAGTCGCTGACTTGCAATTAGTTTCACTGTGGAACGGCACCCATCTGAGCGCACGGCATGCCCTTGGAGATCTGGTAATAACAGCCACTGGTCCCGCCTACACTCTCGCCGAGTGCGGCGAACAACTCGCCTGGGTCGCCGCCTCGATGTGGGGTCCCCGGACTGGGCTGCCGCTCGTCTCTTACACACCATGCCTCCGACGGCGAACTCTGGAGGATCAACTTGACTCCTCCGGTATCGGAGAAGCAACTTTCGACATCCTGGTGGAGGAGACCCCCATACTTCTTGCACAGCGCGTGTGGGCGGACGTGGTGCGGCGTGGGCCACTTGGGCCGGTTGTGGTTGTGAACGGGTTTCCCGTTTTTCGCCAGCCAGACAACCACTCCGGGCTGGAGGCTTCTCCCAAGCTTTACGGGCCGCGGGATATCAACCGTTTGGTGCCACGTTTCAGGATGTTTGCCTGATAGGATCTGCGAACACCCTGGTTCTTTTCACAGGCAAAGAGAAAGTGTTTTCCTGGATGGATGCCAGGTGCGTCGAGCATGACTGCTGTGCGGTGGAGCGCCGGGAGTGCCAGAGTGGTGAGCGCTACCCCGTCCATCCTCTCGAACAAGACGATGCCCGGCACATCATTATGCCATGCACGAGCGCCATGAACGAGCACTGCAGCAATCCGGCCCCGGTTGCGGCTACAACCCCGAGCCCTCTTGGGGCCCGACCAGGACTGGGCGACCCTGCTGCCGGTTGTAACGGCTACGACGGGACCGAATCGCGCGGCTCTGACCACAGCAGCTCAAGAATCATGGAGACGGACGAGTCGGATGGTTGGGCCTCCGCCGGAGACAGGCAACTCGATTCTGCATTTTCAACTCCAAGCCCAGGGCTCTCCGATGGGTCCTTGGAGTCTGACCTGTTCTCCATGTCGGACGTTTCGGACAACACCCCATCAGTTGATCAAAGCAACCCGATGCTGCCAGCCTTGCGAGACGCCTTCGTCAACCGTCTCCTGGCACGCTACCAGGCACACTTAAGGAGCGCAACAAGCGGCAGCAGAGCGGCGGGGTCGACCTCGATTACAATGTCACTCCCATCCACCTCATCAGGGACTTCGGGACAATCTCACCGAAGCAACCGGCGCCAACGACCCAGCGACGAAGCCGACGACGATGACTCCCCGTCCGGTCCCCCACCGCCAAAACGCCCCAAGCATATTCCCGCCTCCAACCCCCCCCAGAAGAGACTCCTCGCCTGCCCCTTCTGGAAAGCGAACCCCTCCCTCCACCGCTGCTGCGCAAGCAAAACCCTCACCCGCATCCGCGACGTCAAACAGCACCTCACGCGTTACCACAAACCCGACCACTACTGCAACCGCTGCAAATCCATCTTCCAAGGCAAACCCGCCCTGACAGAACACGTTTCTAACCCAGCCGGCCTCTTTTGCGTGCCCTCGCCACACCTTAACGGCATTACCCCTGACCAACAAACCCAACTCTCGCGCAAGTCCAACAAAGCACTCTCCGAGGAGGCGCAATGGTTCGTCATCTGGTCCGTTGTCTTCCCCGACCTGCCGCGGCCCGTCTCGGCCTACATCGACGAGCGCCTGTCCCAGGAGCTGGGCAGGATCCGCGAGTACTGCAGCGCCCACGGCGCAACCATCCTACAAGAAGCCGCACGGGAGGTCATGGCGCGGGGAGAATGGCCCGGGTTTCAGGGGCTGCCGGATGAGGAGAGGGAGGACGTGCTGACCTGGTGTGCGCGTGAGGGGACCGAGGCGGTGTTCTCTCGGTTTGCGGAGACGGTAGGTGGCTCGGAGGGCGGTGTCATAGGTCAGTGCTCCGGAGTGGTATTAGCGCAGCACGCGACGCCCACGACTCCCTCAAAGGCACGGCCGGATGGGGTGGACGGGGTTGGGGGCGAGCTGTTTTTCGCAGGATTTGAAGTCAACACCACGATGGAGGAGAACGGCGGCGGCGAAGGGAGCGAGGCGCCTTTGCGAGGCGGCGAGGGCTGTCTGGAAGAGAGAGGAGGGGAGGGCCACGATGCGGCTGGGGAGCTGCTCAGCTCCAGTCTGGACGACAGATCAAGTTCCCCGGACTTTGGGTGGGTAAACGAGCTGTTCGGATGGAATCCGGAAGAAGGGGATACGGATGGCCTGGTGTTTGTGGAAGGGAGTTGACACAATGATACCCTTGGGTCGCTAGATGACCGTTGCATTTCGAATCCATCAAACACAGGTCTCTGGGTGGTCCGACTGACCGGACATGTTGCTTCCGGGACGTGCCATACGTATCTAATCGTACAAGCAAGCGCCTCGACAGGCGTTGTTGCAGTCCAGCGTTCAGCCCCGCTTGCCGGAACCCGAGTCGCCCCCCTCCCCGCCGCCCCCGCGGCGTTCACGCTCCAGCATGGCGTCCCACCCCTCCTGGGCTTGTGCCATGGAATCGGCCTTCTCCTGTTGCTGGCGTTGCTCCCCAGCGTGCTGCTGCTGTTGCCCAGGCTGCGCTTGCTGTTCAGGATGCTCCTGCTGTTCAGGTTGCTCGACGCGCTGCGACTTCGTCTGGGTTGAAGGCGGGCGTGAGACTGCACCCTTGGACTCGGATTTTCCCGGCCCGCGGGTTTGCCCGAGGCTCTCCCTGAGGAGTGGCTGGATGTCCCTAAGCAGCCCGACCAAAGCTGGTTTCTGTTTCGCGGCTGTCGAGGAGTAGCCTATTACTGCCAACAGCTTGACTGGCCACCCGACGGCGTAGTGGCACAGGATGCCATAGGCACCAAACCGCAAGCCATGCCACGCTCGCACTGCCGCCAGACCAGTGAGCAAGGCGGTCCTGCGGGTTGGAAAGCACCACGGGTCGAAGCTGGCCGGCTTCGGGGTGTAGAAGGGAAAGCGGAAGGTGGCGTGGCGGCGGTTCGCCATGTAGCCCGCGGCGAGGAGGGTCATTGGGGAAGCCCAAGCGCATCCCGTGAGGTAGGCGGAGGGGGTAATGACCAAGAGGTCGGCTTCGTCGGGAGTAACGACGCGTTTGATCAACAAAGATGTTTTGACAAGGTATGTGGCAACATACCGCCTGTGATATGCTGAGGTGAAGCCGAACAATGGCGCGAAGAATGGGAGCTGATGGGTGGTTTCCAGAGGTGCGCTGAGCAGCCTGAGGGCCTGCTCGACTTCCCGGTCGGCGAGTTTGAACGTGGCCCGCCCTCCGACGTAGGTCAGCAGGGCCCGGGGGTCGGTCGGGCGGTCTCCCATGTCGGTGGAGGGTGGTGGGTGGTGGACCCAGGTAGGAGGTTGATGTTATCGAGAGAAAATGTTGGGGCAGTTTTACGCGCAACGCGGTACCTTATCCAGGCAAGCAAATAAAGTGGTCCGTGCGTTGCAACTGACTGGCCAGCGATCCAGGAGAAGGGAGATCCATGTGGCGGTGGTGCCAACTACAATACTGCATACCTACCTAGTTAGGTACTTTGGGACCTAGCTAATGAAGATGGCTGGCCCTGAGCCTGAACCATTGGCTGGCTGCCTTGATATTTAGCAATGGGATCCCGCCGACCTGGACGTGGATAGTCTCATTATTGAGCTACGGGACGCTCCCGGCGTCGGCCCCCCAGGCCCCTCCTCGACCCGAGCCCTCCAACTGCCTCCCACTGCGGCGGGTTTGCGGGGGCCAAACTCGGCCCGCTTACCGCTTACCGGGCTCGCCGTCATTGGAGGGTTAGTACATGCGCGCGTGTGTGGAATCATCCCCCACTAATACTGCTTACAAGTTACACAACAGTCCCGCATTCAGGGGCTTCCCTTCAGATTCACGCCGCAGCGGCGCAGACGCCGACACGGCCCATCAACGGCACAGACCGTCGACGGCTGTTTGGGACGACCCATCCATCTTTGAGGCAAGGTCGACTCGGTGCAACATATATAGGTGTGGAACGTCAGCAGATAATGCTTGAGTGGTGCAGCCTCAGACTCTTCTTTTCCCTTGTCCAACCTATCCCTTACCCCCAAATTCCTGGCACTCCAATACCATGTCTGTCCCCTCTCAACCACCGCCCTTCCTAAGCACCAGTGGCCACTTGATGTCCGTCGATGCCATGAAGGTGAGCTTCTGACGGCCAGCCTTGCGCCTATCTCCCTAGGTATACTTCTGGCAGCCCCTGACAAGCAGACCAACAACAGGCAGTCATCTGGGCCGGCTTCGCCGCGTGCCTCTTTTGCTTTGTCGCCCGGTCGCACATCCGATGGACCTGTCTCCGACGGTTCATGCCGGAGGATTGGGCCATGTTGGCTGCCCTGTGCATGCAGCTGGCCGCCGCCTGTGTCGCCCAGCTGCGCCTGGATCATGTCTACACCATGGAAGATGTCTCCAACGGCGTGATCCCCGTGCCGCCAACCTTTATGGAAAATATGAGAATGGGATTGTACGGAATGTACATCCAGGGAGTCCTCAGCATCACTGGCATCCACGCTGTCAAGCTGAGCTTCCTCATCTTCTTCTTGCGCCTCGGCCGACACGTCACCGAGCACTTCGTCCTCTGGTGCATCGCCGCCTTCGTGTCCCTGGCGTCATTCGCGATCAGTATTGGCCTTCTGGAGTCCAAATGCACACTGAGCTCGCTCGAGATCGTCATCACGCAGTGCACAACCAAGGCAGCCGTTGACAGGCAGCGGACCTACATGGTGGCCTACTGCACCATCGATGCCGTCTCGGATATCTTGAGTATGTCCCATTCATTCCACAGTGACACTAGGTCGATAACTAGTCAAGACGCTAACAAGCCAGTCCTTTGTGTCCCCATCGCCATCCTCTGGAGGGTCCGCCTCAGCTTGAGGAAGAAGCTCGTGCTCACTGCTATTTTCTCCTTGACCCTGTTCACTGTTGCAGTGACCATCATCCGGGGGACCATCCAGACAGGTAGAATCGCCACCGACGGAACCCAGGCGCAAAACATTGCTTGGGTGTGGTTCTGGCTCTCCATCGAGTTTGTTTTTGGTAAGTTATTCCCTGTCATCTCGATCCCCATCCCCGGCAGGCTCAAGACTGACGCCCAAATCAGCATTCATCGTCTCCTGTCTCGTGTCCTTCCGGATGCTCTTCGTCCACAATAACCACAAGCCGGTCAACAACGGCCTCCATCCCAAACCTTACTCGAGCCCGAGGCCATCCCGCAAGAGGTTTCTCGACTCGCTGCTGGATACCTTTCACGAGTGGGAGGGCACAACTCGAAACTCCCGCGGCATGTTCCTCTTGAACAACACACTGCCGTCGGGGAGGATGAGTTTGGACTTCATGTGCTACCAACCCGACGATATGGCGAAGGGAGACACGGAGGATGGAAAACCCGAGTCCGTCCAGACGATAGTTGGCCGTCATGTTGATGAGCAAATCCTGAGACCAAACAAGGTTAGGGACGCCATGGCAAGGAAGGAAAGGGGGCAGGTGTGAGCTGGGGTTGTACGTGTTGCCGAGAATCAGCAGTGCGCCGTATGCGCTCGGAAAGGTGTAAGTATTCCGTACTTACGTACGAATTCAGGCATGGAGCAGTCCACTCGAGGGCCGTCATTGGCGCGCTTGAGAACACCAATACCACGTTGCCAGTCGGGGTCGACAGACAGCCTCCCAGAGGTAAAATGTTGCGCCAATGGGGCGAGAGAAATAGATGCCGACTGCCAGGGGTTCCAGGGGTTGTATCAGCCGGCCAGGAGGCGCGGACGGAGAGTCCCCATTGAAGAGCATGCATTTAACAGCACTCATAACGCTCCAGAACCCAAGGTTCAGTTGGACACATCTTTCTCGGGAGGGAACAACACCTGCCGCAACCAGCCACTCTCTAGGACCAGTCCTCGTGTAGATCCTCGACGATGCTGTCGTCCACCACGAGCCGCGGGCTCCTCCCCCTCCTCTCCCTCATCGCAGCCACCTCGGCATCCCCACACCGCGACATCACCCCTCGCGCCGCCACCTTCACCAACCCCGTGCTCTGGGAAGACTACCCCGACCTGGACGTCTTCCGCGTCGGCTCCGTCTTCTACTACTCCTCCTCAACCTTTGCCTTCTCCCCCGGTGCCCCCGTCCTCAAATCCTACGACCTCGTCAACTGGGCGCCGGTCACCCACTCGGTGCCCTCCCTGGCCAGCTTCGGCTCCCAGTACAACCTCCCCAGCGGCACCCCCGCCGCCTACGTCAAAGGCATTTGGGCGTCCACCCTCCGCTACCGCGCCTCCACCGACACCTTCCACTGGTACGGCTGCATCAGCGGCGGCGCCACCCAAATCTTCACCGCCGCCAATACCACCGCGGGCGCCCACTCCGGCGAGGTCACCACCCCTTGGTCCTGGACCTCCCACCCACCCATCACCAACACCTGCTACTACGACGCGGGCCTCCTCATCGACGATGACCCCGCCGAAACAATGTACATCGCCTACGGCAACCCAACCATCAACGTCGCGCAGCTGTCCCCATCTGGCCTCTCCCAGCTCCTCACCAAACCCGTCTACACGCCCCCCTCCGGCACCACCATCGAAGGCTCCCGCTTCTACAAACGCAACGGCGTCTACTACATCCTCGTCACGCGCCCCGCAGACGCGGAGTACGTCCTCAAATCCACCACCTCCAGCCCGTTCGGTCCGTACGAATCCCGCGTTTTGGTCTCGCGCATCTCGGGCCCGCTCGCCAACGCGGGGTTTTCCCACCAAGGCGGGCTCGTCGACACCGCAGACGGGCGGTGGTTCTACATCGCGTTCATGGACGCCTACCCGGGGGGCAGGATCCCAGTCATCGCGCCGGTGAAGTGGGATGCGCAGGGGTGGCCGACGGTGGTGACCGACGCGCAGGGCGGGTGGGGGAAGACGTATGACGTGCCGGTTGTGACGGACAAGAGGCTGGGGGAGAAGGGGAGTGTGGTGGTGGATGAGTTCCGTGGGGCGGAGTTGAGCCACCATTGGGAGTGGAATCATAATCCCGATGGGGGGAAGTGGGGGTTGCGGAGGGGCCAGGAGGGGGGGTTGGTGTTGAAGACGGCGACGGTGACGGGGGATTTGTTTGCGGCGAGGAATACGCTGACGAGGAGGATTGCGGGGCCGAAGTCGAGGGGGACGTTTAGGTTGGATGTGAGCGGGATGGTGGATGGGGATAGGGCCGGGGCGGTGTTGTTTCGGGATCACGCGGGGTATGTTGGGGTGTGGAAGCAGGGGACGGAGACGAAGGTTGTGTTTGTGAATGACCTGCGGTTGACGGAGGGGACGTGGACGACGGCGTCGACGGGCACGGTGGCTGCCACGGGGCCGGTTGTCACCAACACCAAGGATATCTGGTTGAGGATCGAGGCGGACATCACGCCAGCGTTCGGCACCAGCACTGAGAGGACCACGATCTTTTCTTACAGTGTGGATGGAACGAGCTTTGTCAAGCTGGGCCAGCCGTTTGCCATGACCAACTCGTGGCAGTTCTTTTCGGGATACAGGTTTGGGGTGTTCAATTTTGCGACCAAGCAGCTCGGTGGCGAGGTGAAGGTCAAGAGCTTCCAGATGGAGATGATCTGAGCTTGGATGGATGGGAAGGGGTCAACCGATACTGCTGGCGCCATATTGTATGTATTGCACGAACAATCCTCCAGTCATTTGAATTTGCAATCCATACAAGGGGAAAGTATCCAGGACGGGAGAAAGCTGCTGCGTCGCTTCGGGAACCTTGGGTGCCTAGAGGGTCTCCGTAACCGCAGAGCCTGGAACATCGGTGCCAGTCCAAATGATGAATCCAGGCTTCCAGCGCGCACAGAAGTGAGCACGATGCCCAGTGATCTGTCTACCTTGGATACTACCCACAGGACAGGGGTTTGCGGATTGGAGATGGCAATTGTTGTTTCCCTGAGTTTCATGCCCATGTACGTAGTGCTGAGAGATGAGATGCATTCACTGTATCTACCTAGGTAAGGTCTACATGACCTGGGCGCCTTTACTCACCAAGTACCTCATGATCGCAAGATGCGACGGTTCGTTCTTGTGAGAAGCCATGGTGAGAGCAGTGCAGCCTTCGTGGCCGGCCACGTCGATCTCGCCAGGCGAGTGCTCCAGTAGCAGCTTGACGCACGCGAGATGCCCGTTTTCAGCCGCCCGGTGTATCGGACGACAGCCGCCCCCGTTGGTCGGCAGTTGCCGTGCCCCAGCCTCTAGAAGACGCCTGACAATGTTGGCGTGCCCTTGTTGGGAAGCAATCCACAACGCGGTGGCGCCGTCCTTCTCTTCGGCATTGACGTTCACATGGTTATCGATTAGGAGGTTGACGAAAGGCAGGTGGCCCTCTTGGGCGGCAAGCATCAACACAGGCCAGCCGTCGACCTCACGGGCGTCGACGTCACAGCCCCTGTCGATGAGAAGCTGGCCAACCTTGAGGTGACCGCGATGTGCTGCGAAGTGGAGTGCCGTCTTTTTGTTTTTGGCCGTGGTGCCGATGTCGACCCCGCGGTCGAGGAACAAGCGGACCAGGTCCGGGTTGTCACAGTTGCAGGCGAGCAGGAAGGGTGAGGGTTCCGAGTCGTCAAATGCGTTCGCCTCGGGTGTAAGGCTGGCGCCAAACTCCAAAAGTGTCTGGATGACTTCCAGATGTCCTCCCTGTGCGGCTTGGTGGATGGGCAGCCGGCTTTCTTTATACGGCATGACATCGAGTAGCGCGCCGGCATTGATCAGCTCGCGAACGACATCGGCGTGGCCATTCTGGGACGCGCTCCACAGGGGAGTGATTCCATCGCCGTCGACGGGGTCGCAGTTGGCCCCCTTTGCACGAAGCAGCTTGACCGTTTGCAAGTAGCCGCCCTGGGCGGCCTGGTGGATGGGACGACGCCCCCCTTCCGTGGATTCTATCTCGATCTTGATCTCTTTTCCCACCCTGCTGCCGTGGCTGAGGAGCATCTCGATAATCTCGTGGTGTCCGCCTTGCGCGGCGCTCCACAGTGGTGTGATGCCATAGTGGTCGACGGGATCCGGTTCGGCACCATTCTCCAGGAGTAACCGTACGACTTCGGTGTGGCCAGCCTGCGCGGCCTGGTGGATTGGGAAGCGGTTGTGTTCCTGACTCGGGAGGTTGAGGTCGACCTTGTGGGTAATGAGCAACTTGAGGATGCCGATGTAGCCTCCTTGGGCCGCGATCCAGGCCGGGCCGATGCCTTTTTTTCCGATTGCATGTGCACATTCGGGCTTAGCACGGAGTAGAAGCTCAGTGCCCCGCAGGGACCCGGACTGGACTGCCTGGTGGATCGGTAGCCTCGCGGGATGGGCAGCCGTGGTGTTGATGCGAGACGATGACTGGCGCGTGGGTGTCTGTGAGGGTCCGCCGTCCACAATGTTGTAGTTGAGCTGGAAGTGGTCCTGCGGAACCTGGCTGCTCGATTGAGGGTTTGGCTGCTGAAACTGGTTGCCATACATAAAAGGCTGGAAGAGCTGCGCCCCAAGTGTATTGGTGTCAGCGATACAAACCCAGAACAAGGCACATATTTGCAATTGGAGTCCCAACGTACCTGGACGTTGCCAGGGGTATACTGGGCGCCATACGGCGGGAAATTGAGCAGGTTGGGATTCAAGTTTGCCGCCGGCATGGAGAAGGGATCGGGCCCGAAAGCCGGCACGAAGCTCGGAGGAACACCGGTGCCCATGGCAGCCAGACTGATGCTCCTGGGATCTCCCAGTTGGGAATCGGCGGTGACGAACTGTGGGTAGTCGTTGGTGCGAAGCCGCTGGTGTGGTCGTCGCGGATGGTCTGTCTTGACATCAACACTTGTACAACCACTGGCAGCAGGGGAGAATCAAGAGCCCACCTGTCTCTGGACTCGCCGCTCGCTGATCGAGGCGCCTCTTGTTCTTTCTGAAGTTCCACCTGGTGAACTGGGTCTTGTACTGCTGGTCGCTGCGGATGATTAGCCCCACGTTGCCGCCCCTCACTCGACCTTGATATATGTTGCCTGTTGTTGGCTGTTCAGTAACCGCCAGCGGTACGAACCTCGCCGTAAAGCCAAAGTTATCTTTCATGCGCTGGATAAGGTCCTCGAGCCGCATGCCATGGTCGATATACCAACTTTTGATTGTGTCTCGATGCTTCTCCCATTCAGCGTCTGGGATTCGTTCAGCCCTGTCTGCCCTCTGGGGACCAGGGACGCTCTGAGGGAGAGGCATTGGAAAGTTCGAGTTGCGGTGATCAAATCAGTTTCTGCGACGGGCGTTGGTTGGTTGGTGCATGAAAGCTGAGCATCCAGTTGGGAAGGTTTCTTGGAGGGATGATAAACATTTTGACCTGGAGTTCACCAGAATGTGGTTGGCTTCGTGCCTTTGCCTGGTGGGCGTGTGGGGGGTTGGTACCTGGACGGTTCCCCGGCACAGCGCCGCTGGACCGATGCTTGGGACATGGCATTGAGGTAGCTATCAAGTATCTCGGTAGCTGTGCAAATTGTCCATCGGACCATATCAGGGTACCTTCAGGCTTTGTACCTGTTTGAGCACCAGTGATCAACAAGGGCGGGATCAGCCCCGAGGCTCCCAAAGCCTTGGACAGATGTGTCAGATGAGCTGGCACTTGGCTGCCCAAGGAACCCGGCCCGTGGTGCCCAACTCACCATCGCTGACAGCTGTGGCGCAGCAAAACGTTTTGATCCTTTCCCGGCGATTGGCTGTGGGTGGGTGGTGAGGTGCATGGAACAGGGCGGACGCGCAAAAAGTTCCGAACATTTTTCGCAGTTCAACGGGGCAGTGCTGATCTCACTGTCCGCCTTCGATGCCTTGCGGTTACCATTGGTTGCCTTGGGGAACTCGAGGCCGAGGGGAATGGATGCCTTGCTCACCACCATCCGCTGGCCCGGGGCCAACCTCCGTTCCAACCCTGCGACACGCCATCCTGCCGGCCAAGGTCCTGGATCCCTCCACCGTGGCCCTTAGCCTTAGGCATGCACTTTGACCGGTCGGTGTGCGCCCCTTTGTGCCCCGGGCTTTCCATATTACGAGTCTCCCATTCTCGTTGGACATACATGACTGCCTGATGTCCCATGATCTTGGCCAGCACCTTTGTTCGTGAGCTGTACCAGCAATTCGGTCCTGGCCGCCTTTGATATCCCCTCGCTCTGCTCCAGCTCTCGCTTAAACAACAGCCCCCCACATCCCCTCGCAATGTGCAGCGGTACTCCAAGCCCGTCCTCGACGACGAGTCCGCCAGATGTCACCAGCATCCCAGATTCTCCGGGCACCCTGCCGACCCCCAACTCGCCGCCCCTCACAGTGGCCGGCAATGGCAACTCTCCAAAGCGAAAGGAGAGAGAGGAGAGTGTTGAGGCAGAGAACAACAGAAAGAAGCCACGCAACGATGTTCCTGGACATGAAGACGAAGGAAATGTTCCCATCACACCCAGTGGCCGAGAGGACAAACAAGATGTTGGGGACGGAGAGGATGTTCCGACCACACCCGGCAACGAAGAGGCCAAACCAAATCCAGCAGAGGACGAACCCGCTGGCGCACCTGCCGACACATCCGATACCGATGACGAAAACTCGGTTCCTGAGGCCGCGCCAGCCATGCCAACCCCCAAGCCCAACCCGTTTTCATTGCCATTCCCGTCCGTCTTTCCACCGTGCCACAACAGCAGTGCAGATGACGAGTTCGAGAGGTGTGTTGTGCATCCAGGTGAGTCGCTCGTCAACTCAAGACATCTCGAGGGAGTGGTGGATGGAGCGGCTAACCATCAATCAGGCACCGTGACGACTACATTTGACCAGGTCTACAGCAATGCCGACACCATCAATGCTCTTCGGCTGCTCACTCTCTCCCTGCGCGATGCCCAAGCCTTCCAATTCGGCATCCTGTCTCGACACGGGACATCGGGCGTCCTGCTCTACGGCCCTCCGGGGACCGGCAAAACAATGCTCATCCGGGCACTTGCCAAGGAATCTGGCGCCAGGATGGTGGCCATCTCGTACGCCGACATCCAATCCGAGCTTGTGGGTGTGAGCGAGAAGAAGGTCAAGAAGCTCTTCCAATATGCCCGCCGCCACCACCCCTGCATCATCTTCATCGACGAGGCCGACTCGTGCTTTCGGTCGCGGTCCGCCGAGCAGACCCGCGGCTACCACATCACCTTCATCAACCAGTTCCTGACTGAGATGGACGGAATCGACGCCCAGGCGTCGAACAAGCCCATCGTGGTAGCGGCCACAAACCGGCCGTTCGACATCGACGAGGGCGTCCTGCGCCGGCTCGGGCGGCGCATCCTGGTCGACGTCCCCGACGCTCGCGGCCGCGAGGCCATCCTCAGACTGCATCTCGAGGGCGAGCGGCTGGACCCGGATCTCGATCTCACCGAGGTTGCGCGGCACACGCACGACTTCACCGGGTCCGACATCCGCGACCTCACCTTCCAGGCCGCCCTCGCAGCGGTGCAGGAGATCCATGACGAGAACCCCGAAGACGACGACGGCGTTCAGCGGGAGAAGAGAAGCGGCGCAGAACGCGTCATCGCCAGGAGGCATTTTTTGCTCGCCAGGAAGTGTGTTGCTCCGGCACCCAAGTCTGATCTGGTGGCCAAGATCAGAGAGTTTCACAACAGACATGGCACGGTTGGACGGGGTTGAGGACGCGAGGGAAGTTCCAGGCCGGGTCAGATAGAATTCCTTTTGTTTTTGGCTTGCTTCCATCTCTGATATGCGACCTCAGTTTTTTTCTTTTCCTGTCCTGGCATCGCGCCCTGTAATGTATTGCGGCCGAACGAAGTGTACAATGAAGCATGCATTTGAAATTCGGGTATCCTACGCCATACTGTGCGGTTTTCTCGCACCAGTTGACAAAATGCAATGCCGATGCACCCCATCACCGCAGTCCAAGGCTGGACGTACTTCGCCACGAGGCCGGAAAAACTTTTGCAGAGCTCACTGCCTGAAAGTTTCAAAACGTTTGCTCTCGATGCCCCCACTGACCCCTTCGCAGCAGGAAGCAGATAACAACGGGCAGGCTAAAACTTTGCTCAAACTTTGACAGGTAAAGGTTTTGTTCAACACTGGGCGAGGAGCTCTCACTCGCCCAGTTTCATGCTGCCTAAAAACGTTTTGCAAAGTTTCTCAGCTGCGAGGCCCTCGCCCAGATTCATGGTGCCTAAAAGGTTTTGATAAGTTTCTCAGCTGTGAGCGAGCCCCTTGCCCAGTTTCATGGGGCCTAAAAGGTTTTCGATAAGTTTCTTAGCTGAGAAACTCGTCGCCCAGTTTCATGCTGCTTAAAAAGTTTTTGGTAAGTTTCCCAGATGAGGGCTTGTCTCCCAACTTTCATCGGCCTAAAACCCTTTTGACCAAAGACGAGAGAGCTCCTTGCCCACCAGTTTCATGGTGCCTAAAAAGTTTTGTCAAGTTTCTTCGCAATATCAAGGCGTCACCCCAAGGACCCTCGTCATGGCCGTGGGGACTGATCAAAATTTAAGACGTTCAGAAACTTTTGCCCTGAGGCTGACCTGGATACCGAGCTGTCAGCGTAGGTTGGACGGGCATGGGAGGGTGGTTTGTCTCAGCGATTGGGAATCCAAAAGCCAGAGGCGATGGGCTGCTGTCAGTGACACAATTACCTATAAGAATGGCATCCCGAACTCATGGTTGCTCTCCTTGATCCTCTTGAGTTTCTCATCCTGTCCCAATCTTCTCCCATCCGAGCTACCTCCGGAACACTCGGTTCGCTGCTTCGCTTGGCTTAATTTTCCACATACCCCCTGAACGTCAACACATCACCATTTCGAGCGCGTACAACCCAGCTGAACATCATGTCACTGTCGACGTCGTCAACCGTTTCCACCACTTCAACGGCAGATGCTTTGTTTGTCCCTCCTCCCCCGTGCCCTCCCCGGAACCAAAAGCTCACTTACTGACTCCATCTAGTCGCACATCCACCGTTGGGACCCCCCCAGCGATGATCAGATTCGAGAAGGCACACCCTCTTGAGGGCCCGCCTAGCGAATGGCTGTCTGCTGGCATTTCCCGGCGCTCCGGTCTCAAAGGGATGAAGGGTCTGATGGCTGCATGGGACAAGGAATGGGTTGAGCTGGCAAAGGAGAACACGGAGTCAACAACATAGGACCTCGCATGTATGATTCTCGGGTGTGATTAGAGTTAGGAACGTCGTCATTGATTGCATCGCGCTGGACCTCGTGGGGCAAGAGAACATGGAAGAGCCCATTGCTTCAACTTGGCACGGTTCACTAGGTATGCTGCGTTGACTCCCCCAACCCGCTAGTCTTCCGCTGTGCTTCAGCTCGCGAGACCCAAGTAGTTAGCAACGGTCGAGGAACGACTGTCCAACCACCTCACGCTTCAAGTGTCCATGTAAAGAAGGATCCTACGAGGCAGAGGCAGGGCGAAAAGGCATAGAAGAGCGTTACGTATTTAGACTGGCGTATGCACTTGTGACATGCGGTAGCATGCCGCGTCTTGTCGTTGCATGGCACTTGGAAGGTGTGGCACTCCCTGGGCCCAGTGACTCAAGCTGTCGCTCTCCTCGTCTCTCCAGGGACTCGACAACTTATGGCTCCTTGAATCGGTGCGTGAGTTGGCGCTTTTCTGTTGTACTGAAGTACCTAATCAACGTGTTGTAAGTGTACCCACAGTAGCTCGCCTTGATTCGCCCGCTTGGCCCCTCCCCGCACAAAGCGGCGGCAGACTGGCCGAGGCAGTTGACTAGGTAGGAAGAGGGCACCATGATGTTGGCGTTGAACACAAGCCGCTGAAAGTTGGGGTTTCCGGTGGCGTGGTCTGAAATCTAAGTGGCGGAGAGGAGAAGGTTGCAAGTCTCCCCATGCCTCCCTCAGTGCCGCCGTTCCCGTGAGCTGATCGAGACATGTGCCGATTCACTGCTGCTACACCGTCTAGCAAACAAATGAACTTGACCGCCGTACCCATCATCGCCCGTGAGCAGGTATTCTGTGCTTATCCCAAGTGGCTTCTCACAACTCCGCACTGGCATCATGATTCGTGGGCTTACCGGCTGATGCGGAGATGTGGTGCCACCTCCACCACACCTGACCCCAGAATGACGAGATGACGGGCGGGGATATCGCCACAGCGTGATCTCTGGTGCGAGGGAGCCTCCGGGTACAAATTCAACTCTGGCCATCGAGATCTGAACACCTCACGCCAGTTCTGCAAATTTCTTTCCATCTTTTGGCACCGCATCGTCAACTTTCCGCCATTCCTTTCCTCATTCCTTGATTTCATCACCCCTTTTCGACCAGACGTTGACGACATCCACCAGCATCGACCCAACGACAATCGACAATGGCAATGCTCCGGCCTCATACGACCCCCGTCATCGCCACGACCTAACCGACCTCCGGCCCATGGCCGTGATCGCATCTCCCCGGCGTCGCATAACACCACTCCCCCATGACTCCAACTGACTTGTCCATGCAAGCAGGGCGTAAAGCGCACCCATCGATCTGATCCAGACCGCGAGCGACGCCATGTCCTCCGGTAAGTTTCGGCGTGGCCGCTAACCGCTACTGACAACGCAGGACGCAGTATGCCTTCCGAGACTCCCCGTCGCTGACAAGTCTCGGGACGGTAAGTTGGTCGTGTTGCAATTGCAAACCTGCTGCTCCGGAGTGTGATCGTGTGAACCGTCATCACCAATGCGCGCATCGTACCGCCATCCTTGGATTCTCACAATCCGTCCCTGACACCATGCTGTCCATCCGCGTACACCAAGCCCCCATCCACCGATCGTAAGGACCGTCCCTCCAGCTTCGGCCCTCCCACCCAGTCCGCCCGTCTCACCACATTCGGCGCCCCAAGAACTATCTCGCCAACCCACCCACCCGCGGTCCCCTGCACAAGGTCTCGTTTCCCACCGTCCACCCAAAGATCCCAGCACCGCCC
>FTEL01008843.1_pt1 | contig 27138 bp, 36 predicted proteins | sample 1658911 | NCBI WGS metagenome assembly FTEL01 (sample SAMEA3914869, study PRJEB12502) | metagenome | biome: forest; material: soil | place: USA | collected 2012-03-12 | depth 0.1 m
GGGGGGGGGCGGTTCAGTGGTTCAATGTGGTTCAGTGTGATCCAGCGCTGCGGGTGGGACTCGTTGATTGCTTGATTGGAGCGCGCCCGCCCTGCGCTGGCGGTCAAATTGCGACGAACAGACGAACTCTCTCCACTCGGTCAACTGAGCAACTGCGAGAGGCCTGCATTCTTCCACACCTCAGGGTCGAGGCCAGTCAGCACTGCCGCAAAACGCCCAAGCAGGACAACCACCAAGAGCCCACACACGACTCCTGTTCCATCCTCCCCCGCAAGCGGGCCAATAGATAGCGGCCCCGCGGTTGGGATGCAGCAGGATGGGGACGTTTGGGCAGGTTTGGCAGGGGACCGCGCAGTCCGCTCATCTTAATCCTGACGCGCACAGCCAGATTTGCCTTGCCTCCACGCGGGTCGCGATCGCACTGATCTCCTCAACCCGTTCCCGCGGGCTTCTCGACGTCTTGGCTTCTCGCCGCATCCATACATCGCTCCCTTCCGAGCGACGCTTTTAGCAACACGAGGGAAACCGTAAGCACCTTGCTTCAACCCCACGGTCCAGGGGGGTGGATGGGAAAGGGGAGGGGAGAGAGGCCGGGGGGAAGGGGGCTGAGGCTTTTCGCTGAACGTGGAGATGTCATGGAACTTGTCGATAAACCTCAAGGGTTCCGTGTGTGGAAGCCCCGACTTGCTCGCGGTGTTCCCCCCCCTTCCATCCATGTGATGGGGTTGCTGCAGGCTGCGGCGCGGACACGCACGCTCACCGTCAGCAAGCTGGTACCTGTAGGGTTGCAGCGGTGCGGTTCCTGGCCCCATCCCCTAGGCAGCTAGGGGGGGCATTATTAATAGACCAGCGCGACCAGGTTCCACATGTTTCTTCCAGAGCTGGAGGGATCGGCAGACAGGCTCTCGAGCTGAGGTTGCACAGGCACATCATGAAGCTGCGAGCTGAACAGCCGGGCAACGACATCGCTACCAGTCAACTGGGGGGATACCAAGGCGGGAGGCTCATGAGGCTCGGGCGCAGATTTCTTGAGGCCAATTGCATATCTGGTTTGTGGTTTTCCAAACTGGAGGCCCTGGTCATCGCCGTGTCAGCGTCCCTGCCTCGCTCATCTCCTGTCCCCCATGGCCCCGGCCCTCATCCGCAACCGTTGCACCAGCGGCCATCCCCGAGAGCTCTTGTCTCGCTTGGCAACGTCTTCTTGCCCGGGGTTTTGTTCTCATCCACGCTGTTCCCGCTGGCTAGCTTGAGATATTTCTGTGTTTTTGGTCTCAGGGTCGAGTGCACAGCCACATGTATTTGCTGATCTGGAGGCTGTCGCGCAAAAGGGTCGCGCACGTCGGAGCGAAATTACCCCGAGCTGATGACGGCTCGCACGCCAGCCGCGGTCCCGCGATCCCCATCCGCGGGGTTGCCAGCTGCGGCCAGCTTCCGAGTTGGCAAGAAACTATTGATGCCAACCAGTCATTCCAGCAAAGCCACAGTTTGCCGGGCCTGCGGCGCGGATGCCGAACCCCGTGCCCCGTATCCCGTATCGACCAGGAGCCGCCGGTTGCGTTGAGGTTGTTGGTCGTTCCTCATTCCTCTCAGGGTGAGAGTTGCGAGCAGTTGGGGCCGGGACACTGGATGAGTACGTCCGGCGAACCGAACGCAGCCTAATGCTGGCCAGGCGTTCACTTTCTGTCGACATCAACAATGCGTAGCACCCCGAGATCACTGTAGGCAAGACAGTATCTCGTGGGAGCCCAGGCCACGGCTTCGCACGGCCCAGCCGTCTTGAACGTGTGGACATGGTCGCCAGTTTCGGTATGAGTAACCTCCAAACCGGAACCTAGCGGGCGAAAAGGGGGTGTGGACGTCAGCAAACTTGCGCACGTGTTGCCAACTTTAGGCGCATGATCCGACTACTTTACCTTCTTCGCAGCCGCCAACGACGTAGCTCCCGTCGAAGGTGAAGCCTAAAATAGATCAGCATTAAGCTTAACATTCCTTCCCGGGGCGGCGCCGCACTTATGCTTTTGACAGGGCCAACCATGCGGGAGACGGTTCGCTGGCAGATCCAATCCTTGGTGTCAAAGAGGGCAATGATGGAATCGGCACCACCAGTCGCGAGGTATCTCCCGGTAGGTGAAAGTTCTGTTGTCAAACAGGAGGCGGTATGCCCCTTCAGGACAAACTCGGTCGACTCCCCTTCCTTGACGGCGTGGTTGAGGTGCAGGATGGGCTCCAGCTCGGGGTAGGAGAGAATGCGGATGGTGCCATCCGTGGTCGGAAAAAAGACCTTCTCTCCGCTCCAGCAGAAGGCCATCTGGTTGATGTCGACTGGGAGCTGGTGAGTGGAAAGCACTGCTGGTTTGGTTGGCGATATCTGGAAGACTTCGCCTCGCTACAATGCCCGAGAAGTCGAGGTTAGTAAGCTGTTATGGCCAGGACCTCGAGCTTCTGCAAGGGAACCTACCCTGTTCCCCACGAGCAGCGAGGAGCCATCAGGGGCCCAGGCAAGAGTATGAGCGTTGCCGAGGCCTTTGACCTCGTTGACACACGTCTTCGTCCGGACGTCCCAGAACTTGACGATGCCGTCATTGCTGACGCTGCAGAGCTCCGCATCCTTGACCGGGTTGAAGGCTATTTTCTCAATCCCAACCAAATGGCCCTTTAACTCCGTCGAGAAACGAACATTGGGTTTTTCGGGATTCCCTACCAGTTTGCTGGTCAGCCTGACAGGCCCGAGAGGCCATGAACGATGAGAGCCAGCAACACCAGCCGGAGAACTCACAAACACGCAGCGTCTTGTCCGAGGAGCCTGTTGCAACGAGACTGCCCACAGGATTCCAGGCAATGGAGCGGATGCTGTAGAGGGGTCCGGGGGGGCGGCCAGCGGGCGACTCGTTGTATGGCTGGCTCTTGAGATGGTTGAAGTAGAGCGAAAACTTGTCCTTGGGGATGCGGGTGTGCCTGGGCCGGTGTGGGGGCGCCATCTCGGGATGGGCTGGAGGGCGAGAAACTCAAGACAGCGAGGATGTGGCCAAGAGCTCGAGGTGATGGAGTGAGAGCGAGCTGCTCGTAAATCGATGAAGAGCAGATGTGGAGGGCGACGCGGTTTGTCGATTCGACTACCACTCCCGCTCGCTCTTCCTCCTCTCTCTGAATAGGTACACTGCAGCAAGAGGTACCGGGGGTATATACGAGGCCTGGCGGAAAGCAAAAATGCAGAGTTACAAGTTTGGTCGACAAGGCTCGATGAAGCTTCCAGTTCGTTGAGGGTGGTGTTGTTGTTGCGGATGGTGCTAGGTGTGTGAGCAGCGCCAAGAACCGACCCTGGGAGTCTGAGCCTGCGGGTTCTGCCGCGTGCAGCTTGCCCCTCTGTTTCTGAGTGCTGCTGCTTGGAAGCATCTGTGTGGGTCTGGATGGTGGGCAGGGGTGTTCTCCAGAGCTCCACTAACACGGGAGCATCACAGCGCGTCCCCAACCCACCAACCCACCAACCCGCCGAACCCCAACTCCACCTTGCAACCTCCCGTCCGCAATCCCCCCTTCTCAGCATTGCAACACCCGCCCCCCCTTGATGCGCCGCATTGCGTCCACGAGCGAGGGCGACATGTCGACATGAACTGACGCCGCTGGCGATTGAGCACCCTTGAGCCCGCCAATGCGTGCATGAAGCCCGCTGCGGTGACGGTTCGCGCCCCAGACACCAGCTTGGACAACGACGCCATGTACTGGCCGCTTGGGACTCCGCGGATCTATGCGACAAGCAGCTCCCGCCAACCGGGCGCCCTAAGAATCGTCTCCAACGACGGCCTCCCTTCTCCCGCTCCCGCCCCCACCCCCGCCTCCGGCTGGCCTGAGCAGCGGCCCGACCGAAACTCGCTCCTCTCCCCCAACTCGGCTGCCGTGCACGATGGACAAGACACGTCGTCCTCCGCAGCAGCCCCTCTCACTCCGGTGACGCCCATAACACCCCTGACCCCCGGCATCAAACCCGTAGAGCATGGCCACGACGGGATCGACGACCACAGCCCCGCGCTCTCCCAAGGGTCCGTCGCCCCGAGCATTCCCCTGCACGAGCCCATCCTTGCGCTGCGAGTGTCGCGAGCCGGCCACGTCTTTGCTGTCGTCACAGCAACATCCATCACACTATGGCAGACAAAGGTGTGGGGCCCCCCCCTCGAGAATTGGGTTTGCGCGCCGTCTCCGTGTCTAACTGCATGCCTAGCCCACTGTCGTCCTCGCCGTCGTCGTCCGTTCCGACGCGTCCCTCGAGTCCTATGGCACCAACACGAACCTACTTCTACGACCAGACGCTGCCATCCTCGTCGTACACACTAGTCTGGGATATTTGATAACGTACTCTGTTGCCACGGACCCCGAGGCGCGCGTTTACCGACCCAACTTCGCCAACCACACCAACGTCCAGCGAAGGCGCCAGAACCACGTGGGGGATCCTGGCCACGCCGCGCCGGACCAGATTCTATGGGGTCCTGGCGAGGGCCCCGGCGTGAGGGATGTCAGTGTTCGCTTCAGGATGGTGATTCAGGTGGATGCGGGCATCGAGAGCGCCTTGGCTCTCGACGACGAGCTGGTGGTGGCGACGCGCAAACCCGCTGCTGTCCAGTGCATCCGTTGGGCGCCTGGAAGCTCGGGAAGCCAGACGAGCACCGAGCTGCTGAGCCGAATGGGGTGGCTGGCGAAAAAGACCACGGTCAAGGAGATGACCCATGACAGGCCCATGAACCTCTCAACTTGGGTCACGAGCGATGGCAAGGCGTACGCGGTGCAGCGGCTCACCCCTGGCCAGCAGGCCGAGAGCTCGGGCGAGCCGGCTGACCCCAAGAAGCTGTTCAAAGGCTACTGTTTCCATACGCCGCAGAACGACAACGAGCACGCCGTCCGTTGCGTCATCAACGCGCGCTTCTCTCTAATCGCCGTCGGCTGTGCTGATGGCCGTGTTCGTGTCTATTCGGCAAGGGATTACTCAGGCAACATCCCCCCCTCCCATGTTCACCAGCTTCCGGCGTCGCCCACCGCCTGCGGGAAACTCACAACCCTCAGCTATTCGCCTGACGGATACTGCCTCTTTGCCGGGTTTGAGAAAGGCTGGGCCACATGGAGTGTTTATGGGAAGCCGCTGAGCAACACCTTCCACGCCGATCACGCCCTGTCCGTTGCGAATGGGGAGGACTGGCTTACAGGCGTGCTGGATGCAGCATGGGTTGGAGGCGCCTGCGATCTTCTCCTCGCTAGCAGAGCAGCCGAGTCGGTATGGCTCCTGGAAATGGCACGGAGTGCAGTCACAGGGTGCTACAACCCGGCAAATCTCTTTCGCACCGTCCTCCAGAGCACATCGAGCATCATGGTTTACCGAGGATACGACATGCCGGATCTCACATCCATTTCCGCCGAGCCGTCGCTCTGGCACGCGACCCGCATCCCGGCCGTCTACCTCCTGAACCAGTGGCCCATTCGGTGCACGGCCATATCACCAGACGGCAGATATGTGGCTGTGGCGGGCAAGCGGGGCCTAGCTCATTACAGCGTCAACAGCAGCCGCTGGAAAACTTTTGCTGATGAAGCCATGGAGAACGAGTTCCAAGTCAGGGGGGGCATGTGCTGGTACCAAAACATCCTGGTCGCCGCCGTCGAGGCCAACAGGTCCTTCCAGCTGCGTCTCTACTCGCGCGAGGCGGGTCTCGACGGCGCCCCGGCCTACACGCAGCAAATGGCGGCACCGGTTGTGCTCATCACCTCGACTGGCGAAGACTCGTTGCTGGTTTACACTTACGATAACCTCTTGTACCACTACATCTTTGCGCCGGTGTCGGGCTCCATCAGGCTGATCGAGGTGGGCCACATCGCCTTCCACGGCATTGTCAGGTCTCCGGCGAGAGTGAGGGGCCTTGGCTGGATCCTCCCGGAGCATCAGCTTCTGGAGGGAGATCCTTCGCAAGACGTGGCCCATGCGTCCGTCCTGTTCCTGGTGGACGGCAAGCTAGTTCTCCTGCGGCCTTCCGTGAGCGAAGGAAGCCTGAAGTACGACATGCGCGTCATCGCGCAGAACGTCGAATATTACCTCAGCATGAGGGACCGTCCCCATGCGCTGGAACCTGCACCGGTGCGACCCACTCAGGCCCCTAACGGCTCGGGAGGCGGGAGCCTGGAAGACTCGCTCTGGCTGTTCGACGGCAACGAGCTGAAGACGTGGCCCGACATGGATCCCGTCATGAAAGGGATTTCGGGAGGGCCCTCACGGGACCTACCGGGCATGGTTCCCGTTCCCATCGACTTTTATCCCCTTTCGGTCCTTCTTCCCAAGGCAATTGTGCTCGGCGTGGAGCCAGATCTCATTCAGCGCCGGGACATCAGCTTCTCCTTTTTCCGATTTTCCATCAGGGTGAGTTACGAGTCAGCCGCCGCCTCGGCGATCCCCAGCGAAGCTAACCAGGCACACAGACCCATCTCTTCCTGCCCGATATTCTGCGATTTTTCCTGAGCGCGAACAGGTCCACCGAGGCCTTGCAACTGGCGCAACAGTACGAACATCTGGAATACTTCGCCCACGCACTCGAGGTTCTCCTACACCACGTATTGGACGAGGAGGTGGATGCCAACCCCACACCAGCGCCTGAGCATGCCATCCTCCCGCGCGTGCTCTCGCTCCTCTCGTCGTTCAAGCAATATCTTGACATCGTGGTCCAGTGTACACGGAAGACAGAAGTGCGCTCCTGGCGCACTCTCTTCGCGTACCTTCCCCCACCGCAGGAGCTGTTTGAGGAGAGCCTCCAACGCGGCAGCCTCAAAACCGCGGGTGGCTATCTCTTGATTCTCCACACCTTCGATGAGCTGGCGACCGCGAGCGAACAGAGTGTGCGGCTGCTGAGCCGGGCCATGCGCGAGGAGGACTGGGACCTGTGCAAGGAGCTCGCGCGGTTCCTTGCCGCGCTTGACGAGACTGGGGATACATTGCGGGAGGCAATGGAGATGGTGAATGCCCGGATGGGTCTAGGGGGCGAGACAGATGATGGCCCCGCGAGAAACGGCTACATGACGAGACTCGAGATTCCCTCGGCGGGGATCTACCACTCCTCGGGCGAGTTGGGGCGGATAGCGGGAAGCGATTCGGAAGCGGAGGGGCGGTCTGCCAGTGATGCCGGATCTTTCTCGAGCATCGGCCGGTCGGAGACCAAAGACGACTTTTCATGAACGGCCTGGCAAGGATATGTTGGATGAGGTATCAAGAGAAGCCAGGGACGGTTGGGTAGGGGATCAAAGGGGTGAGGGGGCCAAAGCCCAGCCCACAACAGTGTGAAGCAGGTACGTGCTGGTTAGCACAACAGGACGTACGAGAGGGTGCAAAGAGGCACTTCCCGGGGTCCACTATAGGTAATAAACCACCATGACCCCGTCCCCGTCGTCTCGATGTCGAGGAGGTTGCTCCTGTTGGACGGTGTTAGTCCATGCGCCCAAGTACTCGCTGTTTTAATCCAAGGTCACATCCAACGACAACAGCCCCTGCCCCACCTTCCTCCCATGTCCTCGAGGGACTAAAGCAGCAAGCGTATCACAGCCAAAGGCATGGACCGGCCGCCTTTTCCCCAACAACCTGCTACCCACACGGAATTTACGATCCACGACCGTATCCCACCACTGACGTTTCCCTCAGACCAGCATGCTCACTTCCGCAGACCGCAGGCCTCCCACAGGCTATCACCGCTTGCTGTGTTAAGGGCTGGTGGTGAAGGGGCTGGCGCGGCGGCGTTCCCTGCCCCAGGGTTGAGCAGCTTCTCTGTTCCGTATATGAGCCCGTCATCCGCGACTGATGTCATCCAGCCCGCGGCGGCCTCAGAACTCCAGCAAAGACAATTGTTGTTACCATCTCCTCGGGGGGTGCAGCTCCATCGCTATGTGCAGATGCGTGGGGACCAGGGCGGTTCACTTGGGATACCAGCAGCCGAGGACCCCCTTCGCTCATCTGGGCAGTTTGACTCGGTGGCTGGCAGCAGTGCCATGAGAGCAGCGCCGGGAATGGGGGGCGCGAATCTAGCCAAAGATAAGCTCTCCCCAGGGCTCGGTGGGTCTCGAGTTGAGGCAGGCTTCACCAGGCGAGAGTGCAGAGGAACCGGCCGACTTGGAGCAATGGGGGCAGAGGCTGTTCGACTTGGATGAACCCGTGATTCTGACTGCGGAAGAGTGAGTGTGCTCGTCTTGCCCATAAACGTGAGGCCCTCTCTATAAGTCGACCGTGATCACCCCCCGCCCAAGATACACCACTTACTCCCCCTGGGTCGACAACGTCTACTCGCACCGCTCAACGCAAACCTACAAACGAAAAAGGTTTCCGGAGTACCCGACAATACCGAAGCTGAGAGCAAGTTGCCGCCTCTGGATTGACTTTGTACGATTTCCACTGGCTCTTGCACAGCTCTGACCTGCCTTAGATCAACACGCAAATCGCCCCCTGCTTCTACGGCGTCCTGGCAGCGACGGAGGACGAATCATAAACCTTAACCTGGACAACCTCCAGTGTCAGCTCTCCGAGCTGGTTCAGGCTGCCGACGAGAAGGCAGGCTTATCCCAAGAACCCCTGAGACCGTACCACAGCGACGGTAACTAACAGCGACGGTAACTAACCTATCTCAGGGCCCATACTCCCTCGGCGACCGCATGTGTCTTGTGAACATCCACCTCGCACCGTTTGCTCTGAGGCTCTCCTGCCTTACCCTATTCTAGAATCTGTCTGTGCTATCGCTGCAAGACCGATAGAAGAGTTGGCTGGAGAACCTTGAGCAGAATTCGCATCTGCGCAGCACAACCAGCACCAATGCCCTCTACACGCAGTCGCAGGAGGACTTGCTCAAGAGGTTCCAGGGGATGGCAGGGGGCGGGGAGTGATTCGCACGCTCGGGAAATCACGGCAATGCACTTGACTGACCGAAGTAATCCGGCGCGGGTCAGTAACTTGGGGAGCATGGTGCAGGTCTGGTCGGAGGCTTCCCCTGAGATGGCCCCTGAGGTGGCCCCTGAGGAAGAGGGAGGCAGGTGAGGGGCTGGAGTTCGCACTGTGTCTCTGTGGCTTCTGCTTGGAGTAGAGCGAAGCTCGTCACGGCTATGCCTCTCTGCGTGAGAAAAACCACAAGATGCCATATCCAAATAGCATGTAATCATAATTAACCAACAGATTCCACTGTATTTAAATCACAACCTGCACAAGACCAAGGCGATATTACCACCTGGCGTTGTTGTACAGTGCGATCTGGCTTGGCGGACGTTGCTTGGGCGCAGCCAGCCGAGCCCCCGCCACATCGGCCAAGGCACACCATCCCCCACCAAAGCGCATTTCCAGCTGCTGGACATGCACACATCTCCATCAACAACGTCGCCGTGGGCCCCGCCGACCAGCCGTCCACCAGTCCCCCGCGATTCCGAGCGCTGACGCCAAACAGTTCGCCTCTGCCCCCAGAGCGGCCGATAGAATCATTGTCCGCCCAGCCGCGCGGGGTCACTGCAGCCATCTTTGATTCTCCGCATTCCAGCGACGTCAACCGCCCGCGCCCAACAAGCGCCGCCGCCCCCCACCACCCACCTGCCTCCAGATTCATCACGCTCGGGCTACAACATCCCGGTCGCAAACATGGATGACTACGGGACCGAATCGGAGAGCGACTACACCAGCTACTGGCGAGATTGGGTGCGTCTGGCTTGCCTCCCCATCTCTCCATGCCCTCCGCCCCTCCCTTCATGCCCCATACCCAACCAGCCTTCCTTCCCGCATGCTAACCCGGCGTCCCCCCTCTCCAGTTCATCTCGTCTCGCGGCAACGAGTACTTTTGCGAAATCGATGAGGAGTACCTCACGGACCGCTTCAACCTGACGGGCCTCAACACCGAGGTCCAGTACTACCAGTATGCGCTCGACCTGGTCACCGACGTGTTCGATCTCGACTGCGACGATGAGATGCGGGAGACGATAGAAAAATCAGCCAGGCACCTGTACGGGCTTGTCCATGCCCGGTATATCGTCACTACCAGGGGGCTGGCGAAGATGGTATGTCGTGTGCGCTTCCATGTTGCCTCCCCGTTTTGTTTTAATCCCTGTGTATTTTATTTGATACTCTGGCCTCTCTTCGCGTTCCACATGTTGCCACCCACTCGAAGCTAACCAACACCCACCCCCCCACCCAGCTCGACAAGTACAAAAAAGCCGACTTCGGCAAGTGCCCGCGCGTAATGTGCAACTCGCACCCGCTCCTTCCCATGGGCCTCTCGGACGTGCCCAACCTCAAGCCGGCCAAGCTCTACTGCGCCCGCTGCGAGGACACGTACAATCCCAAGTCGTCGCGGCACGCCTCCATCGATGGCGCCTACTTCGGCACCTCGTTCCACAACATCCTCTTCCAGGTCTACCCGGCCCTGATCCCGGCCAAGTCCACCGAGCGCTATGTCCCGCGCGTCTACGGCTTCAAGGTGCACTCTGCCGCGGCGCTCGTGCGCTGGCAAAACGGCGTGCTCGGGGACATGCGCAGGCGGCTGCGCAAGATGGAGGTGGAGAGCGGGTTCAAGGATGGCGAGGAGGATTTGGAAGAGGAGGAGGACGATGACGAGGAGGATGACGAGCACCACCAGCTGCAGTTGGCAGAGTTCAGGGGCGGCAACCCCTCCTTTGCTGCGGGCGGCGGCGCCGGGCCCTCGGGTTTTGCGGGTGATTCGCAGATGGGGAGTGTGGCGTAAGCATATACGGTTTTTCTCCCCTCTCACACACTCTTATCTCCCTTTTTGCAGAGGAAGGGGGGGCGGGGAATATGGCTGTTTTTCATGTCGGGCATTGCGGCGGGGGGGGCGCGTCTGTCTTTTCCCGCAATGATGGTTTCTCCCCCTTGTCGCGGCTGCCTGGGCGCCCCCGCGTCGATGTCTGCTTCTTTGACACTTTGTGGTAGGGACATTTTGGCTTTTGCGGTTGGCGCATATGCACTTGGCGTTCTTAGGAGGGGCATGGTGACGACGAACGGGGCTGGGACGAAGCGGAGGCGGACGGGGAGTTGTGTGGGCGAGGCGCTGGGAGAATAGGGCAGGCCAGGCCAGGCCACTCGTTGGTTGTTGTCGTTGTTGGGGAGGCATGGAACGGATGGATGGATGAAGTCGGATTCGTTCTGGTTGTTGTTTGTTGGGCAGTCTGGAGACTCTTAATGCGTAGAACACGACACGAAAAGCGGTACATGATACCAACGATATAGGTAAAAACAGGCACATTCCGAACGTGGCATTAGTCCATGGTTGTTTTTAATTTACCCCGTCCACCTGTCTTGCGGCTGGCAGTAACATCGTGGGCAGCGGTTACATCTCCGAAGGGCGGCAGATGAGCCCAGGTGGGTGGTATGCGGCTGCACTCTCCGCATTGGCACGTTCTCGGGACCTTATTTCTTCGTCCTCTCGCAAGGTGAGATGGCAAAATCCTTTTCATTCATCCCCCGCGACTGCCAGCCCAGCAGCCGTTTGAAGTAAAAAGCAACTCATATCCGACCATCATGGCCCCATGTTGTGTGCTGGCCTCCTTTTTGCCGCACCATGCAAAACAAATGGCATCCCTGACGCCGCCAGACCATTAACCCACGCCCATTCTACATGATCCCTACAAATGACAAGCACATCAAAAATCTCCCAGGAGCAGAAACAGAACCCCGACCCCTCCTCGTCCGCCGGTTACACCAAAACAAAAGCAGGCATACACCTCAGTTCCCGGAAGCCCCCAAATAAGCGGTATCCCGATCGTCCACGGCTGGCCCCTTCCTCGGCGCGACCGCGGGCCCGGACCCGTCGCCGCTGACCCCACTGCCGCGACCGAACGCGTCCGACGGGCTGAGCGCCTCCTCTTCGTCGCCCGAGCGGTACTGCCCGCGCAGGTGGTCCGTCGCGTAGCTGAAGCTGCCCACGCCGGCCCAGAAAGCCTTGTCGCGGCTGCGCGGGCCCCACGCCCACCCCGCGCCGTTGGAGATGGGGAGGTGGTAGTAGCGGAAGGCAAAGAAGGCCGACACCGTCCCGATCAGGTAGCCGAACAGGATGTCGAAGGCATGGTGACGGAAGTCCCACCAGCGCGAGCCGGCGATGTACACCGAGGCGAAGAAGGGGATGAGGGCCACGCAGAGGAGGTAGATCGGGGGCGCAGCCGCCTGGCGCCGGACCGCGGCGACGGTGCGGTTCTGACGGGAAACGCCGTTGCCGCCGCCGAGGGTCGAATCCACGGAGGATGTCGCAGGCGCGCTCGGGGAGCGAGTCGGCAGCTCGTACGTGTTGGGGCCCGAGACCTTGATGTTGGGAAGGCGCGTGCGCGAGGGGAAGGCCGCGAAGGCGGCGGGGTCGGACCCAGCTGGGGCGAGGAAGGGGATCGTGATCGCGAACTTGCTCGCGACAAAGAGGGAGAGGTAGATCAGGCCTGCGCATGCATGTGTTAGCGTGTTTGCGGTGGTGGTGGTGCGGCGCAGCTTGTCAACACGCGCCGCCCTGAGTGCGATACGAGCGCGTACCTGCAGCCGAAGAGCTCGAGTGGCCACTCGGGTAGCTCCTGAAGCCATCGTCGAGTACGGCCCTGTCCGGGTTCTTGCAGATCTTCGGGCTCACGAGCTGCCCTTGAGCCGTGGCCGTTTTGAGGCCCTTCACTCCACCAATGATGTAGTCGGTGAGGTTGTCGAGGTCGGGTTGGCATCGCGACAGGAGATCGGGTCGGGGCTTGCCGAAGAGGTTCTTCATGCTGTTGGTGACGAACCAGGCTGCGACAACGGACAATGCGAGACCCAGCAGGCCGGCGTGCAATTCCCACATCTTGCGCTTCCAAATCATCGACTTTGGCGTCCCCACGGGCACGGTTGAACCGGGCACGAAGATGAGGCAGATGACGGAGATGATGACGATGGGGCCGAGGATAGCAATCAGCGCCGCGAGCCAGGCGGGCACCGTCTCGTTGAGGGTGTATGGGAAGCTAGGGCGCTGTCAGTTCTCCCACTCAGATGCGAACGACAAGCTCGGTTGGCGTCAAAAACCTACGCAATGTCACGGTTGTCTAGCGAGAAGGGTCGCTTGTTCGGCTCAATGTCGCCCAGGACATAGCCCACGGCGGCGAAAGCGGCGAGCGCGACCCAGTCGAAGACGTACGACAGCGTCACAACCCACGGCGACCCCCGTTTCCTCGGGCTGCCGCCGCCGCCCAGATCTGAGTGGTGGTCCATGGTGTCGCGAGCTTCGAATGTCGTCGTTGGCACGGGCGAGAACGAGCGGGCGGCGATGAGAGGGCGGATGGAGTCGTCAGGCATTGGGAAGCCCCCCTGGAGGAGGAGAAAAGAGGAAGAGAAGGATGGGGGTAGGAGCGAAACAGCACCCTCGGACGCAGGCGCAATGCAAATGCCGGTCCAGGCCCTCGAAGGGGAAGGATGGCACGCGCTAGCAGGATGCGGGCAATACCACACAAATCTCTAGACCGCCGCCACCGACAGACCGACGACGTCTCAGCCCAAAATCAGATGGCTAACGTCAGAGAGCGCGGACCACGTCAGCTGTTGGCCCTGCTCGACTTTTTATTCAAACGGCGCTCCCAAAAAGCCGGTTGGAGAACTCGCAGTAAACAGGGCTCCGCAGCGCCGAAGGGACGGACAGGAACGCACGCTGCCTCTTTGCCGCCGTGTTGGGCAGTGCTCAGCCACAAAGGGGGATCAAGACGACCAGCATCCGAATGGTTGGCCAAGGTCGATCGACGCTGCAGGCGTCCGGGGGGACACACACAGGGGAAGCAAGCAACGGCGCACGGAGAACAATGCGCTGGGTCTGTCTGAGTCTTGCGCACAGCGAGGAGTTTGTCGAGAGGAGTTTGTCGAGAGGCGAGCACAGAGGATGAGCCAGAGACAAAGATCGAGGAACAACAATCCCGACCTCGACAAGACCGGCTGTTCGAAGGATGACAGGAGGGTCGGGTGCTGCCGACCAGACCAGCTAGGGTGGATTCACATGGGACGGATCGCAGAGGTTTCCAAGAATTGAGCATCGCCCCACAGGGGAGAGATGAAACGGGAGGCCAAGGATGATCCAGGACGTTCGCTGGGCTCCGTTCCTCTCTGGTGGGACGCATGGCCGCGTACACTCAACTTGGCAGACCCGGCGCGGCTCTCTCTTCTTTGCCACGGGCCTCGGGCATTGCCCTTGGCAGAGCGACATGGCATTCCTTGCGTCTTTGATTCCAGACACTCGGAAGATGGAATCCCCCTCCCCAGAGATCTCTCCAGGCGCAGTACCAAGAGATCGCGTGTGCCAGCGGCGCCTGTCTGGGAGGGAGGGTCGCATCGTCCCCTGGCACGGCGCAGCCAATCACACCCTGCTGTGCCTCACACTTTCCCGCATCGGGCAGCTGCTCACGACCGCCCCCCAGCCACCCTGCTGATTTGCCGCCCGCACACAGGCCCAACCAAGCCTGTCAACCGCTCGCTGCCAGGAGCGCGCGCATTCGGAGCATCATCCCCTCGCGCTGCCGCTGCTACACACAGTGCAGTTGCCGGTCTGACTGACTGCGCAACGAGAGAAGGCTCTTTCAGTCCCCACAACAGCCGCGCAAGCCGTCCAGACTGCTCCAGTGGCCGCCGTCCATCGCCAGGTGGTCCAGAACGAGAGAACACCCCGCTCTCGCAACAGGCCCTCAGGTGAGAAAAGTCCATGCATGCGCGGCCAACAAGACACTTCGGTAGCGTCAGCCCCCACGGCACGGCCCCAATGGCACGGCCCCAACTCCAAGCCATCTTTCTCAGCTCACATCGTCTCTGCGGCCGCTCTTCCCCCGTGACAACCGACGAGCCCCACACGACCACGCACGCACAACATGCTGTTTCCGGGAACTGAACTGCTGGCTGGCTGGCCCTTGAGGGGCGGGACGGAGAAAGATGGTTGATCTACAGAGTAATGTACAAGACACATCCACCCACACAGGCCGCCAGCAAACACAGCCGTTGCGCCCCTTACGAGTTCTTGTTTCTCCGCTTGCCCATGTTGCGGACGCGAGGCGTGACCACCCAGGTGTTGACGTTCTGCTTGAGGCGTGTCTTGTAGCCGCCCTTGGACGGCCGGCCCCAGGGACTGACCGGGTGTCTGTTACCCTTCGACTTGCCGCGACCACCGCCGTGGGGATGATCGTCTGGGGACATGTCAGTGGCCGAAACGACGACGATTGTGGGTAAAGAGAAGCTGGAAAGGAATGAGAGAGAGGGGGGGGTTCAAGAAAAGGGGATAGGCCCCTGTCCCACGTACTTGCGTTCATGGCCAAACCTCTCACCGTCGGCCTGATGTTCAACCACCGGCTACGACCGGCCTTGCCGAGTTGCCTGAACTGGTGCATGCTGTTGCTGGCGACGCCGATGGTCGCGCAAGCGTCCTTGCCGACCTTGCGGATTTCGCCGCTCTGCAGCCGCACAGTGACGTTCTTGCCCGTCATGACCTTGGTGCCGTCTTGCCGCATCTCCTCGTCCTTGGAAATGACCGTCGCATATGTCCCGGCGCTGCGGCAGAACACGGCGCCGCCGTCGGGCCGGGACCCGACATTGTACACGACCGTGCCGATGGGGATCATGTGCATCGGCAGGCAGTTGCCTCTCCACGCCGTCCTGGCTGCCAGAATACCCGGATCGATGATGCCGCCCATGCTCTCGAGCAGCTCCACGGGAATGCCGGCCCGGTAGCTCTGCACCACGTCTCCGGCGCGCATGCCCTCGGCCGCCACAATGTAGCTCTTGGTGCCCGTCGCCTGCTCCGTCAGCAGCGCGATGTGGGCGCTCCGGCCCGGGTCATACTCGATGCGGTCGACCGTGTGCGGCCCCGGCGTCCATCGCTTGAAGTCGACGGTGCGGATTCTCCGCTTGTGGCCACCGCCGCGATGCCTGACCGTGATCTTGCCCGAATGGTTCCTGCCGCCCTTCCCATGGCCCTTTTTCGGAAATGTGAGAGGCAGATACGGCCTGCCCTTCCAAAGATGGTCGTTTATGGGGCGCTTGAGATGTCGGACGCCGGGTGTCCGCGGCTTGTACGTCCGCATCTTACCGGCTTCGACTTTGGTCGACGCCGGGGCGGCGAAACTGGTCTGGAAAGCGCCAGATGCCGCCGTGGCATCGCTCTGTACCGGGGCCGAGTAGCTTCTGATGGAGTTCAGGCGGAGGGCGCTCTGGCAAAGAGCAGTGAGGGAGGCTGCCCCCCCAACCAGGGGGCGAAACTGCGGCCGCAGCATTGTCGAGGGGTCGTGGAGAGCACAAGGAAGCTCGTCCTAAGAACCCGAGGAAACCTAACACCAATGGCTCAGGGTTGGGACATCGAGGCGACGATGATATCCTGGGGAGCTGGAAGCAATCGTGGGGCAGCCAATTGGCCGCAGAGGTCGGGCAGGGCTCGATATGGAGGTACTGGTAGCGGCGGTGGATCGCGGGTTTGGCCGTCACCTCTGTGGCCCTCGGTGGTGGTGTTGCGGCTTGGAAATTTCCTTGCCTCGCCTTGCAGAGCTCCGAGGCCCGTGCACCCTGTGCGTCCCGCGGTAGGTGGCTGGTGGTTTTACATGGTGTGGCGGCGGTGCGTGGCGAGCCACAGTGTGCCCCACCTTTCGCGCAAAAAACGCGGGTGCGGCTCGCGGGGCAGGGGTAGTGAAGCTCTGCGCGCGATCAGCCAATCACAGCTCCGTTGCCCCGTGGTTGCCGCTGTTGACGGTGGGTTCAAGCACCGCAAGCACGACTTTCAGCGATCGCGTTCCCCTGTCTGTACCATGTACCTCTGGACCGTGCCTCCGTACCCGCACAGTCGACCGTTCTCAGCTTTGGTGAGAACGCATCGTCAACCACCTCTTTTCACCACCTTTCCAGCGAGTTTGTTTTGCTGCCACCACCAACCTCACATCGCGCTCATCCTCTTTGAATTTGCACTCAATTTTGTCGCCCTGACGGCATCTTCTGTGGTCTTCTCAGCCGGAGCGCGCACGCATCAGTCGACGCGTTCAGTGACACGGAAGCCCCACATCCAGCGCTCCTGCCCCACAAACGCGGTACCTGGTACATATTAAAGCCCCAGCGCGCGCTGATTTGCACCTGGCCCCATCCCACCCCAGGGCTAAAGCTAAAGCTCGCCCGTCCGAGTCTTCTGGCCCCATCCATCTGTCCACCACCACTACACTTCGACATCCAAGAGCGCTCTCCTTCACGCCGACAGCCTCTTTCGACACCGCGACCTTCCCACCACAACAGCCCCCCTTGAATCCACGGCACTCGTCATTCCCAATTGACACGCCGTCCTCGTCGCGATCCGCAGCACCAAACGCGTCGCCATCTGAGACGCATCCCTCGACCCCAGAGCGCGTTCTCGTGATCGGCTCCTCGATATCGACCGGACGACACGCTCTCCCTTCTACCAACCACCCACGACCGTCGTCGTTTGTTAGCTTTGCATCTTTGGTGAGTCGTGTCCCACGGCTGGCAAGCTCTTGCACTTGCTGCTCAGTCTGCCTACTCAACCAACTGCAAGGGACGCGTCGCAGCTAACTCCGCAATAGCTTTGCATAACCTCACTTCGTCATCCTCGATCGCCAACATGCCTCCCGTAAGTCTTCGCACCCGTCTTGTGGCATCCTTCAGACCTAGTCTCGCGAGTTGGACGCGATTGACACTGAGGTCTCTGGTGATTCCATGCTGACGATCTCGTGCTTAGCGGCCGGCGAGGAACCTCCGCTCGGTGGCGAACGAAAATGACGAGAACAGCACTGCGACCGCTCGCGTCACGCGGGCCAAGGCTGCCGCGACCCTGAATGTCGACGAGCTTGCCATGCCCACCAAGGCACTGCAGTCCAAGAAGACCGCCCTCAATGCCAACCCGACCCGCGCGCGTGCTGCGCTCGGTGATGTCAGCAATGTGGCCAAGGTCAACGCTGCCGAGGGCAAGAAGCCCGCCGGCAGGACCGGTCTCGTGTCCAAGGTCGCCCATCCCACCGGCATCCAGAAGAAGACCACCACTGCCAAGTCGACACAGGCGGCAAAGGAGGCTAGCAAGAAGGTGGCGGAGCCCAAGCGTTCGGGTCCCGGCTCAATTGTGGCCCAGAAGCGCAAGATCCTGAAGGAGTCCGACGTCAACCCTGCCCCCAAGAAGGATGCCGCCGAGGAGGCCGAGCCGGCGCGTAAGAAGGTCCACCACACCCTGGAGGGCACCAAGAACACCACCAAGACCGACGTGAAGCAAGCCGAGGCCCCGGCGCCCAAGGAGGCCTCGCTCTCCCCGGCCCCCGAGGCCGTCGCACCAGAGCCGCGTGCCCCCGTTCCCGAGGCCGTCGAACTCCTTGACAGCGAAGACCTCGACGATCCCCTCATGGTCGCCGAGTATGCCAACGACATCTTTGAGTACCTCCGCGACCTTGAGTGCAAGTCGGTGCCCAACCCCATGTACATGTCGCACCAAGACGACCTCGAGTGGAAGACGCGCGGCATCCTCATCGACTGGCTTGTCGAGGTTCACACCCGCTTCCATTTGCTCCCGGAGACACTGTTCCTTGCCGTCAATGTCGTCGACCGCTTCTTGTCCGAGAAGGTGGTCCAGCTCGACCGCCTTCAGCTCGTCGGCATCACCGCCATGTTTATCGCGTCCAAGTACGAGGAGGTCCTCTCGCCTCACATTGCCAACTTCCGTCACATCGCCGATGACGGGTTCACCGAGGCTGAGATCCTGAGCGCTGAGCGCTTTGTGCTCGCCACCCTCGACTACGATCTCAGCTACCCGAACCCCATGAACTTCCTCCGCCGCATCTCAAAGGCCGACAACTACGACATTCAATCGCGGACCATCGGCAAGTATCTTATGGAGATCAGCTTATTGGACCACCGCCTCTTGTCCTACCGTCCCAGCCACCTCGCCGCCGCGGCTATGTACCTGGCGCGACTGATCCTGGGCCGTGGTGAATGGGTAAGTCGGCCTGAAGAGCAGCGTAAACCGGAGAATATTGACTGACATACAACAGGATGACACCCTTGAGTACTATGCCGGCTACACCGAGGACGACATCGAGCCTGTCGTCATCACCATGATTGACTACATGGCTCGTCCGGTCATCCACGAGGCCTTCTTCAAGAAGTACGCGAGCAAGCGGTTCTTGAAGGGTATGTTCTGCCAACCCCACCAACCCATGATGGCATGCATGTCTAACTCTGTTCGCAGCATCAATCCTCACCCGCCAGTGGGCCAAGAAGAATGCCCATGTCTATGGTATCACCGACATCCATCTCACCCTCGATGAGGTCTCCTCATAACGGCCTCGCACTCCCATCTTGCGCAACGCGCAGTGGACCACGTCTCTACATTGTAGAGTGTCAGGATACCGCGCTGTGGTTGGATTTGCCGCCTTGACGACACCTAACGATTATCCATTACGACGCGGCCCAGCTCCTTGGAGGCTGGGTCCCTTCGGCATCTTCATCTTCGGCACAAACATCCATCGAGGGTTGGGGGGCGTCTCAGGCGTCGCTTCCGGGCGACCACACCACGGCGTTGTCGGGTTATGTCTTTTTCCTCTTTTGCTTTGGGCTGGCTTGTGTGTTTTTGTTTTACCCTTCCTCACCACCACTTTTTATCCTTTCCCGATCACTGGATTATTATCGCGACGGCGCTGGGTGGCTATAGGCAAGCTGGGATGGTGTTTGGGTGGATGTGCTTTTCGGCTCTCTTGGAGGGGACACCTCGCATTTGCATGGGCTTTTTTGCTCGAGGCTTGGAATGATGCTCTCCTGTTGCTGGTATGCCAGGCTCTGTTCCTCTTGGACTCTTCGGGGTGGTCTCGAGGGATGGATCCCTGCGCCTTGTGGCTGCAGAATCTGGGCTGTGGGAGACCAGTGTGGGACGTACGGATAGAAAAGGCTGGGTGAAGCCAGTGTTTGGGAATAGGCCTGTCGTGCTTTGGGTGGTACTGGAGCCGATAGAGTGTCATGTACATACATAGCAGTGCCGGATTGGCCTGGGGCAAGGACAGGTTCTAGGCATCGGAATGGAGCATTGCATTTGCATATCATACTTGGGCAGCTCAGCCTGTGTATTCAGCGTACCCAACCAGCGGTTGCTTGAACAACAAACAGCCCAGCGGTTGAGGCAGCGTTCTCATGGGCCGTCACTGTCACTGTCACCATGGCAACCTGATCGGGCCTTGGCTTCCTTTACCACGTCCATTGACAAGGTGAAAAGGGGCATATTAAACCGTGTGAGGTTAACTAAATTGCTTCCTACGATGAGGATCTTGAGGAACGATATCCAGGCGCATGGCCATGTCTCATTCTGTCAGTCCATGCCGCCCAGATTATGTGAGCTGACGGGAGCGCGAGCCTCGTATCAACCACCCACCCCTTATTAGTCCTGTCCAAACCGCCGGACGACATCCGAACTTATTAACCGAGACCAAACCGAAATGCTTTTCAAAGTTTCATCCCGCAGTGCCATTTCCAATCCATGATTTCCAGATTCCTTCCAACTGGGGTTCCAATTCCCCCCCAAGGGGCTTCCTCGATATCCCGCATGTGGCTTGCCAGTCAATAACGCTGGTCTCAGGCACCCCTTTTGGCAGTCTGGGCTGCCCAAGCGAATGGTTATCTCGGCCGAGTGTAGCAACATGAATCCGATTTGGATGCTTGATCAATGGATGATGCCGGTGCTGATGCTAATGCTGGTTGGGTGTGTTTGGTAGTAGATGGTGTGCCTGAGAACCTGGTGCCGTGCTGGTCGGGGCAGACGGTGCGTGCTTCGTTGGTTCGAGCTTGTGGGACTGGGCCGAGACGGCTTCTTCGCGCAAAACCTTTTGATAAACTGCAAGGTGGTTAGCAACGCTATTATGGCACATGGGTCGTTGAGGTTACACACCTGTGTCCTTCCTCTGTCTGGCTTGAGGCAAATCCCAACTGCGCATCTGGCAAGCCGGGAGTCGAGCGAACTTGTTGTTGCTGATTATCGTGAACAGGAGATCGAATGCTCAGGTGTCCAAGCGGCGATGTCCCTTTTGGTTTGTCCTCAACCCACCAACCCTCAAGGCGCGGCCCCAACGGCAACACACTTCGGAACCCTCGAAGCCGCCGAACCTTCAACAAACACATTCCCCACCACATCCCGACACGAACGCTTCAGCTCCCGCATGGTCTGCCTCGCGGCCCTCGCCTTGGCGCGGAACAGGTGGCGGATGAGCGCGCGGTGCTGCGGCCGCTGCTGTCCTTGGCGCTTGGCCGCGTCGCTGGGGAAGTAGGTGGGGACGAGCGAGGCGTCCGAGATGATGGACATGTCGTCGGGGATGGTGTCGCTCCCGTGGCGACGGTGGTGGGCTGAGTGCCGCTTCTCGCGCCGGGGGACGTTCCAGAAGGGCATGTTGAGCGTCTCCATGGTGTTGCCGTCATCGTCGGAGTTGGAGTCGGCGTCGAGTTCGCTGATGGAGACCGCGCGGTAGGCGGGGGGGTGGAAGTTGGGAGGTTTGTAGGTCGCGGGCGGGGGGTCGTCTGCTGGGTTGGCCAAGGCCACGGGACTCGAATGCAGGAGAGGATGAAGCCCCGTGGTGATTCCCCCTTTGACGGTAGACCCGTCCTCGAGGTTGTGACTGAGAAAAGCCGAAGTCCCGGACACAGGCTTGACATTGCTGGTCGACCGGCCGATCGAGATACACTGAGTATCGTCAAACTTGAGCTCGTTGTCGTCGGTGTTGTCAGCGCCCTCGACATCCATGTCGGGGTAAAGATCAGCCCCCGCGCCGGCCGCAGGATCGATCAATCTCGTACGAAACGAGCAAGGGTCCTCCCGATCTCGAGGCAGGCGGCTCTCGGTTGCGGCGCATGTCCGGAAACCCACGGGGAGCGGTAGGTCGTCCGTACTCTGCCAGCAAGCCGGCAAAACGGTGTTCGTGACAAACCGGCCATCGAGGGAGGCGAGTGACTTGTGGATGGGGAGCAGCGAGAGCATGGTTGCTGCGGCGATGGCGGCCACTGCTGTTTTATTTTTTTCCTGTCAGCCAAATGATCGACTTTGCCGGCTTCCCTGTTCTGGCGTTTTGTTTGTTTCTTGTAAGGGGGTGGGTAAAATAGGTTGTAGGGGACAGTTCAAAACAAGGGAGTGAAAGTCGGTCGACCTGCCGGTCGGTCGGTCGGTCGGTCGTGAATGTGCTCTTGGGCAGTATGGGGAGAGTGAGTGGCAGCAGGTGTGGGAAGTGAAATATGAGTTCCATGGTTGCCGGCGGGCATGTTGTGTGCTGTCCAAGAGTCTGGTTTTCCACCAGGAGATGTTGGGATGAAAACACCACGCAGACCCGTTTAAGTCACCCACACGGGCACACCAAACAAGTTGAACGAGACACATGAAGTAAGGGTGAGCAGGCCAAGACAACAGAGGGAATCAACACCCCTAGGTCCTCTGAATTTATTTCATCAAATAGTGAATGAAGAATTATCTCACCTCTCTCATGTCGAAGGCCCAGCATTCGTATCCTCTGGTACTGCCGCTCGATCCTCCCACTGCCGACTTTCGTATTTGATAGCGCCCGGCGGGCACTACGGCGGATGCGGCCCTCATCGCGGGCTTGCGATGGCCTGGCTGAAATTGCCGGTCCGTCCATGGTGTGTTGCTTCTTGCCACCGCGGCAGATTGGTTGTCTGCTTCCGAGGTCTGTGGTGGGTGGTGGTGATCTGATGGGGTTTGGCAGAGTTGCAAGTGAAGGGCAGTAGATGTGGCCGGGTTGAGTGTCTTGTAAACCCAATGGAAGGAAGGCTAAGCAAGCGGGTTCTTTGGCGTGAACAGTCACTGTGTGGTTTCCTCAAAGAGTTCAAATAAAGAAGAGGTTCCTTAATAAGCGTGACACAGACGACACGCGTCTTGCTCTCTATCAATGTGCTGCCATGGCAGATGACAGGTTTGGCCCAGACGCTGTACAGCTTGGTGCCCGACCCACGCTTGTGGGCGCGCCTTGCGTGCGTATGGGCCAGGCCGGACAGGATGCCGAGGCGAGGCGAGAGCTGGAGCTCGTGGCGGGCCTCTCGAATGAATGTGGCCAGTGGCATGCCCTGCTCTGCGCTGTCCTACTCGGAGATATCGCCCGAGCCGGCAGGCAGAGCAAGCCCAGAGTTCAGGGCGAGCAGAAGCAAGCGAGGCGTGACGTGGCTTGGGGTTGCGGAGCGTGCTGGTGTGCTGCCACGTCGACGACATGATGACACGGCGACGTCGAGTTTGTGCGGCCACTGCTGAGCCACAGGGTCCACTGAAGGGACGGCCAAGGGTCGGTGGGCCCCATCGCACGGCGGGGATGTGGTTCCAGTCCAACCATCCGTCCGTATGGTGGGAGTCCTCCCTGCGCAGAGCAAATCGGAGGATGAGGGATGATGGACGTTGAAAGTTGGTGGTCGAGAACCAGGCCCGCCCCACTTTCCAGCGAACCCTGGCCCGGCGAGCCCAGTCATGGCAGCCAGCACAGCAATCCACCCCAATCCGGCAATCCTCAGCCCCCCTGCAACCCTGCAAACCTGCGCTGCAGCCCGCAACCGGCAACCCTGAGCGTCGGCACACACCGCACACCGCACACGACTAACACACACAACCCAGGCGGGGTTTCGTTTCCGACCTCAAACAGGCTGTGCGACAAAAAAGCCCTCCCGGCAAGGCGGTGCCTGCATCTTGCATCTGCAAGTACCTGCATATGCCTGTGCGTCATCAGTCCTTTTTGCAACGACGAAACCACGTCCCCCTTTTTGCACTTTGCATGTATCACAGGGGCTTCCCCGTCTGTGCGTGGGATTGAGAGCCAGGACAGACAGGACTGAGAGGTTGACTTGGGAATGCATCCGTTTGTATTCCGTATTTTGAGATAGAATGAAAAAGCCATTCATTATCCCAGACTCCATGCTGTTGTTGCTGCATCGAGAATCCCGAGGCGACCCGGGACTGCAGGCAAGTAAACGCCTCCATCGCCAACTCGCCTCCCTCCATCTCACTCCTTCTTCCCCCCCTCACCACGTAAAAGTCAAAATCCACTGCTCCAGTCCAACCAACACCCATATCCATAACCGTGACCGTAACCATGACCATCGTCAACCCTGATCCGTCCCGAGTGCCCAAGAGCGCATTATGTCATGTAAAAAAAGAGAGAAAAGGGGAAAAAAAAAAAGCCGAGATCAAAGCTCAAAATAACGATCGTTGACGAAGTGAACCTGTCTTACTCCCAAGGGGAAGCCTCAACAGGGAAAAAGAACCGGTCGACCAGCTCAGAAAGACATCATCCGCTCCTCCAGGCTGCAAAACGTCGCGGCGGGCCTGGGCTCGAGGATGTGCGGCGGGCGCTCGTCCTCGTCGTGCTCGAGGAGGCCCGACTTTTGGCGGAGCACGATGGTGTTGACGGCGGCGGCCGACGAGCCCGCGTGCGATGAGGCCCACGAGCCGCGGTTCGTGCTGCTGTCCCGTGACGACGTCGACGACGACGACATGGACCGCCGGAACGAGGTGCGGAGGTTGTGCGGCGAGAAGCGCGAGGTGAGGGACTGGAAGCGCGAGGTGTGCATGGTGGCGGCGGTGGAGGTGAGAGGTCTATGTGTGTGGGTGTGTGTTGAGAGGGGTCGAGGCTTGGAGGCCGAAGCTCGAGATGCTGGCGGTGTGGTGTGGTGTGGTGTGGTGTGGTAGTGTGAAAAAAAGGAGGCTCAGCCTGGTATGGAGAGAAGCGAAAGTGTGGTGTGGTTTCCCGGGAAATCCGTCCGAAGAAACCGCCGACCAGAGGAAGCGAAAGACGTGATGGTGGTGTGGTGTATATGCGTGGTGTGTTCGTGTTTGCCGAAAAGACGGGACGATCTGTGACTGGCACGGATCAAGAGGGGCAAGAGGAGGATATACCCTGGGAAGGGGGTCGTCTTCGTCCTCGTCAGCGACAACGCCGTATTTTGAAGCCCGAGAGAGCCTGAGCCGGATGAAGAAACAGGAAGTCCGGATGTCGGCCGGGGGGCGAGGAGGACGCACTCACTTTATGCCAGTACGAGATTCTGCCGTGCGAGGTCTCGTATCGACCGAGACGGGGGTGTGCCCCGTGCCGGATGGGGGGATAATGGGGACAGGGGAGAAGCAGGGGAGGCAGGGGGAGGGAGCAAGGCACGGCAGGGGGTGCGCGGGAGGAGCACAAGCGAGCCTGGGCCGGGGCAGCCGGGGGGAGGGGGGCAAGTCAGGGGGAGAAACACAACAACAGACGGGAAAGCAGGCACAGCCTGGGGGACCGAAAGGACAGTCCGAGGAGGGTTGGAGAGGTGGTGGTGGTGGTGGGATGTACCCAGGTAGGAGCGACGTGTGGGTGCAGCAGCAGCGCATCAGTCAATGCGTTGCCGGGATGGAAGGGGGGAGGCGTCCTTTAACGTGCCTGGGCTCAAACCCCCTTGGATGCCGTCGCCAGCCAGCCAGCCCGCGCCGAGGGAGAGTGACTGCGCGACGACTGATGAGCGACTGAGAGACCGAGGCGATCACTCAGGCAGGGGAGGGGCGTCGTCAATGCGATCGCCAGCGCAGCCCACCTCACGCCTGCGCATCATCAGCAGGCAGTCATTCCTGTGCGGTGTTGCTTGACTCGAGCCAGCGAGGCTGTCCCTGGAGTCCAAGCAATGAGGCCAGCAGCAGCCAGCCAGCCACGAACCAAGCAGCCCACACAGGGAGCATGCTCGCTCTGCAGAACGGGGCCGCGGGCCTGGCCGCCGCTGCAGGGAGCGACAGAGCGACACATGATTGCCCGAGAGACGACAAACCCATCCCACGGCAGGGAATGTAGACGACGACTTTCGGCAAAGTCGCACAGGCATCTGATCTGTCTGGCCCTTCGTGTGGGGTCCAGCCCGAGGATGAAACAGCCAGCTCTGGCTGCGTCAGCCTGATGGAGGACCCGGTGCGGGCCACCGCCAAACCAAGACGGGGGGGATAAGGCAGGGGTTTGCGGGAGAGGGGGGAAAGGCTAAAACCTCACCGCGAACTTGGCTGGGCTCACTGACCATTCTCCGTCTGTACGAGCACTCGAGCGTCGGTAGGGCGCAGCTAGCACAGACGAAGCTTGTCGATACGGAGTATAATTCCCAGATCCACCGAGTGATGACTGTTTGTCTCCCCGACCATCAAAAAGCCATCGGCCGCTGTTGAGGCCGTCGATCCGACTTTTTGGATGGTGGCCAGGCCCGACAGGGGATGGAACAGGAGGGACGCCGCTCGCCAGCGGTGGGACCCCTGGAAGTTCCTGTCTGATCGCCGTTACAGGCGGGCCAAGCCCCACCATCACAGGGGAGAGCCCCCCCTCAAGGCAGCCCCTCCACCAAACCTGTTTCACACCAGCCCATCATCCATCACCACCCTGCCCTCACTGCTCAGCCGATGAGAGCCTTTTGGCCCCAAAAACACTTCTTTGGACCTTCTGGAATGTTTCGAGCAGGCCGCCATGTTCCTCGCCGGCAGAAGGTTTTGGCGACCGCATCAACCCCTCTCCGCTCCCCCTGTGCGTGTGAATATGCAAGTCCTGAGGTTGTGATCTCGCTCGTCCCTCGTCTCTGAATCCGGCGGCGTTCAGGGTCCCAGCAAAAAACACTTGATCCGAATCCATCCCTGTGTCATATCATGCAGATTCCATCACCTGTCCGTGTGTGTGTGTTGTTGCTGACCAGGAATTGCGACACACCACGACAACAAGCACGTCAAGCGATACCAATCGTGTCGTCCACGAGACCGACTCCTTGTCTGTCTGTCTATCTGCTCTGACTGTCAGGGAGTCTGCATCCAACAGCCAGTCCGACAACCCCTTCCCCATACTATGTTATGTGATAGGGAGCCAACCCAAACCACCCCTCGCCGAGTCCAGTAGTAGATGATACCTCCGCCAGCACACGCCGTGACGCACAAAATTCTACAGGTATACATGTACCAGTGCCTCACCAGAGAGCGCCACCACCCGTGCTTTTACAGGAGACCCTAGCCTCACCGACCGCCCCCGAAACAAAATAATAACAACCAAAAGAAATCATGCATTCCCCATTATCGTCGCTCATCATGAAGCCGGAACCATCCCAGAATAGTCTTATGCCACGCCAAAAACGCCAGCCAGCCCAGCCCAGCCCAGCCCAGTCTTGCTTCCCCCCCCACC
>FTEL01010826.1_pt1 | contig 27134 bp, 19 predicted proteins | sample 1658911 | NCBI WGS metagenome assembly FTEL01 (sample SAMEA3914869, study PRJEB12502) | metagenome | biome: forest; material: soil | place: USA | collected 2012-03-12 | depth 0.1 m
ACGGGGAGGGGGGGGTTTGGTGGGGGGGGGGGGGGGGGGGGGGAATGGGAAATGCTGGCTCACCCTGGTAGATCTCGCTGAAGAGCACAACTCCTGGGAACCGCCTGGCACAGACTGTGTAAGTTGAGCGGCCCTCCCTGGCCTGGGACATGGAGAGGGGCTCACGCGTTCGGATACCCCGCAATCGTAGGGTGGAACAAGAAAATTCCTGTCGGTCGACGGTGTCAACATTGTGGCATGACACGGACTAAGGGAAACAATCGAGAATATTTACTCATTGAGCTCTCCTTGCCATTGGCAGTAGTCTGCACATCGGCAAAGCTCTCCTTGATCAACATGGCGGGCAGCAATGGTGATGGACAGCAAGAAACTTTGCTAAATCAGGGACTAGAAATCCCAACAATGAAAGACGCTGTCAGGCTAAACTGACTCCAAACTCCGTGGATGACAGCTAGCAAAACAAGGCTCGTGGGGGTTCGATGTTTTTTCCCCTGAAGCACACTTCACGCCTGGCTGGGCCTTACTGAGCAACCCCATCCGCCTGCAGTGTGCGTGGTTGGGGGGAGATGCGGGGCAACCGGCGCTTATCTTATCGCACCTGGATGACTTCATCTTGTGGGGAGCATGATGCTTCGACAGGTTCGTCGAGCAGGGCAACACCAGCTCCCGAGCCGAACCATTGCTGTTTCGAGGACGGAGCTAAAGCTGGATGGCGAATTCATTTCGATGAGGATACATCACGTGCAGAATATTGGGCATTTCAAGGCGAACACTCGATCGATCAAGGGTTTTTTTCGATGGCTGTGCTTCAGGCAGCCAGACCGCCAAGCGCATGAGGGAGGCGGTGGATCCTTCGAGGTACTTTGAGGTACTTCCATGTCGAGATGACATGCTGCGCCAACCACAAACCGTCCTCTGTTCGTTTGCCGAAACAGCCCTGGAACGGCTGAACTGAAAGAAAACCTCGCGTGGGTGACGTACATCGTTGCGAACGGAGTTGGTGTGCCGCTCCTCCAATCCACAATGAACGGAGACGATTCCCCGGATCAGGCACCCACAGCCTGATCGACATCATGCCCATTCCCAGTCGCCAGAAGAGGGGCTGCTGCTGCTCGGCCGAAGACCTCGTGTTTGCGCGAGCTGTGGATGCAAAATGACGGAGCAGGAAAGCCGCTCACATCCACAACCCCGGGCTCACCGACTGCCGTTGGGAGTGAGTGAGGAGGGAGCTGGAGCTGGAGCTGAAGCAAGCACAGCTCAGATTAGGAAGCTGCAGTAACCCGAAAAAAGCACAAGGCTGCGACAAGAATGTGCGAGAGCCTGCGAGAGCCTGCCGGAGCCTGGTGGAATATTCCAGCGCTGCCAGGAGAAATTGGGAGGCTGCGAGAGGTTGCCAGGCCAATCGAGAAGTAGCTCTGGGTACCCGTGTATGGTGGGGTGGGAGAAACCCACCGAAGCTCATGGAAACCACACCCAAGTGCAACCCGCGCTTAAATTCTGAAAGCTCTTCTGCCCCTCCTTCCACTCCTACGCTCTCCATCAACCCAATTCTTCCTGCAGCCTGTCCTTTTTCTTCCCACCACACTCTTGGGAAGCGTCAGCGAGCGTCTCGACCTGCATCTTCTCATTCTCACCCAAACAGCAGACAGCGCACACAGACAAGATGGCTCCCGCCGTCGGTATCGACCTGGGCACGACCTACTCGTGTGTCGGTGTCTTCCGCGAGGATCGGTGAGTCCAACAACCCCAGACGAAATCGGCGGCACAGCCCGGGCGCGGCCAGCTTGACAACAGAGGTTACTTCATGCGATCAGCGGTTGCGATGTGCTTGAGCATTGCTAGGCTGTCTCGTCAAGCAATTCCTCAAGCCGTTAGCTTTGACCGCGTTTCGGGCCGCGCCGCTTGCCGCACCCTCAGACCGACAACTTACTGACTATTCTCCCCACAGTTGCGAAATCATTGCCAATGACCAGGGCAACCGCACCACCCCGTCGTTCGTTGCCTTCACCGACACCGAGCGTCTCATCGGTGATGCCGCCAAGAACCAGGTCGCCATGAACCCCCACAACACCGTCTTCGACGCCAAGCGCCTCATCGGCCGCAAGTTCAGCGATGCTGAGGTCCAGGCCGACATGAAGCACTTCCCCTTCAAGATCATTGACCGCGCCGGCAAGCCCGTCATCGAGGTCGAGTTCAAGGGCGAGAAGAAGACCTTCACCCCCGAGGAGATCTCGTCCATGGTCCTGACCAAGATGCGCGAGACTGCCGAGTCTTACCTTGGCGGCACCGTCAACAACGCTGTCGTCACCGTCCCGGCCTACTTCAACGACTCTCAGCGTCAGGCTACCAAGGACGCTGGCCTCATTGCCGGCCTCAACGTCCTTCGTATCATCAACGAGCCCACTGCCGCTGCCATCGCCTACGGCCTCGACAAGAAGATCGAGGGCGAGCGCAACGTGCTCATCTTCGATCTTGGCGGCGGTACCTTCGATGTGTCCCTCCTGACCATTGAGGAGGGTATCTTCGAGGTCAAGTCGACTGCTGGTGACACCCATCTGGGTGGTGAGGACTTCGACAACCGCCTCGTCAACCACTTCGTTAACGAGTTCAAGCGCAAGCACCGCAAGGGTGAGTTACTTCCTCCAGGCTAACGCCTTCCCTCTGACCATTTTTGTCGTGGACATGTGCTAATCGTTTCTTCAGATCTTTCCACCAATGCTCGCGCCCTGCGCCGCCTGCGTACTGCTTGCGAGCGTGCCAAGCGTACTCTTTCGTCCTCTGCCCAGACCTCGATCGAGATCGACTCGCTCTTCGAGGGTATCGACTTCTACACCTCCATCACCCGTGCCCGCTTCGAGGAGCTGTGCCAGGATCTCTTCCGCTCCACTCTCCAGCCCGTGGACCGTGTCCTGACGGACGCCAAGGTCGACAAGTCGCAGGTCCACGAGATCGTCCTTGTCGGTGGCTCGACCCGTATCCCCCGCGTCCAGAAGCTCATCACCGACTACTTCAACGGCAAGGAGCCCAACAAGTCGATCAACCCCGACGAGGCCGTTGCCTACGGTGCCGCCGTCCAGGCCGCTATTCTGTCCGGTGACACCTCGTCCAAGTCGACCAACGAGATTCTCCTCCTCGACGTTGCTCCTCTGTCGCTCGGTATCGAGACCGCTGGTGGCATGATGACCAAGCTCATCCCCCGCAACACCACCATCCCCACCAAGAAGTCCGAGGTCTTCTCGACTTTCTCCGACAACCAGCCTGGTGTGCTTATCCAGGTCTACGAGGGTGAGCGCCAGCGCACCAAGGACAACAACCTGCTCGGCAAGTTCGAGCTTACCGGCATCCCGCCCGCGCCTCGTGGCGTTCCCCAGATTGAGGTCACCTTCGACCTCGATGCCAACAACATCATGAACGTCTCGGCTCTGGAGAAGGGCACTGGCAAGACCAACCACATTGTCATCACCAACGACAAGGGCCGTCTCTCCAAGGAGGATATCGAGCGCATGCTTGCTGAGGCCGAGAAGTTCAAGGAGGAGGATGAGGCCGAGGCCGGCCGCGTCTCCGCCAAGAACGGCCTCGAGTCGTATGCCTACTCGCTCCGCAACACCCTCAGCGACTCCAAGGTCGATGAGAAGCTCGAGGCTTCTGACAAGGAGACCCTCAAGACCGAGATCGACAAGATCGTCACCTGGCTCGACGAGAACCAGCAGGCCACCCGTGAGGAGTACGAGGAGCACCAGAAGGAGCTCGAGGCCGTTGCCAACCCCATCATGATGAAGTTCTACGGCTCTGCTGGTGGTGCTGGTGGCATGCCCGGCGGCATGCCCGGCGGTATGCCCGGCGGTGGTCCCGGCGGCTTCCCCGGCGCGGCGGGCGGCGGCCACGACAACGACGGCCCGACCGTTGAGGAGGTCGACTAAAGGACTGGTTGACATTTGGGCCGGCGTTTCTGCTTTTCTTCGCGGTAGTAGATTGGATCCGCGTCAAACGAGCCGCGGAATGCGCTCACTTGGGATGCGGAGCATCGGGTATGGGGTAACTCCTAGATCTGGTTTCTCTTTTTGATGATCATGATACAGGGGAAAAGTCGGGGGGAGGCTGCATGCGCTGTACTTTAGTAACGATTCCCGTTTCCTTGCAATGAACAAAGGAAAATTACTTTCATGTTCAAGACATTGTGTGCAATTGTGAAATGATGAAGATTGGTGAGCCCCAGCCGGTGGTGTTGCTAAATGCCTAAGAATAGGTAAGGTGAGGTGGTGAGGATCCTTGGGGTCTGCCGCACTTGAGGGTACATCCACAAGACAAAGCACACATGCACGTATCAGAGGAGTTGTTTGTATAAAGTATCGCTAAGTAGTACTAAGCATGCAAAGTCGGGCAACCATCTCATTCCTTTCCTTGTGCCGTTGCCAACTCATTTGCAGCCCTCCTCCGCCTCCTCTCGGCGTCCCGCCGCTGGAATTCGGCATCGTCGACGACAGGCGGGTCGAAGCTCGCCTGGAAGGCGGTGCCCGGGGCGACCCTCTCGTCGCGGCTCTGCCACACGTCCTCGCTGCTGGGCCTCCCGCCGCCGTACTTGGCCTCCTCCTTGAGGCGGTAGTGCTCGCGCACGGCCTCGGCGCGCAGCTCGGGCGACCACGACTTGGTCCGCATGCAGAACCAGAAGTCGTCCCACAGCTCGGTGCAGGGGCGCACGCCGCCGTAGCGGTAGACGGCGTTCCACTGCGAGCCGGGGGTGTGGCAGTGCCAGGCGTAGTCGAAGGCGTCGCGGCACGACATGGTGGTTGGCAGCGAGTGCTCTGACATGGCGAGGGACTGGGGGCTGCGGGTTTGCGGCGGGGGTTGGTCTGGTGTTGCTGTTGTTGCCGCTGGGGAGTCGTTGGGCTTCTTTGATGACCAGGGGAGCCAGGAGGAGGAGGAGGGTGTTGGTTCGGGTTGGCTGGGAGGTGGTGAGGCCGGTTGGTGTTGCTGTGTCTGGGCGGTTCGTTGGGATGGGGACTGGGTGTCCTTGGCCAACATCTCCATGAACATGGCGATCTCGCGGTCGGCGGAGGGAGCCTCGGCCGCGGCGGGTGGTGTCTGGGTTGGTCTGGCCGCCGCTGTTGCTGGCGACGCTTGAGGCGTCACAGATGCAGCAACAACGACGCTGCCGCTTGCGGCCGTGGGCGTGACGGGCGCCGGGGACTGCCAGAACCAACCCATGGTGAAGGCTGGGTTTTCTGTGTTGGGACACACAGCGAGGGGCTTTTTTTTTGGCTGAAGGGTCCAGAATGGAGGGCGGCTTTGACACGACTCTAATAACCGCGTCCCGAGATGGCCTGGGGAGGAGAGGGGAAGTGAGGGGCAGGTTGGTGTCCGGCAGGAGGGTGGTGTCCAGGGCGGGCAGGGGCGTCAAGGGTCCTGTTGCCCGTCGTGGTAAGGGTCTGCAGGACAAGCCGATAGCAGTCTCTCGCGCATCGGCCCGGCCAGCACTGATTGGCGCGCGGATGGTGGGGTAGGGGAAATTGCTTGGCATCGGTGGGCAGTGGGGAGCTGGCTGGCCTAGAGCACATGCGAGCAGCATCCATTTGCAGCCCGACCACCTGAACGGAATATTCCGTCCCCGGGCGCAAAACAATGAACTCTGTCGAGTAGACATTGAAGTCTGCCATGAAGCAATGATACCAGGACGGGTCTTGTTTCGGGCAGCGGCCCGGCCGGGGGTGGCAGGGCCGCTGTCTTTGGCTACGGCAACCCGCGCTCTCAGGCACCGCTCCCCTGCAGCAACCGCCCTGGGCCTGGGCCTGGGCCAGCCAACGCGGAGATGCGAGAGCACTGCTTCCGACGGCGCTGTCGGCACCGACAAGTCGGGGCATATCGATGCCGAACCCAACGAGTCCATCATCTTCGTCGACAGTAAGCCTTTGGTACCTCTCTGCTCGCATGATGGACAGGAAGCTTACTTCGCCCGCTCCAGACCTGTTCCCCCTCCGGGTCAGCTCCTTGCTCTTCTGGAGGCCATGGGACACCAACGAGATGCTCCAGCGCTTTAACAGCACTTCTCTGGGCTTCCTCGACCCCGTCAGCCTCGTCAAGCGGGCCATCCCCGAGACTTCCCCAGTCAAGGTGACCGAGATCCTCCCGCGGCTGAACGAGGGCGGTGCCTATGTCAAGTTTGCCTATCCGCGAAACATGTCAGCTGCCGACATCGAAGGCATGTGTTTTTTGCCACCCTGTTGTTGTGCCCATCATGCTAACGTGCCACTCAGGCGAATTGGCCAAGACCCTCAGCAAGAATCCCGTTACCCCATGGTTCAATCCCTTCCGTGGCATTAAAATGAGCCTTGTCTTGGGCCGGCCCTGGCTGGAGGACCTCTATCGTCTCCCAAAGAGCCGCCTGCGGGTCGAGTTCGTGTCAGCCAAAGGCTCGGAACCCCCCGCCGAGCTGTCTCAAGAGTCCCTGTACAGCTTGTTCCGCCGCTATGGAAAGATCACCGACATCACATCACAGCCGCCCGACTCCAAGGTTCTGCCCAAGTTTGCCTACGTCGACTTTCTGTTGATCCGGGACTCCATCATGGCCAGGAACTGTATGCACGGTTTTGTCCTTCAAGAGGAAGGCAGCCAGGTCCAGACTCGCCTCCGGTTATCCTTTGAACAGCGCATGAAGCCTCACCACATCTGGAACTGGATCACCAACCACCCCAAGATCGTCATTCCCGTCATCGCGGCCTTCCTAGCAGCATTCACTGTCGCCGTGTTCGACCCCATTCGAGAGTTCTTTGTCAAGGTATGGTTCCTGTTATGAGTATCTGGACTCTGGAGGGCCAGCCATCCACTAACACACACTTGCAACCAGGTCCACGTCCAGAAATCCTTCGAGTTTACCAACAGCAAGCTGTACTTGTGGGTGAAGCGGCGGACCTCGGATATCCTCGCCTTCCGCAAACACCAGGATGACGATGCCGGCCTTCACGCACTCTTCACCCACCGAAAAGATGTGATTGACTCGATCCAGAACAGCCTGCTCGAGTCCGTCGACACTTTTGTCGTCGTCCATGGGCCTCGCGGCTCCGGCGGCCGCGAGTTGGTCATGGACCAAGTCCTCAAGGGGCGTCGTGACGTGCTTGTGGTTGACTGCAGGCAGGTGGTGGAAGCCCGTGGTGAGGCTGGAACCATTGGAAAGTTGGCTACCCAGGTCGGCTACCGTCCCGTCTTCTCCTGGGTCAACAATCTGAGTGGCCTGGTCGACTTGGCCATCCAAGGCACTACCGGTGTCAAAACAGGCTTCTCCGAGAATCTCGAGTCGCAAATCGTCAAGATCTTGCAAACGACCGGCGCCGCCCTCAAACATGTCTCGCTCTCTGGCAGGAAAAAGGGGGACAAGGATGCCAACCTAACGGATGATGCCTACCTCGAGGCTCATCCCGAGAGGCGGCCTGTCGTGGTTATCGACAACTTCTTGCACAAGAGTGATGAGAAGGGCATTGTCTACGACAAGCTATCCGACTGGGCCGCCGCGTTGGTCCAATCCAATATTGCCCATGTCATCTTCCTCACCACCGACGCATCCTTTTCCAAGCCGCTCTCCAAATCCCTTCCGGACCGTGTTTTCCACCAGGTCACCCTGGGTGATCTATCACCACGTGTGGCCAAGCATTTTGTCATTTCACAGCTCGAGCCAGACGAAGAGTCGGCGGAAGCAGAGAGTGTCAACGCCCCGGGCCTTACTGCGAAGCAGCTGAGGAAGGATCTGGCGGAACTTGACGAGTGCATCGACGCGCTCGGCGGCCGCCTGACCGACCTGCAAGTCCTGGCACGCAGGCTCAAGGTCGGCCAGAGTCCGAAGAAGGCTGTCTCGGACATCATCGAGCAGAGCGCGGCCGAGATCCTGCGCATGTTTCTTCTTGCCAACAAGGGCACCGGAGAGGAGGATAAGAAGTGGTCGACCGAGCAAGCCTGGCACCTGATCAAGGAGATTGCCGCGAAAGAGAGCATCAGGTACAATGAGGTTCTCCTCTCCAACACTTTTATCTCGTCGACCACTCCCGGCGCCTCCAACCCCGAGGCCGCCATCGAGAGCCTGGCCAACGCCGAGCTCATCACAGTCAAGTCAGCCCATGGCCGGCCCTCCACCATCCGCGCCGGCAAACCCGTGTACCAGGCCGCCTTCAACAGACTGCTCGAGGACGCCGTCGTGAAAGCCCGGATGGATTTGGCGCTCCTGACGGAGCTGGCCAAGATCGAGGCAAAGAATATTGACAAGGCCGAAACTGAGCTCAGCGTGCTTGCCAGCCTGCCGTCCCAGCCGTATCAGGCTGCGGACCGGGTCAACTACCTGCTGGCGAAGCTGCAGAGCAGCCAGCTGAAAATCACGGCATACGAAAAGGACATGGCGGGGTTGAAAAAGGTGTTGTCCCAAGAGTCTTGAGGGCTGATGTACATACAACTGCCTTCGCAGTCTATTGCATCGGGGAGCTTGTATGAGTAATGATCAAGGGACGTGCGGTTTGGAGATACTCTCCTCAACCTCAATTATTGAAACCGACACCCCAACATCATCGTGTGGTGGTGCATTGTGGCTCGCTCGCTCTCCCCGGGTTGATGGACGACAGGGTTCAACGTGACTAAACCACTTGATTCCTGTGGTGTGAGATCCATTCCCATGAACCACCAGCACCAAACAAGAGTACAAACGCTCCTCCCAACAAGATACCTGGTACACACCCTTCTGACGGATATCAAACGCACAGCCCAATCTACTCCTCCTCGCTCCCCTCCTCCTCCTCTTCCCCTTCGCTCACCTCAACCTCCTCATCCGCGTCCTCGTCAACCTCACCAGTCTCGTCTTCGGGCAACACCTCCATTGGTATTTCCTGCCCCTGTGCGAAGAAGATGCGGGCGGGGTTGTCATAGTCGTTCTCGATCATGTACTCGTTGTCTATCCCAGGTATGTTAGCAGAATAGTTCGCATTTCGGGACGGCAACCGGGGGAAAGGATGGCAAAGACTTACACCTGGGCACGATGAATATCCCACCCTTGCTGATGCGGAAACTCGTCTCCTGAACAGTCACCAACACCCGGCCGGCATGGACAAAGAATATCATGAACACCTTGCGCGCATTCTTGAGCCGCTTGACGGCCCCTGGGGGAAGGTCGACGACGCCGGCACCGATGAAGCCCTCGCTGATCACCTTGGCGTAGCGGAACTCGCCGCCCACCACGTCGGCCGTCTTGATGGCGGCCCCGCTGATGGCGAGCTGCTTGTCGATGACGCTGACCATGTCGTTGGGCGCGGGCGGGTTGAACTCGTACTCGGGCTGCCAGACGACCACCTCACCCGTCACAGTCCCCGGGTCGAGCTCCCACACCTCGGCCGGCCCGTCGCCGTCGTCATCGTCATCGCCCCCACTGCGGCGCCTCCTCCCGCGCTTCCCCGCCGCCCCGCCACCGGCCTTCTTGCCCCCCCGGCGTGACCGGGGCTTGATCTCGGGCTCGGGCTCGTCGACGCGCACCACCTCCTTGAGACGCGACAGCACAAACTTGGACTTGTGGATGCGGCCCGCAAAGGCGTCTTCGGCCTCGTCCTTGTCGAACTCGACGCGCTCGTTGCGCCAGTACGCCAGCGGCTTGAACGAAGTGCGCCCGTACCGCGTCTGGTGCATCGACGAGCCAGCCTCGCCGGGCACCTCGCGGCGGTTGATGAGCAGGCCGCGCGACTTGGGCAGCGGGGGGCGCCGCGCGATGGCCACCTGGGAGACGTCGCCGGGGTCAATGGAGGATTTGCGCGGCCGGCGGGGCGGCTTCGCGGCGGGAGCGGCGGCTTTGGCGGCGGGCTTCTTGGGCGCCGGCCTCTGGCCGCCTTTGGTGGTGGCGGGTGAGGTGCGTTGGCGCTTTGGTTGGGGCGGCTCGGTGGCGGCGGCAGATGCCTCGTCGTCCAAGGACCGCCGTTTCCTGGAACCTCGAGCTGGGGCTGGTGCTGCGGGTTGCGCCGGCTCGGCTTTTGATGCGCCGCCTCGTCTCCCTGCTGCGGGCTTCTGCGGCTTAGGCGTTGGCTCTTCCTCCTCTTCCTCTTCTTGTTGGTCCTCCTCCTCCTCCTCTACGGGCCTGGCGGGTTTCTTCTGGGGCTTCGTCGCCTTGGCTGGCGCAGCAGCTTTCTGCTTCGGGGGTTGACTTGGTTTCTTCCGCGCGGGCGGGATCTCCTCTTCGCTGGCCTCCTCCTCCTCCTCCTCCTCGCCTCCGCCTTGTGCTTGTTCGGGATCTGATTGTGCCAGGCCGTAGTCGTCGCCGTCGTTCAGCATGGCCATGGATTCTTCGACAAAGTCGTTAACCTCGTCGTCTTCCTTCCCGTGGTCGCTCTCTTCGTTTTGCGACTCTTCTTCATCGTCGTCGTCGTGTTGAAAAAACTGCAGGCGGTGGCCATTAGCCAGACCCTTCCCAGCCCCGAAGCGATTCCCGGCAAGTGGTTGTGATAACGAGTGCGGCCCGCCGTTTGCGACACTCCGAAAATCGAGACGGCGTTTTGCTGAGGCCTGGAGGCCTGTCGGCTGGCCGCTGGATCGGGAGCTTTCGTCTCTAACGATGGCGCCTCGAGCTGGCGACGACGAGTTCCGCGCGACAAGGCGATTTCGTTGGGCCGGGGAGTTGAGAAAGGTTTTCGTCGGCGACCGGACGCGTGACAGGGGTACTGGTAGCCTATTCCCATGCCCGTTGAGGAGCGCTGCCGGCCCAATCCCGGATGCTGTGCACGATGTCAGAGCTCAGACCTTGCGAATGCGTGTCGTGGTCGACGTTTTGGGAGTGCGTACTCGTAGTGATGTCCATAGCCTCCTCTCCGCTCCCATATTCGTCCTCTTCCTCCTCTTCTTCCGCTTCCTGCTCCTCGTGGTCCGATTTGGCCGGGGACGAAAAGAGGTTCTCGATCGGTTCCATGCCATGCTCGTCCCGAACACCCGAGTCGGGAACCGTCAAGCCCGTTTTCCTGCGCGCGCCTCGTCAGCACACCCAACATGTCCTCAGCGGCAGAGCCTGTACTGGCGCCGACATACCTCCCCACCACGCCGAGCTCGTAGATATGTTCGCCCTGCGTCATGGTGCGACGCGCCATCGACGGTCGGGGGGGCGCCATGTTGGCGGGGCGGGCTGCCGTGCACGAGTCGTCGGCGACGCGACAAGCTCAAAGAGCAAAGCAATTCGCAAGATGGGCCAAAGCAAAAGCCGGCCTGGGGCAGGCCAGGGGTTGGCGATATCAAAACAGAGCCCTGGGCGTCGTTGTTGTTTACTTGGGGCCAGGCGACGGGGGAGAAGGGACAGAGCCGGATGGGGATGCGGGTCGCGTCGTGTGTGTCTTGCGCATGGCTGCATCACACTGTCATGCCCTGGATTTTGTCCGGCATTGTGTCAACGGCTGCCCGAATGCACGCTTGTGATTGGCCAACCCGCGACGCGTTCCCTGCAAGCTGCACGCGTCCAGCGACTCCCCGCCAGCCCACTAACAAAAAGTGACAGGGGATTTGGCTGGCGATGTCCATTGAGTCCTCTCTCTGCGACCTCCCGACATTCCACCTGCATAAATCTCCCAAGCTCCAGACAGCCCAATTGTCAAGATACTCGGTGATAATTTTTGCCCAGTTGCAACACACCACGGAAACATATCAAGGAACGATATCATCTCCATGGAAGACTCCCAACAACCCGAGGATGTCACCTCGGGCTTCATCCCGCCCTCGATCAACTCGGCCGCCCTCCTCGCCGGCGAGACCTACTCCCACTTCTCCCCCGTTCCTCCCTCGCTCCTCCCACCGCCCGATGCCGGCCCAGACGCCGCCGGCACCCCCTGCGCCCTCGGCGTCGACGAAGCCGGCCGCGGCCCCGTCCTCGGCCCCATGGTCTACGGCGTCTTCTACCTCCCGCTCCCGCTCTCCGACCCGCTCCTCCGCGACACCCACCACTTCGACGACAGCAAGGTCCTCACGCCCGCCGTGCGCTCCTCCCTCATGCAGACCCTCTGCACCCCGGCGAGCGACCTACACGACTCGTGCGGCTGGGCCGTGGCCTCGCTCTCGGCGCGGGACATCGGCGCTGGCATGCTGCGCCCCGGCGTGTCGGTGTACAACCTCAACGCGCAGGCCATGGACGCGACGGTGGAGCTGATCAAGGGCGTGTACGCGCGCGGGGTCAACGTGCGCGAGATCTACGTCGACACCATCGGCCAGCCGGCTGCGTACCAGGCCAAGCTGGAGCGGGTGTTTCCCACGGCCAAGATCACAGTCGCCAAGAAGGCAGATAGCCTGTACCCGTGCGTCAGCGCCGCCAGTGTCTGCGCAAAGGTGACGAGGGACACCGCACTAGAATCGCTGTGGCGGACGAGGAACAGGGGCAACACGGTGGCACAAGAAGGGGATGGGACGGAGGCAGAGGCGGAGCAAGAGGAGGACGAGACGATGGCTTGGGGGTCGGGGTATCCGTCTGATGGGAGATGCGTGTCCTGGCTCAAGGGTAACATGCACCCCGTCTTTGGCTGGGGTCCAGAGTGCAGGTTCAGCTGGGGAACGGCAAAAGACATGATAGAGGCGACCCCGGCGAAGGGGGGCGGCGTCAAGGTGGAGTGGCCGGTCGACGAGGACACCGACACTCACCGGATGACCGACTTTTTCGTCTCCAAAGACCAGGAGCAGGATGGAGACGAGCTAGGGACGTGGTTTGGCACACCGGCTGGGCTGGAAGCATTTTGAACTTTGTCTGCGAGGTGATCTTGTACTTGATTAATCATGGCTGCATGGCTGGTGTTTGGCGTTAAAGGAGTTTTGGCTGGAATGATGAACCGATATCCTGTCCGGCCGGGCAGCAGCCTCCCTACCCCCCCTTCTTTCGTACAACAATGCGACAGGAGCAAAACAACTACTATGCTATCTAAAACACGAATCGTCGGCCCATTACACTATATCTAAATGTCATCATCGTCTTCGACCTCCTGCGCCTTCTTCCCACGGCTATCAAGCCTGTCCAGGCTGATCCCCGCGCTGCTCTGCTGCCTAGCCGGCATGGCGATGGCTTGCCTAACGGTCTCGTTGCTCTCAAGGAACTCGCGCAGCTTCTCCTTGCCAATCTCCACCGCCTGGTTCGACGCCGCATTGGCCATCTGCATCATCGGACCCAAGAGGTTGAGGGTGTATGCGATGTAAGTGCCTCCGCCCATCAGCAGGAGGAGCAAGAAGAGCACGGGGTTGCGCAGCACTAAAATTTTGTCAGTCAAACAATCCGCCGCAGTCCAAGGCAGGAGACAACATACCCATGACAATCTCGTTCCAACCAAGGACGAGAAGAACGACATAAAAGTACAGCGGCACCTGGGTGATGCCCCCGATGGCGCTCCGCTTGGCCTCAACATAGACACCGTCGGCCATCTTCTTGAACCTGACCACCAGGTCTTGGCGCTTGCTCTCGCTCAGGACCGTCATCTCCTCTTCCAGGCTCTTGCCCTCTTCCTCGTCGACGCCGCCAATCGGAGCGAGATCCTCTTCGTCCTCGGGCTCGGCGCCGGCGGGCTGAGGGCCGACAAAACTGGGCAGGTCGGGCGGGGCATACGTCTCCGCCAACCTGAATCTCGAAAGCAGAGGGATCAGCCCCAGGGTGGACTCGCGGGCACGGGTGTAGATGCCCTCGATGTCGTCGGACGGGCGCCAGATCCGGGGCACCCCCTCATCGTCGTAGCGGAACTTGTCCTCAAAGTTCTCACGGAGTTTCATGAGGATGTTGCTCTCCATCATCTCCTCCTCGATCCTCTCCCGGAGCGCCACCCAGCTCTTGCGCCGCAGCCGCCAAAGCCCCACCTCGACCTCCTCGGGGCTCGCCTCGAAGCTCTTGGCCCGGTCGGAAAAGCGCGTCTCGGCCTCCCGTACGATTCCGCTGAAGGCGTTCCAAACACGGTCCCAGAGGTCCTTCTCAGTCGCGGGCTTGTCGCCGGTCTCGGGGGCGCCAGAACCCCCCCTACCAGACCCCAGCTTGTTGAACTCGAGGCCGATCGCGTCTCCCAGACGAGACTTGACCCATCTTTCCACCCGGATAGCCAGCCGGCGCATCTCCTCCTTGCGCAGACGCGCGCTGACCTCGTCCAGCTCCTTCTCAAACAGGCGGTACTGCGGCTTGAAGTTCGTCCACGACACACCCTGGATCAGCAGGCTCTGCGCCTCCTTCTTGAACACCTCGAGCGTCTTCTTCTTCTGCTTGTCCACAATGTCGGCGAACTCGTACGTGCCCCCGGCCTTTTGCCCAGTCTTCACCGCGCCGGTTACAGCCTCGCTGAAGGCGGCAACGCCGGCCTTGTGCGCAGCCAACAGCTGAGCGTGGTACAACGCCTTGAGGCGCGCATCGATCTTGCTCTCAAGCTCACTGCGCTTCGTCGTGTACACGCCCTTGTGGTACCGGCCAGCCTGGACCTCAAATGCCCTGACGCATTTCTCACGGGCGCCCGAACCGGCGGTGCCGAGGTCGGGGAGAACGATGGGCAAGCCGCTGCGAGTCGCCTCGGCCTGTTGCTCTTCGAGAGGAGAGATGACGGAGTCGAACCCGACGAGAACTTCGCGCGAGATCTCGTCGCAGCGGAATTGTGCGAGGAGTTCTTGTTGCGTGGGGAGGTCGAGGTCCTTGTTGTTCACAATTTGGTCCCACACCCCCTCGGCGTAGATGGAGAGGCCGTCCGCAGGTATCCTCCGGTGGTATTCCGGCAGGAAGACCCCCCCTGCATATTCTTGATCCTTGGTGGAGCGGTGGCCAGCTGTGAAGCGCGTGCTGAGCTTGTCCACCTCTTCCAAGAACTTGTCCGGCTGCAGGATCTTGTGCGGCAGTGCAGCAAAGGCGAAATCGAAATAGTCATCGATCTTGGAGTTCTCGAGCCCCTGGGGTTTGGAGATGGTGGACCAGATCCTAGTCAAGTCCTGGATCAAGGTGTCGCGAAGGTTGGCGAGGGGTGTGTTCCCGATGTGGTCGCGGATGACAAAGAACAGGAGAGACCTTGTCTGTGACCTGGAAACTCGCATGTAAGTGCCTGCGCCGCACAGGAAGAGGTGGGCTCCGGGGAAAGCTTACTGCTTGTCTTTTAGGAAAAGCTGCAGGTTCACCTCGAAGACGGTTTTGAGCAGCCCCATGTTGGCGCCCTGGTATAGGCCGACCTGGTGCTCCCAAATATTGACGAGCAGGACCTCGCTCGTGGCCAGGGCGAACAGCGCACTCTTGCGCTCGAAATCCTGGTCCTCGCCGCGCTCGCGGCCGTCGGTGCCCTCGACGTCCATGACCAGGATGTTATCGGCCATGCCGGCAGCCTCGCCGTTTGCGGCGGCGCGCTTGTTCTTGGACATCCATATTCCCTTGGTGGTCTGGCGGCGCTGGTTCTCGGACATGACGCTGAACTCGGTCTTGAACAGGTGGTTCAGCAGGGTCGACTTGCCGGTCGACTGCGACCCGAAGACGGAGATGAGGTGATAGTTGAAGCCGGCCTCGGCGACGCTGGTCTCGGCGAGGTAGTCATTGAGGTTCGTGCTGCAAACGCGCTGCCATGTTAGCCATCTCGTCTCCTCCTCGCGCGCCGGCGGCAACCCTCACGGGCGGGCTCGGACGTGGTTGCGGACAGCGTGGCGGTTATCACGAACTTGTACTGCTTGTCCTCGTCGATGACCTGGATGCCATGCTCGTACTGCCGAGCAGTCGGCCCGTCGCCGACCGCCGCAAAGTGGCCGTTCATCGCGGTCGTTGTCCTCGAGGCAGTTCTGTGTGGGCGGTGCGCGGGAGCAGGAGGGACTGCGGGTGTTCGTGTCGTCTAGTCTGGCGCGGCAAGCATGGCAACGCAGCCGGATGCAGAAATGCAGGGGGGCCGTAATTTCGGCCGGCGGCGGACTTCTGGAGTGTGACATGTGGTCGTTGCCCAGGGAGTGGGCCTGGGTGGGTGTTTGTTGGGGGTGCCGCTAACCCTGATGAGGTTACTGGCTTGGGCGGGAACAGGCGCGCAGCCGACAATTGGCTGCCCTGCATGGCACCCGCCAGTGTCGGATGACGTCTTTGACAGTTCCAGAACCACTGAGCCACTGGACCTCGCATCACGTCCTCCCTCCCTCCAGGGACTCGAGCAGGCTCACCGAGTTGCATATCGCAGCTTTGCCTCATGCGCGTTGGGCGGCCTGGCCGCTGCCTAGCCAATGTGTCCACGCGGGGTCTTGGACCCTTGGTTTAACGACGACCCGTAAAAGACAAGCTGAGGAACGGACACATCTCGCGCGCCGCACCACCAGCTAAATGTTGGCACGTAGCTGCCTGGCCCAACATTGCACCCAGCTTTCTCTATGGCGGCATGGTCAGAAGTCGGGTTGCGAATATCTTTGGTTGCCAAAGCCTGGCCGCGCAACCCCTCCAGTTTGCCCTCGCAGGTAGCCATCGAGCGGAGTTTGGCGGGGTAAGAGCTCCAAAATGGCAGAGAGGATCGGCATTCAAGACGAGGCCTGATGAAGCACTGCAATGCAAACACATGGGGGTGGCATGGGCTCATGCCGGATTCAAGTACGTTAAGTTGGTTCCATGGCCTGCACCGTTGGGACTTAGGCCCTGAATGCGGTGTTTCGGTGGATTGGACGTCAAATGCAACTCAACACACACCAACGATGCCCCTGCCCCGCGATCCCCTCCCTCCCCACTTTCGACATCCCACCTCACAGTTGCAGTCACGGCAGGTAACTGTCGCCCCGGGTATCTAGGTACCTATCCCGAACCAATAAACCATCACGTATTTGCGGACGGTTCTGCGAGTTGTCTGAGTCGGCCAACCGCCATTCCCCTCGACTTGCTTGGTGCTTGAAGCCGAGAACAGAGTTGATACCACCAACACTCATCAGAGCCTAGCGCCCGTCGTCTCCTCTCCGACTTACAACCATGCTCCCCAATGTTGACCCAGCCATCCTCGAGGCCCTAGGCCTAGAGGCTACCAGCTCCAAAATGGTCTCCCACGGAGGTTCCGACTTCTCATCCACCTACAAGCTAATCGCCACCAGAGATGGGGAAGAGCTCGCCTTCTTCATCAAAACCGGCACAGGCCCAAACGCCGAGGTCATGTTCCGAGGTCACTGCCCCATTTCCATCAATATGTTTTATTCTTTCCGCGATACATTGCTCCCAGTTACATTATTTCTCCCCCTGTTTCATTCGTCTCATCATTCTTCTCCCTCCCTCGTCCCCCCGCCATCTGCTGGTTCCTATTTCATCAGGCTGAGCCATGTCATATCCATCAACCCGACTCACGTCGTGCCAGCTAGTTCGCCTTTTAACATTTTACCCGACCACATTCTAACCCTTCCCAGGAGAACATATTTCCCTCAATGCCCTCCACGCCGCCGTCCCCACCCTGCACTTCGCTCCCCGCTCTCATGCCCACGGCGCCCTGCGCTCCTCCCCAGGCAAGCATTTCCTCGCCACCGACTTCCTAGACCTCTCTTCCACCGCCTCTGGCGGCACCGGTCTCTCCCTCGCCGCAAAGCTCGCCGCGCTCCATACCACGCCCGCCCCCATCCCCAAGGGATTTTCCAAGCCCATGTTCGGCTTCCCCGTCCCAACCTGCTGTGGCGCCACCAGGCAGGACAACACCTGGTCCGAGTCCTGGGCCGACTTCTACGCCGAGCATCGCGTGCGAGCCATCGCCAAGGAAGGGACCAGGAAGAACGGGCACGACCCGGAGCTGGCCGAGGCGGTGGAGAAGGTGGCCGCCGTCGTCGTGCCGCGACTGCTTGGGGACGGGCACCTGCAGGGCGTCGTGCCCGTCGTCGTGCACGGGGACCTGTGGAGCGGGAACCACGGCCGTGGCAGGATCGCGGGCAAGGGCGGGGTCGAGGAGGTTGTGTTCGACCCATCATGTGTGTACGGGCACAGCGAATATGAACTGGGGATTATGCGCATGTTTGGCGGGTTTGGGAGTGCGTTCTGGGCAGAGTACGAGCGCTTGGTGCCGAGAGCTGAGCCCAAAGAGGAGTGGGATGATCGGGTTGCGCTGTATGAGCTGTGGGTTTCTGCCCATGTCTGGCTGCATTGGGAAATATTTGTTTGCTGACTGAGTTGTAGCTATCACCATCTCAACCATTACGCCCTGTTCGGAGGTGGATATCGCGGCGGCGCCATGTCTATCATGCGAAAACTCATCTCCAAATACGGAGGCGCCTCTGGCTAGCCCCTTACCGTACCAGAGGCGAGTGGTGCCGTTTTATGCCCGGCCAGAATGAGCCTCCTTGACACGAAACAGGTCTCCTCGTCTCTCGCTGCGAGGGGAGATCCCCATGTCATAATCCCCCCGTTCCCCCTTTTCTTCTACCCGTTGCGCTCTCACCCCTTGGATGACATGGTGGAGACCAACGGAACACCACCACCGCTGTCTCCGCCAGACCGTCTCAGCCACAAACAGCTGCCGGGATCCGTTCCACGGTTCTGTACATCAGTCCCGGGCGTTGTATGGGACCTGCGGGGTATTTCTGGGGTGGGGGGGGGGGGTTCGCAGCCAAGGTCTTGGATGCGTAGGGCAACCGCATGAAGCTGGCGTGGGTGGACCACTTCGCTGTTACTGGGTGACTATGCTGGCGGCGGGTTGCCAGCGATTTTGGCGCGCCTGTGTGTTGCTGCCGGAAACTGGGGCTGTCCACCGGACCTCGGATCCCTCTCAGGAGCCACGGCTGTCGACAAAGCAGCAGCAGCGCGATGAATATGGAATTTCTGTCGCAGTTGTCGCCGGCCCTCATCCAGCCGGGCCCCTGGGTGATGGTGACGGGCTCTGCGCGCGAGATGCAACGCTCTCTGGAGTTCGTGGGACCAGGGCTGGCAGCAACGAGTACCCTGATCCCTTCGGCGCCTGGAGGGGATCGACGCTGGACATCATCCCATCCCGGCTGATCATCATGGACGGAAATCGGATGTTGATCTGATGAGCAGTTAGCAGGGAAACGAGTTCGAAACAGCGATACCAGCTCACATCGTTGACAATACGGGCGTATTTCAGCCCGATTTCGTTAGCAATGAACCTGAGCCGGCCTCTTACCCACGCCCGTTGGTCTTCAGTGGCAATGTCATGATTCTTGACGCACGTCAGAGACCAAATCAGGAACAGAGCCGGCAGGGCCTTGTATGTCCCCTCCTCGCCACAGGCGAAACCAGACACGTCCGAATGGCCCAAGGCGTGGTCCCTCGAGCGCCACCCCAGGTGGTAGGGCACCGAGGCGATAATCTCCGAGATGGTGTGCTCACAAATTCGCCTCGAGGCCTCGTACTCGGGCGTGGTGCGGTAGTCGGCCGGTGAGCGGACCCATGCCGCAATACGGATATCCAGCGAGGCGAGGATTAGGCGTGATACACGGCCAACATTCCAAGCCATGGCAGTGACAAAGTCCGGGTAAACGTCAACTCGACCCGGGTAGACGTCGGCTTGGTCGTGGCCGTCTCCTGCCGTGATCCCGGCCTCGAATTCAGGCACCCAGCAGACGGTCTTGAAGCGGAGCTCATCCGGGATCGACGCCATCCAACTGACAATCTCGCCATCCATGCTGCGTATTCGGTCTGCCAGCTCACGTGCCTGGGCGATAGCCTCGGGTGACCGGGCAGCGTTTCCCAAGAGACGATTCACCTCGGTTCGTAGTCCGCTGTATCCCAAGGCAAAACTCTGACACCTTGCGAAGAGGGACCCGGTGTCGCCCACAGACATCCACCAGTCGACACCAAATGGTAGTGTTAGACCAGAAGACAAGACGCGTGAGATCTGTGGCATGTTAATACATTTCCGGCAATGCAATGTTTCATAGGCCGAAGAAAATACGGCCCCCAAGGCTACTGTGGGCAGGCGGAGCGAGCGACACTCACCAGGTGGTGTCTCACGGCGGTAAACAGAAGTGTTCCCATCCGGGTGCTGCACATCTCTTCGCGGCCGCGAGTCTTGACGATGTGAACAGCGCCGTCGATATGTGAGCGCCATGCCAACATCCGGGTTTCCTTGATGGCCGTGATGTTCTTCAGGCGGAAAAGGCGAGTCAATAACGAAGGCAAGTCGCGGATAGACGGGCATCTTGGGCTGGGGAGAGTTGGACGCACCTCATACAAGCATAACAACAGCACTGCGGCGAGGGTAGAATCGGTGCTCGCGAGGGCGGGTTGGCTCAGTGCCTTGTGCGTCTGGGCCAGGGCCAATGTGTGCTCCTTGAGGGAGAGCTGGGAGAGGTTCATGCCCTCGGCCCTGGCACGGTTACCCAGCAGGGCAAAGGCACAGGCGTTGAAGGCAAAGCGCAGTGCACTGCCTGGAGGCTCGGCTTCCATCAGCGGGACGAGGTACTCCATGAAGCCATGCGGGGTTGTGCCTAAGGGCACGAGGATGAAGTTGGACGCAAAGTGGCATGACGCGCGGTGGGCGAGGGGGATCGCCAGCGCGGCCTCCGGGGAGGGACTCGAGCTCTGCCGCCGCCATGAGCCCGGCTGTTCCTGGACGAAAGCGATAGGTTGAGCAGTCGTGGGGTGTTGGTGTTGAAGGTCGGCCCCCTTGTGGAGCCGGCGCAGGGTCGACGTGGTCTGGTCCCGGTGGACAATCTCGAACTCGGGCCGGTACCCACCGCACTCCCTCTTGGACTTTTCGCAGCGCTTGCACGTCGGCTTACCCTCATCGCACTGGTTTAATGTGGTTAGAATGGAGCAGGCGGCGGTGGTTTTGACGCGCTGCGACGCTGCCCGCTGCGCAACATGCAGGCAGGCCGGCCACGCAGCGGGGTTCACCGTGCGGGCTGGCACCGAGTCGAACGAGGGCACACACACCTTGATTCGGCGTGCTCGGCAGGTCCGACAGCCGCGCGAGGGTTTCCCGCCATAAACCATATCGGCCAGAAAGGGAGAAGAAGGCTACGACGATTCGGGCCCACCGATCTCCCGTGGCAACGACCTGCGCTGCGTACTCCGTCCTTGTGATTCCTCCTGGGTATGCGGGGTTCGCTGGGTCCTCTCTGTCGGGTTGTGAACAAGGTGCCGCAAAGGGTTGTCTGGGTGGGAGAGGAGGGGTCGCCGTCCGTGTGCCAGACCCGCTCAAGCCAAGGGGTCAAAACAGCAGAAGCCAATCGGCTCCCCCCCCGGCGCTGCTAGCGGCAATCCGGGAAGCGAAACCGGCATCTGCCGACTCTCACCGAGGTGGGGGGGATGGGACAGGGGTTCGAGGTTTGAGGTGTCGGCGTTGCTCTTACTCGTATATGGGAGGAAGCTAGGTAAGAAGAACACCGACAGAGTCCTCCGTATCCCGGACCTGTGTTTTAGACTGGATTCAGAGACTTATAAAGACTACCTAAGATAACTACCGACGACGAAGCGGTCTCGGGGGGGCAGAGCAAAGGCAAGTGGCATCGTTCAAAACACAAATATTTCCGCCGGTGAGATAGGTTGGAGTGGTCAGCCAGGGAGACTCAGAGTACAGTACGGACTCGAATCCGGCCCGCCCAAAACCCAAAACCCCTACCTACCTATACGGGAGTAAACAACTCAAAAAACAAACTCAAGACAAGGACCCCAAGATAAGGAGGCCAAATCTGCCTGAGGTACGCGAAGCGCCACGCATCTCTGCCATCCAATCCCAGTCATCCCATTGTGCCTGCTAGCTAATGTAATCAGGTGAAGCCGAGCTTCGCCGCGGCGTAACAGGACTGGAGCCCTTTGCCCCGGGCCAACCTCCATCCTCCTTGTCGGTGCTCCCCTCGTCGGCGTCCTCGTCGCCCTCGCCCTCGACAGTGCGTTTGTCGTCGTCAGGATCCTCGGGATGATCTTCCAGAGGGGCCAAATCTTCATACGGATCCTCAACTTCCTGAAGCGAGCAGCAAGGGGGCCCAGCCGGCAACGGGCAGTGGCCCGGCTGGCCTGTCGAGGCGTTGTTCCCCACGACCGTTCGCAATCCTGTCCTGGCTGCAGTTTTGCGACCGCAAGGGCTTTCGGACGCCTAACCCGCCCTTGCTTGCTGGATCCGAGTCTCGCGACAACGGCGATCGAAAACTTTGAAGTCGAAAACTCCCAACAGCCGCTCGCGTATCTGCACCAGGTGCGTCTGGCCTTGTTTCATGCGGTCAAGCATGTTGGAAGCCGGAATATCAACCTTGGCACGAACATAGAGGATCCATATCAAACCGACAGGTTCGAGTGATGAGGGGTTCGGGATCTGCTGCGGTGCTCCGAGTTTGGCGTTCGGGACCTGCTGCGGCGCCCCAGGGTCGGGGGCCGGCTCCACCATGTACATGCGGACCATCTCATACTCAATGCCGTTGAGCCACCAGAGGTGCGACTCTTCGATCAAGCTCGATTTGAACCTAGAAGGTGCCGCAACGGTTAGGCGGGGACACAGGCGGGATGAGAAGGCGAGAGTGGCACACCTGAACTTGTTGTCGGCCAGGATCGTTTCCGCCCTCGGATCAGCAATCTCAAGAACCTTCCGCTGGGTGATGAAAGGGTGGTGCGGATTCGGGGGGTCTGGAATATCAGTCCATCTGGCAACGCAAGGCTTGCCGGCGGGAACATCGGCAGTCGTGGCATTTCGAGCCCGCGCGCTCTGGATCTCGTCGGTAACGTCGGTACGCAACTGCAGGACAGACGGTTGCTTCACGAGGATATTGTGCAGTTCCTGCCACTGTGTCGAGGTCGGCATCCGCTCCTTTTGCATCTGCTTGATGGTTGGGAAACCCTTGTCCTGGGGCTCGTAGAACTGGACGCGAGTGAAGCGCTCGCGGTGCCGCATCTCGGTGGCACCTGAAAGGATCGCCTGTGCCGTCTCCGCGTCGGCATGCGGGATGCACGCGGTGATGAATACCTCGTAGATCATGATGGCAAGGCCACGGCGGCCGTCGTGTCAAAATGCTGTCAACAGAGTGTGCAGAAATGCATTTTTGGGTTTGTTTTGGTGCAGGTTCTTGCAGTTGCAGGCCCAGCGTTTTAACTGGTAGCTGCCTGCCATTTCGGGTCCGGGAGCACCAGCTGATGCACTACCCGCCTGAGCCAATCGCTGACCCGCTCGTGTTACTTAAGCTGGTGCTCGTTGCATCATTGTGGGCCAACCTCAACTCCGAATAGTTACATACATAATTATGTACAAACAAATGGGAAGGCCCAAAAACAGTGGTTTTGGTCGTTATGTTAACTCCAAGCCAAGGTACTAATATATCTTATGAGTTAAAGTCTCCGTTGTTGCGCTACTCTATCACGGCTGCTGAGTCTCGTGCTCTGGTTCTAGCTACGAGGCGGCATATGTGATGCTGTCCAGTAATGAAAATGCCATGTACATTCAACCCTCTTTCCCAGATTGCTGGTATTTCCTCGCCTCTCTTCTGCTATCATAGCTGTGTCCCTTTATATTCATATGCAAGGAAGTAGGATGAATTTGGTCCAAAACTCTGGGGGTCGGCCGACAGGAGTTGTAGTGCTAGACAATCATGTGAATATCGCTTTGTATCGAGGAGCTCAGGGGCGATGATAACAAGGGCAGGCTAACACAATGGCAGCTTTTCCTGAACTTCGCATCTTGGTAGCAAGGCTTCTTACTTACAATGTATTTGCAACGCCCCCTCGAGGCCCATCAAGATTGGGCAACTTGTCCACTAGTCTCAGTGGAACAAGGCGGATAATATGGTCGATGAAATGGAAGCGATCTTGTACCATGGACCAGGGCATGGCAAAGGAAAGCACGGGAAGTACAAAGGCGGCTAGATTATATAATGTCCGATTACTGTATGCCTCGGTAGAGACCAACCGTACGCCCATCCCCTCACGTCCCTGCCGTCAAGAACTACTCGTCCTCAAGCACTTCGTCCTCCTGCGCAGTCAGTAGTTCGACTTAGATCACATTGTCAAGCAAGGCAAACCCGTTTCGTCTCGCAACCGTTGAAAAATCCCACAATTTCGCCATATCCAATAGCCACCCCAACGCGTTTATATGCCTCCGGCTGCCCGGGTTTGCGATCCAGCACCATCAAAAGCATGGTCAGCTCCCCGAGCTCGAGACAGACAATGTCCCGCTCGGTGCCTTCCCGCACACAGCAAGCATTTGGATGCTCGGCACTCTCGTCACCGTCCGAGGCTACGAGGTAATCAAGCTGCCCTACGACCTCCCCGTGGTGTGCCGTCTTTGACAGGATCCGGCCGTCTGTTTTGTTTCGGGAATAGAGACTCTGTCCGGGAAAGTTGGTAAAATCGAACCTCGGCCTGTCATCAGTACCCAGCGGCTGTATGGCGTCCCAGGAGACTTCCCGTGAGTTGTCTGGGACCAAGTAACGGAAACGGCCCTGAACTTCAACAAACTTGATCGCTCTGCCCTGCTCCTCGACCGCTCGCCCCCGCTCGATCGGGCTGGCCCCTGGCCTTGGAGATGACCCCCCACCTGAATTTTCTGTGACCGGCGCAGAATGGGAGGCACCAACGGGTGTGGCCGCAATGAGTTCGAAGTGGGCTGAGGGCTTGAACGGATGTTTTGTCTTGGTGTGTACTCGGAGAGGCAGGCTTGCCCAAGACCACGACGGCGCAACGTGCTGCAGGTGTTGTCGAGGGTGAACTGCACTCGCTACAGACCAGCCGAGGTGCCTGGCAAAGTCGTCTTTCCACAGTCCCGCCAGGTAGTCTCCAGAGCCGGATGTTTCACCACTCCCGGAAATGGCAGTGTAGAAGCGCACAGCGAGGCCGGCAATGGCCAGAAATCGGTCCCGTGGCTCGACCAGGTCACGACACGTGTAAGCCTCAACGATGTCAAGCCACTCCTCGTGGAGCTGTCGGATATTCCCCGTGTGGCAGAGCTTCAGCAGCCGCTGTGGTGAGCTCTGGGGGGCTTCGTTGGCGGCTACTGGAGACTCGGAGTGGCACTCTGAATGGACCAGCTCGGCAACCTGGCGTTCGGCACAGGACCAGTACCATCGCTGGCCTGTCCAGTAGAGAATCCTGGGCGACAGGCGCTCTTCCTGCAGCGTCCAGCCTCGCTGTGCGACGGGGGATTCGAACCGAACCCGGTCCAACGGTATCTGGGTGTTGTAAAGCCACCAACAGTCCCGCAATTTGCACGGCTTGCTCCGGTGTGCCCAGGCCAGCCGGTCGTGCAACAGGTGGTCGGTTGCCTTGCTGCTTGACGATGCCACGAGCGTGAAGATGGCATTGCCGTAAACCTCGTGCATGAGAGACGCCTCCGTGTCCCAGTTGGTGCCTTTTGGGATGCAGACGCTGTCGATCCAGATGTAAAAAAACCCGAGGGACGCCGCAATCTCCACGGCGTCCTGCATCGTCTCTGGGAGCTCCCAGAGCATGAATGGATGCAGCCTCTCAGGGACGGGCAATCCTTGTATCGTCTTGGTCCCGGCAGCCTTGATCCTCGCCCATTCGGCGGGGGGCATGCTCTCCTTGTCACCCCAGGAGTAGCTGAGCACGACGTAGTCGACGGGGACTCGAGGCCCTTCGATCAACTGGACACGGCCGTCGGGGAGGATCTTAAGAAGCCAGGTCGGGTTTCGGCCCGACCAACGATAGTTCGAACGGCATTGGTGATTGTGGCCACAGTCTTCGATGACACGACGGAGTTTGGCGACATCAGAGCGCAGGCTGGGCGGCCTCCTTGCTGAGTCCAGGGGGGTCTGTTGGGGCTGGTCGGTCACCCGGATAGTGGCGGAAAAAGGGCCTGCTTTTGTCGCGTGGATCGAGAGCCGCAGCTGGGTAATTTCGCGGGACTTGATGTCGAGAACGGCGTGGATTGGCGCCTGGTTGCCGGCAAGATCGAGCAGGTCGGCGCCCTGCCCGGTGATCTGTTCCAGGAGAAAGGCTCGTCGCAACAGACGGCAAGTGTCGCAACCTGAGAGGCTGGCGGAGCGGTCGAGTTCGCGATAACTGTTGTGGAGGACACGAGATTCCGAAGAGCCAGAGTAGCAGCCGCCGTGTCGTCTACGCTGTACCTCGCCCCAACGGAGAAGTTCGCATATTCCCTCGCATTCCTTGCACCTCCGTCGGCCATAGCCAGTGGACTTGGGTGAGCGGACACCGGAATCTGCACCTGGGGCTCCGAGCATGCCCCGAAGGCCGTCCACCACACGCCAGAGCTGTGACTGGGACAGGGAGCCTGCGAGCATACCGCGTGGATGGGATGATTTCTGGACTGGCAAGGGTTTGAAAATGGTTTGAAACGAAGGCAAAAAGAAGGATTGGGTGACGACGAGAGGCGGAATGGATGATGGCATTCCGCGTGTTGTCCCGGTTATGTATCACCTCGCGGGGCATCAGTACATACCAGTTGGGGCACAGGACATAGGTACCTAGGCAAAGGGGCCGAAGGCATCGCCATTCAACCGCCCTTTGAGGCTTAGGTCACCAACTTGGATCCCGCGGCTTGTCCGCGAGGGCCATTGAAACAAAGTAGATGTACCTGACCCTCGCCAACACGCCCAGTCCTGGACAAAGCCAGCGAGCCAACCAGGCCCGCCCGTTGCAGGACGGTATTTGCTTAGCTTAGCGACCGTCTCGAAGGCACGCACTGAAATCAACCTCGCGTTGCCTCTGGTTGCTCGAGGATGGGGGGCGGAGAGGGGAGTGATGCCTGGGAGCCTCGCGAGTCACGGAGAACCCACCAGGTTCCGGGCCGTCGCGGCTATGCAGCGGCACGCATTGGGTGCGGTGGACCCACGTCCATGGTGCGGGAATGAGGCTGTAATTCATTCTCCTTGATTAGGGAGGTAGATGGCCCATAGCCCATGGCGCATGTGACCAAAAAAAAGTTTGGCCGCCGTGACGGCGTCAGCAGGCTCGGTCAGGCATTCGTTCCGCCCGTCCAACCCAACTTGATGCTGCGCCCACTTCTGTGTTGGTTGGGTAGACGGCAACGCGAAACCCCCTAACCCCCAGGGGCGCGGGTGGGAGGGAGGTTCCATTCCACGTTGTTCCACGCTAGCAATCCAGCAGACGCCGCTAAATTCGGCGCCGTGTCTCAGCCCTATCCGCCCCACGTCGATTTGGTCGGCTGAAATTCCGTGCCCCTTTCTGCCCCTTGTCTCTTCCCCACATGCTGGTCCAACATCCGGGTCGCCGGCGCACCCGATGGTTCGGTCTCTCGCGCGTCTGTTCACGCGCGTGACGTCGACATGAATGTCATACAGTTTGGGGG
>FTEL01000130.1_pt1 | contig 26721 bp, 10 predicted proteins | sample 1658911 | NCBI WGS metagenome assembly FTEL01 (sample SAMEA3914869, study PRJEB12502) | metagenome | biome: forest; material: soil | place: USA | collected 2012-03-12 | depth 0.1 m
CCCGCTGCAGGGAGTATCTGCATGGGCGCTCAATCGGAGCTGAACCGCAGATCTTCAATGGCAGGGGTTGGAGCAATCTTCAGGCGCCAGGTAACCTACCCAGTTAATACACAGGACATGGACGAGCCTCTGGTTAAGGCGGTGATCTCGCATCACCAACTCATCATTGGCTCGAAGAAGGGAATCGTCATCTCCTGCTCGTGGACCCAGAGATTGGTACGCAGTTCATCTCCGGAAATGTGTACAGGTGCGAACAGCCCCATGTCCTGCAGCTGTTGGCCCCACACTCGTCGGTTTGCTTTAGAAACCGCCTCCTTGCGCAACAGGGACTGGGCTGCTCCCTCGGTCAAGACGGGTCCAGATCACTCCCCCCTCTCTCTCTCTCTCTGCCTTGCCAGTTCAAAAAAGTCGTTGCAGTCGCCATGGCGGAGAACCTGCCGGTAAAGCCGGATACGCCCTTCAGCGACGAGGTCTTTCGGCTCTCAACCTTGGACCAGCAAGCCCAGAGACACTATGCAAAGGTCCTGGCTTTCTTCCGAATCGACCATGGCGGAAACCAGGATCCCGTCATCAACCAACTCAGAAGAGGACTGGCCGTCAGCCTGAGCGAAACGCCCGACTTCGCCTCGATGGTTGCGCCAGTTCCCGGGTCGACCAGGAAGGAGCTGCGGCTACAACTCGGCCCAGACTCGGCTGTGCCGTGGAGAGTCGTCGACCACACACAACAAGAAGCAGCCCCTAACACTGTCTGGCAATACGGTGGCTATGACGAGATTGCCTCCCGACACTTCTCCGTCGCGGATATCCCTCCGGAGCTGCTGGTCGACCCGGCCTGCCTGCGCGTCCCGGACGATGCACAAGAGGTTCCTGCACTCGCCATCCAGGTCAACTTGATCCGCGGCGGACTGATTCTCGCCATCTGCTGGCACCACACCGTCTGCGACGCGCGGGGCCTCAACGTGCTGGCGAACTCGTGGGCGCGTCACACCGCGGCTTCGCTCAGCAACGGCGAGCCCGGCAGCCCCGCTCAGCCAGCTGAGGGGACGCGCGAGCGCTGGCGCCTCAGCTACGGGTCCCGCAATGCGACTCTCGCCAACCTGCCTGACTACATCGTCGACGCGGCGGCGAGATCGCCCCTGTCGGCCGGCGCCGCGCATCTTCACGACCGTGTCAATCCTGTCGAGACGCCATTCGTGATCAGCACGTGGTACTTCAACGCGGCCGCCCTGCAGTCGCTGCGCAGTATCCTCGGGGCCGCAAGCGCTGCCAACGAGTCCTTCACCTCGGTGGAGGCAGTGTCGGCTCTTGTGTGGCGACATGTCACCCGGGCCCGCTTCCTCCCGAGCGAGGAGGACGCGGACGGGGCAGGCCGGCTCGAGGGGACCTCGCTGTTCTCGACGCGCCTCGACTTCCGCGCGCGCCTACGGCCCCCCCTACCGAGCGACTTTATCGGCAACGTGTGCGAGCCGAACGCGCGCGCCCGGGTGCCGCTCTCGGAGGTGTGCGCCCCGGGGTCGTGGTCGCTCGCGGCGCTGGCATCGGCCATCCGCGATGGCACCGAGGCCGTGGATGACGCAGCCGTGCGTGCCTACATCGGTCTGGTCAACGAGCTGCCCGCCGTCACTGACCTGACCTGGGGCTACGACCTGTTCCCGGGCCCGGACCTGGGCGTCACGGACCTCTCCGGGCTGGATTCGCTGCGGGCCGATTGGGGTCGGCGGCTTGGCGCGCCCGAGTGCGTCCGCCTGGCCACGCGGGAGAACGGGCTCGTTTACATCTTCCCCATTGACCGCGAGGGCGGGTTTGAGGTGCAGGTGCAGTGCGAGGCCGAAGCAGTGGAGAGGATGAAGCGGGACGGAGAGTTTACCGAGTATGCAATCTTCATGGTGTGATACAGGGCATCGGGCATCTCTGGGCAACACATAGTTAATCCAACTTTGATGATTCTTCCATTGCGCAGTTGGTTGGGGGAGAGAACTTGGAAGTGGAGTCTCAAATTCATGAACCTGGAACCTCTGTAAGGTCCTGAGTCCAGGCCGCCCACCATTTCTGCCCCGCCAGACCGCCCACGTCGCCTGCATGTCGGTAGGTGAGGCTGGTTTCCCCACCACCTGCATCCTCAATAGTCAATAGTCAACACAAAAGATCACGAGTTTTCCCTTTCTTTGCGGGCGCAACATTATGTGATTCCGATCTGCACCGTCCGCCCAGCGCGGCTGCGGCGCATCCCCGTATATCAATTTTGCCCGAATCGGCGTGGTGGCACCCGACTATTGATGATCGACCGGCAACCCATCCTGCGGCCCGGAGCGATGCTTTTGCCAGCCATGGGGCGTGGGGTGCTGGCCACGGCGGCTGAACGTGAATAATTACCACACGTTCAGGGTTCCGTGTCGATCTCGCCAGCTTCCGACAGCCACCGTGTCTTCACATCACAAATCGTAAACGGGGGTCAACATCGTTCAGCTGCTCGCTTGCACCGGCGATCGCTCGGCTGCGTCTCAAATCACTTCGAGCGCACCAGTAGTTCGAGACAATCCTGCTCGCCGATGTGCGCCAATGCAGGTCCTCGGACGAGCCTGGCATCTCAGCACCCTCTCGCCGCCGCCAACTGGTGAATTGGAGATACTTCTGGCTACCTGACCAGGGACCCTTATGTCGTGTAGATCAGCGGTGAAATCGAGAATCGCGATGTGTGCTCTCGGCGGCGCGACAGCCCTCTTCGGACCTGCCCGGTCGCAACATGTTGTTGCGCACCTGGCGTCCTGGCCTCTTTACGAAGACTCCCGAGTCATCAAAACGGTTCCTGGGCACAGTCATTGATGCCGTGAGATCCTAATACCTCATCGCCATCGTTGCCACAAGTCCATTAGCTCACAACTTCTCAGCGCCTTCGAAACGTCACGACAAGATGGCAGTGGACCCAGTCAACACCGCGGCTGCGGATGGTGGGGTGCTACAAGTCACTGGCGTGGAACAGGGACCGTCCATGCAGGACGACGTCCAGAGGCTCTGTGCCGAGGTGCTAGAACGGCCGCTTAGCAAAGTGAAGCTGCACAAGTCTTTCGTCGCTCTGGGCGGAGACTCGCTGCTCGCCGTCAAGCTGTTGGCACGCTGCCGCGCCGCCGGATACGGCGTCAAGATCCACGACGTGCTCCAGGCTACCAGCATCAGGGAGCTCTGCGAGAGCGTGGAGCTTATCGGCCCCGGTCTCGCCCCGCCGCTGCGTCCCCTCAACTGCCGGAAGAACGGTGACGATGTCGTGCATGGCGCCAACGACACAGACAGCGCCGCCGCAAGCCCGCCCTGCGAACATTCAGCAAACAGTCTCCTCTGCTCGGCCGGAATTACCCTGCAGGCTGCCGACCAGCTGAAGCATGTCACTCCAGATCCCCTCCTCGACGTGGACGACGTTTTCCCCTGCTCCCTGACGCAGGAGATGTTCTTGTTCGCCCAGGCCATTCACCCGGAAACCTACCAGTGTACTGTAGTGCTCGAAATACAGCAAGATGTTGCTGGTCTGCCCCTGGACTTCCCACGTCTGCGCGCCGCGTGGGACCAGCTCGTGCACCGACACGCCTCGCTGCGGACAGTCTTCATCAGCAGCCTGGAGCGCCAGGGTCATTTTGACCAAGTCGTCCTGAAGAAGGGCATCGTGTCTCTGGAGCTTCTGGACGGCCAAAGATGCACGGCCGACGAATTCTTACGCCGCCGAGCGGTCACCTTCCCCATCTCGCAGCCGACACACCAGGTAGCCATCTACAAGCAGACGGACTACGAGGCGTACTTGAAGCTGGACGTGTCCCATGCCCTCGTCGACGGCGAGTCGTTTTATGTCATCCTCAGGGACTTCGCCCAGGCCTACGCGAGGCAGGAAATCCGCGCCGCCGTCATGCCCTATCGGTCATTTGTCTCATACCAGGAACAGCTCCCCAGGCAGCACGCAATTTCCTACTGGTCGGAATATCTTTCCAACGCTGAACCCTCCCAGTTCCCGGTCAAAAGCGAGGGGAGTGGCCGCAAGGATCTGCGAGCGATGCGCCTCCGTCTTGACTTGGATTTTGGTCCCGTCTGCGCCAGGTCAAACGTCACCATCGCCAACGTCTGCCAGGTCGCCTGGGCTCTTGTGCTGAGGTCATACACCGCGTCGGAAGATATCTGCTTCTCGTACGTCAACTCGGGCCGCCATGCTCCGCTGGAGGCGATCGAGGGAGCGGTGGGCGCCTTCGTCGACACCATGATCTGCCGCGTGCAGCTCGCAAAGCCGACCACCCTGGCGCTGGCGCTGGCGAAAGCCAAGAACGACACCCTACAAGGGCTGGCTCACCCGACCGTCCTCGCTATGGGACAGCAGGCGGAGGCGCAGCGCTTTGCTCGCCTCCGAGGCAACACTCTGCTATCATGCCAAAGAAAGGCCCTTTTAGAGTCTACCCGCGGTTCAGGTTTTGCCGCTCGTTTAATCGACGCATTGAATCCCTCCGAGGTAGGTGATCCTGATGTTCAGCAGGTCGCGAATGGCGGCAGCCGCGTGGAAGCGACAAGGCTGACGAAAAATGCTTGCCCTTGTAGTATGACCTTTCCGTTGGCATCCAGATCGGCCAAAACGAATTGGAGATATCAATCGACTATTGGAGCTCGCGTACCGATGAGAAAACTATTGCGGGCGTGGCCAACAGCTTCCTAAAGGCCCTTGAACGCATCATCAGCGAAGACGCGGAGCTCCGAGAGCTCGATATCGTGCCGCCGAGCCACCTCGCTCAACTCCGCGAGTGGAACGAGACGATTCCGCCGAGGGTCGAAACCCGCATCCAGGACCGGGTGTGTGAACAGCGCGTCCTTCGTCCCGACGCCTTGGCTGTGCAGGGGTGGGATGGCGATCTCACGTACCGAGAGCTCGACGAGGAGGCAAACAAGCTCGCCGCGCACCTGACAAGCCTCGGCGTTCAACCCGAGACCAAGGTTCCGCTCTGCTTTGAGAAATCCAAGTGGGCCCTGATTTCCCAACTCGCCGTCCTGAAGGCGGGCGGCTGCGTCGTCCCGCTCGGGATCAAGCAGCCGATGCAGCGGACCGAGATCATTCTCCGGGACATTGATGCCCGTCTCATTCTGACATCGGCACAATTTGCCACCCGGTTTTCCGGCCTCCTTGACCGAGTCTTGACCGTGGACCATGTTTTCATGTCCAGCTTGCAAGCGTCAGAGGCACCTCCTTGTTCCGCCACGCCCGACACCTCTGCCTTCATCATCTACACCTCGGGAAGTACCGGGATCCCCAAAGGCGTTGTCCTCACCCATGGTAGCCTCAGCACCAGCCTGCACCACCTCGCAGCCAAGTTTAGGCTGGGTCGCATGACCCGCATGGTGCAGTTCTCCGCCTACACGTTTGATATCTCCATCCAGGACATCTACACTACTTGGCAGTCTGGCGGGTGCCTGTGCGTGATTTCCGAGGAGGACCGCATTGCCGATCTGGGCGCGGCTTTGCGGTCGTACGGGGTCAACTGTGCGGGCCTGACGTCCACCGTGGCTGGGTTTCTGGCGCCGGAGGAGGTCCCCAGCTTGGAGACGCTGGTTCTGCTCGGCGAGGCCGTCAAGCCAGCCGTGGTGGCGCGATGGCTAGGCCACGCGGCAGTCTTCAACGCATATGGTCCCTCGGAATGCTCGATTCAGTCTAGCTGCAGGCAGCTCCTACCTGAATGTAACGCCCTAAACATCGGCTACGCTCTGGCGGGTGCGCTCTGGGTCGTCGACGCCAATGACTACAATCGCCTAGTACCCCTTGGCGCGCCGGGCGAGCTGTTGATCGAGGGGCCCCTGCTGGCGCGAGAGTACCTGAATGATCCGGACAAGACGGCGTCGGCGTTCGTGTCCGACCCTACCTGGGTGTCCCGGCACGGTTTCGGGACCGGGCGGCGTATGTACCGTACCGGCGACCTGGTCTATCAGAACCCGGACGGATCTATCATCTACATTGGGCGCCGCGATACGCAGATCAAAGTCCGCGGTCAGCGTGTGGAGGTGGGCGAGATCGAACACCACTCGCTCCAGCACGAAGCGGTTGCCGATGTTGCGGTCGTGTTCCCGCGTCAAGGCTGCTTTAAGGACCGCTTGGTCGGCCTTCTTACTCTGCAAGAATACTGCATCCCGATGGCAGGGAAGTCGGATGTGATCCCCGTCTCGACAGACAAGCTTACGCATGCTAGGTGGGCGGCAAGCAAAGTCGGCGAGCATCTGGCGTCCCTGGTCCCGGAGCACATGATCCCGAACGTCTGGATTCCGTTGTCCAGTAAGATGCCGCAGAACGAGTCCGGGAAGCTCGACCGCAAGTGCCTAGGATTGTGGGTTGAGGCCATCGACCCGTCCCTGTTCGAGGCGCTCACAGCAACGGGCCGCGGGCAAGAAGAGCAGCAGTCGCTCTCGGCGACACCTCTCGAGCTTCGGTTACGGCAAGTCTGGTCAGCGGCACTGAGGGTGCCGGAGAGCCAGATCTCGGTCCAATCACGCTCCTTCCTGAGCTCCGGCGGCGACTCCATCACCGCCATGCAGGTGGTTTCCCGCTGCGCGGCGCAGGGCATCTCCGTCGCAGTGCGGGATGTCCTGCAGAGCCAGTCCATTGCGCAACTCGCGCTCAAAGCGGGCGTGCGCCGTGGCCAGCTCAGGGATGGAAATGCGCCGGACGCGCCATTCTCGCTGTCGCCCGCCCAACGGTGGTTGGCTGGGATGTCCTGTCCTCCGGGCTCAGAGCTGCGCTGCGACCATGAGTATCGCCACAACCACAGCATCTTCCTGAGGGCTCGCCGCCCTCTGGAGCGTCAAGACTTTCTCCGCGCCATCGACGCCCTCGTCACGAAGCATCCCATGCTTCGTGCCCGGTTTCGTCGCGACAGCGCTCACGGGCTCTGCCAGAGCATCCACCCCCCTGGCCTGAAATATTCATACCGGTTCGACGCGCATGACATTGAGACCCGCGACCAGGCATATGCTTTTATCACGGAGGCGCAGGGAACACTCCACCTGGAACGCGGCCCGGTGTTTTCCGCCCTATTGATTAAGGTCGGCGCCGGCGGCCGGACGGAACAGCTCTTATTCATCAACGCGCACAAGCTTGTTGCCGACCACGCGTCTTGGCGTATCATAATCTCCGACCTGGACGATTTGCTTTTGAACGGAGCCACCGCTGGGACCAAGCCCCCTTTCTCCTTCCAGGAATGGATCCATCTCCACCCTGGTGGCAAGAAGATCGAGCCAGCGAAGTCGGATCTCGCCGTCTCTGCCGCGCCGGTCAACTTGGACTACTGGGGACTGACATCAGAACCTAACCTGCACGGCGACGCGGTGACAGAAGAGTGCCATCTTGACGAGGCGGCTACTTCTCTGCTTCTCGGAGAGGCCAACCGCGCTCTCCGGACGGAACCCGTCGAGATCATGCTGGCAGCCCTGCTGCACTCATTCTGCCAGGTTTTCCCCGATCGTGCAAGGCCCACGCTCGTTGAGGAAGTGGACGGCCGAGACTCGACAGATGGGACGAATAACGTTTCCGGAACCGTGGGTCAGTTCGCGAGAATGATGCCAATCGACGTTCCCGCCGCCGGCTCGGACGAGGATGCGCTGAGCCTGCTTAGGCGGACCAAGGACCTCAGACGCGAGATACAGCGACGCGGGCCGCAGCTGGCCGTTCCGTCTTTGCCCTGCCCGGAGGATGGTGATCAGCCATCAACTGACACAGTCGAAGTTCTGCTCCGACACATCGACCAGGACAAGCATCTCAAACGAGGCAACAATCTCTCTGCGCTCGAGCAGCTGTCGGTGCAGGGCACCTCGCCGGTCGGCGACCTGGTCAGACGGCAGGCTGTCTTTGTCGTTGAGATCTCGGTGGAGAACGATGTGCTCTGCATCAGCCTTCAGTACAATCGCCGTATGCGGCAGCCGAACAAGGTCCACGGCTGGATCCAAGGTTTTGTCCGGACCCTGCGAGAATTGACCGCCGAGCTGTCTGATGCGCCGTCCGCTTTCACTTTGAGCGACTTTCCGCTTGTCGGCCTTGACCAGGAGGGCCTGGAAAAGCTGCACAAGGAGATACTGCCGGCAGCCGGGCTCCGACCAGGCGACGTCGAGGACATCTATCCCTGCTCCCCGATGCAGCAAGGCATCCTTATGGGCCAGGCCAAGTCGCCAGCCGCGTACCAGATTCGGCAAACGTTTGCAATCCACCCGCTCAGCCCGTCTTCAACAAACATAAGCCCAGAGCGCGTCACGAGGGCTTGGCAAGCCGTCGTGGATCGCCACCCCATGCTGAGGACGGTCTTCGTGCCGTCCATCGCCGGCGCGGAGCACCACTTGTTCGACCAGGTCGTCCTCGGTTCGCACAATGCCGATGTTGATCGCGTGCTGTGCGGGGAAGAAGACGAGCTCGAGCGCGAGCTGGCCAACAAGACGGACCTGACCCTGGGCGGCCACGGTAAGCCCAGCCACAAGCTCAGGCTGGTGTCCACGCCGTCCGGGCGCGTCTACGTGGTGCTCGCCATTAGCCACGCGCTGGTCGATGCGTCCTCGCTCAATTTGCTGCAGACCGAGTTAGTGCGGGCTTACGACGGCACCCTGACGCCCGCGTCGGCCGGACCGCGCTACGGCGCCTTCGTGGCGTACCTGCAACAGACTTCCGCCGAGGAGGCGCTGCGGTTTTGGAGCGCGAGGCTGTCTCATGCGCGGCCGTGCAACCTTCCCTCGCTGACGGAGAGCGGGTTTCCGGCGCCTGCCGCACCCGGGGCGCGTGCCCGGCGATCTTCTTCCCAGATGGTGATGGCGGAGGTCGGCGACGTGCAAGGGGTACGCAACTTTGCTAGCGCGCTGGGCGTGACGGTAGCCACCGTCTTCCAACTGGCCTGGGGCCTGGTTCTCTCCCAGTACACGGGCTCTGCGGACGTCTGTTTCGGCTATCTCACCAGCGGCCGAGATGTGCCCGTCGACCGAGCGACGGAGCTCGTCGGGCCCCTCATCAACATGATGGTCTCGTACCTGCAGGTCGACCCGGAGATGAAGGTCGACCAGGCCCTGCGGCTCGTCCAGGGAGACTTTCTGGACGGCTTCCAACACCAGCGCGTCTCGTTGCTGGCCATCTCGCACGTCCTGCGCCTGGAAGGACAGAGCTTGTTCAACACCTGCCTTTCGTATAGCCAAGCCAGACCGGCGGCCCCGGAGGAGGGTGGCAGTATTGCTCTCGATGTCGTCGCCGCGGAGGATCCGACCGAGTACGACGTGACCGTCAATGTGCTGGTCTCTGGTGGCGCCATGTCCGTGGTGTTACAGTACCTACCCGCGTTCATTTCTGCCGACGGGGCAACGCGCCTGGTGGAGAGCTTTCTGCAGGCGGTCCGGTCCATGGCGAAGAACCCGAACTCGCCACTCTCCCAGGTGCGCGTTCTGACGCAAGAAGACGAGAGCCGGCTCTGCGAGTGGAACTGCCGGGTTGCCGAAGCCGGCATCCCAGACTGCATCCCGGATCTTGTCCATCGGCAGCGCGGCCTACGACCGGATGCCGTGGCCGTGTGCGCGTGGGACGGAGAGATGACGTACCGGGAGCTGGAGGATGCGGCTGATCGCCTGGCTCACCATCTGGCGACGGAGCTGGCCGTGGGGCCCGAGGTGACGGTGACCCTGTGCTTTGACAAGTCGCGGTGGGCTGTCGTTGCCCAGTTGGCTGTGCTCAAGGCCGGGGGGGTCGTCGTGTCCATCAATCCGAAGCATCCGGCGGAGCGCCTGCACAGCATTCTGGCTGATCTCGGCGCCCAGGTTATGCTTGCGACGGCCGAGGATGCAATCCTCGCTCGCTTTGGAGATGTCATGCCCCGCATCTTGGGCGTGGATTCCGGCCTGCTCTCTCGGCTGCCGGAGCGGACGGGCCCAGCGTGCCGAACTCTCAGGCCAGACAACGCGGCGTTTATTATCTACACCTCCGGCAGTACGGGCGTGCCGAAAGGCGTCGTCTTGACACATGCTTCGCTCCGCTCGAGCTTTGAAGCGCACGGGAGAGTTTACGGGATGGGCCCCGGCACTCGGTCTCTCCAGTTCGCCGCTTACACCTTCGACGCGAGCATCAGCGACATCTGGGGCACTCTGGCGCACGGCGGTTGCGTGTGTGTCATCTCGGAGGACGAACGCATGAACGAGCTCCAGCATGCCGTCTCAGCGTACCAAGCCAACCTTGCCCAGCTCACCCCCACCGTCGCTGGCTTGTTGAATCTGTCGACCTCGACTACGCTGGAGACGCTGGTTCTGGGCGGTGAAGCGGTGAAGCTGGCCATGATCGAGCATCTCATGAAGTCGGGCAGCGTCAAGGTGTTGAACGGTTATGGCCCTTCGGAATGCTCCATCTACACTACCTGCAGCCAGCCGTTGTCGGTCAAGAGCCAGCCGTCGAACATTGGGCGGGTGCTGGTTGGCGGCGTCTGGGTGGTCAACACCATCCAAAACACCATCTGCCCCATCGGTGGCGTCGGAGAGCTCTGGATCGAGGGCCCGCTGCTCGCCCGCGGCTATCACCACGACCAGGCTAAGACGGACGCAAGCTTTGTTGTCAACCCTCCCTGGGCCGCACAGCTCCCTCAGCTGCAGGGTCGCCGCTTCTACCGAACTGGCGACGTAGTGAGACAGAACACCGCGGGCGAGGTGCTGTACATTGGCCGGAAGGACACGCAGGTCAAAATTCGCGGACAGCGTGTCGAGATCGGCGAGATCGAGCACAGAGTCAAGAAAACTCTTCCGCCGTCCCTTCGAACTGTGGCCGTGACTCTCGTCCTGCCCGGCGGCAATGCCAACAATCCCATGTTGGCAATTGCGGTCCAGGGTACCGGGAATACGCATCTCGAGGAGAATGTCAAGTCGTTCTCGGACGGTACAGCTCACGATTTGACGGCCGAAGCACTCTTGCCAATGCCCGAAGACTTGCGCGAAATCTTCGCCCAGCTCCACGCATCTCTGACGAACGCCCTACCATCCTATATGGTGCCCAAGCTGCTGTTTCCCTTTGCGCGCTTGCCGTTTACAAGCTCTGGCAAGCTCGATCGCCGGCTACTGCGGGCGATACTGGAGGGTCTTCCGGAGGATATGCTGTTCCAGTACTCACTGACGGCCTCCTCCGGCAAGATCTCGCCCCCCAGTACGGCGACGGAGACACAGCTACAGTCTTTATGGGCCACTTGCCTGGGCGTGGAACCTCACCAGGTGGGCATCCGCGACCACTTCCTCCACGCGGGCGGTGACTCGTTCACGGCCATGCGCCTCGTATCCAAGGCCAACGCCGCCAGCCTGCCGCTCACGGTCGGCGACGTGTTCCGACATCCCATCCTGGCTGACATGGCGCACTTCCTGGACGAGGTCCAAAGGACAGGGGGACAGCAAGAGAGCCGCCAGGGATCGTCCGAGGGCGAGACACAGGAGCAGCAGGATGATGGGGAAGATCTGCCTCGTTTTGCTCTCTGGGAAGACGTGAGGACTGCCGAGAACCAGGAGCCCGGCGGTTCCTCGCTGGCCGGGGAGCTGCGTCGGGTTGCTGGCCACTGCGGCGTGGCGGTCGATGCGATCGAGGATGTGCTCCCGTGCACTCCCGTCCAAGAAGCGCTGATGGCTGCGACGGCCCAGCGGCCTGATGCGTACGTGAGCCGCTGGGTGTATCGCATGCCGTGCGGGGTCGACTGCCGTCGATTCCGGGAAGCTTGGTCCAGGGTGGCGCAGACCGCGCCGATCCTGCGAACGCGGGTTGTACCTGGCAGACTCTGCGGCGCCGTGCAGGTCATTGTGCGTGGCGAGCTGTCTTGGTTCTCTGGTGAAGATCTGGATCGATATCTGGCAGATGAAGAGGAGAGACGAATGGGATACGGAGCCGCCTTGTTTCGTCTTGCTGTGATCGAGAGCCCAGAGGGTGAGCGGCATTTCGTCTTGACGGCACATCACAGCGGCTACGACGGATGGAGCTTGACAATGCTACTCGACGCGGTCACGAGGGCGTATGACCGCCGAAAAGTCCCATCGATATCCCAGTTCTCTCACTTTTTGCGCTACCTTGCACAGCAAGACCCGGAGGCGGCCAAGTGCTTCTGGCGGGCACAGTTCGAAGGCGACGGCGACACTCCGTTCCCCGCGTCGCCGAAACCTTCGTACCGGCCCGACCCGGCGCAGGTCATCATGCTTGGGCTAGAAGCACAACCCGTGAGAGGTTCCATCACGGTAACGACGCTTCTACGGGCCGCATGGGCGCTGGTTGTCGGCGCGCACACCAAAAACGGCGTGGTCTTCGCAGAAGTCCGGACCGGCCGTGCCGCTCCAGTGCGAGGCATCTTCGACATGGTTGGCCCGGTCATCACGACGGTGCCAGTGCGAATCCATGTCGACAACACGCAGAGAGTGGCGGAATTCCTAGCGGCAGTTCAGCAGCAGGCCACCGACATGCTGGTCTTCGAGCACACCGGTCTGCGGCGCATCCGCCTTCTGGTCGGCAGGGACCTCGGCATTGGCCATCTCTTTACAGTGCAGCCGGCAAAGGCCCGCGACAGCTTGGCAACGTCCGCAACCTTCCTAGACTTTGAAACAGTATCGGAGCCTTTGGGAGGTGCTGACGACTACGGTCTTTCGGTGGAATGTCGAACTGGAGCGGACGGCGACGAGCGCGCCATCCAGGTCTATGCGCGGTTTGACGAAACCATGGTCTCGAGGTCGCTGCTCCAACGTCTTCTCGGCAGGTTCAAACATGTGTTTTCCCAGCTCGCCGGAATAATTCAGAGTGGAGGGACCTCGGAGCATGCTCGGGCCCTTGTCGGCGACGTCAAGATGCTCAGCCCTGATGAGGTTGCGCAGATGGCACAGTGGAACAGTGGCTTTCTCGAACGCAGAAACGCTCTTGTCCACGAGCTTGTCAGTCGGCCAGGAAGTGCACAACCCGATGCACCCGCGATCTGTTCTTGGGATGGCTGTCTCTCTCATGGCGAGCTCCATCGCCTCGCGGAGCAGCTGGCGCACCGTCTCGCGGACGTGGGCGTCGGCGCAGAGGTCATGGTGCCCTTGTGTTTTGATAAGTCCAAATGGGCTATCGTCTCGATTCTTGCTGTCCTCAAAGCGGGCGGTGCCGTGGTGCCCATCAGCGCCGGACCAGTGCAACGTGTGCAGAAGATTCTGCGTGACGTCCAGGCCAGTGTCGTCCTGACGTCGCCGCGCTACGTGCCTCGTTTCCAGGGCGCAACAGCCCACGTCCTTGCCGTGGACGATGCTTTGTTTGCAACCCTCCCGGTGTCTCCAAGCCCCCTCGAGCCGAGCATCAACTCGAGCAATGCCGCCTTCGTCATTTACACCTCTGGCTCCACGGGAGTTCCGAAGGGCGTGGTGCTGGAGCACGGCAGCATGTCGACAAGCATGCAGGCTCACGGCGCGAGGTTTGGCATGAACCCGGAGACGCGGGCCTTCCAGTTTGCCAGCTTCACGTTTGACATATCCCTGCACGATATGCTCACCACACTCCAGTTCGGCGGATGCGTTTGCATGCCGTCGGAAATCGAGCGCGTGAACGACATGGCCGGCGCGATGAGAAGGATGGGCGTCAACTACAGCTTTCTGCCACCAAGGGTCTTGCCCACGCTCCTGCCGTCCGATATACCCGGACTTCAAACCCTCATCGTCGGTGGCGAATCCGTTCATGCGGGCCACATCGCGCCTTGGCTGTCACGCCACAGACGCGTCTTCAACGCCTATGGACCGGCTGAGTGCTGCATTATATCTACCTGCAACGAGTTGGCCGATGCCACGCTGGCACCCAACATCGGCCACGCCTTAGCAGGTCGCTTGTGGGTCGTGGACGAAACCGACCCCAATCGCCTGGTGCCCATCGGTGTCGTCGGGGAGTTGCTCATTGAGGGGCCGCTACTCGCACGCGGCTACCTCAACGATCCAGAGAAGACCTCCAGTGCGTTCATTGCGGATCCCGTCTGGCTGGCCCAGTACGGGTTGCAAGCCGCGGCCGTCGTGCCTGACGCTGCGACTGGCGTGCGCCGCATGTACCGCACAGGGGACTTGGTGAGGCAGAACGATGACGGCTCTCTCACGTATGTGGGAAGGCGAGACAGCCAAGTCAAGATTCGGGGCCAGCGAGTCGAGATCGGAGAGGTTGAGCACCACCTGAAGCAGCACACCGCAGTTATGGACGCCATCGTTCTTTATCCGTTGGGTGGCCCGGCGAAGTCACGCCTCGTTGCGATCCTCACGCTCCGGGACTTTGAAGACGAGCCCAACCTGAAGGTGCAGCCTCTCACCACCCTGTATCAGGGACCGGCGGTGCGCTCCTGCGTATCGCAATTGCGAAACCAGCTTCACAGTTGCCTCCCCCCCTACATGATCCCGGACGTATGGATACCTCTCGCATCCATGCCGCAAAACAGTTCCAACAAGGCAGACCGCAAGAAGCTGGTCGAGTGGCTGGAACACATGGACGCCGAGTATCTCGACAGCGTCACCACCGCTGGCGATGTGGACGTCCCGGCAACGCCGAAAAGCGACATCGACCGCCAGCTTCAGGCAGTCGTCGGGGAGGTGCTCCATCTTCCGAGAGATGCGGTCGCCATGAACCGATCGTTCCTCAACCTGGGTGGTGATTCCATCAGTGCCATGCAAATGGTATCACTCAGCCGTAGCCGGCATGGGGTTTCCGTCGCCGTCCAAGACGTTTTGCAGAGTAGGTCGATTGCGGATCTGTCTCGGAGCATCGCCGCAAAGACTCCGCACAGCGAACAAGCTGCCGATTCAAACTATGTCCCCTTCAGCCTCCCGCCTACCCGGCGGCTGCTTCTCGCATCCTCTGCACTGCAAGAGGACCTCAAATCCCAGGCCGGCATCGCGGACCTCGCCGACGTGGAGGACATGTATCCCTGCTCGCCCATCCAGCAAGGCATTATCATGAGCCAGGTCAAAGGGCAGGCCACGTACCGGGTGCAGCAAATTTGCGAAATTCAACCTCTAGGCCCGACTGCGACGGTGGACTTGAAGAAGCTCGCGCTGTCGTGGGGGACCGTCGTCAACCGGCACGCGATCCTGCGGACAGTCTTCATCCAGGCCGCGACTGGCTCACGCCAGTTTTACCAGGCCGTACTCAAGCGGTGGAAGCCCGAAGTGCAAATCATCCATTGCGAACAAGCGAGCCAAGTGGTGTCAGCCTTTTCTCGGGAGGAAGAGTCCCTGGACGCTCAGGACGGAAAACCTGGGCCGCGACACCGTCTCACGCTGTGCATAACAGAAGCTGGGGCAACATACGCCCAGCTCGACATGAGCCACGCGCTCACGGACGCCTCCTCTCTCAGCATCATGTTCCGTGACACCATCTTGGCCTATGATGGCGCCCTGACAGATTTGCCGGCGCCATCCTACGGGTCTTACATCTCGTTCATGCAGCGGATACCGGCGCGCGAGTCCCTCGCCTACTGGACACATCGACTAAGCGACGCGCAGCCTTGCTTCCTACCGCGGTCGGCGCTCCCAAGACCGGTGGCGAAAACGTGGAAGACAATAGTGTGCCGCTTGGATGACCTCAGCCTCCTGCGCGCCTTTCGCGATGCGCACGGCGTGACAGTGGCCAACATCGTGCAGCTGGCATGGGCGGTCGTGCTGGCGGGATACACTGGATCTGCAGACGCCATCTTCGGATACTTGGCAAACGGGAGAGATGCCCCGATTCCAGGCGCCAGCGAGATAGTCGGGCCCATGATCAACATGATGGTCTCGCGCATCCAGCTCGGCCGCCCCCAGCTGCGGGGGAAGACCGTGGCTCAGACCGCGCAGCAGGTACAGAACGACGCTCTCGAAGCGTTCAACAACCAGAGGACGCCTCTCAGCGAGATCCAGCATTCCCTTCACCTGTCCGACAAGGGGCTCTTCAACACGACCGTGTCGTACTACCGCCCATCCGCCGGGAAGCCGATCGCCGGCTCCCCGGGCTCTCCCAGCCTCGCGGCGGAGTACGTCGCGGGACAGGATCCGACCGAGTACGACGCAAACGTCAGCATTCTTGCGGGCGAGCACGCGATGGATTTCTCCCTCCAGTACTCCACATCCTTCCTGGACAGCGTGTCGGCAAAGCACCTGCTGGACAGCTTTCGACACGCATTGCTCTCCATCGCTGCCAACCCCGGAGCCTTGATCGAAGACCTGGACGTGCTTGCCCCTTCCGACATTCAACTGCTGCGACGGTGGAACTCCTACGTGCCGCCTACCGTACCCGGCCTTATCCACGATCAGATTCGCCAGCAGAGTCTCCGGCGCCCGGCCGCTCCTGCGGTGCGTGCGTGGGACGGCGAGCTGACCTATTCCGAGCTGGATGGCCTGGCCGGCCGACTGGCCCGTCGTCTAACTGCCCTCGGCGTTGTTGAGGAGTCCACAGTGGGCCTCTGCTTTGAGAAATCGGTCTGGGCCATTGTGGCGATGCTCGCCGTCTCCAGGGCCGGCGGTGTGGCCGTGCCGCTGGGCGTCCAGCTCCCAACGCAGCGCCTGTGTCTCATCCTCAACGACTCGCGCCCCACCATCATCTTGACTTCCCACTGCTGTGCGCCTAAATTTGGCGGGTTGGGCGCCAACACCACCGCCGCCGTCATCACGGTCGATGCGGACTTGCTCAGCGAGTTCTCCGACGTTGCCGAGCCACAGTCTCGACCACGCTTGAGCGCGGAGAATGCGGCCGTCGTCATGTACACGTCCGGTTCTACTGGCCTGCCCAAAGGTGTAGTCTTGACGCACGGTGCACTGTGCACCAGTCTGGAAAGACACGGGGCCAAGCTCAACTTCGGCACGGACACCAGGACCCTTCAGTTCTCGGCCTACGTCTTTGATATCTCCCTGTTGGACGTGCTTGGGACGCTCCGCTTTGGCGGCTGTGTTTGCGTCGTCTCCGAGGAGGACCGTATGGACATTGGGAACTTGACCGTTGCCATGGAGAGGATGGGCGTCAACCTTGCGGTGTTGACCCCGACCGTCGCCTCGCTGATCCGCCCGGAAACCGTCCCGACGCTGCATACCCTCGGCCTCGCCGGCGAGGCGGTGCCGTCCGGCGTCGTCGAGACTTGGTCACCACACAGCGCCGTGTTCAACTGCTACGGGCCGGCCGAATGCACCGTCTTGTCCACGATACGAGGGCCCGTGACGGACAAGGACCAGTCCTACAACATCGGCACACCCCTGGCCGGCGTTGTCTGGGTCGCCGACCAGCACGACCACAACCGCCTGGCGCCGATCGGTGGCGTGGGAGAGCTGCTGATCGAGGGTCCGCTCCTAGCCCGGGGATATCTCAACGACCCTGAAAAGACATCGGCAGCCTTTGTCACCGACCCCGGGTTCATCGTCCGACACGGCCTGGAGCAACCCACACAGGCGGGCCCGCGGCGCATGTACCGAACTGGCGACCTGGTGAGGCAGAACCCGGTGGACGGTTCCCTTCTGTACGTAGGCCGGAAGGACGGCTTGGTCAAGCTGCGGGGCCAGCGGCTTGAGGTGGGCGAGATTGAGTACTGGACCAAACGCATCTTCACGCAGGCGCAGACGGTGGCCGTAGAGCTGGTCCGCCCCAGCGTGCGGCGCGGCGAGCCCATCCTGGCGGTTGCTCTGGAATTGCGGAGCGGGAACCCGCACGCCGACGACCATCACCAGTCCGGCAGTGCAGGGACTGCTTCGTCCTTTCTGCCCCTCACCGACTCCCTGCACCGCTCGCTTACGGATCTCCAGCTCGCGCTGGCCGAGGCGTTGCCGACGTTCATGGTGCCGTCGCTGTACGTTCCGGTGCGGGAGATCCCTCTGACCGCGTCGGGGAAGCTTGATAGGAAGCAACTGAGGGCGTCGCTTGCCAACCTGAGCGAGGCCCATCTGGTCCAGTATGCACTGGCGGGGACGACCAGCTCGCAGAGGGCTCTCAGCGCGACGGAGGTCAGGTTGCGTGAGCTCTGGAGTGCTGCGCTCAACTCCTCTGCCGAGCAGATAGGCCCTCGGTCACATTTCTTCAGGCTTGGGGGGGATTCCGTCACAGCGATGCGCCTTGTTGCACTGGCGCGTGGTGCGGAACCGGCCATCACGCTCAACGTGGTCGACGTGTTCAAGAACCCGGTTCTCGAGAGACTGGCGACGAGCGTTGAGGAGACCTTGGCCACGAGGAGAGCCGAAAGCGAGGGTGCTGCTGCCACCGAAGCAGATGTGGCACCGTTTTCACTGCTGCCCTCAGGGCTGGGACAAGACGACGCCGTCAAGCTTCTTGCGGCGCAATGCAACGTCGCACCCGACGCCATCGAAGACGCGTATCCGAGCACACCTCTACAGGAAGGACTCCTAGCCGTCACGGCGCGGCAGCAGTCGGCATATGTTAGTCACTGGGTCTTCCGGCTGGGCGAGCAGGTCGATTACGACCGCCTCAAGGCGGCATGGCAGCATGTCGTCGAGCTGGCCCCGATTCTCCGCACCCGGATTCTTGCGGGTCACGAGTCGGGCGCCGGCGTTCAGGTTGTCATCCGAGAGCAAATCAACTGGGTGGCCGTGTCCTCGGATCTTGCGGGCTACCTGGCCAAGCAAGCAGCAGAGCATATGGGCTTCGGTACCCGACTCGCGAGATTCGCCACCGTAACCACCCTCTCGGAACGCTTCTTCGTCTGGACCATCCACCACAGCATCTACGACGGGTGGACCGCGAGGAAGCTTCTGGAAGCGGTTGGGGCCGTCTATCAGAAACACCCAGCACCCAGCTTTGCGCCGTACACACGCTTTGTCCGGTATCTGCAGCAGACAAAATCGACGGCCGCGAATGCGGAGAAGTACTGGCAATCCCAACTTCAGGGTGGCTTGGGAGCCGGCTTCCCGGCACCAGCGCCGGGCTATTGGCCGCGACCGTCGTCAATCATCAAGCGGCGCATCAGGGACGCGGCTGTCACGAAGGACAGCGCAGTTACCACGGCCACTCTACTGAGGGCAGCGTGGGCGTTGGTGGTGTCGCAGGAGACGGGCAGCCGAGATGTTCTGTTCGCGGCGCCCCTTTCCGGCCGCACCGCTCCCGTACCCGGCATATTCGACATCGCAGCGCCGACGCTTGCCACCGTGCCGGTACGCATAGGCGTCGACCTGGGCCGCACAGCAGCAGAGTACCTCGCCGCCATCCAGGAACAGGCTGTCGGCATGATGCCGTTTGAGCACACAGGCCTTCAACACATTACCCAGATGGTTCCGGACAAGACTCTCCCTCTGAACCACCTCTTCGTTGTCCAACCGTTTGCCGAGCGCATCGACCACGCCGACACGTCCCTATTGCCCGGGCTGGAGCTTGTCCCGGCGCAGGAGGCTGCCGATTTCCACAACTATCCGCTTATTGTGGAGTGCAACACGGGTCTGGGAGACGAGAAAGGCAGCGGCAATAGCAGCGTGGAGCTGTATATCCGATTCGACAAAGCCGTCTTGCCAACCGACACGGTGCAAAGCATGCTGGAGCGGTTCGAGCTGGCTTTTGCCCAATTGCAGAGTGCTGCAGCGACCAGAGGCCCTGACACAGATGGCGCCATGCTCCTCAGCCACTTGCAGGGTAAGATGGTGGGTTCCAGCGACATTGCGCGCATCAGCGAGTGGAACACATGGGGCTCGGAGACCCTGCCTGGGAAGAAAGAAACATGCGTGCACGAGCTCGTCCGCCGGCAGCGGATCGCTCATCCAGATGCCCAAGCTGTCCACGCCTGGGATGGCGACCTGTCCTACGCGCAGCTCGGCGCCCTTTCGCTTCGGCTGGCCCATTATCTTGCCAGCCTGGGCGTCGGCCCAGAGACCCCCGTGTGCGCCATGTTCGAGAAGTCGCGGTGGGCAATTGTCGCGCAGCTAGCCACGCTCGAGGCCGGAGGCGCCGTCGTGCCCGTCAACTACAAACACCCGAACCAGAGGATCAAGGACATCGTCAACGTTGCCGGCGCGAAGGTCATACTTACGAGCGGCCAACACGCGGACCGCTGTCGCGAACTCGTGCCCCACGTCGTCGTTGTGGACGAGCACCTCCTGCCAACAACAGCCCTGGCTGACCACGATGGAGCCGCCTGCGAGGCGGTTCATCCCACGAACGCTGCCTTCATCATCTTCACGTCTGGGAGCACGGGGGTCCCCAAGGGCGTCATCTTGGAACACCACGCGCTTGCCACTAGCTTGCAGGCGGAGGCGGCCCTCTTCTCGACGCCGGCTGCTCGGACACTCCAATTTTCCGCCTTCACGTTCGACATCAGCATTGCCGAGATTTTCATGACGCTAGCCGTCGGTGGCTGCGTCTGCGTCGTCTCCGAAGCCGACCGCGTCAGCAATCTTGCAGCGGCCATGCAAGCTGCCCGGGTCAACATCGCCTATCTGACGCCAACAGTGCTGAGCCTGCTGGAACCCCAGCAGCTGCCTTCATTGGCCACGCTCATCCTCATAGGCGAAGCCCTCAAGCCCGAGCTCGTCATGCCCTGGGTCGGCCGCAATGTGCGGCTCTTCAACGCCTACGGACCGGCCGAATGCTGCATCCTTTCCACTTGCAGCCGCCAGATCAGCGATGCGGGCCAAGCGCCCAACATTGGCAGCGCCATTGCCAACAGCAACCTCTGGGTTGTTGATCAGTCCGACTTCCACCGTCTCGTCCCCATCGGCGTCGCCGGCGAACTGCTCATCGAAGGTCCGCTCCTGGCGCGCGGCTATCTAGGCGACGAGAAGAAAACCGCAGCGGCCTTCGTCACCGACCCGGCTTGGTTGGGCCATTTTGCGTTTGGGCCCCGAGCGGGCCGACGATATTACCGTACCGGTGATCTGGTGCGACAGTCCCGAGATGGCTCGCTCGTCTATCTCGGGCGCAAGGACGCCCAGGTCAAGATTCACGGGCAGCGGATGGAGATGGGCGAGATCGAGCACTGGGTTACCAAGCAGCTCGTCGCCCAGAGCCAGAAAGCGGTGGCGGTAGCGGGTTTGATCAGTGCTCCCACGCAACCCGTTCTCGCAGTTGCTCTGGAGCTAGAGCCATCTTCGGACGAGCCAACAAATATCACAACCCCACTGGCAACAACCCCACAGCAGCCTCGGCCGGACCAAGCGAGGCCTCAACTCTCTCTGCTGCCGCTCTCCGACGCCAGACGGCGACTTTTCGACGAACTTCGGGACTCACTCTCGGGTGTCCTGCCTTCTTATATGGTCCCTGCGCTCTACTTCCCCGTTACGAAACTGCCTCTGACGGACTCAGGGAAATTGGATCGTAAACAAATATGGGAGAGTATTCGGCAGACCGAGCTGTGGGCGTCGTATACCCTGGCAGCCAGCGGTTCCAAAGACGCTGTTCCGTCCACCGACACGGAGAGGCAGCTACAGCAACTCTGGGCGAGGGTGCTCGGGACATCTGCTCGAGACATTGGCAGTCGCGATGACTTCTTCCGGTCCGGCGGCGACTCGATCACGGCCATGCGTCTGGTCGCGGCAGCCCGCGAAACCGGGCAGACCCCCTTGACGGTTGCCGACGTCTTCCAACATCCCGTCCTGTCCGACCTGGCACGGACTGTGGACGCGAAGAAGGGCGGAGCTCCCGCCGCCCTCGCACCCATCAAAGAATACCAGCCGTTCTCCAATCTGAGGACGGACGAGCCGCCCGAGCGCGTCCAGTCGTCCCTCGCCGCCCTGATCTCCGAAGCCGGTGCCACCGTCGTGGACGCGGCGCCCGTCACAGACTTCCAGGCGCTTTCTGTCATCTCGACGCTGCGAAAGTCGCGCGACCTGCTCGCACACGTCAGCCTGGACGGCGAAGGCAGCTGCGACGTCACGCGCTGGACCGAGAGTTGCCACGAGCTCGTCAGGAACCACGAGATCCTGCGGACTGCTTACGTCTACCACAACGGCGAGCTGGTGCAAGCAGTGCTGCGAGAGTACAAGCCCGAGATTGCCTATTTCGAGACGGGCAGCATCACCATGGAGGAGTTCACAGCCGAGCTCATCTCGCGGGACATGGACCGACCACCGCGCCTCAACCGGCCCTTTGTGGAGTTTGCCATTCTCGCGGGCCCGTCGCGACATCGCATCCTGCTTCGCATCAGCCACGCCGAGTACGATAACATCTCCCTGTCGTACTTTGTTGAACACCTCCGAGCAATACGCAGCGGCGAAGACGTCGCTGTTCCGGGTCAGCACGACTACCCCGGCTTCGCCCGGTATATGTCTACGCTCGCGACTGGCCAGGATATTGAGGATGCACGCCGATACTGGCGCACGCTGCTGGAGGGTGCAGTAATGCCACGCATCAGGTTAGGGCCGCCGCGCCTGTCCAGGTTGATTCCCCACGGCACCCGCAGCGTGCGGCTGCCGAACCAGCAGGTGGCTCCAGCATCACCAGCGGAGACGGGCAGCAAGCTAGTCACAGCGGCGACGCTGGTTCGCGCTGCCTGGGCACTCGTCCTCGCCTTCCACACCAGCCGCGCCGACGTCGTCTTCGGAGACATCGTCTCGGGTCGCAACACGGGAGACCCCGTGGCCGCTCGCGCGGCCGGCTGCTGCGTCAACATAGTCCCCGTCCGCGCGTTTCTGGACCCGGCCACCCCTGCGGGCGAGCTGCTCCGCGCGCTGCAGCAGCAGCAGCTCGCGCGTCTCCCGCACGAGACCCTCGGGTTCCGCGAGTATCTCGCTATGTGTCCGGGCCAATCGTCGTCGTCGTCGTCGTCGTCGCCATCCTTCTTCTTCACCTCGCGCGTCAACCACCTCGACCGCGCGCCCGAGTTCGCGCTGCGCATCGGCGAGACGGCCTACCGCGCGACAATCGCCCTGCCTGACGGCGCACAGGATCCGTCCGACGTCACCATCACGTCGCTGGCGCACCTGGGCGACGACAGCCGGATCGACGTCACGCTAGGCTACGCCGACGGGGCGATCGACGCGCGCCAGGCCGAGGCCATGCTGGCCGGGCTGTGCGCCGCCATCGAGTTGCTCGCGCGCCCCGAAGCGCAGCTCATGGCGCTCGGGGCGCTGCTCGATCAGATGGCCGCTGCTGCTTCGGGGAGCAGCAGGCCCAAGGAAGAGGGGGGGGAGGAGGAGGAGGAGGGCGCTGTTGAGCACCTTAACGGCAACACCATTGCCGAAGGCTTGGTGGAGAGGCAGGCGAAAGGGAAATGGGATGCTGAGGTTGGCGGCGGCGAGAAGCCGGACCTAGCGGGGCGTGCTCCGTATTATTATCTAGGAGACGTGGTTGGGGCAGGCTGCCTAGCATTTGGCCTGCAGCAGAAACTGGTCGAGATTGACGTTGACGACGTGCTTGAGGGCCGGCTCCCACCAGGGGCGTTGGAGATGGTCGCGGATGCCAGAACGGTCGGAAACGCAGTGGGGTTGTTGGGTGCCTCGGAGTGATTTGGAGGATGACAGATGCCGGCTTTCCTCGTGGGTTATAATTGTTTCGTTGTGTCCATCGTGTGTTCCAGCAACATCACGAGCTTCTACCTAAATAATTATACAAGTAATGAGTAACTACCTTTCGTTGCACCAAAGCAACAGCACTACAATCCTATTCTCAACATGTACATGAGGAATAAGCCGATGAAATGGCCTCGGATCTCGGCTAATAATATGTGGGTGACTTTCGTGAGACTTCCCACACACCTACGTGAATGATTCGTCATTAAAGCAAGCAAGCGAACCGGCGCCATGATTTTTATCAATCTCGTTTCCCACTGTTCTTAAGCTTAAATAGGTAACCCTCTAGTTAGACATTAATACGCACTCTTGGTTTGTGTCCGTCCCGCCCAGTACCTTTGACCCCAACCCCCCCCGCCCGCTCCCTTTCTCCCCTTCTCAATATTGCCCGTCATATGATAGGACAGACACGAACTACTAATACCTACCGACTTTACCAAGCTTTCGCTACACCTGCTCTCTCCCGCAACGTCCGCCGCAGCACCTTTCCATTCGAACTCTTGGGAAGCGCCTCAACAAATTGAATGCGGTCGTGCAGCCAGTGCGTCTGGTCCATCCCGTCTTGGACGTACTCATCAAGGCAATCCCGGAGGTCCTCGTCGTCGAGGTCAGCCATGCCCACCTTGGAACGGACAACAAAGGCCATGGCGCGTTCGCCAGCGCTCTCGTCCGGGACTCCAATGACGGCCACGTCGTCCACGGCCGGGTGCGCGCGCATGACCGTCTCGATGTCACCCGGAACGACCTGCGACCCCTTGACCTTGATCATGTCCTTGATTCGGTCCAGGACGAAGAGGTGTTCGTGGCCGCTCGGCGCTTTCCTGAACATGCCGATATCGCCGGTGCGCAGCCAGCCGCTCCCGTCAAACGCGCTCTCGGTGGCAGTGTCGTTCCCCAGATAGCCCCGGAACAGCGTTGGCGACATGAGTAGGATCTCGCCAGGCGTGTCGAGCGTCTCAATTTCCTCTCCTGCCGGGCCGACCAGCCGCGCCTGGAACCCAGGCACGAGCGAGCCCGAGGACCCGGCAAGTGTGTCACCGACGCCCGTGAAGGTCGCCACGAGAACGCTCTCTGTCAAGCCTGTGAGGAGTCAGCAGGATTTCCGCCCGGGGCACAAGGCAGAGCCGCGCGAAAAGCGTGCTGCAGAAAGACACCGGTTGTGGCTGCTCCATACCGTACGCTCCGAGGATCCGCCACTTGGGCTGCAGGGCATGCACCCGGTCAACGAGGCTTTTGTCGAGCGGTGCCGAGCCGGAAACGATTGTGGTGATGGAAGACAGGTCAAACATCTCGAACAGAAGCGGGTTGGAGACCATGGCTACGAGGATGGGTGGCACCTGTTCAACATGGTAAGCGATTGCACTTCGGGTGGCAAAGAACCAGGAGTAGCCGAAGGGAAGCGAGAAAACAAAACTGCCTCACTATGTACAGCCTGTTGATGCGATACTGCTGCACCGACTGCAGCATGAGCTGCATGTCGAAGCGCGGGAACACGACCATCAGGTCGCCACGCCAAACCATGATGTGGGTGAGTCCGATGCCATAACCGTGGCTGAATGGTACGACGCCCGTTACGACGTCGGCTTGTCCAGGCTTTCTGTGAGGACTTTCGAAGACCCCAAGCTGCACGGCGTTGAAGATGAGACCGTAGTGCGTAATCATGGCGAGTTTCTTCGGTGCCGACCGCGTTATTAGAGACCCGGCACGTTACAAGGCTCAGCCTTTTTCGGAGTACTCACCTGCTTGCCCGAGGTCCCGCTCGTGGCACATAGATATGCCACTTGCTCCTTGGCCTGGCCATCTTTCCAGAGCAAGGGTTCGAGCGGCTCCAGCTGGGAACCTTCGGTGATCAGGGTCTCTGTGTCGATGAAGGTGCCGGGGCCTCCCGCGTCGCGGGTCTTGAAGAACTCTTCGGGAAGGCTGAGTGTGAACATCCTTCTCTGGGGAACGGAGAGCTGCGTCGCCGCCTCCACCGCTACTGCCAGGAGCGGCTGGCAGGTAAAGATGGTCGAGCATCTCGCCGACTGCAGATGGATTTTGACTTCGGCCACGGTACTCGTCGAGTGCAGTGGCAGGACAATTCCATTCAGGCGGTGGACGGCCCAGCAGACGACGAAGTAGTCAATCTGATATTGCGAGAGCCGGGAAGGTCAGCAATCCGCTGCCATCTGCACGGCATGTACTGTAGCAGCACCTACACTGTTGAGACCATGAATGGCGACCACCTTGTCCCAAGGCGAACCTTCATTGGGTGACCAACCCAGCCTCTGGGCCAACGCTCGGGCAAGCGACTCGACTCGCTGGCGAAGCGTCGCGCGAGAGAATGCTTTACCCGACAACCCATCCACAAGAAGGGGCCGGCTGGCATCTTGTCCGACGACGTCGTCTCTCCCACTCAAAGAGAAAGTGCCCAGAGGGACAGAATCAGGGATCTCGCCGGGCATCTGCGGCAGCCACGCAGGGGTCGAGAACACCATGTTTCACCAACGTAAAGGATACGACGAGCAGGTTGGACAAGTTTTGCGAGAGGGTGATTGTTGGGTGTTCTGACAACGCACAGGACGGGTTCGGAAATTGCTGCAACCAAAACATTTCCAGGAAACATTGGTCTTCCTGCGATCACGCGGGGGCGGAGCGGGTGGGTATGTATACATGTGTGCTTGTCCGTACATACACCGTCACAAATCCAGGGCCGCCCCGCTGCCAGCCTGCCAGGGGTTGAGATCTCGAGAAGAAAGCCAATAGTGCGACGGTGATAATAGTGATCTGCGGGATGAGCGAGCTGACTGTCTCCCGACCGGGGGGGGGGAGGGGACATCGCGATGTGCATGAAAAAGGCTCAACGCGTCGAAGAGGATTGACGCGTGTGCCGCGCTGAGCCTTGATTGTTCACAAATCATATGGGCGGTTTCAGGCATTAATTATTGATGTGGCACCGCGATATCAACTGTTGGTGTTGAGAGCCCGTTGGCAAGGTAAGGTAATTAATTACGTCCCCGGCCACCCGGGGGTGGCGCTCACTGGAATGCCTGCGACGCCCGGCGATATGACGCCAGTCGTGCGCCCATTGAGGCCTGGCCGAGGTTTGGTCCCATCTACCGCTTGCTACTAATCTGCCCCTCCTGGGATTGCTCCTTGCACACTTCATGCCATGACGAAGAGCCAGACTGCAGGAAGCAATTTGACACACCATTTATTCTACATCGAGATGCTGTTATACTTGGCAACGCACTGCTGGAGGGCTGCGTCCAGGGAGTGCGCCGTGGTGTTCAGGTC
>FTEL01004067.1_pt1 | contig 26587 bp, 20 predicted proteins | sample 1658911 | NCBI WGS metagenome assembly FTEL01 (sample SAMEA3914869, study PRJEB12502) | metagenome | biome: forest; material: soil | place: USA | collected 2012-03-12 | depth 0.1 m
ATCCACCACCCTCCTCTCCTCGTCCGGCGTCCGCTCCTCGCCATCATGGACATACAGCACCGTCGCGCCACAGACCCCACAAAACGCCCGGCGAACGTGCTCGGACGAGCGGTACACCCGCAGCGTGCCAAACCCTTCGAGTTCGGGCGGGATGGCGGGGGTGATCACCCGCAGCGGGACGAACGTCCAGGGGACGGCGTGCGCGCCGGACACGAGCCGGCAGTCGGCGCAGAGGCAGAGGCAGGCTACGCGCTTGAGCTCTCTTGCCTCGTCGTCGGGATTTAAGCTGTCAGCTTGGGGGTGGTGGTGGTGGTGGTGGTGGTTGGCCGGTCTAGAGGTGCGTAAAAACCGCTTTAGGAACGGGTCTGCCGCCTCCTCCGCAGACGGGCGGGGGATGCTAAACCGCACGCCGGCGCAGTGGCACTGCGCGAGGAGGTTGTTATCCGGGTCGGGGTGATCCGGCACAGGCGCGGGGTCGTCACCAGCGAGGGGGAAGTTCGGGTCGTCCGGGGCTGGGTTCCACGTGTGGATTTTGCGGTTGGCGATGGAGGGCAGCCAGGTGGCGAGGTTGGGTTCTAGCGCCGGGGTGGTGAAGACGTGCGAGCGGATCTGGAAGGTTTCTTCGTCGGTTGTGGTGAAGATGGACGAGGCGACGCGCCATTCTGGTTTGCCTGTTTCGGCGTCGGGGACGAGGTCGCGGTCGCCGATGTGGCAGCCGCAGGTGGTGCAGAAGAAGCGCTCGGAGGCGGCGAGGGGGGAGTGGATGTACTTGGTGAGGGAGGAGTCTATGGAGGAGGGGGCTATGAAGGAGGGCTGGATGCCGAGGGGGAGCGGGGCGTGGAAGCTGCAGAAGGTGCCGTGGGTGTAGCGGCAGATGCTGCAGTGGCAGAGGTGGACGGGGAGGGGAAGCGCTTCGGTCGGGACCGTGACGGTGAAGCGGACGGATTTGCAATGGCACTCTGCTGTGAGCGTCTTGGTGGCTGATGGGAGCTGGTGCGGGAGCTGGAGGTCGGCGGCCATGTCGTCACTGGCAACCACCAGGCTGTGGTTTGGTGATGTCTGTACTAAGGTAAGCGGAGGGTAGTTGAGAAAGGTCATAGGCGTCGTCTCTCGTCCGAAGTAACGTCACCACCCCGCACCCCCAACCCTGCCTGCGGCATGAAGTTGTTCCGTCACGCATGCGAGTGTGTCAGACGGGAGGAGTGGGACAAAGCCACGAGCCAGCATCATGGCCTCCAACAGCTCACTGGTCAACTGAGGAGTTGGAGTCTGTCTGCCGTGTCATTGAATGTCACCGGAAGGGCGAACGCGAGGGGGCGAGTTCCTCAGGGGAGCAACTTGAAGCCACCCACACTTGATCACGTTCATGATCCCCTACTCCTGAAATCAACCAAACTAATCGTATACCATGAAAGCAACAGTAATGCGTCAATCGTAACTAAATGCACAGAAACAAGTCCCAAGAAACTCCTCCTCGTATGCCCATCCATGCCACCCACGCTCAAACAATCACATAATCCTTCAAGTCCTGCTCAATCCCCTCCGTCTCCGCCGCATTCTTCACGTCCGACCACAACTCATGCCCCTTTGCGCTCGCCACCGACCTCGAATCCGCCGACCATATCTCCATAACGGCATTCTTGATCGACGGGTCCACGCCCAGCCGGTGCAGCCTCTCAACCCGCGTCGGCACGGGGTCGTGGGACCTAGCCACGGCGTCCCAGACCGGATCCTTGTGGTCATACCACCCCTCGCAGCGGTGCAGCGTCTCAAACACCCGCCCCGTAACCCCGACCACGTCCAGCTGCAGGTCGCGCCCGAACGAGATCTCGAAGCCCTCCGGGTTCCAGCGGTGCACATTCCCCAGGGCAACCGTCGTGCAACCGTCCTCCTCCGTGACGCGGAACCCGGGGACCTGCTCCTGCACCTCGGTGTTGGTGTGCCCGACCAACTTGACATTCCACTGCCGCCACTTGCCAGACCCATTCCATTCCGGCCCGATGGTGAGGATGCCCTCCTTCTGGTTCCACGTGATAGGCGTGCGGACGAACGAGCTCAGCGGCGGCTGGCCAGACGCATCGTCGTCGATATCGCCGCAGTCGTCGGCCTCGGGCTCCTCGACCAGCTCAAAGTGCGCGTCCTTGCCCACCACCAGGAGGATGGTGATGTCGGTCGGGCGCGGGGAGCCGTTGGCGAGCTTCGGCGTGCTGTCGAGCGGGAGGATGGTGCCCTCCTTGGCGAGCACGGGCAGCTGCGACAGGTCGCGGTGCAGGTGCATGTAGCGGCCGCCGTCGTAGACGAGGTGCGGGTGGAACAGGTCGACGAAGCGGCCCTCGGGCAGCCAGGCGCGGACGCTGCCCATGAGGGTGGCAGGGCTGTCGGGGGAGGTGATCGGGGCGACGATCAGGTTCGGGCCGAAGTAGTACTGCGTCGGGACCGTGTAGGCCTCGGGGTTCTTGTGGTTCCAGTACATGGGCTGGATCAGCGGCTCGCTCGAGTAGCTCGCGCGGATGTTCATGGTATACAGGTACGGGATGAGGCGGTGGCGGAGGATGAGGAAGTCCTTCATGATCTTGAAGGCATCCTTCTCGAAATTCCAGGGCTCCTTGGAGTTCCAGAGGTTCTTGGTCGAGTGTAGGCGCATGACGGGGGAGAAGACGCCGAGCTGCACCCAGCGTACCGTCAGCTGGTTAGACCGGATGCCGCCCCAATGCCCGCCGATGTCGTGGCTCCACCAGCCGTAGCCGATGTTGGAGGCCGTCGCGGTGAACTCGGGTTGGAACTCGAGGCCGGCCCAGGTGATTTGCGTGTCTCCCGAGAAGCCGATGGGATACCGGTGGGAGCCGGCACCAGCGTAGCGGGAGAAGGTCAACGGACGCTCGATGGCCTTGAGGCTGCGCCGGCTGGTGAGATAGTGGTAGTGGTTGAGCACCCACAGGGGGTCCACGCCGGGGATTTTGGTCCTGTTGCCCTGCTGCCAGTCGATCCACCAGAAGTCGACGCCCTGCTTCTCGAGGTTGAGCTTGAGGACGTCAAAGTACGCATCCAGGAACTTCTGGTCGGTGCAGTCGAACCGGATCGGCTCTTCCCGACTGGTGTCGTGGTGCAGGGCCTTGGCGACCGCCTTGTACTGGTCCTCGAAGGCCCGGACACCGTCGGCCGGGTGGTCGTTGAGCGTCACCTTCAGGTTCCGCTTGTGGAGCTCCTTCATGAAGCCGTCCGGGTCCGGGAAGAGCTGTCGGTTCCAGCTGTAGCCGGTCCACCCCGAGCCGTACTTGGGCGGGAGGTTGGTCTTGTGCCAGTCCATGTCGATGACGCCGACATTGAGGGGAATCCCCTCGCGCTTGAAGTGGTCCATCACCTCGAGATACTCGCTGGCCCTGTACTCGTGGTACCGCGACCACCAGTTGCCCAGCGCCCAGCGAGGCAGCACTGGTTGACGGCCTGAGATGCGGTAGAAGTCCTTGATGGCGGCCTTGTGGTCGCCGTTGTAGGCAAACACGTAGCCGTCGACGCGGCCCGGACGGCGGATGGCGATCCACCCGTGCTCGTCGAAGAGCATCGACTTGCTGTCATCCAGAACAGCGTACGCCTTACGGGACAGGACGCCAGGTTCCAGATCGACGCGGCCCCAGGCACCGTCGAGGGTCCTGGCGGTGCCGCCCAGGTCGCCGTAGCTTTCGCCGTTGTAGCGCCAGACATCATTGGCGACCTTGACGGAGAGACCGGCTGACGAGAAGCGCTTCTTGTCGTAGGTCAGATGGAAGTGGTCCGTGACGATCTCCAGGCAGTCCTTGGTCTCTACGACTCGGTGGTTCGGGGCATCAAACCACCGAAACACGGCAAAGGTGGACACGCGGTCCTCGAAGCCGCCATCCTCAGACCATTCGTAGCGGAGCAGGCGGTCTGTCAGGAGGGTGAAGCGGTAGTGGGGACCCGCGACAACGGCCTTGGGGTTTGCGACCGGTTTGTTCGGGAACGAGTAGCGGTGGCTCGCCATTGTCTGCGTCTGGGTCTGAGTAACCGTATCCCGGACGTTACTCTGAATACCCGAGCGAGAGTGACTGCGCAGTGTCGGTGAGCGAGGACACGTGAGGGCCTCGATGATTGTAGTTTTCGGATGAGGCGGATCGAGCGGGGTATGGAAATCAGAGGGAGGGAAGAGAAGGAGGAGAAGGAGGGTAGGGATAGAGACAGAGATAAAAGCGGAGTCAGAAGCAGAAGGAGAGAGGGTGGTTGGTGGTGTTGTGCTTCAAGTTTCTCCCCCGATTCCCAATTCCCCCGAGAACGAAGCGCAGCAAGTCGCGACGATTGTGTTTCAAGGAGGCGCTCCAACGAGGACCGTCTTTTGATCAGGTGCGCCTGTCCCTGCCTCTCCCCGCCCCGCCCCACCCGCCCCCGCAGCGGATGGCGCAACCCCACTGTGGGGGAATTGCCTCCACCTGACCCCTAGGCGGCCAATCAACGCGGGGGATTGGGCGCCAGAGGGCCTTGGATCCTGGTTGTCCCACCACGAACAGGTGGGCACCTGATGAACGACCGACTGCCTCTTTGGTGCAGGAGTTGGAGAGGGAGGTTTACAGGTCCAAGTGCTCAGTTCGATCGAGTCTTGTTTTTTGGGAGGGAGAGATCGGATGTGACGTGTAACTGGTTTTCGACGGCGGGTGTATCTGGGTCACATTTGACTGAGATCAATCAATGCTCGTAACGGTTACCATGTGGTTCCGGGGTTTCAAAGAATTAATTAATTGATAGAACATTTGTCAATAGGAATGACACGGTTGCAGGGCAAACCTGGTGTCATGACAGCTGAGTTGGACGGCGGATGAACCCCTCTGAACCCCTCTCTGGAGTCTGGACCCCTCCCAAGTTTCGATTGATCCTTCCATTCATCGCACACAGAAATTCAAACACGTGACGCCCATCCGAACGCCCCCTTTGCCCCTTTGCCCCTCGCCCACTCTGCCCCTCACCCAGCCCCTCAAACCCCTCACCACTTCCCCGTATTCACATCCGTATCCAAAGGCCCGTCCCACACCCCGAGCAGCTCCGACGCCGTGTGCCGGATGCCCTTCTGGGCCCTCGTCAAAATCTCAGCCTGGACCTCCTCCAACTTGCCCTTCCAGTGCGCAATCTCCTCCGGCTTCTGCAGCAAGCCCGGGAAGTCGATGAGCGCGAGCAGAATGTCGGCCACGGCCGAGCTGTTGGCCCCGCGCGCCTTCTCGAGCACGTAGTAGGTCCGCAGGAAGTAGTTGACTGCCTCGTCCATGCGGAGCGTTGCGTACCGCAGGAAGCCCATGATGAAGAGGTAGGTTGGGAAGATCCGTTGCAGTTCCGTGTCTTCGGTTGGGGAGGTCTGGAAGTGCGCGCCGACGCGGTCCAGCATTTCTTCGGCGTCGCCGAACCGGCCGCAGCTGAGGTAGGAGGTGGCCGTGCCGAGAAGAAGGCGGCAGTGCGAGGCCGGGAGAGTCTTTTCGGTCCGCGGGATCTGCTCCGTCACGGAGCGGGTGACGCGGTCCAGCTCGTCCGCTGCCGCTGACCCCCGTAGCCTGAGAACCAAGAGGTACTCCCGCAAGGCGTTGACCGTGTTTTCGTCCTGGATGCCGTCGGTGTTTCGAGCCTCGAGCTGGTCCAGACGTACCTTGGCTGTCCCCTGTAGGACAAGCAGGTAATCTGATGTGGGCAGCGACCTTATGCGCGACCAGGCCAGGGTCATTGGGTGTTTCTCGCCCAGGAGGATGGTGCACAGCCGTGCCACAAACTGCACCACCGCCCGGCCCAGCGCTGGCCTGCGAGCAGAGAGGTAGAAGCAGCAGCGCATGAGTGCAGGAAAGAAGGTGAAGTCCTGGTCGCGGATGAACTGCGGCAGGTCGTCCAGCAGGTAGTTGACCAGGCGGACGGCGTCGGCGTCGCGGCCCGGCCAGTCCGAAACATTCCGCATCTTGTCATACCAGGCATTGAAACGGGCGTTGGCCTCGGGCCCGCCGGCGCCGTAGTAGCGTTTGTGGACGGGGGAGAGGTGCCAGAGTTGTTGCTCGAAGGACCCTTCAGTATGGACGCGGACTAAGCGAATGATTTCCTCGTACATGTGGACTTCTTGGGCGGCGTCGAGCTTTGGCGGCACCGAGATGGGCACGATCGATATTGGCGTGGCCCTTGGTGATGAGGGCGGCGGGGTCCTGCATGTGATCTCTTGCGAGGGCTTGCTGTGGACCGAGTCACGGCCGTGTCTCGTCCAGAAGTCGGGGGTCCGGGCGAGATAGCGTTCGACATCTTCCCTGTTGGTTTGATCGGTGGTTAGTTCGCAGGCCAGCACGGCACCCACGTATCAACTTCAAAGCAGCGAAGGTATGGGCGATTACCAGTCCACTGGCCGGTTCCGGATGAAAAAGGAAGACTTCTTGCCCAGCACGTCTCGCTGCTTCTTGAGCCTGAGCATGTGGGCCACCTCGGTCGCCTTGTTGTTCTTGTCAATTCCCCATTTCCGTATGCGTGTCCGGTACATCTTGACTCTGAGGAGGGGGAAGATGGTGGGTCAGCACCGGACTGTCTCAAGCTGGACGCGCAGTTATTAGGAAGGGAAGGGGTCCCAGCTCGGGGTCGCACGTTGCAAAGAAGGAATGCTCCAGCGCCATCAACTCCATGACCTCCTGAAGAGATCGCTTCTCGTGCAGATACAGGCGAGTGATGGTCTCGCGCTGTGCTTCCCAGTCGGCTGGGCCGGCGTAGAGGTCCTGCATGCTTGGCTTGGGCGGACCCATCTTTGGATCCTCTTGGCGGCGCTGTTCCAGTTCCAGTTCCACCTGGGTAGGTCCAGTTTCGATGCAAGGAGCAAGAGTGTGTGGTGTGTTGCGGCAACGCGGTCAGCCAGTCGGCGAAAGATAAAATGCCATGCTCCCGTCGTCGCTTTTGTCCCTCCTCGATGGTGACAGATTCCTGAATGAGGGCTGGAAGTTGCCGAGGTGGGGCGCAGTCGCCGTTGCGGCGTCGGCTGCGGTTGTGCCGGAAGCCGGGGGGACTTGGCCCCGACAGAAAGAGGCTGTGCTGGTGATGCTTGTCGATGAATGGCCAGAACTCCCATGTCGGTGTGATTTGTGGGCGGGGGCTTGGCGGACTGTGGGGCACCGAATGTCCTTGCATGAAGACCGGCTCCGATGATTGGCTGATTCGGGCTGAGGCTTCCAGCTTCAGCAACTCGCCCGGGAACCAAGTCCCTGGGACGCGCCGGCCCCATGCTTCTGTTTGACGGCCTTCGAAGACGTGCACGTCATCAGTCAGCAGCAGGCACAGGCGGGGTCCTGAGGGCAGAAAGCCAACCAGGCGTCTCGGAGAGATAACAGATTTGGAACGAAGACCCCGCCAATATCAACTGGTCAGCCAGATTGCGATGTGGATTGCCAACTTGAGACATCACTGGCCGACCACTCGAGTTGACGGTCAACATCTCGAGTCCATACTAACACCAACTCAGCCAAGGAAGGAGAGGAATGTTCCGTGATGACCTTAGACAGGTAGGCACAAGTTGATCAGAGACAAGTGTTTGAGGACGATGTTCCCGGCCCAGCAGCACAAGCCAAGAAACAACACCTTGCCCTGTATTATAATAAGCGAGGGCTCGCAAAACAACAATCGTTTGCTGAGAGACACTTCGCTTCGACTTAGCAGTTATTAGATCGTGGTTCTTGGACACACTGCGCCGGTGCTAATGAGTTCCGTGATGGTTTGTGATCTTGTTTGAACTTGTCCAAGCCTCATTGCCGTTTCGTGACTCAGTCAGTCGTTCCTGCCAAACTTGACCGGCCAAGCTCCACGACAGGGCTTGCCCCCAAACCAGCACTTTTTTTTTTCGATATACATTTTCCGGCAGCCCTCACCGGCCCACGGTTGTTTGGCGTTCTCCAATTCTCTCCAAGGGCTGCTTGGCTCTTCCTTCCTCCCTCCTCCCGAGTCCCGCGCATGCGGCAGCGTGCCATTCTCGCCATCTCCCCACTTCCGACATGCCTCCGACCATGCCAGGCCCAGTGCAAGAGAACCGGTTCTTGGGCCGGTCCGCCCCCCCGGAAATTATCATCAACATTCTCCAATCTTGCGATTCCACCCGGGACGTCCTCTCCCTCGTCTTGACCTGCCGACACATCTCGCAGGTGTGGCGTTCAAAGACCGCCGCTGCCCTGTGGCCTGTGTTTTTGCGCAAGATCCCCCATGTCAAGGAGGCCCTGATTGCCGTAAGTTGCGTATCCGCTGCCCCCCAGAGTTGAGAAAAGCAAAATACCTGGTATTAACTTTGCATGTCGAACCCAAGGCCCGCATGACACAAGTCGTTGTCGAGGCTGAACGCCGAGATGAGCTCCCTCCAACCCGCCTCTCGCCCCGCCAGTTTCTGCACCCCGACGTCCCGACTCTTCTCGAACTCAAGGCCGTGCGCGGTCTTTATCAAATCTCGTATTCCATCCTCTGCTGCATCGACACGCATGTCAGATTCCTCCCCAAGGATCGGCATGGCTCGATTGAGTTTGAGGCGCGCGACCGCTTGCCCGAGTGGATGGCCCGTCTGGACCAGACGGCCTATCGGCTTCTGATCCTCGGTGCTGCCCTCGCTGGTGCCTACCAAGAACCGTTGTTCAAGGCCAGGGAACACCCCGACCCAGCCCTCAAGGGACTGCGGAAACGGTTTGAGAACCACCAATCCTCAACATTCCTGCGAGACGATGTCGCCTTCCTCGCCCAATTCACTGTTTGCGACCTGGAAGCTTCTCCAGACGCGCAGCACGCCCTCTTCGGTCCCACGGCGGAGTGGCTTCTGGATAACATCTTATCCGATAAGGAGTCGAGAGCGGCGATGTCGAAGCGTTTTGAGCAGCGTCGTGGCCGAGCAAGTTACTGCCTCTCGCGAGACAATTGTCCCATGACCGTCCTGGCCGACGGCCGCGGCACTCACTCAGACGCGCATCTCGTTCTTCTGGAGTTGATGAGGATGCTGTGGCTGTTTCATCACGCTCGGAACATGGTCGACTTCCGCCACCCGTTCAAGGGCAATGATGACGACCCGGAGATCGAATTCCCCCTCTCATCGGCGGTCGCTGTTTTCCCCGGGATCTTTAGGGCCTGTGAGGTGAAACTGCCATACGTTGTCGGAAGCCACAAAAAGTGCTTGGTGTTCGACGCTTATCCAGCGGTTCCCCGCAGAGGGGAGAAGAGCCCTTCGGACGAGGCAACGAGTGTGCTCGACTTTTCCAGTTCCGTCTTCAATCATTCCGGACGGGCAAATTACGTCCACGAGACCCTGCCGAATCCGGCGCCTTCACTCGACGTCAAGTTTTTCGAATACTTTCTCCGACATTATCTCGGGGTTTGCTTCCCGTGGTACTTCTTCAATGAGGGCTCGCAGAAACTTGAGATGCCGAGCTATGCTGCATTTGCCGCCTGCGCGGGAATCTTCGCCCATGACGATGTGGAAAACCGTTCTTTTTACGAACAGGATGAGTGGGTGCTGCAATGTGCCGACTTCCTGGATGGCTCTGAGATGGTCGACAAATTCCCCTTGGGCGAGAAGACGTTTTATCAACCTCCACAGTGAGCTGCGCGCAGATGGACATGAACTTGGCATTTGGTGAGGAAAGGGGGTCAAATGGATCAGCCTAAGCTAGTTGATGGTGTTGCTTGGTACCTATCCTGTTGTAATGCAACTTCAAATCAGAGCTGCCCGATCGGAATTTTGAAGTCTGCCCAATTCCAACATGAGGCGATAGAGATAAACACTTGCATCAACATCCCTCAGGGCCCTCGCAGACCACTCACGCCCCTGCTCGGCAATCTCCCTCGCCCTCTGCCGTCCCGACTCACTCAGCGTCAGATACGAGACGATCTCAGGAAGTTCCTCTATGCCCTGACTGACTGGTATGAAATGAACCCAGGGAACCAGCCGATCGTCGTGCCACTCCCGCAGGAGGGTCTGCTTGAGCGGGGCGGACTTTGACGCTAGCAACTTGTAGTAGCGGCCGCTGATGCCGTTGCCGTCCATGTCGAACACCAGCCGGGACTGGAATGCTTCGTTGCCGTCTGCCCAGGGCTTGGGGCGGAAGAAGCGCCGCTGCGCTCGGCAGCGCCGGTATTCGCACTGGAAAATACGGGTGAAGGCCACGTCGAACAGCCGCCTGTTGAGAAAGGAGGATGTAGCCCGGCTGATGATGCCGTTGTTTTGTTGGAGGTAGGAATGATGCTGCTGCTTTCCCAGGTTTTGAGCCAGTGCCACGAATCTCTGCCGGTGAAAGTTTGGCCAGTTGTCGTCGTGAGCCACCGCGCCGGTGGTTGAGCCGGCCCAGTACAGGGTGTTTTGCTTGTGGCTCCAGGCGGGGTCGTGCTTCTCGTCGTATTGGAACTCGGATTCGAGGTATGCCGGGCTGGGGAAAAGCAGATCTCCCATTGTTGAGAGCGAGCCTGTTGACAGGATCGGCACAGGGCCCTCGAGGATGTGAAGCGATGTGGGGCTCTGGAACAGGCCGTGCATGTGGTTGTATTCGGGGTGTTGGCAGAGGTCCATGGCGGAGGACCGGTTTCGCACAAAAGGGAGACCGAACAGCTCTGGTTCGATGGGGGGTGGTTGCAAGTCTGCATGGGCGGCGCAATACTTTGTGAGGGCAGCCCAACTGGGCTGTCGAGACAGGTCTGTTGCTTTGTACCACTGCCCCTGACCCGACTTCTTCTGCACGGTTGATGGTGGGATCAGGACTCGCGGCTCATCAAGATGGTTGACCAGAAAGTTGACATCAGGGATGGCGCCTCGAAGGTCCCCAGGCCGTTTGTTGAACAGCAAGCTGATGTGTCGATCAAAAGTACGCCAAGGATGATGGCAATGAGTCTCGGCTGTGGTGCTGGAAAAGGTACATCGCCAGAGGTCCAAGCTGGGGTCGTTTTGTAACTGGCGGGTTATTTCCAGCACCTCTTTGCCCGTGAGCTTCCAGAAAGGCGAGATCCTCTCGTAGATGGTGTCGAAGTCGTCGATGATGACGGATTGACTTGCCACGGCGAACTGATACCAAGCTTCAAAACCGGGCGGGGGGTCCATGTTGTACCGGCGGTGATATTCATGATATGCGGCCGTGTAGTTCTGGGATTGGTGCTTGAGACGATGTTCCAGGTCGGCTCTCGCCTCGCGGATCAGACTTTCGATTGGGTGGTGGTTGTTTGACTGGCCCGGCCAGGTTGAGGATTGTGCAGCTCGGTGTTGATAGATGAGATTTGAGAGGTACGGGAGGATGGGAACAAGAATGAAGCACCACAAAGGTGAGATTGTTTTGGTTCTCAGTGGGAGGATAGAGATGACTTGGGTGAGCATAACGAGGGATGCAACAACCGATGAGAGTGCGTGGATTTCATGAGTTTCGATGAATGGATCGCGAGCAGCAAGAATAGCGAAGGTTGATATTGCGGGAACAACACGCCAACTGGTGTATTGGGCCTGGAGTACTCGTAAGCCTGCGAGAAACCACCCCCAAGGAGCGTCGACAGAACTGGGAACCAACCGTTTGGACAACAAAAAACCATGAAAGGGCTCGTAAGACGCCCACTGAGAGAGCCAGAAGCAAACTTTGAGGCCGGCCAAACACTTCCGACTCGAAGCAGAGTATCGGAATTAGAATAACCGCCACGCGGATGGAGAGAGGTAGGAGGGCTGACACGAAATCGATGGACGGTGGATGCCAGCGACCTCCTGCGGTTCGTGGAGTGAAGGAAACGTAGGCAAAGAAGAGAGCAGAAATGGGAATGGCCGACAGGGCTAGCTCAGGCAGGTTTCCCTCGAACAGAATGAAGCTTGAAAAGACAGCGGCCACGGCTGAGCCCCGTATGGACAGAATCCATGAGGACAACCTGGAGTTGGGGGTTGTCGGATCATGCGAGACGGGTAGGCGGTTACCATCAACCACAAGGATCATGAGAGGGTTGAGAAGCGGCTGTGGGGAGATGGTCAGGTAGGGCACGGTGTAGGGGCCCAGAAGAGCTGACGCTTACAAACAATCGGAGTGTTCCGATTTCAGATCTGTAGCAACAGACAACCACGAGACAGACAGCGACTGCCCATAGTGATGCCCCACCGCGAGGGATGCTGGAGGAGTGCCTGATTGATAGCCATGAAGTATCATTGCTCCGCCGTTTTGCAACCAGAAGGACCAGCGGCAACAGAGCCCAACAGAAGGCTTCTGACCAGAGCTCTAACGATTGGGTGGAGAAGCGTTCAGCCCAGACTGAGCAGAGGAGAGCCGCTGCTGCAGACCTCGTAACGGGGCTCATGTGCCGAAGTGGACAAAGCAGCTGTTGCTGCTGAATAAGACTGCCAAATTGCGGCCCCTCAGAGTGAGAGTGAGGCCGGGCAGTGTTTCGAAGGAAAAACAAGGAAGCCGGCCAGGCGAGAAGTCAAAGGGAGGGGGTCCCCGCCCCCCTACCCACCGCTTGTTAATTCATCAGCGGTTCGAAACTGTTCAAGGAACGGGCCGGGACGTCAAGCTGTTGAGGAACGGGCCGGAACGTTCCTCAGAATTCCCCCGATTGGCGGGAGGTTCCCCTGCTGCTCTGGTCAGGACAAGTTTTGGATCCTCAGGGGTCAGCTGTGTCGGCAGTTGAGGGCCATGCCGATTGGAACATGGGTTGGCCCCCAACCACCACCAACGGGTGATAATAAATTGAGAACCAAGGGACAACCTGGCAACCAATCAACAATGAACTGCCTGCTTGAGTAGGGTGTCCAAGTGGGCAGATGTCTGGTCAACCCCCTGCGATTCTGAGGTTTCACCAGCTGCTTCGCCGCACACGGTCATGCCATGGACGCAAGCCTGAGCGTCCGCAGGAGCAATAGACGTCAGCGTTGTAATGGCCCCGCCCGCGGCTTCACCGGCCGAGGACGTTGGGGGATTGCATTACGGGGCCCGCGGACATGGGTAGATAGAAAGGTATCATCGGGATGGAACCTGTTGGTTTGTATTTAAATTAACATCCAATGTTGAATGAGGGCACAGGGGAACTGATCACACCTGCCAGGCATACTATGACAACATGTGTCCAGAATTGTGAACAGTAGAGATGCCGGACTGTACACGGAGATATGGGCTGCGACGATGATAGTTTTCCGAATTGCTGAGTATCTCTCCCGTGTTTACAACCGTCCAGTCGTGAGAGGCGAGTTAGATCAACTGCGGAATTAGAGCCGAACACGAGGGAGTGAACAGCTCCTGTGTCCGAGTCAGGTTTCACCGCAGGGAGATAATTTATGGCGATGGATTGGAATAAGCCGTATGCAACGATAATATCACGTTCTGAATTTAGACAGCGCCGGAGGTTCAGAAAGAAACTGCTCAGGGCCATCACACCGACCGAGGGATCCAGACCCCGGAGGTCGGACGGATGTGCCATGCGATGCAAGAAGTCACCCCTCACGGTGCCGTTGGAGTTTTGGAGTCCACTGAAGGGACAGTCTCTCATGCTTGCTAATACGGGCGTGAGCTGTTGAAGCTACTGGATGGCTGATCAGGAGAAAGTTGATCGGGTTGTCGAAGCATCGCTCTGCAAATTTAAGACGAGCCAGGTTGCAACAGCAGGGCCGCTCTGGTGACCGGCTTCTAGAGCAACTGGCGGGATCCCGTCTATCGCTGGGAATACAACACGGGATGTTTCTCTTGACCGCTTACCGTATCCTTGCATGGCTCATCTGCGGAGACTTCTCATCTGGAAGCTGGGGGTGGTCTGATCCTGCTGACAGTCTCGACAATGCCCTTCTACGGCTCTCATTTGGGCATGTGCCACATCGTCTCCAGTTGATACGTTGATGGTTGACAAATCTGCGTGCAGAGCCCTGATGTTGACGGTGCCTTTGGAAAGCGGGGGGTTGGTGCATGTTGAGGGCGCGGATGCAGCCTGAGCGCAAGGATGCGAGCGGCAGTCGGGCGATGCCAAGGGATACTGGGTAGATGTTTGGCGGGCTTGATGATGGATAAGGGGTGAGAGGGTGAGAAGTCCCGGCCGGAGGAGGAAGGGAAAGGGAGCGGAGAAAAGTATAAGAGGCAAGGTCATGGCTGTCGAGAGAACCCGTGAGAAACTACCCTCCACTAGCCTCAACAACCCTCAACAGCCCTCAACCGCTGACAACCACCCTCAATCGCGCCTCACTGTCAACACTCCTCCAGTCACCCTTACCATCACCAAGACTCAAACCCTGTTCCACCCATCCAGCCAGCATCCGCAAGCCCACCACCATCACCATGAAGTTCCACACCATCCTCGCCGCCATCGCCGCCATCGTCTCGGCCGCCGAGGCCTGCAAGTGCGGTGGCAACATCGATGCCACGCGCGCGTGCTGCCGCCAGACGGGGGGTGTCCCGTCTGGCGACGACTGCCCGGCCAACACAATCAGCGAGCGGCTCAGCAACTTCCACAGCTGCTGCCTCAACTTTGGGACACGGTCCGACTGCCGCTGCCCCATTGGTTGCCTGGTGGCTGAGTTGGAGGCTGAGAGAAAGGCTGGGGGCCTGCCGGCCTTGAATGAGACGCAGATGCTGAGCTACCTGAAGAGCTACGATGGCTATGTCAATTAGAAAGCGAGACGGACTGAGTCAGATAGATGGATGAATCTGGAGGTGGAGAGCCAGCGGCCGCTGGGCATAGGCAGCCCAATTCAACATAGTGGTAGCCTACCGCAATAATTACGAGCCCCCTGAGCCGAGCCTCAAGCATACCATTTCCTGATTCGTTGCCTGGTCAACTGTTTGCTGGACCAACGACATGCGGGTTGAGTCACGCCGGGCCGTCTTTGTTCCTCATCCGTCCATAATTCGGACCAACAAGCCCATCCTCAGCCACATCCGATACCCATGGATCTCTTGCTCAGCAGAGCAGGGTGAGCTCAGAACGAGGGAGTTTGAGTTAAATTGCCGACTACCTACCCAGCATACGTGTTTACCTGTTGGGTGCGGCCCGGGCAGGTGCCCTGCCCCCACCATATCTTCCAGCCAGCCAGCCCACGGCCTTTTCCTCCCACTCACCACATCACACATCATCAGCAATGCATTGCATTGCCTCTCTTCCACACACTCCATATTACCACCAAAGCAATGGCGTCGATGGAAGTTGGACGAAGACGATGACTGGGATGAGGATCTTCAGTATTGGGAGTACGCAAACAATATCGACGGCACCAAGGCGATCGGGCTGGTGATGGCGGACCGCGTGCGCAGGATGGTGGGCGTCAAACCCGAGATTGAGTACCCGGATTTTCCAGCCATCTTGCTGAGCATGCGACGCGAGAAAGCAGAGGCAGCGGGCTTGAACTGGGAGGAGGTGGCGGCAACCTATCTGGTGCGGAAAGATTCATGGGAGAGCTTCCTGGCGGCTGGGAAATAGGTAGGTATCTATAGAGAAACGATCCCACAAATAGATTTTCGAGAAACTTGAAGACAGAGAAGGTTCGGGTCGTGGAGTCGTGGTGGGGAGAGTCAGGACAGCGGCATGTGCCGCGAGCCGTCCCCTGCTCCAGGGATCAGCTTAGCGGCATCCAGGGGCCACCCCAGTGCATGACCCCACTTTTGATGCTAAAAACGCGAGACGATCCCGGCACCAGACACGTCAAACTCCACAAACTCCACCGCCAGGTCGGCTGCTGCAACGACGACGACAACATTGCACCACGCACCCCGACATTTCCGACCAGATACTGCCATCCCTCTTCATCCCCGACACACCTCCCAGCCGTTCCACCAACCACTCCCCTCGCGATGCAGCCAAACAAAGAACGCCAACGAAAGATCCGCAACATGCTGCACCGCGCGTTCCCCAAGGAAGACACCCCCGAGTTCGACCTGTAAGCCAGAGCATCCACCCATCCATCCATCCATGCCTCCCTCGACTTGCTCACGCGCATCCTCGCCTGCCTCCAGCCTGGACCGCAACCAGCAGTTCTCCCCGCTCCTGCGCCTCCCGCCCGAGCTGCGCAACCGCATCTACGAGCTCGTCCTCGATGTCGGCCAAATCAACGTGTGCTTCAAGAAGTGGGAACACAAGCTGCGCACCCGCAACGGCCAGCGCTACTACGAGACTACCGTCGGCGGCTTCTGGTGCCGCATCCTCGACAAGGACCAGAACCCGTGGCGGGAGCCCAAGGCCGCACCACCCCCCCGCCGCGGCCTCAAGCTGCTCTCGCCCGTCTGCCGCCAACTCTACCACGAGACCGCCCTGCTGCCCTTCCGCCTCAACGCCTGGTCCTTCGAGTCGCTGCACGTCATGGACCGCTTCGTCATGAAGGAGAAGAGGCTGTCGCTGCCACACCGCCGCGCTATCCGCATGCTCTACGCCCAAACGGTGCTGCCGACGGCTGTCGAGAAATACTTTGGGGGGTTGGAGGTGGTCGTGCTCGAGACGGGGCTGACCATGGTGAGGCGGGTTTCTGAGAATAATCCCGAGCGTGGGCGCACCAAGACGGCTGCTTGGGATGTTTATCACCGCAAGTGGAAGTGAGGAGGCATGGGCGATCTTGTTGTCGAAGATGTCACCGTCTGGAGAACGACGGCATGCCCTTCCACTAGGCGAGGTAAGCCAGTGTCTCCCGACCATGGGACAACCCCGCCACCCCTGATGCCCTCCCGTGGCTGAACAAGCTTTGATCCTCTCTCAGCCCCCGGAATACCTCGCCACAACCTACCAATCCATCCATAACCGCGCCGTCCCTTGCCGGACTTAATAACTCGAGCGTTGGATACCGTACCCTGGACCGCAACTTGCCGGACGCTCGGTTGGGAGGATTTGGCCGGAGCCGCCTGTTGCATCCAGGAGGGACACTCCGTGGGTCATTGGGTATCGGCAGTCTTCGTCCCACCTGCATTGAGGATACGGATATGACGAGCAGTGCCGGCCACCTACGTTGAATGCTCGGGTTGTGGCACCATGTGCTGTGCTGGGGGCAGCTCCGGACCTGGCTTGGGATCAACTTGAGGTCAAGGGCCCCTCATTGGAGTTGTGCTCGCCCATGACGGCGGGGTGGATGTTTAAGTCGAGCGCAGCCCAGCGTTTCGCACCCAGTATCTGTCGGCTCCAAGCCAACCTGGGAGGTTTGACAGAGGTGTCCATCGCTTCAGTCCTCCCACCGCCTTGCCTGCCTTACGACGGGTCATCCCAACGCATCGCTTGAGCACAGAACAATGACAATGCTGCATTAACAACTAAATACCGACCCGACCAACCCAAACACCCATACCCATGACCATCCCACGACCCCGCAGTTCTCGAGACTGCCATGCATTATGCGTACAAACAAACAAGAACCAACATCTAACGCTCAACGCCCCACTGCGGCTCCGTCAACTCGGGAGCAGGGGCCGCAGTCCTCATGTGATACTCTGGCGACGCCTCCAGATGACCATACACCCCTCTCGCCTCGTCGCCCGCCACCGGTCCCATGCCCAACCCGTGCGACTCATGACCCTCGCCCTCGCCCTCATCGCCATGCACATCCTCCTCGTTCTCAGCCGTGCTAGACGAGTCATCAAGCAACGGCCACGGGGCGGCCTGCTCCAGGCTCAGATTCGCCAAACGCGACGGGATCAGCCACCCAGCCACGCCATCAGCCTTCCGCCGCGGCTTCTGCACGCGCGGGAAGCCGATCCCAAACGGCTCAAGCCAGGCAAGCACCGTCATGAGGAACAGCACGCCCGAAAAGGCCGACAGCAGCGCGACGAGGCTGTGCTGGCTCTTGCCGGCGGCCTCGGTGATGGGGCGGACAATGATGGCGCCGACCTTGCCCGACGCGGCGGCGATGCCGTAGCAGGTGCCGCGGAACTCGGTCGGGAACGCCTCGGCGGCCAGGATGAAGGTCAGCGTGTTGGGGCCGAGGTTGAAGAAGAACTGGCTGAGCGCGTAGAAGACCATGCTGACGAGGTGGGCGGGCTTGCCGTACGTCTGCGAGATGGACACGGCCGTCACCGCGAAGAGGACGGTGAGGATGGCGGTGGTCACGACGTAGTGCGTCTTGCGGGAGACGTAGTTGACGAGCGGGATCACGGCGAGGCTGCCGACGACGGCGGCGACCGAGGACAGCTCGAGCGTGCGCACGAGGTTGTTCTCCATGGTCTGGAGGATGGTCGCGTCGGGGAGGCCGTAGTCCTCTTTCCAGACGTGGAAGCCCTCGATGGCGTCGTAGTCGATGGACGCGTCGAGCGGCTTGGAGAGGAACAGCGCCGCCAGCGTGCCGGGGCTGTCGAAGCCGACGCCGTAGAAGACGATGTCGAGGAGCAGCCACTGCAGCGAGATGGCGAGCAGCGGCTTCCACCCCTGCGTGCGGCCGAAGAAGTAGTCGTACGCGCGGCGGCGCCACGGCTCGGGCCCGCGCGGGTCGCTCTCCTCGATGTCTGAGTTGACCGATTCCGCGTCGGTGGCCATGTTGGGCGACCGCGAGCCGACCTTGAGGACGGACTCGCGGGCCTTGGCCATGTCGCGGGCGACGGCCGAGTAGAAGCGGGGGGTCTCAGGGATGAAGAGGCGGAGGAAGATGGCGAAGACGGCGGGGATGCCGGCCAAGCCGAGGACCAGACGCCACAGCTTGTCCATGATGAGCATCGAGTTTTGTTGGGCGTCCGAGACGATGGTGCTTCTGCGCATGCCGTGGAGAACGCCGAGGCCGAGGCCGTATGCGAGGAGGCGACCGATGGACTGGGCCAGGAAGACGGCCGCGAGGAGGGAGCCGCGGCCGGCGGTGGACGAGAACTCGGCGGCGATGACTGAAGACATGGGATACTGCGGACAAGGACATGTCAACCATCACAGGCCGACATACGTCAGAGAAAAGACAAAGGAAGCAAGGCAAACCTCAGCACCAATGCCAAATCCGAGAGCAAACCGCCACCAGGTCAGCGACGCGTAGATGTCCATGGAGCTCTTGTACGACCCCGCCCCCTTGACCATGAACCCCTCCGACGCAAAGGCGGCACCACCAATAGCCGACAGGACGATCAAGAGCTCGAACCCATAAAGCGAGCTGCGACCAAACAAGTCGGCGAGATGCCCAAACAGGAGCATGCCCACGACGGTGGCCGTCAGGGTGACGAGGTCAAGAACCTGCACGGCATCGCCGCTGAGACGGCCCTCGGGTGGGTAGACGTAGTAGAGGGCTGGGGAGACGACACCGGTGGCGATCAAACTCCAGCTGGACGCGAGGAAGCCCAGGAAGGCGACGGCGTAGACGCGCCAGCTGAAGCCGATGCCGTCGAGGAGCCGCAGGATGCGCTTCTCTCTTCGTTGACGTCCCTATTGGCGGGTGTTGGTTAGCTGTGAGAGTCCGTGACTGTCCTACCACCCGGGCCCCTCCGACGGCGAGGGCCAGGCCTTCCGATGGGCTGGAAGGATGGGGGAGGATGATGGCCGGAGGAGGCCGAGGGAGGAAGTGACAGGAGGGGGCACTGCTGGACGTACCCGAACATGCTGGATGTCGCGACTGAGATCGACGGGGTCCCAGAAGTTGCGGACCGTGGACACGACGCCCATGGTGACGATGGGCAGAAGTTGTTGTCAGTGTCAGTGACTTGGTGTCCAGCGGGATGGGAGGTGTCGAGTCGAGTCCCCAGTGACAATGGATGGCGACGGGATGACGACGCGAGCTTTGAGGCCACCCCCCCATCCAGCCGCGAACGCGCAGGAGGGATCGCGATTTTTATTACGCTTGATCCCGTTCCGCAGGCTGCATGGGCAACCACTGCGGCGGGCCTAGCAAACGCGAGACCGAAGCAGTGCCCCCCCAGATTCGAGCTACCGGGCCCGATTTGGAAGTCTGGCTCGGTTGACGCTATGCAGGGGAGCACCCACGGGGTCGAAGCTGGCACCGTCATTGGCCCGTCGAGCTGATGCACAACCCCAGGCGAGGCTAATCCACGACATTCCCATCCATCTCAGCGCCATCAGCCTCAATAACGGTTCTGGTCCCGGGCTGTGCAGCTCCCCCATTACCCCCCGCGCGACCGAGCCGCCCGACCCGAGCCCCCCCCGTAGGCGCGAAATGACACAGCGGGTGTGGCCATGCTGCAGCCACGTGGAGCAGCCCCGAGTGACTGGCAAGCCCTGACCTGGCCCTGCGGAGGAGGAGGAGGGGAGCTCTAGGGTGGCTCGAGCCAGTTCGTGGGATCGGCGGGCGGCCCCTCAATGTCTCTGTTGTTACCTACCTGTTGTCGTCCGGATCGCCGCTCGAGGCACGCGAGACGAGGAAAAAGGACGAGCAGAGGGTGACAGAAAAAGAAAAAAACACAAACATGTCTGGCTTCGAAGTCATCGGCGTCGTCGTCAGTGCCGTCACCATCGTCACCAAGGTCGTCAAGCACTTCGGCACCCCTCGAAATGCGCCCCGCCAGGTCGAGCGTCTCTCGCGGATGCTCTCCGAGCTCCAGGATGAGCGCCTCCTCCAGGCCGCGAAACCCCCGGAGCGCAAGCACATCTCCGAGATGATCAACAGATGCACCGATCTGCTCGACAGGGAGGCGTCCACGGGCCAGAGGAGCCGCGCCTGGAAGTTTTTCTGGTCCACCGACGCCGAGAACTTGCTCAAGGAGCACAACGATGAGCTGGACCGCGAGCTTGATAGGCTCCAGCGTCGCGTGCACATGTACGGGATGCCGCTGCCGGCCCAACAAGAGCCAGGGCCCTCAACAGCGCCCATGACGGGTTCCCCTCCTGTCGTCCCGCTTGACGCACGGGGTCGGGCACCGAGCGTGGCATCGAAAGAGTTCGGACGGTCGCCTACGACGTCGTGGACAGGTTAGTCAGGCCCCTACCCCTGTCAAGAGGACCACTGCTAACCACCTCGTGGTACAGGTCCTCCCCCCTTCCAGGTCCCTCGACGGGCTTCAGTCGAGGCGCTTGATCTCCCAACAACACTGTATGGCCCCTGTGCCCCGTTTTGTGCCTTCATCGTCCTTCCTGACAGCAGGAATCGCTGACACGTGACCAGATGCCTGCAAAACGCCAACGGTCAACGGATCGGTGAGAAGCTCAGACTGCAAACTCTCACCATCGTCGAGCGAGACGATATGTGGCGGCGCATCCAGTACACCGGCCGCAGCCCTGGAGGCGCCGAGATTCGTGTCACTCACAGACGTATGTACTCGTCGTTGATATATATCCATTACTGTCTTTGATGTGGGACATGTGCTAACAGCATCAGTCACACGAGGGAACATCTGGTTCGAGGATGAGGACATGGACGACCTGTCAGTCTCCTTCCTCGAGCCGCATGACATCACAGTCCAAAACGCCGAGGGGTTCAAAGTCTACCGCGCCTTCACATGCTACGCCTTCGCCAAGGTTGAGCAGCGCGAGCAGTTCCTGATCCACGCGCGCGAGCGGGAACTCCTAGGCCGCTATTTCGCCGACAGGATCTGGGAGCGGGGGGAGCTGATCGCCCAGCAAAAGGTCGTCCGGCTGTGGAAGAAGACCATCTCCAAGGAGTCCCAAAAAACAACCCTTGCCTTCATCGGCCGCGACGAGAAGCCATACGAGCGTCCCCTGGTCGACTTCCGCAGGAGCCCGATGGTGCGAGACAACCGCGTCGAGCTAATCGACGTCGTGAGCGGCATGAAGACCACTGTCGAGTTCCGCAAGCCACCGAAGGCCCCCAAGGGGAAATGGGGGGTGTTCAGCTCGCGAAAGAACTCGTCCGCCTCATCCATAACCGCCAACGAGTCGGACGCGGCGCGCTTCAAAGCCCACTTTGAAGCGAACCACCCCGCCACGTCGACGTTCTCCCCTTTGACGCTGGGAAGGCCGCCAGACAAGCTGGATCCCGACTTCCAGAGCGTCACGGGGCTGTCGCCGCCCATGCCGGGGTTGACGCCGAGCTCCTCGAACGCCCCAACGTTGTCAACTCTCAGCATCCCGCCCGCGTCAATCTCCTCGCTCCCGGATGATCTATTGGTCTCGCCTACCACCGTGAATGCGGTGCTCCCGGCACTGACGGCGCTGGAGCATGAGTTCTTCTTTCCGGAATGAGGGTTAGCATTTGAGAAGGGGTTGGATACTTTATTGAGATTGTCAACAGGTTAAAATCTTGGGTAATCATGATGGGGAGGGAACAAGAATAGGGGTTTTCGGGGTGGTGGACGGCGCAAGGCACTTGGATATAGGGGATAGGGGACGGGGGCTCACATGTAATATATGTATATCAGGAAATACCCATTTGTTTTGCAAAGTGTTCGTTGCCTCTGCCAATCGCCCTGGATTGCACCCATCCCCAGAAGGATCAGACAGCACATCCACCATGGACCAAACATGAAGCCTTGTTGGCGTCGGCATCACTGGTTTTGGAGTTTTTGTACATGCATGCAGGAAAGTGGTCTTGGGGGAGAAGGCAACCAACCACTGCAGCCAGACGGGATGCGGGATGTAGGTTGGGGGATGCTGCATGCATCCCGGTTGGGGCCCATGCATCGAGCTCAACCGACGAGACGCACCATTCCGGGGATGACTGCATCAGCCAACCCCAGAGCCTCCCGCAGCCCGAGCACTCGAATCAGCACATCCTGCGAACGCCACCCTCCTTGCGATGCGGCTACATGCATCATGTCGACCAACTGGGGGCTTCCCGCGTCCCACCAGCTGTTGCCTTGAGGTATCCAAAACCTGAATTCTGGACATGGACAAGAGAGCATAAAAGGGGTTCTATCTGCCCGTCTTCGACTGAGATGAGCGCAGATGGTTTGTTTTTCATATCCACCCGCCGTCTTTTCTCTCCCACCTGCTGAACTGAAGATTGCCTTTTCGATTTCTCACAGCCAACTTAACCACCTACCACCATGTCGTGCCAACCCCCAACCACCATCCCCTTCACCATCGACAACGTCATCCCAGGCATGGCTGCGTTCCCCAGCTGCCCAGACCTTTACCGCATCTTGATCCACCCCGACCACGCCGCCGCCGCCGGCGGAGCCACCGTCAAGTACCTCACCGCCCCCAACACAAGCCGGACCCTCACCGGTACCGGGTCCCACTTCCTTCGCCACACCAGGCTCGCCTTCGACCGCCTCCCCACCGGCAACTGGGTCGTCGGCCACCTCGCCGAGCAGGATGCCAAGCCTGACACCCCCAACCCAAACAAGAGCACCGGCACACCAGCTAAACTTCATCTCCTCCGCACCATCCCCGCCGCCGAAACAACCTCCGCCCTCAACTCCCTCGGCCTCCGCAGCGCCCTCCCCCTCTGGTGCGGCACCACCATCCCCGAAATCACCTGCCGCGACGCCCCCAGCACAAACCACTGGACAACCATCATCAACCCCGCCACCGGCCTCGAGGTGTCCGTCCCCAAACCGAAGGACCTGCAGTGCATGGACTATCTCAACGCGACGCTCATACCCGCGCCGGCGGGGGTGGGGGGTGGTGGTGGTACCGGGGAGATGGTGGTGTATGTGCGGGAGTGGCTGCCGGCGCATTGGCAGGGGATAGAGAATGAGATGCGGGTGATGAAGCTGGTGCAGGAGAGGGAGGGGGGGCTGGCGCCACGGGTGCTGGCGCATGTGGTGGAGAATGGGGAGAGGGTTATTGGGTTTCTGCTTGAGAGGGTTGTGGGGGTGAGGGAGGCTGGGATTGGGGATTTGGAGGCGTGTAAGGATGCCCTGCGGAGGCTGCATGCGTTGGGGTTTACGAAGGGGAAGTTGAGCCGACATGTGTTTCTCTTGCGAGAGGATGGGACCGTCATGATGCAGGGCGATTTTGGGTATCCCCTTGATGACCCTGCTGACTTGGCGAGGGTCATGACGGCTGAGATGGAGAGCCTCGAGGAGGTGCTGTCGGAGAGCCCGTCCAAGTTTGAGGACCAGGCCGCGGGGATCCTCCGCTTGATCGACCCCGAGAGGCAGAGGATACTGGACGCGTTTGACAAGGCCCATGGAGTCGTGCTGCCGATTGTGTTTTGGCAGGAGAGCCGTGAGGGGGGCGGGCGCATCACGCTTACAGTCGAGCAGCATGGGGAGTTGGTGCAGGAATATAAAGCGAATGGATATCGGTGGACGAAGGAGCTTCGGGAGAGGGCCCAGGAACGATTTGGGCCGGCCAAAGGGGTGTCAGCGTTGAGTTAGGGGTTATCCAGTTGCTGCTATGGGCAGATCGTCATCATCCGTCCGCGCACAAGAGAGAATAACGTTACCCCTGATGCTTCAAGTTCCCTCAACCCTAGGGATGCAACCCAACCAACCGAATAAAGAAGATGGGTCTTGTAGGGTAGGATGAGAGTCGGCTTGCTCACACCACTCCAGGGATAAAACGTCGGATGCTGTTGAATCTAGGGGCAAGTTCTCCCGAACAGCACCCCGTTGCCTCGTTTGATCGCAGATTCCAACGGATGTTTCTTGGCCCTTGTTATCCCCAGGTGAGTTGGCCGTCCTTGAGCCAACTGGCTGAGGACCGTCGCAATCACGAGGCCTGCCACACCTGCGGGTGGTACTGGTTCGTTTTGTTTGACACCATTTGTTTGCCCTCAGGTGCATCGCTAGGGACCCCCTGGCATGTAGGCACTGTTCGGGCATGCCGAGGCCGGAATCGATTCCGACTCGTCGTGCTCTTGACAGTTTGTGCCTACCTACTGTGTGCGGACAAATACACACATGAGGGATGATCGGCGAGTGATGGCTGTCCTCGTTCCACCTCACTCGAGATATTGCAACTTCATTGTCACGGAAAAATAGATCATATGCTCGTCAATGGTAGGCCTCTACCATGGCTGAGCTAGAGAACATTCCTGAGACCGGCACAAGTCCACCTGCCCACTCCCAGGGCTCGGATCCACCATCGACGACGGCCGCGGTCTCATCGGCGGTCGATGCTGGGATCCTGCCAGCATCTCACTGGGAGGCGGTGAGATCCCAAGCATGACATACAATAACCAACCCACGACTAATACCACACGGTTATCGCATAGATCCATGACCACATAGATGTGGATGATAATGATTCCACCCTTGGTGACATGGCGAACAGCACATCGTCGCTGTCCAGCAGCATTTTCCGCTACCGGACGTTCCTGGGAAGAACCTATCACAGCGAGATTGGCATGGCTGAAGGTTGGACCCCGAACGACGAACGACATGCCGAAACGATGGACATGCAGTGAGTATAAAGTTGGCAGGAGGGATCCCAAAATGTTCTGCTAACTGCTTGCTCTGCAGCCACCACATGTGTACCATGCTCCTGGATGGCAATTTGTTTCTGGCCCCGATCAAAGACGATGTCCAGGTACTTCCAAGGAGCATTTCTTCGACATGGAGTTGCATCCCGCTGACGAAGCCGCAGAAAGTCATTGACATCGGCACTGGCACGGGAATCTGGGCGATGTACGTCCAAAGGTCGCCACGATGTGGCTCATCTTGGCTGACATCGCCCGTTCAGTGATTTAGGTGACATGTTTCCGAATGCCGAGGTGACCGGCACCGATATTGCACCCATCCAGCCCAGCTGGGTCCCCCCCAACGTCCGCTTTGAGATGGACGACGCAAATTTAGAATGGACCTGGAACCCCAACTCGATCGACTTCATCCACGTGCGGAACATGCTGGGCACCATCATCGACTGGCCTGCCTTCTACCGTGAGGCCTTCCGCTGCTGCAAGCTAGGCGGCTGGATCGAACATCACGACGAGGCGGCCGCCTTTCGATCCGACATCGCCGAGATCCAGGAGGACAGCGCAATGGGCCAGTGGGAAAAGGTCTTCTCCCAGGGTGGCCGGAAGCTTGGCCGAACATTCAGGGTCCTCCAGGATAACCTTCAGAAACAGGGAATGGAGGAGGCTGGTTTCGTCGATGTGGTAGTAAAGGACTACAAGTGCCCGATGGGGGACTGGCCCACGGACTTGAGGCAAAAAGAACTTGGCGCGTTCGCCCACTACACCCTGACGTCGGACATGGAGGGTGAGAGTTCACAGCATCGCCCCGTCAAGTTTGGTACCGGACTGATGTGTGTGTTGTGGAACAGGCTTCATCAACTACATGTGGAACGCGATCATGGGTTGGAGCCCTGAGGAGATCCAGGTGTACATTGCTCACCTGAGGCGCCAGATGAAGGACAGGACGCTCCAAGCATGGTACCCGCATCGCGAGGTTTATGCGCGCAAGCCGGAGTAATCAGAGTTGGCTGAGAACTAGGTGATGTTTTGAGTCCACAGCCACTGGGCTTTGTTTCCTACTTCGAATCAAGTAACACATCTGACTACCCATCTCCTTCTCATCAACATGGCCACTCTCACACCGACAACTTGACCGGCCTCAGCCCCCTCTTCCTCTTCCCAAACGTCGTCCCATTCAACCCACACCCATCCACCACACACGCCGACGCAGTATGGCAATACCGAATCTTCCCCCCTTCAACCCTAAACAAATGGCTATCTGGCATCGGCGCCTGCCCCTGCGTCCGATCCAGCCCCGGGAACCCAATAAATAAATCCACCGCGCCCATCTCCACGTCCACGACATACCTCCGATACGGCACATGGATCGTGCTCGGCCAAACCATCACACACTCCCCGCCCTTCATCTCCCCCCCCGCCCGCAGACCCCCCCCCCACCCCAAACCCCGCCCCCCTCCC
>FTEL01008641.1_pt1 | contig 26561 bp, 23 predicted proteins | sample 1658911 | NCBI WGS metagenome assembly FTEL01 (sample SAMEA3914869, study PRJEB12502) | metagenome | biome: forest; material: soil | place: USA | collected 2012-03-12 | depth 0.1 m
CCCACATAACCATCAACAACCACCCCGTCCCCGTCCGCTCCAACCTCGCCGCCGCCCTCCACCGCCTCCGCACCCTCCCCTACTTCCTCGCCGGCGGCCAAATCTGGATCGACGCCCTTTGCATCAACCAATCCTCCCCCCTTGAAAAACCGTCCCAAATCAACCTCATGGCCTCCATCTACCATCACGCCTCCAACATCCTCGTCTGGCTCGGCCCCGCCACCCAGGCCTCCCTGACCGCAATCACATACCTCGAACGCATCTCGGCAGAGTACCGCGCCGAATACCTCGAGGCGTTGGATCCCTGCCATGATCCGCTGACTTCCACCACCTGGCGCGCGGTGGCTGGGATCAGGATGGAGACGCTGTACCAGAAGCTGCGCGCGGCGCACCTAGTGGGTGTGGAGGACCCGTCGTCGAGGGCGGGGAGGGCGTTGGGGCAGATTGCGGGTCCGCTGAGGGAGTTTTTTGAGAGGCCTTATTGGAAGCGGTTGTGGATTATCCAGGAGCTGTGTGCGGGGAGGGGTGGGATGCCGGTGGTGTGTGGGGAGAGGGTGACGCAGTGGCGGTATGTGAGGGATGGGGTGTTGAGGGTGAGGGCGATTGGGGATTTGTTGAGGGAGGTTGGTGGCGGGGGGGAGGATGCGATGGGGCATGTGGCACAAATTGCGCAGTTGGAGGTGATGGGGCATCGGAGGAGGTTGGGGAAGGTGGAGGAAGGGGAGTTGCCGGTTGTTGTGCCGGAGGGGAAGGAAGGGGGACCGTTGATGGGAGGGGGGATGAGGAGGGCTATTGCTCTGGCGGCGGGGGCGGAGTGTATGGTGCCGCATGACCGGGTGTATGGCATGTTGAGTGTGCCTGGGTTGCCAGAGATGGGGGTGAAGGTGGATTATGGGAAGAGGGTGGAGGAAGTGTTTGAGGAGTTTACCGCGGGGTGTGTGAGACATGAGACACTGGACTTTTTGGCGCTGTTAGACGGGAGGGATGTCGGAGTTGCTGGCGGGAAGGGAAACAGGTCGTCATGGGTTCCTGATTATGCGGCCGAGTCGGCCAAGAGGATTGGGATTCTTGACGGGGCCTGGAGCGCGGGGGGTTACGTTCCTGCCGCGTGGGGTTCTCCTGATGTGCTTGGAGGGACACTGAGGTGCCGCGGAAAGGTGGTTGGCCGTGTTGATGGTGTCGGGCCTGTGTCGTACGCCGACATTGAGTCCGGGGGTGTGGAGGTTTCAGCCTTCACGGGCATCGCTCAGCCAGGGGTTGCTCACTCAAACACCCAGGCTGTCGAGGCAGCACTCTACAAGGTCCTAGTCGGAGGCTGTGACATGAACGGTGCGGAAGCACCAGCATCCTTCAAGTGTCTCTACTCTGCGTTCCCAGGTACGTCTTGCCCCCGTCCCTCTCGCAGCCACATCCTGGCTGACCCGTGAAGCCGATGAACCACCCAAAACATCCACCTTCTACCGAACCTGGCACTTCCTCAACTCCAACGCCGACCTCATCCTCCACGGCCGCACGTTATCCAGCTACTTCACTCACCTCTCCCCTACCCCTGCTACCACTTCCCCGCCACCAACACCCTCACCGCGACCAACAAACCTCTCAACCGCCGCCGCCCGCCAAGCAATGGAATCCCGCACCAAACTCCGCCGTCTCATCGTCACGGACGCAGGCCACATCGGCCTAGCACCGGCTTACACTCGCCCAGGCGACGCCGTGATCGCCCTCGTCGGCTATGGCAAGCCAGTGATAGCACGGAAGGCGAAGACGGTGGGTATCCAGGAGTATTGGAATGTGGTGGGTGAGGCGTATGTCCAGGGCATGATGGACGCTGAGATGATGCCGTTGTCGGTTAAAATGAGGCACGGGGAGGAGACGTTGACAACGTTGGCGGGGGCGGGGGAGATTTGGTTTGTTTGATGGGCCATGATTGTACGAGAGGGTTCGAGATCAAACTTGAGGGATCTCAGTTGATTTCGGGGTCATGAATAACAGCATAGCTTTGGTCTGATACAACTACAGCCCCCCCAAGACAGCCTCGGAGTCTTGAAGCGACTCTCCTCTCCCCGCCATCTTCTCTGGAACAACACCCGAAGCTCAACTCGGGCACCCAGTCGCCGGATAATTACACGAACTCTTCACCCCACCGCCTGTAATGTTCACATCCACAAACTCCAACCCCTCACACGACCCGTCTCCACACAGGACATAATAATCCCTGGCCCCAGCGGTCGCCGTGCCCGTCACGTTCTCAAACAGCAAGTTCTGGATCAGCACGCCGTTAGACGGGTTGCCCGTCGGCCCGCCGTTGAGATAGTCCTGCTGCACGTCGATACCGTACGCCGTGATGCCCTGCAGGGCGATGTTGGAGTAGGTGATGTTGGCGACGAAGCCGGTGGCGTTGAAGTTGGTCTTGATGCGGCAGCCGTTTTCGGAGGCGAGGATGGAGGAGTTGGTAAACTGATATGATTAGTATCTTGATGGGGTGTGATAAGTTGGGGAAAGGGGGCGGGGATGTACCAGAATGTTGGTCACATTGTTGTTCGACTTGAGCCCAACGGACCCAATGGACAACCCATGGCCACCGTAACACTCCATGTCCGAGACGGTCATGTTGTTGCCGCTGGTGATAGCCACGCAATCATCCTGGTTGATGACACGGCTGCGGCGGATGACGATGTTGCTCGACGAGCTCACATCAAAGCCGTCTGAGTTGTGCGCGGCAGCCTTGCCGCCGCTGGCGCTGTTGGGCGCGTCGCCCGCTGTGTTGTTCAGGAGCAAGTCCTCGAAGACGAGGTCGGAGCAGCTCGAGATGGTGAAGAGGTGCACCGGCCAGTTCTGGATGTACAGATTCCTGATGACCGAGTTGCCCGTCACTTTCTTAACGACGATGAAGTGGTCTGGCTTTGGCACGCCGCCGTTGGAGCCCAGGCCGTCCCAATATGCTGGGCCGTTGCCATCGATGACGGCGCCAGGATTGGCCGTCACGGTGATGCCCTGGCCGCTGATGGTGACAGGGTTGAAGGTGGACGAGTTCGTGAAGCCAAAGGTGGTTCGGCCGTCGAAGGTCACGGTGGACCCGGCCTTCAGCTTGGAGAGGTCGATTGCAGACTCATCCGGGGCGTGGATGTTGGACAGGACGATGTTGGTGCAGGAGGCGACGGCGGCTGAGATCTCGGAGTAGGCAGTGCACACGCAGGGTGTGCCCGAGGTGGAGGAGCTCGCGGACGACGTCGTGACAGTAACCTTTGTTGAAGAGCTCTCTGCGGCGACGCTAATCGATGTTGATGTGGTGGCGATAGTGGTGGATGATGACGCCGTGGAGAGAGTCGTCGATGCCGCAGTCGAGGTTTTGGAAGAAGAGGTCGGGACGTCATGTTCCTTCAGATCACTCGGGTCAAGATAGCTGGTGTCGACCCACCACTCGTCTTTGAAGTTGTTACCCAGGATCGCCTTGATGGAAATCGGTTCAGTCAGCTGAGTGCTGAAGTTTGCCCGAGGCCCCTCGCTCTGTACTGATCCAGGACCATAGTTCTTGTACTCGGCAAAGGTGACATTGTCGGTGTTGGCAGTGGTGGTGGACCACACTCTCCATCCTGCCGGGGCGATGATCTTGCCGAGATACGTCTCCTGGAAAACCACACGAGCAAACGAGCGCCATGGCCGCCCCAGGTAGTTGGTGCCGGCGGGGATCGTGTCGTTGATTCCCGAGACGTTGGACCGGCTGATGACGTACCACGAGGGATTCGTCTCGCTGCTACGACCTGAGGCGGTGATGCTGCCTGTGGCAATCGTGCGGATGTCGACGCCCTCGAGCCACGCCAGGGCCGTCTGGCCGAAGATGAAGTCGACAGCGCCAACGATTAGGGTTTTGGCATAGAGTTGAAGACCTGGTCGGACATGGGGTCAGCAACCTCTTGAATCGACCAGGAAAAGGGAGGGGGCAAAAAACAGTTCGATGCCCAGACACTGAAAGGGGCCATCACTTACCAGTTTCGGCAAGCAAGGTGTCCTGATACCCAATCAGCTGGCACCCGTAGTAACCCTGATTCGTGGTGGCCGCCGAGACGGCCAGATTCTGGCCGTTCTGCGGGATGTGGCCAAAGGTATTGACGACATTGAGGTTGTAGACCTTGGTCGAGGGGTTCCACTGGCGGAGGGTGGCAGTCTTGTCGTCACTCGTGGTGTTGATGAGGGCAAGATTGTACGTGATGGTTGCCTTGTTGCCCTCGTAGCCTCTCGAATCACAGGTATACCCTTGAACGGTCAGGTTGGACGCCAGGCGCGGGATGTAGACCTGCTCGACATAGGTGCCGGGGAAGATGAAGAGCGTCTGCGGGGCCGTAGCCGTCTTGCTGAGGGCATCCACGCCGGCCTGCACAGTGGAGTGGGATCCGGCATATGGACTGGCGCTGTTGTCCACCACTACTGCGCCTTTGGCCGGGGAGACTCGTGCCCACTGGCCGGAACAGGGCTTGGGGGGCTGAGAAGTGCAGGATTTGGCCAGCGAGACCGTGGCAAATGCCACGAGGGCAAGGCGGAGAGAGCCCAGCATGGTTCAGAACAAGGAATCGACGTCCCACGATCGACAGAGAGTACAGCGCCGAGACTTGCCAAGGTCTTGGAGGTTATTATCTGGGCTACGGTCTCGCCATCCCACGATCCCACAGACCAGGAAACGTCGCCTCGAGGTGGTCCCCGGAGAAAATCGGCCCCTGGGCCCGACTCGGGGTCCCAGGAACCGCTCCAATTACAAGTTCCCCCGCGGCTGTTTTCCCTTGATGGTCGATGAGGTACGTACATCCCTGACGTAGCACCAGCTCACGTGGTAGGAAACGCGGATGTTTCCACGGCCTCAGGGGGTAAATATCCACCAATCGCTGGGGCTATCAAGGAACATTATTCCGGCATATCGATACGACACAAGGGCAGCGGTCTAGATTCAGTGAAAGCACTCAGGGGATCGCCCAGACCCGTCTTTCAGATCTTTGTCCAGGCGCTGCGGATGCGTGCATAATGTGCCAAGTCCAGATCAGTCCATGTTTTGTTCAACCCAACGGTCATCTTCTCTAGGGACGGCCCGCCAGGGGTGCGTTTCAGGGGACCAAATCCTGCACAGCTGAACCGCAGTCGAGACCACTTCTTAGTCCACGGACAGGGTCGCGCCGGCCACGGATAAATTACCACAACACCCTCCAGGTAACCCCTGCAAGGAACCCGCACCAGATGTTGAATCCAAAGATGGTTTACGAGGGCAGTCTATGCAATGTCATTCCTTCGTTCCTCCATCCCTTAGTGCTCGCAGAAACTATATGTCGTCGACTCCCACTTATCGTTCGCGTTATCCACAAACGCCGACCGCTCCTCCATCAGCTTCTCGCGGTGCCCCTCGGCCTCCTCGCGCGTCATCATCCTCCACTCCCCCAGCGCCTCCCTTACCATATTCAGCAGCTCGGGCGGCAGCCTGGCCTCGCCCGCCTTACCCCCCGCGAGCGCGTCCGCCAACTCGGCCGAACCGACCCCCCGCTCCGCCAGCATCTGCACCACGTCGCGCGGCAGCCGCGCCACGGGGTCCTCGGCCGTGGCTGACTTGCCAAACGCATTCTCGGTGTACCACTCGGCCTGCTGCGGGGGCACGTTGGCCGTGCTGATGATGCGCACGTAGGGGTCGACGAGCCACAGGGCGACGAAGCGGCGGTGGCCGGGCTTTGTGGGGTCGACGAGCTTGAAGGGGGAGACGCGGTGGTGGAACGAGTTGGGGAAGGCGAGCAGGCGGCCTTGGGGCGTGGTGACGGTGCCGTACGTCTGCAGACAGCTGCCGCCGCGGAGCTCGGCACCGAAGACCTCCTCCATCCAGGTCACGTCGTCGCCGTTGACCCCCCAGTTCCCCTCTTCGTCCTCGCGCGTGCTGGCGCGAAAGGCCAGGGACGTCTCGGTGATATTCTCCGAGTCTAGATAGTACAGGCAGGTCCCGACGATGCGCTCGTTCATCTGGCCCTCGACGTGCCAGTTGCCCCCGTCGAAGCGCGGCTTGTCCGGGGTCAGCTCGATGGAGGCCAGCTTGACGATGATTTGCAGGCCGCGGTCCTGGAAGAGCGTACGGAGTGACGATCCTTCGCGGGGACCGTAGTCGGAAGGGGAGAAGCTGGCCGCCCGCGGGAAGATGGTGCGGCGCGAGTCCCTCCAGCGATCCACTTGTGACTCTGTCTCGCTTTGGTCGTCGTCATCGTCCTCCTCCTCCTCCTCCTCCTCCTCCTTCTCCTCCTTCTCCTCCCCCGCATCCTTTTCTGCGGCCGCCATTTCCGCTGCCGCCTTGTCTGCTGCCGCCTTGTCTGCTGCCGCCTTTTTAGCCCTCTCGGCCTCAAGCATATCCGAAACAGACTTCGGATCCCAGGGCTGGTACTTTTCATATCTCTCAGGATCCCTGTCTGCTAGTTAGCGGCCTGCCGCGATGGATACTGCGGTGTATGTTTTACAGCACAGCATACCGGGGGGCGAGGATATACCAAGATCTATGCCTGAGGTAGTTCCCGGGGTTCTCAACACGGGTTGGAGCCCGAGGTCCAGACTCTTGCCCGTTAATCGAGTGTCGTGCGAGACAATGGTCCCACATCGGGATGGCAAAGTCGATTAGCTTCTCCAGGGTAGTATACACATCGCGGTGTTTTGTCGGATGCAGGTTATTCACGTAGCTGGTGAAGCGCACACCACCGTCGGGGGCAAACCTGACGTTGGCTGGTAGCCACTGGTATGTGGTTGACCAGTAGGCCTTGGATTTACCGCCCTCGTCGTCCCACTCAGGCCGCCGGGGGATGATCTCTCCCTTGCCCGCCCACTTGTCGATGGCGTCGTCTACACCGACCACCTCGTCCGGAAGGAACAGCGAGCGACCGTACACCAGCGGGTACATGGAAGGGTGCACCAGGTCACGCACCGTCCCGTTGGTCCGCGGGTGCCAGTCCGGCCGGGCATCGCTGGCGGCCAGGCGTGCAAAAGCATCGCGTAGAGCCGAGGCGAGCTCGGGCGGGACGAGGGTGTCCGACTTCGCAATGGCCAAGTCGTTGTTGAGAGTGAGGACGATGCCGCTTTTTTTGAAGTATTCGGCCTTGTCGCGGAGTTCGGCGATGCACTGCGGAGCATGGTTGTTAGGCAGGGATGGAAGCACAACATGGCTGGGTCATTGTCACGATGGGGGACGACCGTGACATACGTAGTCTGCGCACTCGCCGTCCAACTCCTCGCCGCCAAACCTGTCGATTTCATCACGCCAGCGGCCCGATATCTCATCGTCAAAGACCTTGATGTGCCAGTCGGGCTTGTCGGTGAGTTCCTCGACGGCCATCATCATGGCCGCCTCACGAACCGTGATCATAGACACCACGTCATCGTTCCACCCGATGCTGATGCCGATCGGATAGATGAACTTGCTCTCTTCGTCGTACCACTGGTGCCGGCGCAGGTTCAAGCCCCAACCAGGGTACTTTGGTCCGTCCGCAGGTGTATCTGAACTTGCGGGCGAGCTGGGGGTTGGGGATGCGTCGCCATCAGACATGCTCGTCGACACGGTAGCCATGGTCTTGTGGAGGGTGCCAAGATGCCGAGCGAACGCCAATGCAAAACGGTGAACAATGCCGAGCGTTGGCAGAGCGGCAGGGGAGAGGTGGGGGAGGGAGATGAGGGACGAGGGGGAACGGGGAAGATTTTGGGAGAACGCAGAACGACGTTGATGCGACATCGTGTAATTTGTGTCCAATCGTCGTGGTTCAGCCCATCAAGCGGGCCCGCCGTTCAGGCGGCTTGCCCTCTTTCGGAGTAAATTGACGCCCCTGAGTGTTCAGGGCAAGAGAAGCGAGGCGGGCATTCCTCCGTCTGACATGCGAGGACCATCAACGCGCTAAGATCGAGTGCCGGTTGGACCCAACTAGGTAACGAGTTATGGATGTCAGAGCGGGAGCTTGTTAATGCAAGATGTGCGATGGAACTTGACGAGTCAGACAAAGGCGTGGCCACATCCATCTGGCACAGCCGTTGCTCTCATTGATTAGGTAGCAGGAGTAAGTCCGGAAAGCATACCTAGGACTTCTGGCAAGAACAACCATGGCCTCAGAAATAAATAAAAAAAAATCGGAAACGATAAACAACCGTACAACCCAACAAGGCACCAGGCTGACGAGGGTTATCTCCTCGTGGCCCGGCTCCACTGCCCGACCCCTGGAGAGAGCCTCATTGCGAATAACCCCCGGGGTGCTATCGAGTATCGACAGACTCGAGGCATCCTGCTTCTGACCAGACCCCTTGACCCAGTCTAGGCCCTCAACTCGGCTGCCACCACTGATCACGCAAGACGGGCGCCTCCGACTCAACCGAGATGGAGCTGTTTGCCCACAACAGATCCTGCCACACGACCGGTCGTTCTCATTGGCCTCCGAACATTCCGGGCGCTTCTCCAGAACATTCCCACCGGCCGGGGATGCAAGTGAGCAGCGGACCCCGGCCAGGGGCATGCGGCTTACCGGCTTGGCAGGGCGAGAGCTCAGATGACATGACCCCCACGAGCAAACACAGGCGAGGGGGGAAGGAATGAAAAAAGAAAGCGCCGAGATCAAGCTGCGGTGGTGGCCTGAATACCCCTGGCACCTGAACCGCTAGCTTAGGCATGACATGCTTTGAGATGCATCTTCGTCTGCGAGGCCGCCGCTTTGCGGTTCCAGCATGCGACTCGAGATGAAAGGGAGGGTTTTTCGCTGCCTTCGCTTATGAACGACGCCCAACTGCGCGCTTGGCAGTTTCAACGCGCGGGGCTGCCCGCTGTGGTGGTCAGGGGTCCGAGCCTCAACCACAGCGGTGGGATCCTGGGAGGCGGATCCGCAGATCCCCTCGCAATCACAACCCCTGCTGGTGAAACACACCCGCGCGGTGCCGCGCTGTTGACAAGCTCGCTGCCCGCCGCCATCGCACCAATCGAATCGGGCCATCGCGGATGGAGAGCTGGTTCCGTCGACCACATCCGGAAGACTGAGCCGCAAGCGCCAACTCGCGCCCCCGGTCCCCTGAGCCCCCGACCCTGGACCATGCATGCGGTGAGAGCGTTGAGGCCATGGCATCATTCCTGGCATCCTGGGATCCTGGTACTCGGGAAGTGATGGGCCCATCCATCGTGGAGATGCAGCCTGGTTATAAGGCGTCGCTGTCCGCCTCACTCGGCACACACAGTCCTCCTGAGCCAGCCAGCAGGTCACTGCAGCACCGTTTTGTTGACAACAGTCTCTCTTTTCTTTAAACCATTACATTCCTTTCTTCCCGGCCGCAGTTAGCCGTTGCCGTTCTTTGTTTGAGATCTTGACATTCATTTTCAAGTTCGACTTCTATTCTTGTCCTTCCTTGCTGTTTCCCAGCCCCTGAACCTGACCCCTGAGTCAACGACAACAACAACCCCTGAACAAACCACCTTCTCCCACCTTCGAAAAGACACAAACCATGTATCTCAGCGCGGCAACTGTTGCCCTGGCCTTTGCCAGCGGCGTCTCCGCTCACGCCCACATGTACGGCGTCTGGGTCAACGGCGTGGACCAGGGCGACGGCAGGAACGTCTACATCCGCAGCCCGCCCAACAACAGCCCCGTCAAGGACCTCGCGAGCCCCGACCTGGTGTGCAACGTCAACGGCGGCAAGGCGGTCGGCTCGTTCGTCAAGGCGGCGGCGGGCGACAAGCTCACGTTCGAGTGGTACCACGACTCGCGCAGCGACGACATCATCGCCGAGTCGCACCACGGGCCCATCATCACCTACATCGCCGAGTACACCGAGACCAACGGGGCGTCGTCCATCTGGACCAAGATCGCCGAGGACGGCTACGACGCGTCGACCAAGAAGTGGGCCGTCGACAACCTCATCGCCAACAAGGGCAAGCAGGACTTTGTCCTCCCCTCGGGCCTCGCCGCCGGCAAGTACATCATCCGCCAGGAGATCATCGCCCACCACGAGTCCGACACGGCCTACAACGCCAACCCCGCCCGCGGCGCCCAGTTCTACCCCTCCTGCGTCCAGTTCGAGGTCACCGGCGCCGGCTCCGCCGTTCCCGACCAGGACTTCAACTTCAACACGGGCTACACCTACGCCGACCCGGGCATCGTCTTCAACATCTACACCCCCTTCACCTCCTACCCCATCCCCGGCCCCGCCGTCTGGTCCGGCGCCAGCTCTGCCCCGGCATCCACAAAGACTCCCACCCCCCCCGCCGCCACCACAACCTCCATCCCCGAGATCGCCGGCCCGACCCTCATCGTCGACGAGTCTGAGACTCCCTCGGCGACCCCCACCGTCGCTACCCCTCCCTCGGCTGCCGTGACCACCACTTCTGCTTCGGCCGCCCCGGTCGTTACCACCCCCGCGACGACCGCTGCCCCCACCACCCTGGTCACCGTCACCGGGTCGGCCACCAAGCCCCTCCCCACCGGCAAAGGCAAGGGCAAGGGCAAGTGCGGCAGTGGCCGCCGCCGCAGAAGGGCGGCGCGCGCTGCGAGGAAGCACCTTTAAGCGTGTTTTTGTTTTCTGTGCTGTCCCTGGGGACTGCAGTAGCAGTCGGCTTTGACTGCTTTTTCAAGGCGCCATGGCGTTTGGTGATGCATGGCTGGTGTTAAGGGGTTGGGTTGCCGTCCGCCGGTGATGGGGGATGGGATGTGTATATTGGTCTGTTCCCGAGGCTCCGTGTTAGAAGGAGTTGGGGACGCTTTCGCTTCGTTTGTATAGATTAGATACCTATTGTCAGTTGAGCAGTCAATGGATGGGTGTGAGGATACAGGCAGGTCTTGTTCTGGAGCGAGGGGTTGGGGGTGGAAACTGGCGATGTGATTTGTGTGTATGGTGTGTGTTTGTTGCGGCCGCTTTTTCCTCTCACTCCAACACGCATCGCAGCTCACGTAGGACGGCCTCTACCACAACCTTGGCCTCGTTGGGCTTGAAGGAGGCGACAAGCTCGAGGACCTCGGTGGCATAGCAGCCCCCAGGCACCTCCGGCACAGGCGCTGGGGAATGTGGCCGGAAGTGGCCGGAAGTGGCCGAACAGCACATCGGTGGTCGAAAAAGGGGTGTAAATTTCTCCTTTCCTGTAGGGCTTTCCCGTTTCTTGCACCAAACACAAGCGACTGTAGGCATATCTTCCAAGGCCTCGTACGCATGCTACGCTCGCCGTATCTCGGCGGTGGCAAGGCATACCAGTATGCTACGCAGCGCTTTCTCGAGAGCATCCAGGACCCGGCATCTCGTGCTGAGGTGGTTGAAATCTTCACCTCGGTAAGTTGTTGGTTGGCTCTTCTCCCCTTTTATAACCGCCAGGTTTGGTGCAAACCTGCCTCACGGCGGGAAGAAAACGTGGTGGATTACCGAGCAGGAACACGAGCTTTCTGTCAAGCGGATGGACCAAGTCGCTATGGTTGATGGGGGGTCCAATGCCCATGTTGGGATGCTCCAGTGCAAACGCCTTGTAGTCAGCCAGCGGCCGTCCATTCATCTTGCTTCTCATTGCCCGCAGCATCCAGTGACAGTTCGATAACATTCATGCTGATTCTTGTGGAGTGGCATCTCTTGACGTGCCGTGTGACGACAACTGAATAGGGCGGCTCGACTCGTATCCCTGGTCCAGGCCGCTTGCGCCTATGTCTCCTCCCGTCATACAGAGTCCGCCAAAGGCCCAGGTGAGCAACGGCTTCATGACTAGGAGACAAGCGCAGATAATGGCTACATTCAGCTCAATCCCCGACCACATTGAAACAGCGGCCACATTCCAGGTCACGTCGGTAGACCCGGCCCCAAAGTAGAGGTAAGGAAGTCGTATCACGGATGTTATACAAACACTATCGGCAGCGTAGATATCTAGCTGTCAGCATCCTCATCAGGGCATCATAGAGAGATGAATCATGGGAACCTACAAAAACCCAAGCCCAAAGACGACATACAATCCCAGCTTCTGCCGCTTCGGCAATCTCATCGACCGAAACACCACCATGGGGCTCAATACCAGCGCGAAATCCGTCAGAATGTTGACGGCCGCATTCGAAAACCACATGGGCTTCTGCGGCAGGCAAGACGCCGGCACGGTCCGGTCCCAAAAGCCGCGCACAGGCACGCAGCCAAAGACACCCGAGAGGATAAGCCAGAGACCGTTGGCGGCGACGAAGGCGAGCAGGACGTAGAGGAACCTTCGCAGTCGCGTCGAGCCGAAGACGCGGATATAGAGGCAGAGGATGGAGATTTTGGCGAGTGTGTGGCCGGTTACGTAGGAGAGGATGCTGATGAAGAGGGCCTGGGACGTAGTGAGTTAGGTTGGATGCGTGCAAGTGGGAGGAAAAGGACGAGGAGGTTCTACGAGTAGGTACGGCTCAATGTCATCTGGGGATCGGTCGCTGATATGGGTGCCGAGTCCATATCTGACCTCTGAACAAAGTCAAGTCACTCTATTAGCCAGACAGCACAGCATATTAAGGCATAGACTGAGGGGAACTCACGGTAGATGATTCCTGTCACATGGCACGCGGACAATGCCTTGACCGTGGCGCAGGTGTCAGTCAGTCTCTACACCAACTCCACCACCACTGTGACATCATGACGCGCGATGCAAAAACCGGCCGGAACGTTTGTTTGCATAGGTACGCACCAATGCTAATACGATAAATACATCTTCTGCCCCAAATATCTTGACGAAATGCACTCGGGTGATCAGCCGGAGAAGGAGGGTGATGGCGGCAAAAGCGAGCCAAACGACGGAACTCGCGATGATAGTGGACGGGCTCGGCTGAGATATCATGGATGCTGGAAGGCTGACATCACGGTTCTCATGGTAGGTATATTACGGGAAATGCAAGACCCCCAAAATGGACCTGGAGTCATGGAAGGACTCTGATTTTGATGGGTTCGTTACCCCTATTTTCAGCTTGCTTTGGGAATCTAGTCCCGCCGCTTTGGACATGGCGTTATCGTGGCGTCTTGGTGCGGGGAACATGCCAGACCATGACCAACCATCTGGTCTCAGCGCACGCAGGCAGGGGACGTGGAAGAGCGGGAAGCTCCCGCGATCGACAACGGTTGACTTGGCATGCCAGGGGCGAGGATATCTTGGTAATTAGTGGCTGAACTGGTCTCGTATCCTCGTCGCGCCCCTTCGAGGATCGGCAGTAGAACCCGGTAAGGTGCTCTTCGTAGCGCACTTCTTGTTTCTGCTCCGGCGACAGACGCCAAGGACAACGCCCACGGGCGCACAGCACAGAGGCACTGGATATCATGGGCATCTCCCTTGCCTTCGCCGAGCCGCTTCTTTACTTGGCTCTTAAGGCTGACCATGAGCTCGCTATGCCTACCATCAGCCGATACACGGGCAACCACCAAACGGCCGGAGAAGCTGTTCATTGTTGTCGATCAAAATCTCCAGCCGAGCTGGAGCTGCAGGCGTGCTGGTAACGGACCTGCAGTCGGCCTAAAAAACTGTCAACCACATATCTCGAGCGCTCGCGCCCCATGCTTCGCCCTAAAGTCTCCCAGTCAGCACCACCCAAGCCTGCCGCGCAGCTCCTGGTAGCTGAGGTTCGGCCAAGCCTGCGGAAGCACATCCCTGTTGGGGCTGACGGCGAGCTCGAGCACCCTTCCTTCGCCTCTGGTTGGTGTTTGAACAAGCGACCCTGTTCAAACCTGTAAGCGAGTGGGGCTCGTCGAACGCACCACAGGGAATGTTTGGAATCATTCATGTTATCTGGATCCTTCAGCGTGATGACCGGCTGTGTTCCTGGGCCCCAGATTCGCTTTCGATACCACTGTGGCCCATGTTTGCATCGTAGGATACTCGGACGGCCGTCTTGGCAGCGCGTTCTGCTCTTGGCTATAACAAGTTTGGCAACTCTAGATTCCAACAACGATTCCATATCAACCGGGGTCGAGTATTTAGGATATGGTTTCTCGTGTGTATAAAGAACAGCATACCCATCTCCTCTAGTCTCCATCTCTCCTAGCACAACAACAAACACACACACACACACACAGCCACGCACTCACGCAACCACACACACACACAACCTCGCTTCACTTCTCCCAATCTGCCAACTCTCCCATCATGGCTGCCATCCTCCGCAAGCTCTTCCGCCGTAAGAAGCAGCCCCCCCTTGTCTGTGCTGTCTCTCTCGACGACAACGGCCACCCCATCGGCGACGACCCCAACCACAAGCATACGGCCGCCTGCTTCATCGACTTCGAGCCCCTCGCCGTCGCCGAGCTGTTCCAGTCGCAGGGCTGCCCGTCCTGCGCCGTCGGCGTCCCCGCCATCCTCGAGGGCTCCCAGGGCCCCAACCTGCTCCTGCTCACCTACAACATCAGCCTGTTCGACCACACCGGCTGGAAGGACACCTTCGCCAGCGGCACCTCGGACCAGCGCCACCGCGCCTACGCCGCGCGCTGGCAGCGCAAGACGCTCTTCGCGCCGCAGGTCGTCGTCAACGGCGTGGCCGACGGGTCCGGCGCCGTCGCAGAGGGCGGGGTCCCGGCCATCGTACAGCAGGCCCGTGGCGCGGCGGGCGGTAGACCATGGCATATCTACCTCGACGCTAACGACGCCGAGGTGCGGATCGACTCGGACGCGGAGGCAATGATGGTCGCGAAGCACGACGTCCTGGTGATTGTGTACCAGCCCGGGGACGAGAAGGTCAAGATTAGCAAGGGCCCGAACAAGGGCAAGAAGCTAGACCACCGGAACAGGGTGACGGGGGTGACCAAGATTGGGGAGTGGGCGGGCGGCGATCTGACGCTTGCGCTCCCTGCTGCTTTGACGAAGGCCGGGGAGAATGCGGTTGTTGTGGTGCAGGAGGGGGGTGCTGGTGGTGCGATTGTGGCTGCGGCGAGGGTTTAGAGCGGTGATATGGATGGGATCGAAGGTTTTGGGGGGGTACGCGGCAGAAAATCGCCAGATCCCGGCCTCGGATTGTACCTAGTTCTCCCTTCCCATTGACCCCAGAGTCCTGCTGCCAATTTATGAGACTGAATCATGGGATTCAGCAGAGGAAACAATAGTAACAAGAACCGGCAATGGATTCTGAGTTGGCATGCTTGTATCCCCCCCATCTTGCGATGACTACAGACAGCAGTTCCTCAACAAAACTTCCGCTCAGACACGACAGAGTAACAGGGCTAAAGTTCGTTAGCATTGTCCTTGTACTGTCAGCAATGGCCCCGGCCTTGACTCTGAAGAACGCCGCCCAGCAGCCGACACTGTCCGGGAGTAGCCCACCAGCGCCTTGTTCTGACTGGGATTCTCACCGCCTCTGCGGATAATACCCACCTGGAAGATGATCCGGGGGTGATCATGGTACTTCCGGGTCATTTTCAGGCCGAACAAGAACCCTGTCGACCGCGAATGGCAGTCCGACAAACCCCCGCGAGGGTGACATTGGCTGAATGTTCCCCAGTTTTGACATGCCCTGCTTCGGAAACACGATGCCAGAAATGGCAGCCCACCCCGGGAGCTGGGTAAGACAAACAAATCGGCAAGCACATGCTCAGGAGACAGGGGTCATCTCAGCCCTAAAATCTGGAAGTATAAATGAGTTTCATGGGCGCCCCAAGAAACAAGCATCAAGCCAAAAGTCCATCTCACTTCTGCCGTCCTCCCTCATCCCGGATCTTGATCCTAGCTTCCACCCTCAACCACTCCCAGACGAACGAGTAAGCTTCCCTTCCTCGTCCCCCCTCCCTGCCTTCACAACCCAACCCTAACCCCTTACTCCCCAGTCATGAAGCCCACCCTCCTCTCCACCCTCCTCCTTGGGGCTACCACCAGCCAGGCATCCATGGTCTACTGGTGCTCCAACAACAACGACTGCAGCGGTCCGGGTAACTACCCGACCTACGTGTGCGGGGATAAAGTCGGCTGGGGCTACTACAGCATCCAGAGCAAGAAATGGATCCAGTCGGGCGAGTCGTCCCCCGACAAGGCGTACACGAAGAATGGCGGGTTTGCGGATTGCTGTCATGGGGAGGGGAGGGCGGCTTGCCATGCTCGGACGGGGTTGTGAAGTGGGTTGGCTGAGGTTTCATGTCAGGGGCGGTTAGGGAAAATGTCTCTCCAGTTTCTCGAGCTTTTGGGTACCTAATGAGAGAGATATTAATCGAGAATGGTGGGATGGTGGAGCTCGAGTGTGTCATCCCGTGACATGTGCGGCATCGGTTGTGGGTTAGTCGAGGTTTGCTGTGCCGTAGACCGGCCGGTGGGCTGGAAGGATGGAAGGATGCTTGCAGACTCGGAAATCCCTGCCTCGAATTGGCCAGGATCAAACAGTCACACGGTCCCGCTCTTCTCCGCGAAACAACAATCCTACCTCGTCCGCGCCAGCTCAGGGTGTCACGCCCTGACTCAGTCCGCGCCCCTTGATTTCACCACTGAGACAAAGTCCTACCATGGCAGAAGCACGGAATGCCGTCGTGTTGCTGCCCGCCGAGCAACTTCTGCGCGAGCTGCTGCTCGAATGCGCACAGCAGTTCCCCGGCCTCGACATCTGGATCACGGGCGGTTGGGTGCGTGACCGCTTGCTGGGCCTCCCGTCTTCCGACGTCGACTTCGCTCTGAGCAACATGACCGGGAGGGCCTTTGGCGGCGCCCTTCAAGACTTTACAGCCCGCCCAGAGATTGAGTCCAAATACCACCAAAGAGCACTCGACTTAGGCATTCCGGATTCTGAGTCCCGCTTCACGAGATTCCACATCATGGAAAAGAATGTCGGCGCCGCCAAGAACCTCGAGACGGCAGGCGGCAAGTTGTTCGGGCTAGACATCGACCTGGCAAACCTCCGCACAGAGGTCTACGACGGCCAAACCCGCAACCCGCAGATGAAGTTCGGCACCCCGGAAGAGGATGCCTTTCGCCGCGACGCCACTGTCAACTCCATGTTCTTCCACCTCGGAAGAAAACAAGTTGTCGACCTCACCGGCCGAGGACTTCAAGATCTGGACGCGAAGATCATGCGAACTCCTCTGGACCCGCGACAGACCTTCATGGACGACCCCCTCCGGGTGCTGCGGCTCATCCGAATCGGCAGCAAGCTCGGCTTCGCCATCGATCCCGAGGCCATGGACTGCATGCGGAGTGACGAGGTACAGCGCGCGCTGGACACCATGATCAAGCGCGACAGAATCAACATCGAGGTCTTCAAGATGATGAGAGACCCAGCCCCCGCCGTGGCCTTCCAGCACCTCTTCAACGCCAACCTCTACACACCCGTCTTTCTCCGTCTCGACTCCCCCCTCGTCCCAGCTCTGCAGGCTGAGTTCCCCATACTCGAACAATCCTCCACCCCCTGGCCCGCCTGCTGGCCACACGCCTACAACCTCCTCAACCACCTCCTGAACGACAAATCCGGCCGCAATCTACCCCGCATCATCCAATCCGCCCACTCAAACCCCGAAAATATCTGGACAATGGCCGCCTACGCCCCGCTCGCCGGCGCCCGGCGATCCATGCAGAAACAAATCGTCCAAGAAGCAACCGACGCGCTTAAGCTACCGGCAAAACTCACCAAGCTGCTCGAAGCGGCGCTTACCAACCTTGATGCTATCCAAGCCATCGTCGATACCATTGCCGGGGCGACTCGTCCTTCAAGAAGCACGGTAGGCATGGCCCTCCGTGCTTGGGGCCCGACTTGGGCCAGTCAGGTGGCGTATGCCTTGTTGGTTGGGGTTGTTTACACCGGCGAGAACTACGATGAGAAATCACCCCTAACCGGGGCGGTGGTGAGGAAATACTCCGCCTTTGCGGACTTTGTGACGGACGAGGGGTTGTGGGAGGCGCATGCGCTGCGTCCGTTGCTGGACGGGAATGAAGTTTTGGAACTGTTTGGTTTGCGGGCGGGGGGTAGGTTCCTTAAGGATGTGTTGGATGGGCTTGTGGCGTGGCAGTTTGATCATCGGGATGCGGGTGTGGAGGAGGCGAAGGTTTGGTTGCTGGGGGAGAGGGTTATGTTGGGGGTCCCGATGGGGGAGTAGGTGGAGAAGTCAGCATGGAGTTGCAGGTGTTGGACGGTTGACTACGCATAACAGTCACAGGAACAGATGGAATATTGTTGTTGCCGTTCAACAGCCGGTGTTTTCTCTGATATTACTAAACTTAACCATGGCTGTGCGACCAGCAGCACCCCATTCAAGTCCAGACACACCCCCTTCCATGCCTACGATGAGGTCTTGCCTCTCGAACGAGTGACACGCAACAATACATCGCGTAGCAGAGCCCGCTCCTCGCCATTCTTCAATCAGTGCTGACACCACCAGGGAGTCCAGCAAGATATCTGGCGAAGGCGGGCCAGTTGCTAGGAGGTGTCGAAGGCACCTCCGACGTCTGCACCATCACTAGTCACGGTCGCGACGTGACCGGAGATCGGTATCCCTCTGCTGGCGGCGCGCAGGGAGCTCCTGGGGATAGGAAGGAACATTGGCATAGCGGGTAACGCTGCCGACCATCTCGCCCGGCATCCTGTTGCGGGAGCTGTTGTTGGTCATGATGGTTAGTGTTCTGATTAGGCCAGGCTTGCTGTGTTTTGGAGAGGGGGGGAAGGGCCAAACGGAGAAGGAGGAACGTACGCCACCTGGGTCATGTTGTCATGGTTGCCGTTGATCGTGTTGGCGTACCGAGCGGCGTCGGGGTCTTCGTTGTACCGGCGCTGGGCGTGGTCAAGGCCTCGGAGAGCACGCTCCTCACGGTTCCTCGCGTTGCGGACTAACATGGTTGTCAAAGTCAGTGTCTTTGTTGCTAGGTGATTCATGTAAGCACTTACCAGCCTGGATATCGGGATCGGTCCGGTCACGCCGCTCCATACGCGCGGCCTCGGTCCTTCTCTCGACATCCAGCCGCTCCTCCTTCCTCTCCTTGTACACCTTGGTCTTCGAATCCAGGACATCACCAGAAGCGCGCAGGCGATCGTAGGTGCCAGAGGGCATCTGCTGATACGCCTGCTGATGCTCCCGGTACTGGCTGCTCTGGGCCGGGGTCGGGTTGACGCGGTAGTCCTGGCGGAAGTTCTGGGTGGAGCTGGAGCTGGTGCGGTGAGACATTGCGGCGGCTGGGTTGGTGTTTCTGGAGGAAAATATGATTGAATAGTATGGGAGGACGGCAAGGAGTGTGATGATAGCGAGACAAGACCAGGCCAGCTGGTTGAGTGGTTGCTGTGATGTGATATGTTAAAGAAGGAGTGGATGCGAGATGGTCAAGAGAGAATGAAGATGACGGTAGGCGGCTGCCTTTTTAATGTTTTGATTTCACCAACGACTTGCCACATCCACTCCCCTCGACTGATTCCTTGAATTGGGTCTCTCGAGCACAACTCTCATGTTCAAGGATTCACGATATCCACCAGGCCCAAGGAATGGTCGTTTCGCCCTGACGCGGGGGGGAGGAGGGCCTACCTGCGCCGAAACCCGTCGATGATGACAGCGATGGGACTGCTGATGCCTAACATACTTGGGATTGTACCCGGTCCACTCTGTATCAACCGGTTGTTCAAACATTCCTTCCTGGCGGTGGACCCGTCCTTTGACCCTCTGGCTCTTCAGACCGCCCGAGCTCCGGGGCCTTAATCTCGGGACGCCGGCACGAAAGAGGTGGGAACGGCCTGGCCTCCAGTGGGCGGGTACCTCCTGTCAGCGTGATATCGACAGCGGGTGTAAAAACACCCATGTGTGTTCGAACGAGCTGAAACCGTGGGAGTGGCGCGGCCAGGGAGTTAGAGGATGGGCCGGTCAACGCGGGCCAAGGGGCGCTGTGAGCTCCTGCAGTGCATGCTGGTTGCTTCAGGGTACCTATGCGGGGTGCCCGAGGCCTTTGCAAGGCAAGGGTGTCCATGTTCTCAATGTGACGCTGGCCGATGTTGGCGCGATGGAGGGAGGCGTAAACACAACCGCGCCACATCGCGAGGTATCATGATCGCTTCAGTGGCCTTGCCCGCTGCACAGGGGTTGGCAGCTTGTCGTATTGCGTCATTGCGGTTCTCAAAACTGAGGAATGCCATTTCTCTCGAGCAGTGAATGGCGTCTGACTAGCTTGCTGTGTAAAGTGCGATGCGGAAGGGGGATTAACCGTTGAGTTTGGGGTGAGCATGGGATATCAGTTAAATTGTATGTAGGTAAGGTTGCGGCCCAGCAGCCAGATCCATGTCACAAAAGATAACTCCCGACAGGCACCGATGCAGCGTCACAGGAGCTTTACTACGGGAGGAATAGCTGTTTTGTTTTGGAAAATCCCAAAAAGCTCACCAACTAGCCCCCCTCGCCGGTCGAGAGGTGGTAGTTGGGTACGAAACCCTTCTTTCTTGAAAGTTTTGCTTCGCTGACCGGGAGTCGAACCCGCGCCATTTCGGTTGCTGAATCCCCCGCCGTGAACCCTCCTCCCAAAGCCGCTTGACCACTCGGGTGATCCGTTGATTGGGAGGAGGCGGCGAAAGGGACCTCGCTGGCCTGCTATATATAGTGCTGCCTTGGGGAAAGGAAGGAAGGCCGACGAGGTCGGATGGAATGTATGGCCAGGGGTGGGTTTCAACTGACCCCTGCCCTTCGCTCCAGTACTACTCTGCCTCGATGGTATTCCCGGCACTCTGGAAAGCTTTTTTGAGTTCCGTTCCTTCTTTCTTTTTACAAACATTGAAGTTGCTGGTGAAAGCAACTTGGTGGGTGATTCGGGGGCAATCAACCACCAAACATCGTTTCCACGGCAACTTGATGCCAGATTAACAGCTTCCAAGCTGCATACCACAATGAAGGTGGAGGCTCTTGTCCGACTGTACTCGAGGATGTTTAATCTGGGGAACTGAACCGAAAGCAGCGAACGACAAGAAGTAGGGAGCCCAGGTGCGGTGAAAATAGCAAGCAGAGGGGGGCAAGGACGGGCAACAACAACTGGTCTCTCAACCAACCCAAACCCGAAGCCACCTGGGCGCAATCAACCCCCACACAGGCTGGTCTGAGGATTTGGTGAACGGAGATGCAGAGATGAAATCTGGTCGGAACCATTTCTGAACCTCCGGTCTCCATCCAACCTACGGCTCGAGGGCGCCGGGCCGAGCCTGGGTAACACCGGGTCCATCTCGGCTGACACAGGCAACCGAAGTTAAGCATAAACACTACCAATCGGGGCGGAGATCCGCAGCTTAAGCGATCGAACGGTTATTCAACGGCCCCCAACTTTCGTCAACAGGGGGTCCCGGAGAATCGTGGAGTCGCTGGCACGGCTTGTGCGGCGCAGCAACTCCAGCCTTCTGGGCACTATGCAGTCGGGCCTTCTTGAGAGCCGTGTCGAAACACGCCCAATCAGATTTCTGGCAAGGCCCAACTGCTTGGGGTGCCGCCTCGGCAGGTTGAAAAGTCTCGGCACTGCCCCCGGCATCAGCCCAGGGTATATTAACTGCAGACCACGAGACCGTGGCCGGTCGACACTGGAGAGGAACGACTTTATAATGGTGCAAGGCATGTGAGTGTGTCTGTTGGCAGCATCGGGCACCCCGCCAACCAATGGACGGATACTTGCCTGATTTGACCTGCTTGGCCGTCCCAGTCGAGGACCAACAGCGTGACATCGTGAACTCAAAAGCGGGCTGCCTCAGGGACTGTTCCGCTAATTATTTGAGTTTCCCTGTGGTATCGTCCGCTGTTCATTTTTTGTTTATTTTCCCGCCGCTGTCTGAACACTCTCGTCCCCGATCCTGAATCCTCCAGCCCCATCTCCATCCTCCGGCTCGTCCACCTCTCCCACCAACACACAACCTCTCGCATCCCCTTACCGACCCTCACAAGCAATCTCTCTCCACGCATCCACCGCCACCATGTCAAACATCACCACGCCCCCCTCGCCGCTCTGCCTCGGCCCCACGGCCATGGCCGACATCTCCACCATGCCCATCCCGCAAAACATCAACGTCTTCGTCCGCCCGGGCAACGACACGGCCAACATCGCCATGACCAACTGCTGCGCACCCAGCCGCGTCCAGATCGTCGACGGCTGCTATATTTGGTGCGAGATACCGAAACGCTACTTCAACAACACCAAGGACCACGGCACCATTTCGGCAGAGATGTCGTCGTGCATGCGTGCCGTGAACAGGGGGCTGAATGATACGAAGGATGTCCCCACCATTACTGGGTCGCAGTTTAATGCGGCGGGGAGGGTGGGGATGGTGAAGGGCTTGGGGGCGTGGGTGCTGCTTGTATCGGGGCTGGTGTGGGCATTGTGAAGAAACACTATTGGTTTGGGGCGGGAGTCGAATGGTTTGGAACGGATCCTGGCGAGTAGGCTGAGATCCGTGGGGCAGGGAATCTCTGAGAATTTAGTGTTTCGGGATCGTCGACAGGGGATGGTTGGGTTTGGAGTTGAGGAGCGAGCACCTTGATTTTCTGATACCATGGGGGAGAATTACGGTGTCACACTGACCACACGTAGTTATTGTCATTGGAGTCAAGATCGTTGTGGTCGTCAATAATCATTACCCCTCGATTAGCAACTCGCGGGGTCTAACACCCTAACTTGAACAATTAATTAGCTCAATGCATCGTCCTATCTATCCGTCTATGCCCAAAGCAGCCCAACCTGCCACCCAAACCCCGTCTTCAAATCCCTAAACCACATCATCCCCACTACTACCAACATCCCTCCTCCCTTCTTTCGCTTCCCTCTTTGCCTGCCTCCTCGCCTCCTTCTCCTCCCGCGCCATCTCCTTTGCCTGCCTCTTCCTCTCCTTCTTCTCCCTCCTCGACACCCTGGGGAACTCGCTTTCCGGCCCGACCAGGAAGCGTCCTGGGTGCCACACCGCCAAGATAAGCAGGGCAAGCATCATGGGGAAGCAGTCGAGGGCGTAGGTGTACTGCTCGTGGAACGGCACGGGGTTGCTGGGGGTGACGCCGCCTGCAAACTCGGCGATGCGGAAGATGATGCGGATCTGTGAGGGCGCGGAGTCAGCAATTGAACACAGCTTTGGGGTGTGAGGATAGACTCACCGTGATACACACCAACACCCCATACAACGCCCACAACAACGGCTTCCACCCCCTCTTCCCCTCCCCCGATACCCCCTCCATCCTACACCGTCTCTGAAACGCATACATCAACCCCACAAACACCAAAATACACGCCTGCTGCAGCCCCATCCCACCCAAATAGATATCCAACCCGATCTTGACCACTTCCGGGCTGGAGCTCGGGCTCGTCATGACCCCCCCAGCCGCCTGGACAATAAAACTCACGACATCCGCCCAGACAAACCACCGCGCGATCACCCCGGCTCGCAACCCGCCAACCTTGCCCCCGGGCAGGTAGAAGTGCACCATCCGCGCAAAGGTCATGTACGCGAAGGCGTTGATCCACAGCGGCGCGAGCAGGAAGAGGACGTTCCACACGGTGGCGTAGGCGATTTGCTGCTGGTCGAGGGAGCCCGCGGCGTGGATGGCGAAGGCGATCGTTTCCCAGAGGGCGCCCATTGTTAGGACCCAGGTGTAGCGCTGGGGATTGACATCAGTCCATTAGTCTGTGTACACCGAAATTCAGGCATGTTGGGACAAATGGAAGGTACTAAAAGAAGAACTCTCAAGATCTGGAAGACTCAAAAAAGGGACTCACCTTCTTGTACACCACCCCCTCAACCAAATGCGCAACAGTAAACAACCCAAAAATCACCGCCACCGCCACCGCCGGCCCAAACTGCGGATCATAGTTGTAGTACGAGTTGCACGCCGTGATGGGAACATTGCCGTGCTCCCCCGGGACGGCCTTCACGCAGTTCGGGTCGTCGTCGTCGTCATCGCGGCGGAGGAGCCGGGCGGCTGTGGAGAGGAGGACGGCGTGGGTGAGCATCGGTTGAATGGGGAGGACGGCGGGCTGGAGTGGACCGGAGGACTGGTTGAGGGGTCGGTTCGAGTGTCGAGACAAAGAGGGAAGTAAATTGTAATGGAAAGGACTGGATGGAGGAAGCGAGGGCGCAAGATACGAGCCTGAGGAAATCCACGCGGTGGCCAAGAAGAGTTATAGGGAAACCCGTCGTTTTGAAGCGCGCGACGAACCACGAACTCGAAACAACACAAGCCCCAAACATGAAAACCTGACAAACCAACCACCCCTACCCCAGATCAAGATCCAACCATTCAGAAACCCATTGTCAGACAGGTGGGTAGACGCACCGCGCGCGCAGACGGCCGTCAAAACCGGTGTCAAGTTGGGGGCCAAAAGCCACTTACGCGTTCCAAGCTTAATTTAACGACCACCCACGCCCACGCAGCCCTGGGCCGACGCGCGGCCCAGCCTGCGCCCCCCAAGCCGTCGCCGCCCTTGGGCACTGCACCGAAGCACCGAAACAACAAGGGCTAGAATCCTTTGACGATCGGTACCGACTGGTTCGAATGAGGTGAGCGAGAAGGGTTTCGTCAGGCAGGAATCCTTCGAGATCCTGCGCCGCGGGGTTGTTGGTAGCGAGAGGTGGCGCTGCGTGGGTGTCAAAGGTCCCGACAGTCAGTCGTAAGCCTCTCGTGGCTGATGCAGAGGCATTACGTCGTGCTTCAGGTTTAGGGCTGAGAATGGGGCTGGATGCTGGTTGCCCAGTTTCCGTTCTCTTGACCTGGGTGTGATTAATTGTTGAGGGTATTTTGTTAGAAAACATCAAGTGCAATGCCACGACCACCAGTCGGTCAGCAAGATCTATCTAACAAGATGGCTCCAAGAAAACCAGCGTAAACTTTTCCCTTTTCCTTTCCTCCCAAAATTTGCCCAGCTATTGGTACTAGTCCCCCCATCTCAACGCTACCTCACTCGCGCCACAATGACCGAGTTCACCACCTGTCCGTACGGGTGCATCACGACGCACGGTTCCAGCCTCGCCAACAACCTCTCGGTGGCGAGGTCGACTTCTGGGTAGAGACAAGTGCGCATGCCCCAGGCGCTGCGGACAACCAGCAAGGCATCCTTGCGCATGCGGCCAACCACCTCTAGCACGATACCCTCCTTCTCGGCTTGCGACACGCCAACTAGGGCGGCCATGTACACGACGTCAAACTCGGCGAGGTCGCCGGCGGGTGAGGTGGCCTCGGCGCAGATGAACTCCATGCCGCGGCCAGGCTCGCCGAGAGCCATGCTCAGCTCGAGGGAGGCGGCGATGGCCGAGGCGTCGCAGTCGATGTTGAGCACCACGGGGCTGTCTCCTGGCACTCCTGCCGCAGATGAGTTCTGCTTCAGGGACTGGAGCAGACACAGCGATGTCAGGGGCAGCGGACCCGACCCGATAAAGGCGATGCGTCGGGGTGGGGTCTTGGTGGCGGACTGGATGGCGCACAGCTCCAAGCGGGTGAGCTCTTCGTAGTTTTCATAGTAGGGAAAGGTGTGTAGGCGGGCGACGACATCCTCTGGGTTCTTGGTCGGGCCCGACAGGATGTGGTCGGCCCAGTGTAGCTCGAGGCAGGACTCGGCCTGGGCGCAGATCTGACGGAGAGAGGGGAGGACAGCTTGAACACCAGGGTGGGAGAGGACCTAGAGGGGAAAGATGTTGGGTTAGTGCGCGCGCAGGTCCACGATGTTGGGTCCTCATGGCGTCTTGGCATGCATACTTGGTCTACAATATCCCGGTCGTAGATCTCGGAGCAGACCGAGACGAGGTTCCCAAGCAGCTGGTTGATGGGATTCCCCGGGCGGAAGTGGTCGAGCTTGAGCAGGTCCGAGTGGGTCTCGACGATGGTGTGGACCAGGCGCTGGACCTTGTCGGCACGGGAGTCGGCTAGTTGGCTATTCAGGACATCTGCCTTCTCGATGATGGCGAGGTCATCGTGGGAGGGGCAGGGACAAGGGTCTATCTTTGGCGTAGGGCTGGCCAGTCGGCGCCACGAGGAGAGGAGAGACATGCTGGCGGGTGGGGGTGTCAAGCCACTGGCTGGTGATGGACGAGGATGGTGTCAAGCTCGGAATGCGCGCGAGAGAAACCTGCTCGTTGGAGGGTGGGTTGTGATCCGAGGGACACACCAAGACGGCGGAACGGCTGGTGGTGAGGCTGGAGAGTTGGCGAATGACAAGAGACAGGAACAGAGAGATGGCCAGCGAGGACGGCAGTGTCTATAATATGCCTTGGGCCACGGCCGTGGGATGGACGGGCATGGTCAGCTGGGTGGATGCTGCTCGCCGCAGCGCCTGCCGCTCCCGCACGTAGCGGTGGTCATCGTGTCTCGCTGCGGGAGCCGAGGGGGGCAGATTGGCAGCACTCGTCAATGGCAATGGCAATTGCACTCCGCGCGCTGTTTCATTCCGAAACCCATCGCAGGCTGTCCGCGGCGGCTGGTATCCGCCGACGAGCAGGGCGTCGGCGCCGGGGGAGGCCCTCGAGTGGCCGTCGAGTGGCCATCAAGGTGCGAGGCGAGGGCAGTGAGGCGGGCGGGTGGGTGCACCTGGCCATCAGGGTTCTCGTGCCCAGCCCGTGATCCGCGATCCGAGAAGAGAAAAAGAATGGTTGAGATGAGAGAAATGTTAAATTCGGAAGCGGCACAGGGGGTTGGAGGGAGCGGGAGGGACTGGGGGGAGGGAGTGGCGG
>FTEL01009054.1_pt1 | contig 26530 bp, 36 predicted proteins | sample 1658911 | NCBI WGS metagenome assembly FTEL01 (sample SAMEA3914869, study PRJEB12502) | metagenome | biome: forest; material: soil | place: USA | collected 2012-03-12 | depth 0.1 m
GTACATGCGTGATTGGACAATCGGGCCGGATCTGCAGCCGTCGAGGCTTGATCGCAGCAACTTCTCGGCAACCTTTCTCCACGCCAGGGCTCGCAAGTTGATGGCTCCCCAGGTGACTCCTAGCACCCACCTCACTGCATAATCGCATATTGTTGGGGACGATAGGCTTATTCAACACGGATTTCAGAATGTCCGGCAGGACCTGTCGCGTTCCCCCCCCCTGGTTGCCGCTTCAGTTTCGCCGCCTCGTGGGGGTCGCCTTCTGTTTAAAGAGGAGGAGGGCCCCGTGACATGTTGCTGAAGCAGCAGCGAGGAAACCTAAACACCCGTTCCCCGTTTCCCAGTTCTCCCCAATCTTATCCGCGTGTCAACTCCCTTCAAGCCCACAGAGTCAGTTTGATTACTTCATCCTTCATCCTCCAGACAGACATGCCGCCTCAGAGAGAGCGCATTCCCTCCTCCTGGGTTCTCAGTCCGTCACAGCGGGATGGAAACAGCCCGTCACTGGAGCTACGCTCCTCCGGCCCCTCCCTACCATTCGAATTCTCCTTCGAGGCCGTTCGCCCCAATGTCTTCAGGACGATCTTTCAGTCAGAGACACACCCGGTCCCGCCATATCCCAGTGTCCTCCCGATGGAGACAAAGCTGGACGGCGTCCGGCCGACAGTAACCTCGACAGACAAGAGCAGAAAAATCCAGATGGCCGACATAACTGCCAACGTCGACTTCTCCGGTGAGACACCCTTGGTGTCCATCTCGATCGAGGGCCAAATGTTCCCAATCCTCCAAGATCTCCCGAACCGGAGCTACGTCATGGACGGGGAAGGGATTGCCCATTACACGCGCTACAACCGTAATACGCTGCACGTCGGCCTGGGCGAGAAGGCGGCGCCCATGAATCTCTCGGGCCGCCGCTTCGAGCTCTCAGCGACGGACAGCTTCGGCTACGACGCGTACCGGACCGATCCGTTGTACAAGAACATCCCGTTCCTGATCAACGCCACTCCCGAGGGTTGCGTGGCCACCTTCTCGACCAGCCAGGGCCGGGGCCAGTACTCGATCGGCGCCGAGATGGACGGCATGTGGGGCTTCTACAAGGTCTACCGCCACGACTACGGCGGCCTGGAGGAGTACACCATCGTGGGCAAGACGCTGAAGGACGTCGTGCGCACCTACGCCGACCTTGCCGGCTACCCCTTGCTCGTGCCCCGATGGGCATTCGGCTATCTATCGGGCGGCATGAAGTACTCGATGCTCGATGAACCGCCCGCGCACGAGGCCATGATGGACCTCGCCCGCAAGCTCCGGGAGCACGACATCCCTTGCTCGGCCCACCAAATGTCGTCGGGCTACACCGTCTCGGCGACGCCGCCGAAGACGCGCAACGTCTTCACGTGGAACCGCCATCGGTTCCCAGACCCGGAGGGGTGGATCAAGGCGTACCACGAGCACGGCATCCGCCTGATCGCCAACATCAAACCGTACGTGATCGGCAGCCACCCAGAGTACGAGATGCTCAAGGCGGCCGGGGCTTTGTTCACGGATCCGCACACGGGCAAGACGGCCGTCACGAAGCTGTGGAGCGCGGGCGGCGGCGAGAGCGCCGACGGCGGCCACATCGACTTCACCTCCAAGGCCGGCTTCGACTGGTGGTACAACGGGGTCAAGGAGCTGGCCCGGCAGGGCATCGACTGCATGTGGAACGACAACAACGAGTACACCATCCCGGACGACGACTGGCGGTGTGCGCTGGACCTCCCTTCTCTCCCAATCCCATCGCCGGCCGCCGCCGAGAAGCGACCCCAGGTCGGCGTCTGGGGCCGCAACATACATACCGAGCTGCACGCCAAGGCCTCGCACGACGCCCTCGTCGCCGTCAACCCGGACGCGCGCCCCTTCGTGCTCACGCGCAGCGCCACGGCCGGGACCATGCGGTTCGCGGCCAGCACGTGGAGCGGCGACAACGTGACCAGCTGGGCGGGCATGAAGGGGGCCAACGCGCTGTCGCTCAACGCGGGCATGTCGCTGCTCCAGTGCTACGGGCACGACATCGGCGGGTTCGAGGGCGCCCAGCCCACCCCGGAGCTGCTGCTGCGGTGGGTGCAGCTGGGAATCCACTCGCCGCGCTTCGCCATCAACTGCTTCAAGACGGCCGGCGGCGACAACAGCGTCGGCGATGTCATCGAGCCCTGGATGTACCCGTCCATCACGCATCTCGTGCGCCGCGCCATCAAGCGCCGGTACGCGCTGATCCCGTACGTCTACGCGCTCATGCTCGAGAGCCACCGCACCGCGACGCCGCCGCAGCGCTGGACCGGGTGGGGGTACGAGTCCGACCCGGAAGTATGGACCCCAGCCGTCATGGACGGCGAGACGCAGTACTGGTTCGGCGACGCGCTGCTGGTCGGCGGCGTGTACGAGCCGGGCGTGGCCAAGGGCCGGATGTACTTGCCCCGGGCGGCCGATGCCGGCGCCGACGAGGGGTACGTGAACACGAACGCGCCGTTCCAGTACCTCGCGCCGGGGCAGTGGGTCGACATCGACGCCGAGTGGCACGGTGCGGGCATCCCTGTGCTGGCACGCGTGGGCGCCGCGATCCCCGTCGGCTGCGATGTGCAGGTGCTGTCGCCCGGCGAGAGCGAGAACGTAGCGGGTCTGCCGTTGGACGACTACCGCGGCGTCGAGATCTTCCCGCCTCGGGGGCGGAGCAAGGCCGGCCAGTGGCACGAGACCACCTGGCTCGAGGATGACGGCGTGTCGGCTGTGGCCAAGAACCGCGTGTCGTCCTACGTGTTTGCGTACACGGCCACGAGCGCCGCTGGCGAGATCCGAGTGAAGTTCTCGAGGGATGAGTCGTCGGGCTTCGTCGCGACGTGGAGGGCTCTCGTGGTGATTTTGCCGCCTGGTGATGAGCGAAAAGTGGTGAGCGAGGATGGAAAGGTCGTCGTGGAAATTGGGGTGGATGCGCAGGGCAGGAATCGGTTCGAATTGCGGGGGTGATTGATATGCGTGTGAGTGAAGAGAAGAAAGTCAAGGGGCCGGTGATGTTGGTTGATAGTTATTCCATTGTATTTCCGGAGCAGGGTTAGGAAATGATGTGAATAGGTACCTATGCACATTCATAGAATACCAAATACGTTGTACCTACCAGGCAGTCATCAAGACGAATCGAAAGAACCCCTCAGTGGACGATGGATGTCCTGTGCCGATTGTCCAGAACTGTGCGATGGATGGTCTGTCTACCAACAAATCATGTGTTAATAATCCCTGTCTCAGTCTGGAGCATTTTATGGCCGGCTTCTGCCGGGCCCACTCCCCCTGTTGAGAGGTCCACTTCCCCGCAGAGTTCCCCTTTTCCAGCTTTGCATCCCATGATGCCCACCCAGGTGTCCGGATGCGGGGTAGTGGCGATGTTGTTATCGTAAAAGGAGAAGCACCGCGGCACACCGACCCCATGGCCAGGATTGGGCATCCAGTTCCTCGGTCGATCCCATTTATATCTACGCCGATATCTTAGATGCCCGAGTCCACTCCAGCGGCGCGCAAGAAACGGATCCCGGTATGTTTACTCCGTACTTATCACTCCACCTCGACCGACTCCGACCGGGCAAGCACAAGCACCGACCGATGATGGCGCGGTTGCGTTGCTGACGTCTCGATTTGCCGCCACAAGAAAGCCTGCGGGTCCTGCCGAGTCTCCAAGGTGAGCAGATCGTTGTACTGTAATACTCCGCCGCTATTCCATTCCACTCACTGATCCTCCAGGTGAAATGCGATGGACTGCGGCCATGTTCTCGGTGGGCGCTCCCTCTCCGATAGCGAGGCCTGGAGACGTACAATTCTGACTATCACAAGCTGTCATGCCCTGCTCAAGGTCTGCGAATTTGTGGAGCGGCCAAAAGATCCCCATGAATCGTGAGCCTCCTCTTCTACCACACCCCGGCCCTTGTACTAGCGGATACTGAAGACATCGGGCAGAAAAGTGGAGGCCTTGGAGTTGGAAGTAGAGGCGCTGAAGGCACAGGTGAACATGACGTCCAATTCCCTCCCGGGCCCTAACCCCTGGCCAGGCGTGCCGGTTGGGGACGCTGGGGCGAGTCTCGGCCGGCAGAGGCATGACATTGCCGTCGTCCCGATGGGCAGAGAACAAGTCACTACGGGCTACATCAGACCACCATCGCCGATGTCGTACAGCGGCTCACCAGGGATCTTTTCTGCCCTACACCATACTCCGTCAAGCACTGTATCCCCAGTTTCAGACGTTGCTGGAGGCCCAATTCCGATTTCCGACGGCACCCAGCTGGCGCAGGCAGCAATCGCCTCGGCAACTGCATCTTCAGGCTCTCAGAAGAAGCGGAGCAGAGCCCACTTCGAGGCTGGCACTCCGCCCACGGTCCCGGATCTCGATCTTATCGGTGCAGGCCTGATGACAGTTGAAACCGCCGAGTCGTATTTCAGCACCTTCTTCTCCGGCTGCAACCGGTACGTGCCGGTTTTCGATCCGCTCCACGACACCTTTGGGAGCGTCCGCTACCGCAGCACGCTCCTTTTCAGCGTTATCTGCTCGGTCGGCTGCCGCGTGGTGACCGGTGCCGAGTCGCACCAGACCCGTCTCCTGGGCCTGCACGCCCAGCGGATGGTCAACGCCGCCGTCGCCGCAGCGCCGGGTCGCGGCGGCGTTCAGGCCTGCGGTCTTGAAACAGTGCAGGCGTTGCTCGTGCGCGCTTGTTACACGCCCGAACGGTCGCTGCTGGTCGCAGTGGCGACCCGCATGGCCATAGAGATGGGCCTTCCGGAAGCCTATGGCCTGCTCAGCACCTGGTGCGTGGCCTATCCGAGAGCTGGGTCCCTGGGAGGGCAACCGGCGGCCTCTTTCTCCGACAGAGCCGCCGCTGCCACCGCCACCGCCGCCGCCGACGACGACGACGATACCGGTGCGACGCTGATGCGCAAGACCCGGACGTGGCTGCATCTCTTGATGATGGGCCAGATCCTGCACGTCGACGCTGGCGGCCCCCCCGGCTTCCGGTTCCGAGGCGCCGCCCAGCGCTGCCGCATCCTCCTCGACAACCCCTTCGCCACCGACATGGACCTGTACCTCTTCTCGCAGGTCGAGCTCAACGCGCTGCGGACCCGGATCCACTCGGCCCTCTCCCACTACGTGCGCACGCACGCGCCACCACCCGCCGTTGCCGAATGCGGTGACGGCGGCGGCGGCGGCATCGACGACGACGAGATCATGGGGATGGTAGGAGACGCGCGCATCGATATCAACGTGTGGTTTGGCGACTGGGCACGCATCTACGAGCGGCACGCGGCACGTATGCCCTGGCTCGCGCCCAACCTTGCCGTGCAGCGCTGCTGGGCCGACAGTATTGCCATGTGCGCTGCGCTGCGCGCCGCCGGCATCGAGAACGTCCGCGCCATGTCCGCCACGCAGCGCGCCATCTTGCGTATGGCCAAGGGCTCGCTGTGGCAGCACCTCGATATTATTCTCCAAGAGCCGAGGGTCTATCTGCGCAGCATCCGATATGCCATGGACTTTGTGTGGGCCAAGAATGCGTTTTGTTACTTGCTGCTTCTGAAACTGTCTCTCTTGTTGCCGGACGAAGATGAAGAAGGGATGGGTGCTGTCGGTAGCGGCGGTGGGGAGGAACTGGTCGAGAAGGGGCGGATGCTCGTCGAGGAGCTCAGCAAAGCCGAGGGGGGTCTAAACAGGGATAGGGTAGCACGCAACAGCACGAGCAGCCTGTACTTGCATCTCGTGCGGGTCAGTATCGAGAAGTTCAGTCACGCTGTCCGGTCTCGGGGGAGCCAGAGTGGTCTGTCTGTCAACGCACAGGCACAAAACGGCGCCGCCCAGCAAGGAAGGGGGAGCGGACAACAGGAGGGATGGCCGCCAGACGAACACCAAACCGAGTTGGAATCGTTTGTGCCTGAAGAGTTTGTGTTCGAGTGGGACTTCCCAGGGCTGACCTTCTTTTCGTCGCCTACGCAAGAGATCGGATGGCTGGACGAGCTGCTCGCTAGTGCCTTTGACGGATCCGATAATACTTGCTACGGCTTGGGATAGACGTCCATGGACCTCAGTTCGTCATGGAAATAATCAAATGTATCATTGTTGAGGGCATCGTTCAAAAGGCTACCCTGGAACCAGGCAGAGTCGTCGCGGTCAAGAGCGCTACCAGCTGCGGGCTCTTCAGCGAACCGACAAGGAAGAATACGCTTCTTTTGCTCCGAGCTCTGCTGGTCACCGGCGGAGTGCTCTTCGCCCTCGGCCAGAAGCCTTTCCGCAATTATGGCGGCAAGGCAGGGAGCCAGCCGGGTCTATAGCCTCCTCATTACCATCGAGCTTCGCTCTCATCCCAGCCCTCCACCACGCCCGTCTTGTGTCCCGAGTTTCTCCGTCTCGAAAATTCCCTGCCACACTCTCCCAGAATCTCCATCAGCGAATCGCTCTGCGCCTTTGTGTCCCCCGACTTGGAAGGCAGCTTTTTCCCGAATTGGCTGCAGAGATCTTACAAGAAGAGGAGCCACCGCGGGGTAAAGGGCTTGCTGATAGGTTTACTCTCAAGAAAAGATGTCGACGTGTTTGGTGCTGGCATGGTCGCACAACAGATTCATAAGCCAATGAGATACAAGTTACGATTTGGAGTCAGATCATCGCCGCATGTGGAGGCGGGAGTTGTGTGGTGCATCCGCCTGTTCTCCCTAAGACGTGGCATCTGCTTCGAAGGCATGTCTGGTGTCAGCACGTACTGTATTTCCATGATTATTTTACCCAAAGACAGAGAGGCATACACCACACCCCCAAGCCGCCATCCCGCCCATCCAGTACCCAAAACACACCAACGCCTTTTCCGAACAAACCAAACCCCCACCAAAATCAGTCCAAATATCCATCCAACGTAAAAAGCTCACCAATCCCTCCTCCCAATCCACCCTTAATAATGCAACATCCAATTTCCCTGCCCAAAATCCTGCGTCGTAAGCCACGCCTCGTTCAACGAGTCCGACGCCAAGAACTCGTCTATCACCTCCATCATTCCCGCACCAGCACCGGCCATAGGAGGCGGCGTGGGCATCGCGTGCGGTTGCTGCTCCCACGGCTGGTGCTGGCCGTACTGCTGGCCGCCCGGGGCCAACTGTTGGCCGGGATGCGGCCCCGGTTGCCCCTGCTGCGGGTACGCCGTGGGCAGGATGGGCATGTTCGGCATCCCCTGCGTTGAGACGGGGATCTGTGGCACCATGGCGGCATGGCTGCTAACGGATTCGCGATACCGCTGGAGGAACTCGATGCCCCGAGCCGCGGAAGGCATGTAAGCCCTGTGAGCCTCGAGGATGTCCATGGCGCGATCCCAGGTTGTCCGGGCTGGATCGACGTCGAGTCGGAGGCCGAGGTTGGGGGAGAGGGTCGCGACGAGGAGGATGGTGGAGGCTGCGAAAGTGACTGTTTGAGCCGTGTTACTTGAGGACTGATGCCGAACCGGGGTAATATGGAAGTGGACTTACAGTGTAGCGCGTACCATGTCGAGATGCCCGCGCTGATGGAGAGAGTTCGGTGAATCTCTCCGACCATGGTGTGCACCGTGGTGAGGCAGAGCATGCAAATCTCGCGATGGAACCTCTCTTGGAGCGCCACCGACGCTGTCTGCGACCCGCCCACATTTCTCGTTGCCCACCTCTGCGCCTCGGCGAGGAGAGACGGGCGGAGAAGCAAGACCCTGAGGAGCATCAGCCTGAATCGGATGGCGTGGCTTTGAGTCTGAAAGTATTTGATAGCGTCTTCGGAGAGCGACCACCTGGAGTAATCGGCCCCTTGGTGGAGATGGGCAGGTAGCCCGTCTAGCAAATCGTCGATCTGTGAGTTGACATGGAGAAGAGCGCTGGGATCGGGCACCGTAAAGTCATCGCCCGGGCTGTTGATCTTGAGGCGCGGGGCACGCGCTGCGGTGCGCATCTCGTCCAAGATTTTCAAGACTTTGGTCGAGTACAGGATCATGTCCATGCGAGAAGGTACGCCATCTGGCTGGCGGCCTTCGCCCGTCGTGGACAGATACTCCTCATCGATCGCAAGCGGAGGAGGGATCTGGGTGAGGCCGGGAAATATCATCCCCGGCCGGCCAAAGGTGTTGGCAAGGATCCTGTCCACTGAGTTAATATGATCCTTTCACGGACGGCACGTGCAGGGGGAGGGATTCCATACTGATCTAGAGGAACACAGCCCCCGTACCAGACCCTTCGACGCATCTCGCGCTCCAACTGGTTGACTTCCTTCTTCGGGATAGCCTGCAAGCCCAGGCCGATGGCGACACGGATGGCGGCTCCGGACATGAGCCAGCACCGATCAGCCTTGCCAGCGAAGTAGAGATACATGGTCCGGAGCAGGAGCATCTGCACAGTGGCAAGGGAAGCCGTGTCCAGAGTTTCTGCCGGCACAAGACGCATGGAGCGCTTGTAGAACTCGTCAGCGTGATAGCACCGCTGATTGATCGGGATACTCTCGTTCCGAAGGCAGGCCAAGGCGAAGACCATGTTCACCATGGCGTAGAACAGGAGGTCGTCGAATCCCTGGCCCGATGGTGCTTTCTGTTTCCACAGCGCCAGGGCTTTGGCTTGGAACATGGGCCAATGGAGGAACGGAAAGACGGAGTGGAAGTTGTGCCAGTAAAACCGGAGCAGGTCGCCGGCCAACGGCATCGGAGGCAGTACCAGAGCGTGCGGATCGATCTCGGTGAGCGGCTGGTCCAGCGCTCGTACCGAGAGGCCAACCAGGTCCGGGACGGTGGGCGAATCTAACGGCGACATGGGCGACTCGGAGCCCGCTGTCGGATCATAGGGCTGGCGCGGGCCTGCGGCTTCGAGGCCTTGACGCAAGAAGGAGGCGTGCGCCTCCGCCAACGGCTGGTGGGTCGCGTAGGCGTCAAGGTCCGAGTCGTCCTCGTGCCCCGGGGGATGGGCCGGCGCTGAACTCGCCGCTGGCACGGCATGGTCTGGTCAGCCATGCGCGGAGACACTGGAGGAGACCCAGTGGCATGGTGAAGGGGATACCCACCGGTGGATGGCGACGCATCTGAGACTGTGCTGCGGGGTACGTCGGGTTCGGCCCGGGTCTCACTCTCAAGTTTGTGAAGGCGTCGGTCAAGGTCGACCAGTGTTCTGCGCGGAATCAGTCATTGAACGGCGGAAGGAAGCCCATGGCTGGCGCAGTTGTGATGCTGGCCGGAAAACAGGGCAGAGGGGTTCTTCTTACAGTGCTGCTGAGGGCTGCATGACACTGTCCGGATAACCACATTTATCCTCCCAGCCCCGGAGCGAGCAGGCGCTGCAGACGGGCTTGCGGCCGTCGCAGCCCGTCTTGCGAGCCCGGCACGGATTGCAGGCGAGTCGCGCCTTGCGGCGGCGCTGGCCGGGCTGCCCCGTCTCCGGGACGAAGGTGTGTTGCGCGGTCCCCATTTGCGGGTGTTGGTTCGGGTGAAGTGTCGGCGGTCGCTGCAAAAATGATGGAGCTCGCAGCCGCCGCGCGGTCTTGGCCTCGAGGATGGCGAACAGCGGTGGGCGAGCAGGCGTGTGCATTGTCACCTTATGTAATAATGCCAGCCAAAAACCCGCCCGCTGGCCAGCGAGCGAGGATGATTGGGCCATGTCATGGGTCGAGGGCCGAGGCAGGGGTTCAACGTGACGAGGCGTTCGGCTGATTCTTGGCCGTCCGACGCCGGCAGCGCTTCTGCTTCTTTGTTGCTTCTGCCAGCAGCTGCTCTGGGCTTCTGGCAGCCGCCTGGCAGCACGCTCACCTTGGCCTGGCCGCTCGCAATGGCTTCCGTGCAGTCTGGCCGAGCACTCGGCATGTTATCGCGGGCCGATGGTTGGGCGACGCCAGTCAGTCTCCGGACTTGGAGACACGCAGGATGAGATGCCCGAGCCTAATGCGAGTCTAATCTGTCTGTCTGTCTGTCCCTGGACGCAAGCGTGTTAGCGGCGCATCCCACCCATCCCACACAGCGCACTTGCAAGCAGTGGACAGCCCGTTACCACACATTGCAGGGCATCCGCGGGGGTGCAGCTGGCGCAAATACGAGACCTGTCTCAGCGACCGAGACAGCGTCGGGCATCGCCGTTGCGACAGCGCCTGGAGCGCTGGCCTGGGACAGAGGGGGAAAAGCGGCGAGCCAGGAGTGGAGGAGGACCGCAAGCATTGCCGAACCCTCCTCGCCGTGCTCGCACCACTGACCCCAGGTTTTGGCGTCGCATCTCGCCTGGGCCATCCGACTTTGATCTGGACGGTTTCCACTCTCGGCTAGTCGCAGGCGCGGTGGTGGCAAATTCCGACGGCGCGCAGGGGACCAGGCTCTTTGTTCGTGGGGAGGCGTCCAGCATCGGGAGGAAAATGGCCCCGATCTCCATTTTTCGACGAGATTGCAACGGTTCTCGAATTGAGAGAAGCGAAGCCGCCAGGGACAGGGACCGCACACAAAATGAGGGCGTCCCAGGCGGCAATGAGCAAACTGCCCCCACTCCTCGTCAGGCTCGAGGGGAAAGAGCACAGGCAGGGGTTCGCGTCGGGGACCACCAATCCATCAATCACACCACTCCTCTCCATTCCTGCCCCCGTTTCCCCACGCAAAGCCGTTGAGCTCGAATGTGATCATTGCTGAACGCCGACCTGGGGGACCTGGCACCCAGAACGCCTGGAACTCTCAGAGAAGCCGCTGCATGACCACGCCAAGGACTCGAGATTCCCATCATCCCATCTCGCAAACACCCCAGAACTCCATGATTGCCAAAATGCCCATCACAACGTCTTGCCCTCGGCCAGCAGCTCCACAAACCGCTCGATGTTCCTCTTGCGCGTCTCCTCCCTCTTCGCCGTGGTCACCCTAAACAAAAACGGATACCTCTTCGTCTTCCCCAGCCCCTCAAAGAACGCCCTCGCCCGCCTATTCCCATCCAGCGCGGCCTGAAAATCCGCCGGCACCTCAATCGCGCTCGACGACGAGTACGCCCGCTCCCACCTGCCATCCTCCTTGGCCGCGTCAATCTCGGCCTGCCCCGCGGGCCTCATCCGCCCGGCCTCCACCAGCACCGCGACCTTGGCGACGTTGCGCTGCGACCACATGCTCTTCTTGCGGCGCGGCGTGAACCGCTGGATGAAGTGCGCCGCGTCGTGCGTCTTCTTCTGCCCGTCGATCCACCCGAAGCAGAGCGCCGCGTCGAGCGCCTCGTCGTAGCTCACCGACGCGATCCCGCTGCCCTTCTTGCTGATCTTGAGCCACATGCCGAGCGGGTCCGTGTGGTTTCTCTCGAGCCAGGCCTCCCACGCCGCCGCGTCCGGGAAGAGCTGGATGGGCGCTGTTGTTGGGCTGGCAGCGGGCGGAGGTTTGGGTTTGGCTTGAGCTTTGGGTTGGGGCGCGGCGCGCGCTGGTGCTTTCGCGCGGGCCTTGACAGGCGCTGGAGCTGGAAGTGGAGCTGCGATGGTGGCCGATGTTGTTGCTTGGAGGGCCCTCGCCGCGAGCCGTGTACGTGCCATCTTGGTCTCGTTCTCGATTTCTCTCGTAGGGCCTTTCCGAAGAGACTGGCCGGTGCTTGACGATGGATTTTTGCGCAGTTGATGTCAGACGGAGGATGTTTGGTCCAGTGTTTGCGCTGCACCCCGACAGCGGCTGATGCACCCAAGACCAAAAGCCAAGACTGATGCCTGAGAGCTGAGGATCAAGATCGACACACCAGGGTTAGGGTTTCTACCCAAGCCAACCGGCCGGACAGTTGGTCGGGCTACCACTGAGAGAACATTGAGGTGGGTGGGATCGTTGTGAATGGCCCCTCAAAAAGTTGATGGTGAGCGTTGGCGTTTCCTTGTGGATGACATTGAACTCGCGGGGAAAAGGGAAAAAATGCAAAAGAGAATCGATCCACCCAGGGGTCGAACCTGGAACCTCCTGATTCGTAGTCAGACGCTCTGCCATTGAGCCAGCGGACCTTGTTTGATGCTAAGGGTCCGGCTCCCCTGCCTTTTCAATGGGACATCTGCAGTCGATGAACATTCAGGGGCGACCCTCTTATTCTTTCGGGGTTCTGTGAACCGGGTTGACTCTCCTTCCCTTACACGTCTGCGGTATCCCCGCCCGCACGGCGGAATCAGCGGGCTTCTAGAAGCCGAGAGGAGACAAGGTCTCAGAGAGTCGCCGAGTGGCTTGGTGTCGCCCGCCCGACGTTGATCCCCGGGCGGGTTCCCGTTAGCCAGATGATCGATCGAAGATGCCGATCCCTCGGGCGGCCGTCGCGAATCCTGAGCGGCCGTTCTGGGGCGAATGGGGGAAGCGCGCCGACTTCAGATAGATGAAACACGCCCCACACCCCGGCAGACGGCAGACGCTCCCAGGAGCGGCCAGGAGCGGCTCGATCCACACTTTGGGACCACTTTCAAGGCACAGAGCTGTCCTCTTTATCCGGATTGGCATAAAGTCAAGACAGCACTAGCTGGAACGGGAGAAATACTGCACCGCAAACGGGAGGGGACCGACAATCTACCTCCCCCCTCAGAATTCTCCGCCGTGATCGACTCGGAGCACTTCCCTTTCACTGACCACGGAGCATGGCGTGGGGCCAGCGCACGACGAAACATGTGTAGATCTGCAACAGGCGCGAGCCGCAACCCAGGGCCCCCATCCTTCGCCGCGCAAGCACACTGGGTTTGTGGCCTTGGAAGTTGGTCTCGCTTCGCTGACGCGGGCTGCGAGCCAATGACTGAGTCTGCTGAGGGCGGTTGAGCATCCCAAGAACCAGGCTACACGTCAACGGCAGGGAAGTGGCCGCGTGATGCCGAGAACACCAAGCATTGGGAGAGGGGACAGATTTCCCGGCGCAATATGGATCTGACAGGCGGTCCTTGATGCGGACGCTCTGGTCCCGGGTCAACCGTGCTCTGGGCCGGGATGGGCTGAGAGGGTTGACATAAACTTTCAATCAGGATAAATGGGATATCAATGCCTCCCGCCTGCACCCCAGGGAGTTGGTTTTGTGCTGCCGTGCCGCCCCAACATACTCTGCGCCTCCTTGTTGATATAGGGGTGACGGCCGATCGATCACGGCAGACAGACCCTATAATCCATTGTCTTATCCCCTCCACAATCACTCCCGTGTTCGGTTGCCGATCGCATCAAGAACCATCAACAACGGCCAACCAACACCACAAAACACCACCCTTAACATCTCACCAAACCCCCAACCCTTCCTCACCGGGCACCATCCCACAACAACCACCGCCATGGCTCCCTCCCTCCTCCCCACCCTCCTCGCCCTCCTAGCCCTCCCAGCCGGCACCCTCTCCCACTCCCACCTCGCCAACATCATCATCAACGGCGCCCTCTACCACGGCTTCGACCCGCGCCCCAACCAATCCAACTCCCCCTCGCGGGTCGGGTGGTCCAACACCGCGACCGACGACGGCTTCGTCTCCCCCTCCAACTACTCCACCTCCTCCATAATCTGCCACTACAACGGCGCCAGCCCTCCCGCGCACGCCCCCGTCCGCGCCGGCGACCGCGTGCACGTGCAGTGGAACGGCTGGCCGATCGGGCATGTCGGCCCCGTGTTGTCGTATCTCGCGCCCTGTGGGGGGTTGGCGGGCTCGGATACTGGCTGTGCCGGGGTGGATAAGACCGCGCTGAGGTGGACAAAGGTGGATGATTCGCTGCCGGTGCTGGAGTTCAAGGCGGGGGCTGGGGGGAATGGGGGCGTGCCTGGGGAGAAGTGGGCGACGGATGTGTTGATCGCGGGGAATAATAGCTGGCAGGTGGGCATTCCGCAGGGGTTGAAGACGGGGCCGTATGTGCTCCGGCATGAGGCGATCGCGCTGCACTTTGCGGGGAAGAAGGACGGGGCGCAGAACTACCCGCTTTGTGTCAACTTGTGGGTGGAGGGGGATGACAAGCAGGACAAGATGACGATGGATGGGTTTGATGCGAGGGGGTTTTACAAGGCGGACGATCCGGGCGTGTTGTTGAATGTTACCGCGGGCATCAAGACGTATGCGGTACCGGGGCCGACGGTCGCGGTGGGGGCTACGCCGGTGCCGTATGCTTCGCAGAGCCCGAGCGTATTCAGGGTTGAGGGGACGCCGGTGGTGGTGACGCGGAGTACCGAGACGGTGCCGTGGACCGCGGGCGCGACGACGACGCCGAAGATCAAGGGCAGGTTTGGTAGGCGCTGTGACGCGGAACCTTGAGGTCGGCCGGAGGAGGGAGGGTCAGAAGTTTCTCTGTATGTAATTCCTCGACAAAAGTCTTCAAGTCAGTATATATTTTGCCGGCCTGAAAGGTTGGATATCTCCACTCGGTCAACATATTGCTTTGTGTCTCCCCAGATGCTGCCCTCCCTTGGCGCCACCCTCGGATCTCTGGGCTCTCCATACCGGCGCCTGCCGTGCCCGAGCTTGGAACCCCAATTCTGCCCCAATCATCTTGCCAGCAGCTGCTGCCCGAGCTTGCCACTCCGACCTGGCAACATCGCCCAACCCCTCCCTTCTCGACCAGTGTGCCTTCGTCTGTTGGGCGCTATTTCACGACCTCGCCGACCATGAGCAACATAAACAGCTCCGCTCCGGCGGTCTCGCAGTCGCTGACGGAACTGTTCGCGAAGGCCGAGGCCGAGTTTCCGCCTCGGTTCCAAGAGCATGGATGGTATCTGACTGTTGTGCGTGAACCGGGCCCTACGATTGCTTCTCCCCGTCGCTGACTCGACCCATGTCTTGGACAGCTCGCGTCATTCGTTGGCACCGGGCAGCAGCAGCTTGCTGGTCGCCTCTACGAGCACCTGGTTGCCCAGCCCCAGTACCAGACGTCAGAAGTCCGCCAGGCTTTGGTTCGTCGCATGCGGGAGGCCCTGGTCAAGTGCATCATCATCAACGGAATCCCCGTGGTCATCGAGGCCATCACATCTATTTCGGATGTCGAGAAGCCCGAGGACCGGGACTACTCGTGCTCGAGGTGAGCAGCAGTTGCAACGTGCGGGTTGCATCAGGCAAAGCAATCGCTAAATCAGATGATGGCACAGAGCGGATTGGCAGGTTGGCCCGGAAACTTCAGAGCGCGCGGCCAAGGTCCTCAAGGTCCCGTACAAGAGCGAGAAAGGCGGCCATGTCAAAACCCTGCAGTCCCATCTCGATATTCGTGGGTACTCGCCTGGCAAATACCCGTGACCCTCGGAGCTGCGGCTGCTAACTAGCAAAACAGCCTGGATCTCGGTCAACGCCTCATACGGTCTCTTCCTGTCGGATCATCGGATCCTGAGCATGCAAGAGACCGAACTGGTCGTCCTGCCAGCCATCATGACGCAGAACTTGCGAGGGCCGACATACTGGCATCTGAGGGCTTGTTTGAGGGTCGGCATAGAGCCCGAGGAGGTGGAGGCCGTCCACAAGGTCATCGAAGCTGTGGCTGCGCACGGCGGAAAAACACTGGACGTGCAGCGAGTGGCGGATGTGACGGATGCTTGAGCGCCAGAGGGCCCCCAGAAGTGTTCATAAGTCTTTTTACGGGCCTCGTCGCTCACGTTCAGAGAGTCATCACGCCGGCCAAGTCCTCCCCTAGGAATAGGCACCGGGTGTTCCCGAGAGGGCGTAGAGACACCAAGTCACAGACGGAGCCACGGGCCCTGAAAGGATGGGGAGAAGCAAGACAATGTCCTGTATTTGTCGTAGATACCTAGAACCGATGCCTGGGCTAGGAGAATCCATGACAGTCTGCCGAGTGAAACCGGACCATGTGATGAAAGGCTCTCCCACCCCAATCATTACCCGTCACATCCGCGATGGGAGCCCCATGTCGCTCCCAACCGGAAACTGAGGCAGTGGAGGCCAGTCAATGGACTCGGGCGCCTGTCTGTAGTCCCGCAGCTCCGCGTCAGTCTGCTTCCGGGTATTGACCCAATCCCCAAGGACGCGCCGGTACTCGGAGACGTTGACCCCCCCTCCAAGCGAACATCGGGATGCTTTTCCCAGTCTTGCATCTCAAGGACCGTAGACGAGTCCAGCTCGCGCGGGTCGTTCTGCTTGCGGAGTGAGAGGTCGCACGTAATGACCTCGTAGAGGGTGAAGACGGCAAATTTGACGTCGTTGCTGTGTTCGTCGTAGCCGTACGCTCCCTGATGGTCCGCGTCACCGACCCAGCCAAGCTTGGCAGCACGACTGAAGCCGAAGATTTTGAGACAGTCGGTCTCCGGGTCGAGGAGGAGATTCCGCATGCACACGTCGCCGTGAACAATCCCTAATCTGAGGTTGAGGTAATCGATAGCCTGGAGAGGTTGTTTTTAGTTAGCAGGCCCTGTAGGTTTAACTTGGTAGAGGGATCAACGAACCGCTAGCAGTTGTTTGAGGTGACTGAGTTTGAAGACACGGCCGATGTTATCCTTGACGGTGCCTCCCGTGATAAAGGGGGTCGTGAACCCGACAACCACTTCTGGGCCAATAGGAGTAGCCAGGTCAACAACCAGTCGGTCGAAGGGCACAATATTCGGGTGTTTAGGAATCCTCAAGGTGCAGTTGACTTCGTTCCAAAACTTGACCATGTTGCGCTCGTTGATGTAGGACTTGAAGACAACATGGTTCGGCTCGCCAGGCGTAGGCTCATATGTTGTATGGGCTGCCTGAAGCCCGAATTTCTCGATCTCGGCAAGCCATGAGCGGTTGACCGTGGGTGTGTGCTGGAAAGTCGGCTGGCGAAGGGTGGAGGGGGATCTTGGTCCAGTCAGACTCGACAGCCGTCGAAGGGGAGAGCAAGTCCGGGTCACTCGAAACGGCAATGTGGACGGCGTTTGCTGAAAGGTTATATTTGAGTTGCCCCAGTGCTTCAAAGACAAGCTCGTCATCGGCTTTTCCAGGTGTGGAAACCGTGATAGTGCGGCCTTGGTCCCAGTCCATAACGGCGTGGCAGCGGCCAAGGACAGGCTCCCAACTCTCAAATCTCGAGTCCATCACAGCGCCAGTCGAGCTCGTGCTCGTCAAAGTAACAGTGGGATCTTGGAGAGCAAGTTGTGGGAAGGATGGGGAGCGGGGCAGATTGAGAGTGCCTGCGCGGGGTGCTGGGCGGTTGTTGTGCGTGACACATGCCTACGCCCGAGAGTTGAGTTCTGTTATCAGGCGCGGGGAAATGGTTGGGCGTGGCGCAGCATGTGAATGGTCTGCAAAGTGGGCGCAGAGCCATGCGCTACAGAACTTCGAGCTGGTGGGGGGCCTTCGGTACCTCACATTCGACTTTTGGGGCCGAGAGACGCACGACTTGTCGCTTGATCTTCCTCAGCATAGGTTGGCCTCAGCAGGAAAGGATACGTATCACGGCCCGTTCAGGAGCGATGAATCTGTCGCAGCGTCTACATTGGAGGAGGGTAACGTCCATTTGGGATGAAAGGACAACTTTGGGGGTTCCAAGTTAATAGGTAGGCGGATTGCCGTATGTTTCCTTGAAGCTGTGGGAGACGACGAAGAGGCGAGAACGGCTGTGGACGCTCAGCCATAGGTGGAAGTTGATGGAGGCCGTCTTGGTATGGGTGTTGGCGTATGTGTGGGTAGTCGACGGTGGAGAAACCATGGTAGTTGGGTTGAAGTTGGCGTGATGACAGGGGAGAAACCGTCAGGTAACCACGCGTCAAGTCCATGTTTGCCGCCGCTAGGGTCTTGCTTTAGGTAACCTGCCTGCTTGACCTGATAGAGATTCACACGGGTTCCTAGAGTTGGTTGGTAGCATGCTGTGATGATAGGAGACTGAATGTATAAATGGCCCGCACCTGTCCCGACCCTGTCACTGACTCGATCCCGTTCACTTAAATCTGGAGCTCAGCCGAGCTTGCGAAACTTCCTCCGTGTAGTTATGTTGCTGCTCAGCACGGTCCCAGCTCTACGCTGCGAACTGCGCCGTCATCCTAGTTACTCAGCCCACTATCATATCTCAGTACCTATCCGACACTGTGCCAGTGAGAGTCTAGTAGTCAAACAATGTTGGATCATTGGGAAATCCAAGACGGCGTTCCAGGTTTTACAAACATTTCGACTTTGAGCGGCCACTACCCTGGTTCCACTGAAAATGGTGTGCTCCTGAGCTTCTCTCACATGACGATCAACCAGGTGGCGAAGTCCGCAGAGGCACGTGGGAGTCCTGCCGGAGTTTAGTATAGTGCCCGGTCGGAGAGGGTTTACTCTTTGGCCCTGGCGGTCTTCCGCATTCCGATGCTTGCCCATACCCCAGATTTCTCAACTTTATCGGCACGGCCCTGGGGCTTTACCCGGAGGCGGGCGGTGCCCGAGTGGACAGACCGAGCGCCGACGTGATTTAGCCGCTGTTAAAATGGGCAACCGCTTATACCCAAATGCCGAAGCCGCATCCTCCGATCCCAAGACTTGCATACTGGGAGCGAATGAAGGATTTACCAGCTCAATATCGAGCTCAAGCTCCGCTATTGGGCGTGAGGATGGGGATACTTTTGGAGGGCTATAACGGGCGACTGGACCTGTTCCTGGCGCTTGGAGGTGGCACCCGGAGTAACGGATTTGCCCTTTTTATCCTCCCTCGTGCTCATATGCGGGCGAATCGGGTCTAGAGTTTGCTCCTGATCTGTCGACTCTCGCTCCGCTCGCCCTAATGATGCGAGGTCGAGTGATGCAGGAACCCCTTGGCGCCAAGTTGAAAGTCTATCTAGGTCTATTAAATCTCCGATGGGTGATAGCAGGAGCTGGGGATAAAAGCAAGGCTTCCTGTCCTTGCCTTGGGCCCCCTCAGTCTTCACTAGGCCGCCCTGTATTCTCGAATCCCCAAAAACAACCAGCACCATGCTCGGCTCTCTCCTCCTCACCGCGGCTCTTGCCGTCGCCGTCCCTCTCGACCACGAGCTCTTCGGCGAGTCGTTCGACATCGGCAGCAAGATCAACGCGCCCCGGGACGCCCAGGCCGTTGCGGCTGGCTCGCCCGAGGGCAACGGCTTCCACAGCGGCTACTACTACTCGTTCTGGTCCGACGGACGCGGCAGCGTCACGTACAACAACCTGCTCAATGGCTCGTACAGCAGCCAGTGGAGCAATGTTGGCAACTGGGTGGGCGGCAAGGGGTGGAACCCGGGCGGCCCGAAGACGGTGGTGTACAACGGCACGTGGAACGCGGCCAACGTCAACTCGTATCTGGCGCTGTACGGGTGGACCAAGGACCCCCTGATCGAGTACTACATCGTCGAGAGCTACGGGTCGTACAACCCCAGCAGCGGGGCGCAGAAGCGCGGCACGATCCAAAGCGACGGCGGCACCTACGACATCTACCAGACACAGCGTGTCAACCAGCCCTCCATCGTCGGCACGGCGACCTTCTATCAGTTTTGGTCGGTGCGGACGGCCAAGCGTGTCGGCGGCCAGATCACTACGGGCAACCACTTCGACGCGTGGACCAAGAGCGGGCTCAAGCTCGGCAACCACAACTACATGATTCTCGCAACTGAGGGGTACCAGAGCAGTGGGTCATCCAGCATCACGGTCAGGGAGCTCAACGCGACCGGTGTGCCGTACCCGAATGAGCCGGATTCGCGGAACCCCAACAACTAGGTGTATCGTTGGTGGAGGGAGGGGGGGTAGTCTGGGGGTAGTGGGAGATTGAGAAGCCAGTGGGTTGGGGATGCAAAATTTGTATGTATTGGGCATCGAAACATCTTCTGTATTCCAAAATGAATGGATTGGAGCTAGCTTTGGCAGTTGGAGCAATGTTGATAATATTGTTGACTTCGAGGGAGTGGATCAGGGGCAGTAGCCGCAGGACTCAGAAAAAGGGGTTCAGGGGCAGTTCCATAGCAACACACCACACCAATGTTACAAAGTCGAGAGCCCACACACACTGCTCTAAAATCTCAAATGTCACAAAAGAAGAAAAACCTGCACTTCAAGTTCTCAACTCCATCACCACACATTCCACATCCCGCCCCAAGACTCTCGGCTTACTTCATCCACACGCTTACTCCCGGCTCTTCTCCACTGCCTGCAACCTCAGTTAGGTAATTTGAACCGGCATTACCCAACAACGACACGCAAAAAGATAAGCTTATCTCGGTGCAACTCGACAGCATGCAGGCGGAGAGAAAACTAAGGTCGATGTGGGGTAACAAAATGTAGTTCCCAACCACGCAACGGGCTCCTTTTGCAGCTGGGAGGAGCAAGCCAGCAAGGTGCCGCAACTTGGCACGGGAATGGGGGAGATGGGCACGCACGGGAGGCAGAAAAGGTAAGGCGATGTCGGCACAGACGGTGCCGCGCCGTGCACCCGGCCGAGTGAAGTCATCGGATCGGGCCTTGCCGGCCCCCTCCCCCCACCAAATCCGCGCAAAGACTCGAAATACGGGTAGTGCATGGCCCTTTGCTTTGATCCTTCGGTCTTCTCGTCGGGTCGGTGCACGCCCCATATCCGAGTACATCAAAACACCACCCACCACCCATCGATTCCGACATCTTCCCCTCTTTTCGTCCCTTCTCTCCCTTCCCCTCCCGACACTTAAAAAAACACGCAGAACACCATGCCCCTCCCCCGTCTTAAATTGCCCTCCGGCCTGCGCCGACCGCGCTATCTCCGCGCGATCCCCCTCCCCGCCCTCCGCCTGATCGCCCTCCTCGTCCTCATCAACGGCATCGTCTGGGCGGCCGCCGGCATCCTTCTGCGTAAATCCCCTTCCCCCGCCCCTCCCACCAACCACCAACCCCCACACTTACACCCGCACAGATTACTACCCCAAACTCATCTCCCCCGCGGTCCTCTCCTACACCCTCGGCCTGCGCCACGCCCTCGACGCGGACCACATCTCGGCCATCGACCTCACCACGCGCCGCCTCATCGCCTCGGGGCAGCGGCCCGTCGCGGTGGGCACGTTCTTCAGCCTGGGCCACTCGACCGTCGTGATCGTAACGTGCATCGTGGTCGCGGCCACCGCCGGCGCGCTCCGCGACCGGTTCGACGACTTCCAGCGCGTCGGCGGGATCATCGGGACGAGCGTGTCCGCGGCTTTTTTGTTGTTGCTTTGTATCGGGAATGGGTGGGTGTTGTGGAGGTTGGTGGGGAGGGTGAGGGTTGTGGTGCGGGAGGAGACGGTGCAGGGGGAGAGGGCGGACGTGGATGCGGCGGGTGCGGCAGCGATGGGGCAGCAGTTAGAGGGGCCGGGGGTGATGGCCAGGGTGTTTAGGAAGGTGTTTAAGATGGTGGATCGGCCGTGGAAGATGCTGCCGTTGGGGGTGTTGTTTGGGTTGGGGTTTGATACGAGCTCGGAGATTGCGATTTTGGGGATTGCGAGTATTCACGCTGCGGAGGGGACGAGTTTGTGGGTGATTTTGATCTTTCCGATTTTGTTTACCGGTGAGTAGAAGTTCTGGGTCGCTTGGGAGGGTGCGGTGAGATGACTGACAAGATGCAGCTGGCATGTGCATGCTCGATACCACCGACGGAGCCCTGATGATGGCGTTGTACACGTCCAAGGCGTTCTCGCGGGATGTTGTTGCGATCCTGTACTACTCGATCGTGTTGACCGGCATCACCGTCGTCGTATCAGCCTTCATCGGCATCATCCAAATCCTGTCGCTGGTCGAGCACGTTGCTGAGCCCGAGGGACGCTTCTGGGACGGCGTCTCCGCCATCGGCGACCACTACGACATCGTTGGCGGCTGCATCTGCGGGCTCTTCCTGCTCGTCGGTGTGGGTTCTGTCGTCATCTACCGCCCGTGGAGGAGGAGGATGGAGAGGCGGGCTGCTCAGCGTGCCGCCGAGATCGAGGAGGAAGAGACTCAGGTCCGGGACAGGGAGTTCCAAGCCGAAGAGAGCGAGCCTCCGAGCCCTGAGCCGCGGAGTCCAGACCCGCTGATTTCGGAGAGTGTGCCGCGGGTGCCGGGGTACGGGACGCAACAGGTTTGAGGTCCGCGCCTTGGGAACCTACGTATTCTTCACGGATTGACGGCTAGGCTACGGCTTGGCAAGTCTCCGGGGTCTGGGATGACAGCGCTGGTATGTCGATGGTGTTCCTCACAGGGGCTGCCTTTTTCCAAGTGAGGGAATCAGACAGACGAAGGACCCGGGGCCACGGTTCATCTGATGAACGAGCCATTCCACTCCACGATCCTGACCAACTCATGCCCAAATGCGGCTCGTTACCATACGGTGTATCGACACCCCTTCACCGGCGTCAGCTCCACGCCAGTTCGATGCCTGCCATCAGGTCATCAGGGGTTGTTAGTTCAATACCGCGGGCCCCTCTGAGCTGACTACGTCGCCTACTATCACGCCATTCTTGATGTGGACTAGAGCGCTGACTGGTAGTTACAAATCGTCATGAATCAAGAGTCCTGTCATCTCAACTGTTCGTGAATCAGCTCCGCCCACTGCCCGAGGGCACACGGTTTCCGTCCAATGTGACAACGGGTGTGTCTATGGACCGAATCCAGTGCAGAAGGCGACTTGTGTGTGGCGGCTACTCCCAACGGTCTTTGCCAGTTGTTGAATGTCATCTCATCTCGCGAAGCATGGCAACCCATCACCGCACTTCCGCGTGGGCGAGCTGGGCGAGCCTTCCAACTTCCCCCTGAACATTATTCCCAAACCGAGACCAGTACCGTACCGCCCGCATCCCAACCAACCTAAGCTCGATCACTCTGCTCGTTCCTCCGTACCAGGCACTAAGTGGTCGAATACTCACAACATGGACAACCACTTGTCGGAACAGCCCTGCCCGGGTATCCCATCGACACAGAAGCTTGCGCGGTCACTCCCAAACTCCCAGTCCATTGCGTCGACGGTCAGACCAGGCACTTCCACACCTCATTCGTCGTCTTCCGGAACCGACTGGACTCTGCGCTCGCCCAGAACTACGCTTTCGACCATGAGCTGGACAACCAGTGCCTCCGACCTCACTTCTGGCCCACCGATCGACCACACCCCCTCCCCGCCGACCGAGAACCCACCCTCCACCCGCACAGCAAAAAACATCTGCTTCATCGGCGCCGGCTTCGTCGGTGCGTCTCTCTCCCCAAGCCCCCTCACAAGTTTCACAAGCTAACATCAGAACACTAGGCGGCCCAACCGCCTCCATAATCGCCTACCACAACCCCCACCTCCACCTCCACGTCATCGACCTCAACGCCCTCCGCATCTCCGCCTGGAACTCCCCGCACCTCCCCATCCACGAAACCAGCCTCCTCAAGATCGTCCGTATCACTCGCGACGGCACACGCAACACCACCGTGTCCCTCCCCGGGCTCGCCCGGCCGGTGGAACTGAAGGCGCGACAGCCGAATTTGGTGTTTAGCACCGATGTCGAAGGGGCGGTGGCGATGGCGGATATGGTGTTTATCTGTGTCAACACGCCGACTAAGACGAGGGGGATGGGGGCCGGGGCGATGGCGGATGTTAGTGCGGTGGAGGGGGCGGTGAGGGTGGTGGCGAGGTGTGCGAGGGAGGGGACGGTGGTGGTGGACAAGAGCACCGTGCCGTGTGGGACGGGGAGGATGGTGAGGGATATTGTGAGTCTTGAAGTTGACTGCCCCAAGGGTGTGGGTGGGTGCTGACGGATGTAGCTGCGACATTACCGGCCCGAGGTCGAGTTTGAGGTGCTCTCGAACCCGGAGTTTCTGGCGGAGGGCACGGCGGTGGAGAATCTCATAAATCCGGATCGGATTTTGATTGGGAGCGCGAAGACTCGGGCCGGGCTGCAAGCTGCGGCCATGTTGAAGGATATTTACGCGGCGTGGGTGCCTGCCGAGAAGATCGTGATGGTCAACACTTTCAGCAGCGAGCTCGCGAAGCTGGTGGCCAACACCATGCTCGCCCAGCGCATCAGCAGTATCAACGCCGTCAGCGCCATGTGCGAGGAGATTGGGCTTGGGGCTGACGTGGACGATGTCAGTCTCGCGGTTGGCAAAGACAAGCGGTTAGGGCCTAAGTTCTTGCAAGCTGGGGTTGGGTTTGGAGGGTCCTGCTTTGAGAAGGACATCCTCAACCTGGCGTATCTGGCTCGGGAACTTCACCTTGACGTCGTCGCCGAGTACTGGATGGCTATCCTAAAGATCAACGAGGACCAGAGGCGGAGGTTCGCGCAGCGTGTTGTGAGCGAGTTGAACGGATCCCTCCAGGGAAAGAAGATTGCGGTGCTGGGGTTTGCGTTCAAAGATGAGACCAACGACACACGCAACAGCATCGCGGTGCATATTATCAAGGACCTGGCCTCGGAGTTACCAACAGAGATTGCGTTGTTTGATCCGGGGTGCGAGGCGGAGGAGATACGACAGGAGATGCAACAGAGCGGCCTTGGCCTGGTCGAGATGGAAAGAGTCAAGATCTGCTCGGGCTGGAGAGAATGTCTCCAAGGCGCCAGCGCGGTGTGCATCCTGACACAATGGCGGCACTTCCGTGGGCGGCAACTGGGGGATTCTAGCGCCACTTTTGGCAGGATTTCCAAACTCGGTGGTCACCTTCTTAGAAATCCCAGCCAGGACGCCACACTCAGCGAGACGAGCATCGCAGACTTGGAGAAGCTCTCCCGGCAGGAGTTATCAAGCCAGTCCGACGACCCTCTCGGCAGGCTGAAGCCACTCCGGCCTTGCCCGGCTGACTGCAGCGGATGTCGGCTCGGGCAGAAAGGAGGATGGGCCGGGGATGCAGAGGTTCTGGACTGGGTTGAGGCGGCAAGCATGATGGAAGAGCCGCGGTGGGTGTTCGACGGGCGAAATGTGGTCAATCATGCCGAGCTTCAGGAGTTGGGATTCAAGGTGAGGGGGATTGGGAAGGGCTTCCATTGTTGTTGAGAAACACGTGATTGCTCTTTACGTGATGAGGTTCCTGGAGATAGGGGGTGTTGGGGGCTCAGCATTGCGTTTGGGGGTGTTCATGTTTGCAAAGTGAGCTGCGGAGATTTATTGAAGGACCACAAAATCGCTTTCTTGGGGCTAGTATTATCGCAAGAGTCAGCAACGATCGAATCAATGAGTCCGTGTTGAAGACACTGGCAACCCAGTTCCCAGACCCAGAGGGGAGGCAGGAGTGGAGAGGCTCAAGAGAAGGGGTGAACCAGTTGACCAGAGTTTGGTGGCTTACAGGTACACAGGATGCTCGTCGGATGCGGTCCACTTCATGGGGGGAGAATACACGGAGTCCCCAGAAGCGACTGGTTTGCCTTCCTTTGGTGGTTGTCTGGTTCCAGGGCGTCCAAGATCTGATGACATCATCGAGGGCAGGAAGCTGGGGCAAGTGGGGCGCCCCACTTGGTCGCGTTTCTCAAGAATGGAAATTGCAATTTGCCCAAGGCAACCACGAGCGGAGGGAACGGGCAACTGGTCGGCCATCGAAACCAGGTCTCTCAAACCGTGGAACTTTCGTTGCTCTCTGACATCAAACTGCAGCAAACTGCAACGGTACCCGGCAACCCCTCAACGCTCCAGCACTCCACGCCCCTCGAATGTGACGTCAGGCTCCCTCCCGCCGCGCTGCCAGCGTGGCCATGCTGCCTTTGTCCCGCTGTGTCGCGTCGGACAGACAAGCTTTCCTTGTGACCGGCGAGCCTGCTCTCTGTCCTCACCCGCCGCTTCCGCTGTCCGCCTTCGTCTACCGTATCCAGACTGCCAGAGATGGGGCCTCACCATCGGGCACAGCCCGGACCTTGTGTGCGCCGTGGGACAAGGTGAGGCAACCTGTGAGCCTCAAACTCCGTCATGGGACACCCACCGCTTGATCAGAACACCAGGCGCGCACTATCGCCTGTCACGGTGGAGTGGGCAGCAGCCAGAGTTGCGGTGACTGGACTCTGGCAGGGCTGGTGGCGAGGTCCGCGCCTACAATGTTGCGTCAGTGGGTGACACACTCACCTCGGTGAGTGAGGCAACCTGTCCTGTTTTCTGCCTCTCGGTATGTGCGATGATGAGAGGGAGGAGTGGGACACGCGAGATCGGCGCGGATCGCGTCAGCCAGACCCAAACCGGTTGCCTGGGCCCTTGCCGGGGCGCACAGCACCACCCTTAGGCGGGCGGACCATCGGGCTCGTCACCTCTGTGCAGCAGGCCGCCTTTCGGTCATCGAGAAGGGCATCGAAAACGAGCGGCGTACGGAATACTGGGCGCATTTCCCGATGTGTCTGGCCGCAAAAGGTCCCGTGCACCCTGCTTGCCGGCTGGGTTACGTTGCCGCCTGGCGACAAGACCGACGCTCTCCTCGTCATGCCCCTAGTGCAACACCCCTCCCGCTCTCCGGCACCGGCTGGATGAGGCTCTGCGGGGAGCCAGCAATGACAACACGAGGCGGCTGAGTCCTCCGATCTGTCCTGATCCTGCCCTGACTACCGGCGCGGGTCTCAGCGGATGACGCCGCTCGCAGCCCTCTCACGACTCAGCCCCGGCGCATTCGCCAGCGTGCCTGCCACGCGGCTTGCTTTCCCCGTGCTGATGGCCTGCATTGCCGCTCTTGCATGCCAGACTGCTGTCAGCTAGGCTGCATGCATTGGCGTATCCGATCTGGCCGCGCCTCGTCTTGACACCGGCCTGGAA
>FTEL01004142.1_pt1 | contig 26365 bp, 18 predicted proteins | sample 1658911 | NCBI WGS metagenome assembly FTEL01 (sample SAMEA3914869, study PRJEB12502) | metagenome | biome: forest; material: soil | place: USA | collected 2012-03-12 | depth 0.1 m
GGAGAGAGACGGTGGGTGGTTGTGGGAGAGAGACGGTGGGTGGTTGTGGGAGAGAGACGGTGGGCGGTTGTGGGAGAGAGACGGTGGGCGGTTGGGAATGTTGTGGAAGATAATGTGTGGAAGATAATGTGTGGAAGATAATGTGTGGAAGATAATGTGTGGAAGATAATGTGTGGAAGACAGAGCGTGCGGGAGAAAGTGGAAGTGAGAGTGTGAGGAACAGAGACTGTATGCGTACCCACGGGTGGTGTGTTGTGTGGAAGATAATATGTGGAAGAGAGAGCGTGTGGAATGGAGTGTATGGGGTAGGGAGATTGTGCGGAGCAGAGAGTGTGTAGGAGGGCGGTGGTCGGGGATGTGTGGAAGTGAGAGCGGATGGGTGTATGTGGAAGAGAGAGTGGGTGGTATGGAATCTAGTAACCTGTTTCGCTGGGGTCGGTTCCTTTGGCATTTGAAGGGTATGTCAGGAAGGGGATGTTAGTGGTAAGGACTGAGGTACTAGCGACCGTGGTGTGTTCAGGAGAGCCTCTTAGGGTTCATAGCGGAGGTACGGAGGAGAGAGTTAGCGGTAAGGAACGAGGTAGCGGGTTTTAATCAAGTCGGTCTGCTGTCTCTTGTAGGATGTGAGAAAGGGGTGCAGGTATGTCTGGCGGAGATAGTGAGATAGTCGATGGGCGAGGCAGATGGGGGCGTGTTTCCTCTAGGCCCACTTGACAGTCGCAAGGCCAAAAGGGGATGGTTGGCGGGTGAAGACAAGAACGGCGGTGAGGTCTGTCGTCGAAGTCGGCCCCCTGAGCGGTTGGGGGATTCGAAAACAGGCCGGTTCTGGATTGGAAGGCCGGGCAAGTAGGAGACATGCCCCTACCTCCCAAATGTGGACATTCTTTGCGTGGCTGGTGGTGATGGTCCCAGGTGAATATGGTGGCAGATCACAATGATGTTGTGCCAATGGGGCCGGGACCTCGATGCAAGGAATTAAATTCGAGGAGTAGACCTTGTATTGGAAGGAGCGAGAGGAGTGTCAGGCCGTCCAAACCTCGCTGCCTGATTCCCGAGGACCGGGGCCACAACGTCCATCAGCATCGGACCTTCCCAGTCTTCCGCCCCAATGGCAGGCCCTCGGTATTGGGATCAGGTTTGAGCTTCGAGGACTGGAGTGTCAACCAAAAACGGAATTGGTGCTTGTATTTGCCGCCCCAAACGACGCGAGACATTGAACTGAATGCCTGCGAGTGGGCGAAAACTACAAGGCAGAGAGGTATGGCAATATACCCTACGCCACCAAGAACTCCCCCTAAATCGCGATGCACCCCGTTTGAGGGACGAGGTTCCCGAGTGAGAGACCTCACAGATCAATGACACAGTCCAACTTCTGGTTAGCCAGGGGGGTGGTGCGCCTCAAGTCAAGTACTGGAGGACAGCGCAACAGACTGCTCCGGCTTCAATGTTTGACAGACCCCGGCCGCGGTTTGAGAGCCGCGCTATCGACATATTATTCTCTCGCCCCAGCACAAGGCAGAGTGGACGAAGCGAAGGATATCCTGTGGAATCGGGCAAGCGGTTAGCAATGGCCAAATAACCACCAGCTGACACGACACTCCAGAACGATCATTGAAGTTCAGAATAATTCTTCTCCGCATCGAAAATCTCAGCAGTCAAGGTTTTGTCGAATTTAAAAGTCATCAGGAAATAAAAAAAATGAAACGAGCCAAACGAGAGAAAAGCCTTACCTGCGAGTAGTTTACAACGAGAAGAGACATGGATGCTTTCCTGCACTCGATTCATGCCATAGCCGGCGAATCACATCCTGATCAACAGCAAAGTGGAAGGAAAGGAGGTGGGTTTGGGATCGTGAAAAATTCGTGGCAGAACCATGTCGGAACGGAGCCAGGATTGATCCCGAATCACCCTAACCCTTGCCTGCATCCGTTGCCGTTTCAACCGAGATGGGGCCGATTTTTGTTGACAAGCGAGCCAAGAATCAGGGGTTTGCCCCTGAGCCACCATTCCGCCATGTCCGATTTTCTCAAATCGCACTTTATCGCCAAAACTATTTGGTCAAGTGGCTAAAACTACTCCCAATATCACTCGTCTTCCATTATAATCGGGCCCGCTTTGTTTGCGAGCCACGATCGTACGCCTTCTCGGCCGTTGCTATGCCGAGGGAGAGGGATCTCGTGAGGGAATCTGTATTCGCTGATGTTTTAGTTCCCATCAAAATGATATCGCCTGTCTTTCTGACTAAAAGCTCCGAAGTGTCTTGGCCATGATTAACCCAGATGGCAGCCATAAAAAGGTAGGGAAATGGTGTCTACCCAACCACATTTAACTCGGAGGTACCAGGACCATCGGGCGCCGAGACCATCGGGCGCCGAGGCCATGGGCAACAGCATCTACATACTATACCACCGTCTCGGTTTTTCATCCTTTGGTTTGTTGCTACTTTCAGGCCATGCCGTTTTCCAACTAAGTCCGTTTTGGCGCCTTCTTACAAGGCAACCACATGCCGTTACCCACAATGACTGAAGGTTGCAAAACCTCTTCTCTTGCACAATGGTCGTCTGATCTTAAAGGCAGCGGTGGAATTAACCGTCTGAGTTTGGGAGGCTTTGTGTAAATTCGTCCATTCATTCACCACAATCGACTCTTTTCCGCTCTCCATTGAGCTCACGTAAATTTACCAGAAGGATACTCAATTGTTTCGGCCATCTTGATGCTCCTCGTTTCATCTTCGCAATTTCACTTCACTCATCCTCCTGATTCTCCTCCTTCCCTTCTCCCGCCACATCTTCTGCGATTTTACTGCAGATCTTCCTCCCGCACTCAGGGTTTTTGGAGCAAAAAGAATACAATTTGGCTGCTTGTGCTTTAAGGTAGGTTCGCGCTTTGCGTCTTTCCATCTGCTCTTTCAACCCCATAGCCAGTTTGCTGACCTACTCCAGGTCGCTCTCTAATCCCAACTCACCTCAACTCCTCTCCTCCATGAGACTCACAGAATGGCATCGAGCCAACGCAACAACAGCCTTGGGGCTCACTTCAACCCCGTGGTGATCGACGACGACGACGACGATGCGAGCAACATTGCGGCTCGGTCCCACAGAATCGAGCAAGAAACCCAAACTGGTCGACACCTCGCAGAATGGGCAGCTCGCCGAAGGCCCAGCCGGGCTGAGAGACACCAACATGGCAGCCCTGGCGGATCTGACGAGCTCCAGGAGGAAGATATTGAGGAAATTCTCGAAGTCGACATTGCCGAGATTATCGACCTCACAGCAGACGAGCCTCAAACACCACCTGCGTTCCCGCGCCAACCAGTACCGAGAGATGAAGCCAGGCCGCTACGATACCACACGTTGGAGACCGGCCTCGTCATTACAGAGGGAATGACTGTCGAGCTCAAATCCCCGCTTGGGGTGTACGAAATCCAGTTCATCAAGATCCAATCCATCGTCAGCCGTGGTCGGGGCGCAGACATCGTCATCCGTGGCTTCGGGCTTGCCAGATCGCGAAAGTTCCAGGGCATGCTTCCTCAAAAGCTGAACGAGGTCGTCCTGGTGGCCGAAATCCGCGCTTCTGCCCCAGCCCGCTGGGAAGAACATGCGCTGATGGAGGTGGCGCCCGCGGATGTCTTTTGCAAGCGAGACCTGCGAATCACGAACACGGTGTTTCCCAACCACCGCTTTGAGAACTCCCTGTACCAAACCAAGGGGCGCCAGTGGATTGAAGATCACGGGGTTCTGGTCTGCCGTACCCGTTACGAGCTTCATTACCATGGCAACAACCCCAAGCCGTTTGAGTGGGCAATGGTTCACATGCGCGAGAGCGAGGCGGATCCGGCATACCGAACCCCGGACAAGTGGAATCTCGAGCTGTGGCGAGGCGGCAAAGTCCCTGGCGGCTCTCACGACAACAGCGGTGTACTCCGTCCGGTGGTCGACCTCGATCCTACTCCGTCAAACGACTCTGGACCTCCTCTGCTCTCTCCTGGGCAACGGTACACCGCGGGTGATGTTTTCGCCGGGGCGGGGGGTGCGTCTCGTGGCATCGAGCGGGCAGGCGTCAAGCTACTCTTTGCAGTTGACCACTGGGCTCCCGCAGCGGCGTCCCTCAAGAAGAACTTCCCGAGCAGCCGAATCTACGAGCGAGACGTCACCGACTTCATCCTCGACCCGGACACCAAGCGCGACGTGGACATGCTCCATCTCTCCCCACCATGCCAGTTCTGGTCCCCCGCGCACACCGTAGCTGGGAAGAACGACGAGCACAACCAGGCCGTGCTCTTCTCCTGCACCCACCTCGTGGAGAAGTTCCGCCCCCGCGTCTTCACCGTCGAACAAACCTTCGGCATCCTCAGCCCCAAATTCTCCGAGCACTTCAACACCTTCGTCAACGGCTTCACCCGCTTCGGCTACTCCGTCCGCTGGAAAGTCACCCCCCTCGCCAACTACGGTGTGCCCCAGCTCCGCAAGCGCCTCATCATGCTCGGCTCCGCTCCCGGCGAGGCCCTCCCGCCATTCCCCGACACAACGCACAGCGAAGGCGGCCGAGGCAGTCTCAAACCCTGGGCCACGCCCTTCTCCGTCCTCGCGGCCGCCATCCCGCGCGTCCCCCCCGGATACCCGCTGCACAACCTTGCCGAGGTCACGAAATTCGACCCGCCCAAGCCGCGGTGGGATCCCACGCGGCTGGCGAGAACCATCACGACCAACGGCGGGCAGAACTACCACTGGACGGGGCGGCGCGATTTCACGCTGCTCGAGTATGCTGTTCTGCAGGGGTTTCCGACGTGGCACCGCTTCGAGCGGCCGTATGTCAAGAAGCAGATTGGGAATGCTTTTGCGCCGTCGGTGGTGCGTGTGTTGTATGAACACCTGGTTGAGTGGTTGCTGGCGCAGGATGGGTTTGGGCCGGCCGCTCAGAGGGAGAATCGGGGAGTGGTGCCAGTGGATTATGTTGCTCTGGATGATGATGAGGATACTGGGATTGGCGGTAATGGTGGTGATGTTGGTGACGATGTCATCTGTCTGGATGAAGATGACGATGTTCAGGAGCAATATCGGCACGGCAACGACCAGAGACAGGTGGCGGAAGACGATGACGACGACGATGAGCTTGTGTTTCTCGGATCGGGAACTCCTCGCCGGCTGAGCGAGGTCATCAGGCATCTGAATGAGGCGGCAAAGGAGGAAGACAGAGGGGAGCGGATGAACTTGGACGATGTGGACGATTTGTCGGACACCGAGACCCTGCGAGAGGGGGAGAACGGCGGCCGCGTTCGTGGGGCGATTGATGTCGAGATGGAGATCATTGACTTAGAAGTTGGGTGGGGAGGAACCGGGGCAGCTGATACCCCGTATGTCCTCTTGGATTAATCAGGATCAGATCTGGCCCTCGAGGCGAGCTCGGATGGGGGTGTGGTATGAGAGGGGGGGTAAGGGAGGCAGGGAGGGCAGGCAACCCCCTTGCCCCATCAAGCCATCTTTGATGGCATTGCTTGTTTCTTGCTGGCATGATCAAGGCCAAAGTTGTCATCTACATTCAAGAGAGGTCTCGGGCATCACGTGTCCATTTTTAATGACTGAAACTTCAACTTCTGATTCAAGACACCCGTTCTAGCGGTGCAATAATGCAATGTGCCTGCCCGCTTCCCAACTCCACCATAAGCCAAAAAAAAGACCTTGTCGAGGCCTTGATGCCAAGTCCAAGTGCTTAAATCATAACCCAAAACCCAAAAAATAAACACTGGAAGAGCAATCCTTGGAGCCTGCAGCTGATGCCTTCCACGGAGGATCACTCACTCGAAACACCTCAACGCCGTCGACGCTTTATACACCTATCCCCAAGCCCAATAACGTGATGACGGGAGCAAAGAGAACGTACGAAGCAAATTCTGCCCCGAGGCCAAGCCTCACTCCTCTTCGCTCACCGAGCTATCGCTATCATTGCCCTCATCCTCGGCCTTGTCCAACTCGCGCGCCAACTGCTCAAACTCCTGGTCCAAGGCGTCGTTTGCCGCAGCGTCCTCATCGTCGTCGTCATCAAATGTGTATCGATCCGGCTCGACGGCAACCGGGGGTTCTGCCCTGAAGGGCCGTGCGGGGTTGGGCGGCGGCTGGACTTGGCGGTGGTCTTCTTCCTCCTCTTCCTCGTACTCATCATCGTCATACCCTGCGTCCGCGGCGGGCGCGGTGCCGTAGGCGTGACCCGTCGTTCCGGTAGCGAATTCATCCTCGTCCGACTCCCTCTCTATGTCCCGGGCGAATTCGGAGAAGCGCCTCGTGACGGCGGGGAAAGTGGGCGGGTACTGGCTGGTGCTGCGGAAGGCGTTCGGGTTCGCATCGGGGTATTCGATGGTCAGCCCGCCGTCATCATCGTCGTCCTCCTCCTCAGACTCGACGGGCGAAAGGGCTCGTCGCTTGGACTTCTTTTCCGGCGCTGACTCGGCCGCGGACGGGGCGGACTTGGTCTGGGGGACGGTCGGCAGGGTGAGATCGGGAAGGGTCAGTTCCACCGTCTTGTTCTTCTTCTTAGGTGTGTCTTCGGGTTTGGCGTCCTTGGCCTTTGCGGCCGGAGGCTTGCTAGGACCAGCGCTGGTGCCGGCGCCAGGGCCCTTCTTCTTGGGTAGCTTGGGTGTGCTGGCGGGCTTGACCTCGAGGTGGGGGAACTGGTTGCGTAGGCTTTCGACGTTGCTGTCTGTCGGGGTGCGGGTGATGTTCATGTGGAAGGTAGAATCGACGCGGTGAAGCACGAAGACTTTGCGGGCGGGATCGAAGATGAGGACGAAGTTGCCGTCCTTGGTTGTGCGGACGCCATTGTATTGATACTTGTCGCCCTGGTCGTCGAAGCCGAGATTGAACGAATCGTCTTTCGCGGATTTCTTGATGCGTGCGGCGTTCGGAGCGGTTTCGGACGAGAGTGTCGGTCGGTAATTGTCTGGCCAATAGGTTAGTCCAACAAGTCTGTATGGTGAGGTCGAGGGCGGGGGCGGGCGGGGAGGCGAGCGGCGATGGTTGGGGAGGCAGAGCAATACGTACATCGGATTCCTGTGTATGCCTCCTTGGAGGTCTTTCCCATCAACTCATCGCTGAGTATGACCGGATACTGTCCAGGCTTGGTCGGGTCCAACATCCCTGGGGCAGCCATCGCGAGGCGGGTTGGCGATGCGGATCGTTCTGGAGGCGTTGTTCGGTGGTGGTGGAAGTGGAGGCTTCGATGGAGGGAGACAGGGGACGGTTCCCGGCGGGCAGGCAACTGGAAGTGCCCAGAAGCCAGGCGCACGGCAGGGATACTGCAGCACAAAGGCGCACAGAACGGTGGCGTTACGTAATCGCCCGTCGGGTGATTGTGGGGCCGTAAGGCCAGGCCGTGAGCAGGGATGGAGCTTGTTTCCCCAGATCTTGGGTGGATCTTGGCACCGGGCCAGGGGCAGACAACAGTGAACAGTGTTTGCGGGAATCAACAACAAAGAGGAGCGAGTCGACCGGCGGGGGTATGCTTGAGATTCCAAGATTGGGAAGATGTATGGCGGGGGAGGTCGAGTATTTGTGCCCACCTTTGACCTCAAGCTGATTTGAAGCGCATCCACACCATTAAGGCATTCAGGCTCACTTCCATCATCCATCACACGTGCAGTGCACAGTGCATCCCAGACTTCGACAACGTGATCTACCCAGCATACCTGGAAAATGGCTCCTGAGGCAATGCCTGACCCATACTCTCCAGAGTCTGCCCCTGTGTATCTAAGCATCTCGGCTGCCAGCCCACCCAGCCCACCCAGCCGGCCGAGCGCAAGTCGTCTGAAGTCGGGATCCCTGGTGCCTTCTCTCCGTCGGGGAAACCACCGAGCACGGTCACGGCCAAACATATCCCTAGGTTTTTATGTCCGTTTGAATTGCGTAGTTGCGCGTCAAGCAGATGGATCACTTCATGAGACGGAACCGCTTCCCCAGCCCCCCACGATAAAGGGGATGGCGTCTCGCTCCTATCCCGCCTGGGAGGCGGCCACCCTGGCCTCTCCCACCTCCGCCAGTTGGCCATATCCGTGCCCCCTGGTATTGGAAACTCCTGCTATCATTGTTCTGGGCCCGGCACCACCATGCGCCGTTGGCAAACGCTGCCTGCAACAGGCCTCCTGGCCACAATGCACGCAGCCGCCACTTACACGCTCGACTTGGACTCGAGAGGTGAGACTTGCCGCCAACTCAAACCAAACACCACCCACGATGTAGTCTAACGTGATAAAACACCGCTAGATTCCTTGGCGGCTGCTGCGAGGCCCATGGTTGAAGACATGATGTCATTCTACACCGGGAACCTCGCCGGGGGTGTCCCGGGTCTCTTGCCCAAGCCCTATTATTGTGCGTGGGGGCCCCTGGATGCCACCATGCACACAACAGTGGATGCTGATCCATCGTCGTACCGTCAGGGTGGGAAGCGGGTGCGTTGATGGCCGCTTTGATCGACTATTGGTACGTCCCTTAATTCCCTCCCCAATGGATGTCTCTCTGCAGGAGCCATCCCTCATTGGCCATCGTGATCACTGACATCCATGGTCAAGGTACTACACTGGCGATTCGCAATGGAATCAAGTAGCTCAGGACGGCCTGCTTTTCCAAGTCGGGCCAGACAATGACTACATGCCGCCAAACCAGACCATGACCGAGGGCAACGACGATCAGGGGTTCTGGGGCATGGCCGTCATGACAGCCGCCGAGCACAACTTCCAGGACCCGCCGGACGGGAGACCCCAATGGCTGGCTCTCGCCCAAGCCGTCTTCAACACGCAGGCCGCTCGCTGGGAAACGGCTGACTGCGGAGGCGGCCTACGATGGCAGATCTTCACCTGGAACAACGGCTACAACTACAAAAACGCCATCTCCCAAGGCTGCTTCTTCAACATCGCCGCGCGCCTGGCGCTCTACACCAGCAACCAATCCTACGCAGACTGGGCCGACCGAACCTGGGACTGGATGGCATCCTCAGGGCTCTTGGACACAACACAATACCACATCTACGACGGCATGCACGTCGAGAACTGCTCCAAGATCACCCCCTACCAATGGACCTACAACGCGGGGGCATTCCTACACGGCACAGCAGTCATGTACAACTACACCGCCGCGGACCCCTCCCGGGCCGAAACCTGGCGCGAGCGAGTCGACGGCCTGCTCAACGGCAGCCTAGTCTTCTTCACGGGAGACGGCAGCAACGTCATGACAGAGATCGCATGCGAGCCCGTCGACCGCTGTGACCTCGACCAGCAGAGCTTCAAGGCGTACCTCTCCCGCTGGATGGCGGCAGCCACAAAGTGGGCACCCTGGACATACGGCCGCGTCAAGCCGCTCCTTGCGGCGTCGGCGCTCGCGGCGGCCTCGACGTGCACGGGCGGTGACAATGGGAGGATGTGTGGGTTGAAGTGGAATACGGGGAAGTGGGATGGCACGGTGGGGGCTGGGCAGCAGATGGCGGCCATGGAGGTGGTCCTGGCGAACTCGATCCAGCATGCGCGTGCGCCTGTGACGGACCGGGCCGGTGGGACGAGCGTGGGCGATGCCGGGGCGGGCGGCAGAGACGTCGGACGTAGCACTCGGGAGTTTGCCCCCATCTCGGCAGCGCAGACCGCCGGGGCGTCCATCCTCACGGTGCTTGTCCTCGTGGGGCTGATCGCCGGGGTCGTGTTCGTCTTGCTGGATGAAACCCGCACCGAAACCCGGTCGGAGCGGCCTGGTCTGATCATTTCGGCGCTTTCGGTGGCTAGCAGCTGGAGCCGCAGCCTGCTCAAGCTGCAGGGAAGGAACAGCGGCGAGCTGAAGGAGAAGGGCGTCGAGCGGTCGTCGGACAAGACCGATGGCCCGCAACAACAAGACATGGCCGAGAAGGGGCAAGGCGTGGTGAGCTGGAGTGGAGAGAACGCGAAGTCTAAGCCGGCGGGGGAGGCTACTCGGCGGGGGGGCGGGAGCGGGAGCGGGGAGGCGGAGACTGAGACGGAGATGGTGGTGGAGAGGAACTTCTCACGTACCAGACCCAGCGGCCGAGATTCCACTTTGAGAGAAACAGCCGTCCCAAGGATGCGGACTGGAAGGGCAGAGCGTGTGCACCGTATGGAAACGCCGTGGGAGGAGTAAAGGTGTTTCTGAATGTTTCTGGAGAGCTCCTGTTTGAGTGTTGGGGTTGTCTCGGGTTATTAGAACGGGAGAGAAAGCACCAACCAACGACCACAACCCATGGTGTTCTTCAGCAATCATCAGTGTGTACCACACACCCCACCAATCCGCACTGTGGCGCCCGCATTGCTTCCCCAGAATCACGATCTGCCAACAGAGTGGAGCGAGCCGAGGCAGAGGTGCGGGGCTAGACATGGTGGCGGTCCAAGAGCTGCCGTTTGTGGATCTCGCCGACATTAGCAAGAGTTGTGATACAGTAACCAAAAAACCAAAGAGCCTTGCTAGACGGGAAGAGCAAATCACACTCCAGAGGTTGAACGGAGGGCCTCATGACCGGGGCATGTCGTGGCGATCAGCCGCACATCGTCGGGTTAATAAATGGTGGCTTGCTGGGACACCTCCAAGCTCCAACTGCACTCTGCCATCTGGCGATCTTCACAGTTTCCGCTTGCATGTGAAAGTGCAAGGGAGCAAACATGTCTTCTCCCATCCTCGCCTCCCTCGCCTTCACGGTGCCCTTCTCCGCCTGGTGCCTCCAGCGCGCCTACTCGGGCCTCATAGCCGACAGCAGCCATGTCACGATCTCATCGTACATCTTCTTCGCGGTCTTTGCTTTCATCGCCCTCCGGACCAACCTGTCCCTCATCAACAACTACCAGTTCCAATGCCGTGCCCGCGCCCAGCGCTGCGGCGCCGCCGCCGTGTTCCCGCACAAGGACCCCATCCTGGGCCTGGATTCCTTCCTCGAAGCCCTGCGTTCCCTCAATAAACACAAACTCTATGACTTCTACGCCAACCGCTTCGCTTCGTGTGGCAACACCTACTACATGATCTCCCTCGGCCGGTGGCTCCTCATGACCAACGAGGCCGAGAATGTCAAGACCATCCTGGGCACCAAGATGGACGACTGGCCCATCGACGGGCCCCGACTCCTTGCCACGCTGCCCGTGCTTGGTCCCGACAGCATTTTTACCAGCAACGGGGACGGCTGGCACAGGGCGCGGGCCTTGGTGAAGCCGTCCTTTGTGCGGGACCAGGTCGCTGACCTCGGGTGCTTCGCCCGCCACGTCGGGAACCTGATGGCCGCGATCCCGGCCGACGACACGACCTTTGACTTCCAGACCCTGCTGCTCGACATGACCATGGACTCGTCTACCGACTTCCTCCTGGGCTGCTCGACCGGGCTGCTGACCCAAGCCTCGCCCGAGGCCCAGCAGTTTGTCAAGAACTTCGAGTACGCCAGCCGGGAGAGTGCCAGGAAGGCGCATCTGGGCCCTCTTCTGTACAACATCCCCCACCGCGGGCTGGAGAAGGCGGTGCGCGGGCTGCGGGAGTACGTCCGGTTCTACCTGAGGACGGCCAGCGCCGAGAAGGAAGAAACTGGGAATGCGAAGGAGCGCAACTACGTCTTCCTCGACGAGCTTCTCAAGGCCAATCCCCCTGAGGAGTTTGTGATCGATCAGATTCTGTCCATCCTCATCGCGGGGCGGGACACCACGGCGTCCGCCATGGCCGCCGCCTTCTACTTCCTGGCTCGGAACCCCGCGGCGGTCGAGAAGCTGCGGGAGGAGATCAAGAGCGTGGGAGACGTGGACCCGTCGTGGGAACAGCTCAAGCAGATGAAGTATCTGAATAATGTCATCAAAGAGAGTATGTCCATCCCAACTCCTGACTCAGACACCCCCCTCCTCTCCGAGACTCACAATATCTGACACCACTCCCCACCTTCTAGCGCTCCGCCTCTTCAGCCCAGTAGCATCCAACTCGCGAAAAGCCAAGAAGGAAACCCTCCTCCCCCGCGGCGGCGGTCCAGACGGCTCCCAGCCCATCCTCGTCCCGAAGGGGATGTCAATCCGGTGGTCTTCCCACGTGCTTCATCGCAACAAGGCCGTGTTCGGGCCCGACGCCGATGAGTTCCGCCCCGAGCGGTGGGAGTCGGATCTGCGGGTTAGGTTCGTAACCCCCACGCGTTTCCATGATAAACCGGCCACTCCCTTACTAACACAACTCTTTGGGACAGCTGGGAGTACATCCCTTTCAGCGGTGGACCGCGCATCTGCCCCGGCCAGCAGTTTGCCCTGACCCAGATCGCATATACTCTGTTCCGGTTCTTTAGTGTCTTCCGTACCATCGAGTCGCGAGACCCAAGTCCGTTCCGTGTCAAGACGAGCCTGACGGTTTCGTTGGCCGAGGGTTGTTTGGTCAGCGCGAAACGTGCTTAATTGTGAGGGGTTTCAGTTGGCATTCCGAGGCTTTCTGAGTGAGGAGTGTTATTCCCCTTCTTTGCCATTGCGGGTTCCCATATGGTTATCTTCGGAGTCGCTCAAGGATCCACTCGGAGACGATGGAGGTCCTGAAATGGAGAGTGTGCCCAAGAACTACCTTCTCTTGGGTTACCCCCTAAACTGTAAGGCAGATAAACCATCAAATTGCACACTGGTCTAACAAACTCCCAAGCTTGTACGGGAAGCGGAGTCATAACCCAAGAACCAAGTCCAAGCCAACACCATGCAGAGATAACCCTGCGAGATTCCAGAACACCAATGCCCTAGCAGGATGGCCAAACAAACCCAGATCTCTCCGTCACTGCCGATTCGGCTTCGGCAAATACCTGCTCCTGATGGCCTGTCCAATGGTGCCCCCTATGACACTCATCCGGCTGCCGATCGTCCCGTCCTGCATGCGACTAGCCAGGGCCTCCTCGAGCGCCGACTGCGTGACCGAAGCGTCTGCCGAAACCTTGTTAGCCAGGTCCATCACCGGGACCCAAGACAAAACTCAAAACACTCACCATCCAAATCACTGAAACTGCTCCCCATACTCGGCGTCCCCTCGCTCCCCTCCCTCGAAGCCCCCTGCCTCTTCCCCGACCCCCTCCCCGAGGCACCCTCCGCCATCAGCCGCCTCGATGCCGACATGGCACTCCGATCACCACCAGCCACTCCACGGCGTTCACTGCCACCGGCTGCATCCCCCGTCGGCCTCCTCGACACAACAGCCGCCGACCCGACCGACGAGTCCGACGTCTGCGACAGACTCGCATCCGTCAACCCCGCCCGCCTTGCCGCCGCCAGGTCGCGCAGGTTGATGGTGCCCCTGAGCGTTGCGCCCATGTCCTGCCCGCTGCCGCGGCTGCCGGTGCCGTTGTTGTTGCCGCTCCCCATGACGCCCCCCTGGGCGCCGCCGCCGCCGCCGGGGTGGTGGTTGTATGGGAGGAAGGCGGGCTCGTCGTCGTCTTCGTCGTCGTCCTCGAATGGATCATCGCCAGTCCGGGGGTCCTTGGACTTGAAGCGGGGCGGGCGGCGGATGATGCGGCTTTCGACCGGGCTTGAGGAGTCTGAGGAGTCTGAAGAGGAAGTGGAGGCTACTGGGCTGGGCGGGGCGACCGGGGTGGCGGCCTCGTCTGGCTGCGGGTATTGCTGCTGCTGAGTGGAAGGGGTGGGGAGATAGGGCAGACGCCGTTGGGGGTCGCCGAGCCTGGGGACGGTTCCAGGTCTGCCGCCGGGGTGGTTCTGTTGTTGGTTCACAGACGGGATCGCCGTGTTGGCTGACGAGTTGCGAGAGCTGCCGGGCCGCACGGGAAACGCCGTCTTGGGAGAGGGTGCCACGGTGTTGTTCTCATCATCGTATCTGGGGACAGGGACGCCGGCATCCTTGCGGACAGAAATCACCGAGGGGGGCCGGCCTGCCCCTGAAGCGGTACGCCTCGGGAGGTCTGCTGCTGTCGCTGCCTGCGGGTACTGATAACCACCTGGAGGCTCAGCACCAGGCACCGGCGACGGGGCGTTGGAGCCCCTCGCTGCTGCTGCCCTGAGCATATGTGCCCTGAGCTGGGATGTATGGCGCTCCGTGAGGTAGTTGGCCATCTGTAGGAGAAAGTCGACAGTCACGTCGAAATCAAGGGCCCTAGCACAGTGTCAGTTTGTGGGGGATGGTCGTATCCGCAGCAAGGCCAGCCAGCCTTACAACTTGGTCCCTACAAGCATGCTGTCAGCAACGCGGCGGCGTGTCAGGTGGGGTTATTCAAACGTACAGTTGACGTTATCGAGAGAGGCATCCGACAGGATGGTCCATAGGGCCTCCGACTTCCTTTCGCTCCAGTTCACCTTTGAGGGATGGGTCAGCCATGGACGAGCAGAGGCGCGATGCTGCACAGTGCGAGGCTCACTGTTCCTGGATCGACAAAGTCGCCGCGGTTGAAGGGCAACCGGATGTAGACATGGTATCTGGGCTCTCGGGGCACATCAGGGGCTTGGCCTGGCCTCTTCCGCCGGTCCGTTGCGGCGTCCTCTGTCCGTTGTCGCGGTTCCATGATGATCAGGTGCCTGGTTGTTGATTTGGGGAAGGTTGCTGGGGTGCCTGGTGGTGTAAACCAGAGAGTGGATCACTGCTTAAAAGTGGAAGTTCACGAAAGAGAGCAGCGGTTGGTGCACCCGAGCCAGAGCCAAACAGGTGCTGTCAGGTGGGGTTCCACAGGGAGGCGGGCCTGGGATTTGGCCTCGTGGCCCATGCTCCCACTGCTTGGCCTGCGGCTCCAGCGAGACGTTGCCGGGCCAGGCCAGGCGCAAGCAAATGGAGGCGACCTTGCAGCGGCCCAGAAACTGAAAAATCGCCTCATGCAGCAGCCGCCCTGGTGTTGATCCAACCAACCTTGAATCGCGCCTAATTCATCGCGCAGCCTCAGTCACCTTGTTCCCAGCGCCCATTCCACCAGCGCGCGCCTCGATCCCATTGACGACAAACCCCTTACTCTTTGCTTGCTTTCGGCAGCCGACCGACGACGATGGCTCCTTTGATCCTTCACAACGTCCCCGACGACGAGCTTTATGTGGGCGACGACGGCATCCAAAGGCCCTACGCCATGGTGTTTCCACAGTAAGTGCGGGCGAACGATCCGAAGCTGCGCGATGTATCTAACCCGTTGCGCTGCACGTCCAGGCAAGACGGATCACTCCGATCGAGGAAGATGACGCACGAGACGGGCTCGTTCGGCAAGTCGACGCGCCGGACGAGGTCCAAGACCACAACACCAGCACGCCGAGAGGACCCCACGATAGCGGCGGCGGACAAAGTCTTCAGCAGCTGGATCGCGAATCAAAACCGAAATGCGCCGCAAACAAGCGCGCCCACGACCACACAACGGCGGCCCACCCTCATCTCCTCGTCCTCCTCGCAAGGCCTTCTTTCCCAAGCCCACGACGACGGCGCCAGCTCCGCACAAAACCGGTTCGTCAAGCAGCAAGTACCCAGCGAAGTTATTCTGCGCGGCTACCGCTCCGTACAACAACAATATGCCGCCCTCAACCACTACGAACAGCTCGCCGGCCGGATATGCGAGGACTACTCGCGCGAGCCCCCCGTCGAGAGCCGGCGCTACAAATCCGAGCTGCGCGACCCAGCTTTCGCCCACCGGCGCGTCCTGACTCCCGAAGAGCGCGCCAAGGTCAACAAAGCAGACAGCGGCGAGCACTGGGTGAAGGTGACGTTCGAGTCCGCCGAGGCCGCCGACGCGGCCATCTTCGCCTCGCCGCAAAAGATCCTCGGCCACCTCGTCTACGCCGAGCCGTACCACGGCATGCCCCCTCTGCGGGATGAAGCCGTTCCTGATCCGTCCACCTTTGGACTGCAGCGGACACCCTCAAACCGGCGGCACTCCCGGACCCAGTCTGGCTTCGGCACGCAACAGTCTGGCTCGGGCTTCGAGTGGTCCCCACCGCACTCACAGACCTCGTCATTGACCGCCGATACCATGACGGTGGCCTCCACCATCGACACCACCGCTTCTTCAAGCACAGTGACGGGGAGGGGCAACGGCGTGGGCGGGGGGCTCGCGTTGCAGGACAAACCCGACGACGAGTTCTGCAGGGCCATCCCGACCGTGCGGAAGGCTAAGCTCCTTCCCATGGAACAGGCCCTGCTTCCCGCCCCGTCGTTCGCGCAGCGCATCGCCAACCTCATCCCCATCCTCGGGTGGTTCAACGGCGCGATGATCGGCAGCGAGGTTCCCCGCACCGAGGCGGGCGAGTTTGACTGGAACAAGGCGAGCCTGTACTGGAAGCTGATGTGGTGGTTGGACTTTTTGCTGGGGATTTTTGGGGGAGAGATTCGGGATGCGGACAAGGACGACTGAGGAGGGGGGCGAGATAGATCAAACGACAGTGTTCTTATTTTGTACTCTACGGATGGCGGCCGTTTTGAGATCGGGGGTTGCCAGTGTTTCGGGGCATTTGCAAGGCGTATACAAGAAGCGTCAGGGATGGTTCATTCGGTGCGCTTGAGCGCCGTTCTATTACATGTCCTAATGACTCCGAGAAATATGTGGTCGGTTCCTCGGTCCTGCTGTACACGAGCCGAAAGTGATGCAACATGCGATCCAAGCCGCCCAAACCTTTCTACATAGTATACAGCGTCTCTATCCACCACAACAACCTTGGTAGGTCATGTGTTGTCGTCCGTCCTGCTCCACGTCCCCCGTTGCGGCGAGTCCTCTAGCCCCGCGCCGACTTTGTCCTGATCCGAATCTTCTGATGGTGTATCGCCCCGGAGCCCCTCGTTCCGCCATGGATGTGCCTCGTCGTCGTCGTCAACCTCGTGGTCATCTTCGACTGCACACCCCTCATCCCGTTCTCTTATCGTGTTGTCCTCGCCGGCCTCGTGCTCCTCCTCTACCCTCCCGGCACTGGACGAAGACTCGCCCGCGGCATCCTCCAAGCTGCCAAGCAGATCCTCCGGGTTCAGCCTCAGCGGCTGCGGCTGCGGCGAGAACGGCCGGACGTTCCGTGACCGGTTGAGCTCGGAGAAGACACTATCCGTGTCGCGGTCCCGCGCATGGTCGGACGAGACCGCGCCGCTCAGGCTCTGGTACCGGTCCGTGTCCACCAGCAGGCTGTCCGAGCGCGTGTTCTTCCCCGCCTTAAGGGTGTCCGCGCCCGACATGTCGGCTAGTATGCTCTTGGGCGGCAGGATGCTGAACAGCTTCGTGGCCTCGCCGCCGGAGCTGCCAACCCCGGGACCGCCGCCGCCGCCGTCCACGCCGCCCCTCCCTCCCCTGCCCGTCCCGCCGAGCGGATCCATCTCCGCAGCAAACAGGTCCACGCCCTTCTCCAGCACCTCGTCGAGCCCGCCGCCAGTCCACCCCTTCCTAGCCAAACTCTCAAAGATATCCACCTCCGCACGCACAAGACTACAGCTCGCATCAACGATGCGCACGCTCGTCTCCTGGCTCTCGCGCAGCAGCGTGCGCGCGTGCTCGCCGTGCAGCACCGTCAGCCCGTCCAGCTTGGCCGTCAGCTCGACGAGGTGGCCCCTAAACTTGGCCACGTCGCGCCGGCGCTGCTGGCGGTGCATCTTGAGCCCCTCCTTCTCGAGCCGGCGGATCTCGCGGCTCTGCGCCGCGACGGCGCGCGCGTAGCCGTCCTCCTCGTCGTCGACCGCGCCGCGCCACTTGTCCAGCTCGTGCAGGAGGGGCACCTCGAAGGCGCGGTAGACGGTTTCGGAGAGGATTTGTTGGTGGTTCGCGACGAGGTGCTGCAGCCCGGCGGCGGTGAGGAGGGTGTCGGCGGTGCAGGTGGCCTGCTTGGTGGTGAAGCTGTTGCTGAGCGGGGCGGAGGAGCCGGACGGGCCGAGGGCGTCGGCGCGGGCCTCCTTGAGGCGGGCGCACGACTCGAGGGCCGAGCCGAAGGCGGAGGCGGCGGTCGAGAGGGAGGCGAGCGCTACGCGGAAGGCCTTTGCGCTCGCGAGGAGATCGCCGTACGCGGCTTGGGAGTGCTCCAGGTCGGCCTTGGTGAGGACGGCGTGGACTGGGCGGGGCGGCGGGGGGAGGGGCAGGTTGTACTGCGATAGCGGGTTCGCGGTCGAGGCGTACGAGTACGTGGGACTCCCGGGTATGGGCGGGAGTTGCGACGCCGTTGGTGATGGGGGCGAGTTCGCTGCCATGTTTGCTGCGGCGCTCGGGTTGTTGGGTGTTGCGATAACAAAGAGTTCGCGCTCGGGCGGGGGGAAGCCTGGGGTGGCGGACTTGGGGGTTTTGGTTGTTTACAAGGTTGCGACCGACTTTATCTTTTGGCGCTGCCCGCCGCTCGCTCGGCTGGGGATCGGGGATGGGCAACGAGTCGGATCCCCGCAAATGTCGGTGTCGGGGGGGAGATGGCGGTCAATTCAAGCGTGCATCGGCACCCGAGTCGGTAACGTAGACTCTTGAAAATCACATCCTTCGTCAGTCCTCAAAAATGGCACGGATGTAGATAATTTGTTCATCTCTGAAGCCGCATGACGGAGCCAGCTGCCTGCATCTCAGCATGTCGTGTCCAGTGTCAGACCGCAGGGGTCCATGTGATACAGGGAGCAGCCAACAGCGCCAGGCCTGCTGCGGCCCAGCCACACACCGCTAGCCAGGGTGCCGATAAGATAAAGGACGGCACAACACCACACCACCCGATGGTGGGGTTCATCAGGGGTCCAAGGGTTGACGGAAGATTCGGACGATGGGATGGATCGATCCCCTGAATGTCGCAACAGGGTGCCCAAATGAGGTATCATAAGTCTATCGTCAACGCCGTGCGCAGATAATCCGCGAGTATATCCATTCCTTCCTCCCTAACCGGACCCTAAAAAATGTAAGACGAGAAGACAGACCCCTCAAAGTTCCGACTTGCCCTCAGAGCCCCCCAACGCTGGCAGCCGCTCCTTCAGGAAGGCCTCGACGTCGTCCAGCTCCTCGAGGCAGGCCGAGTGCGGCATACCCCTAGCACAAACATCAGTGATCCCGTGCTGGGGCAAAAATAAATATGTATCGTGTCAACTCACTCGTAAATCTTCAGGGTCACGTTGTACCCCATGCCCTTGATCAAGTCGAACGACTTCTTGCCGAGCGCCGTGTTGACCACCTGGTCCGAGTCGCCGTGCGCCATGAAGATGGGCGTCTGCTTGTTGAACTCGGGCTTGGGCACCAGGTCGGCAAACTTGAGGCTCAGCAGCAGGTACGACGACATGGCCACGATGCCCGCCAGCTTCACCTTGGCCGTCAGGCCGGCGAAGAGGCTCATGGCGCCGCCCTGGCTGAAGCCGCCGAGCACGATCCTGTCGGCGGGGATGCCCGAGTCGATCTCCTTCTGGATGAGATCGTGGAAGTAGGCCTGGCTGAGCAGGATGCCGGCCTCGTCCTCGTTTTGGCGGAGAGATTCGGCGTTGCCGTCGATGCGTTGCTGCAGAGTGTCAGCGGCTGGTGAGAGAGAAAACAGATGGGCCAGTCTACTCACAATATCATACCACCCGGGCATCTTCATCCCCCAGTTGCAGGTAATGGGGATTGCCGGAGCATGGGGCAAAATGAACTTGACCTCGTCAAGACGTTGACGGCGGCGCCAGTTCTCGACTGCACTAGCCCAGCCGTGGCCAGTGTCACCCAGTCCATGGACGAAGATGACGGTCGCCGTGTGCTTGGCGACTGGCGGGAACAGGAGAGGCGCGGCGCGCGTGACTGACGACATTTTTGCGCAAGGTGACCGCTGCGGGACTGGAATGGGACTGTGGCTAGGCAAAGGCAAAATGTTGGCGAGCTGGCGTTGACAATGGCAGCGACCCTGGTCGGCTGGAATATCGCGGCTGGCTGCAGATGCGCGGGGCAGAGCCAGCAGCCGAGACAAACAACCCGTGGTTGTCGGCCAACCAACCAACCAACCAGTTGTTAATCCGGCCAGAACAGGGTTAGGGTTTAGACTGTGATTACCTAAGCCAAGGCGTGGCTTACCCAATCACATTGCTCCGTAGACCAGGGTTAGGGTCCCTTATGTGGACTTTTCTCGGCCGAGTGGCGGCATCTTATCCAAGAATTAGCCAATGCTTACCAAAACAAGTAACTGGGAGTGGATGCCGAGCGCGAAACCCGAGAGTGGGTTGACTAAGATTCGCTGCTTTTATGGCCAACTGCCGCCATATCGCAGCTTTTAGAAAGAGATACAGATCTGGGCTAGTAGACCTTTAAAGGCATGCAACGCCAGGTGCCATGTTCGGATCTTGGATGTTGAGACACCCCACTTGGCTCCTGCTGCCCACTGCCGTCGTGATCCTGGCGTTCCTCTTGACATCACCCTCCCCCCTGGCTCGTAGCCTGCCATCCCTGACCACCAAGCTCAAGACTTATTCGTCGTCTTACTACTCTTCCCTGGCCAAGCCAACACTCACTCACACATCGCCCAAGATGCCGAAGGCACCCGTCTATTTCTTCAGCCATGGCGGGGTAAGTTTCACCCCACCTCAGCTCCCCAAGGCTGTTGTCTGATGTGACCTTGCTAACCATCCCCCCCCCCCTTGCCAGCCTGACGTCCAATACAACACCAAGCACCCCGTCTATCCCGTCCTCCAAGCCATTGGCAAGGAGATCACCCAAAAGGTCAAGCCCAAGGCGGTCGTAGTCTTCTCAGCCCACTGGCAATCCAAGCCCAACGAGATCCACCTCAACAATGTCGAAGAAACCGACCTGATCTACGAGTATGTTCCCCCACCAACCCCCCCGTTCCCCCTTCAAAACACACAACACCCACTAACCCCCCTGCCCAGCTTCTACGGCTTCCCCGACGAGTTCTACAAAGCCACCTACCCCGCGCGGGGCGACCCCTCTCTCGCCTCCGAGATCCAAGTCCTCCTCTCCAACGCGGGCATCGCCTCGCGCGGCCTCAAGCGCGGCCTCGACCACGGCGTCTTCTCGGGCTTCAACGTCGCCTTCAACCCAACCACCAACCCGCTCAACTGCCCGCTCGTGCAGGTCTCGCTGTTCAACAACGAGGACCCGGACGCGCACTACCGCCTCGGGCAGGCCGTCGCCGCGCTCCGCGAGCAGAACATCGTCATCATCGGGACCGGCATGACGGTGCACAACCTGCGCGACCTGCGCGCGACGTGGGGGAAGCCCGGGGCGCTGCCGTATGCGGTGTCGTTTGATAATGCGCTGAAGGAGGCTGTGGAGGCGGACCCGGCTGGGAGGCAGGAGAAGATGGCGGCTATCACGAAGCGCGGGGACGCGAGGCAGGCGCATCCGTGGATGGATCACTTGATGCCGGTGTATGTGGCTGCGGGGGCGGCGGGCGAGGATAAGGGGGTGCAGACGTGGACCAAGCATGAGGGTAGCTTTGCGTGGGCACAGTACCGGTTTGGTGCTGTCCCGGCGTAAGGGGGGGTTCAAAAGTTCTCGGGTCTGATTGTTGAGTCGTGGTCTCTGCCAACACCGACAGAGACCACTCCCTTGTTGTCTATATGCGGCAAGCACTGGCAGAAAAATTAAGCACATACCCCCTTTCCCTGATACCTCGCCTGTATATAGCCCTCGAAGCCTCGCCAGCTTGTCAAAGTCAAACACATTATCTCCATCCTCTAGCCATCCATATCCGCGTGTGTGAAAAGTCACAGCAAAATCAGACCACCGATAGCTCCTCCGCCCACAGCAACTCGGAAATATCAGGCCAATATCCTCCACTTCTGGCGCAGTAATACCCCCCCTCAAGCCCCATTACCGCCCATCCCACACCATTCTTCCCATCAAAATGTGAACAACGAGCGCCCCACAGCGCGCTCGACGCTCACATGACGGCGACAACTGAATCGTCCACCATCTCGGAAATGTCGCCCAGGAACAGGCTCGCGAGAACCGACACCCCGCCAAAGGCCACGCTGCAGTAGTACACCCACGGGTAAGCATTCGCGTACGCCTGCTGTCCCGCCGCGACAAGCTTGACCCAGATGGGCTCAGTAACCCCAGGCAGACCCCGGATCTCGTGGATGAGCGACACGGCAGTCAGCTCGATGACCTCGCCGATGACGCCCGGGTCCGTGATGCCCGATCTCACACACGCCGCACCGACAAGCGTATGCAGCTGGGGCAGGAGCTTGTGAAGGAAGACGTTAAAGTACACGGCGTAGCCGATGGCCCCGCCGACAATGCGGACAGTGATGGTCAGGGCCGTGACTCGGGCGATGACGTCGCCCGTGCAGATGATCGTCGCGAGCGTGGACACGGGGATCGTGATGCCGCCAACGCCGACGCCGGCGATGAAGAGGATCGGGTAGATCGTGTGGATGTTGTCGGGAGTCGCCAAGGAGAGGCAGCCGCAGCCGATGGTCATCAACACCGAGGCGCTGAAGATGAGCCACTTGATCTGGCCGTAGAACCGGGAGAGAAGGACGAGCGAGATGACGCAGCCTGCAAAGACTCCAAAGGCAAAGGGCATACCCCTGATACCGATGCCGACGGGACTTTGTCAGGGGTTAGTAAACAGTTTCGGGTAATGGGATAAATAGAGGGATCCTCACTCGTGTCCATAGACATTGTAAGCCTCGGGAGGCCAGAGCATCAAGACGGAAAAGAAGTTGGCCCCCGAGATGAAAGTAATGACCATGGTGAGAGCCATCGTGCGAGGCGCCTTGCTCAGGTGCCGAGGCACCATGGGGCTGGTGGTCCCCCATCGCTCCCACGCGACGAACGAGACGAGCAGGAAGACGCCCACGATCAAAGGGGTCAGCGTATGGGCGCTGGCCCATGGATACTTCAAAGTTGTCAGCCCGCCTGATTCTCCCAAACAAATATTCATCCAAGGGAAAGAGCCCACCTGATATCCTCCCGCAAGAATTCCCGTCTCAAACCCAGCCAGTCCCAGGATGGAGAGAAGTCCACCCATGAAATCCGTCCTCTTCAACAAGTTCAGCTTTTCCTTCCATCCCTGTAGGCGGACGCGCGGCGGAGGGTGATAGAACAGGACAGTCGCGACCAGGCCAATGAAAGTCCAGATCGAGGTGACGACAGCGATGTAGCGCCAGGTGGAGTAGGCTGCGATCATCTGGGCGTACATGGCGGATGGAAGGAACGGGAGAATGGTCAGGACCATGCCGGCGATGTAGTACCCGCGGTGGGAGAGTGGCACCAGCTCGGCTGTGCCAGCCAGTGCCGTGAGCTCGTCGATGCCTGTTCCAATGCCAGTGACCGCCATGCCGGCTTTGAAGCATAATTGTGAGCTCAGATGCGCCAGCCAGGCAGACGGAAGAAGCTGACTGATGTGTGGTGGGAGCCGGACTCACCGATGAACATGTCCATATCGTGCGCGGTGCCACAGATGATTTGACCAACGATGATGGTGACGTTTCCGATAATCGCGACATAGCGGCGGCCCATCAGATCCGAGAGGGCGCCCACGAAGGGGGAAATGGCGGCCGTGGCGAGGAGGTTGGCCGTGATGAACCACACCCAGTAGCTGACGCCGCCGAGATCTCGGTAGATGTAAACCGGGGCGCTGGCTTCCGGTCAAGTTAGTCGCCGGCAACAACACCATGTGTGGGGGAAACTTACCGAACAGATACAGCGGAGCCTGAGCGCTCGTCCACATGAAGGCGAGGGCCGTCAAGGCCATCCACTTGCCGGCTTTGCCCTAAACAACACGGTCAGCCAGTCGTCAAAAAAAGGATGGCCGAGTTGGGGGGGCAAACCATGTAACGGCGGGCCTCGCCCTCGTCGGCGGGGCCAGCTTCGTGCAAGACTACCAGGTCGCCGGGCATGCTGGTGCCGAGTTCCCACTCGCCATGGTGAGGCTGTTCAGAGACAGCCGCCTCCTTCACAGGAGTGCGAGGAGTCGGGCACGGCGACATTCGAACCGGCGGGTCGTTTTTATTTTTTCCCTCCTTGACTTGGCCTCGGTGCACGGCCGTAAGGTGATTTTGTACCCGGTACTGTTAGAGAAGAGGAGGGTCGGGGAGGGGGGTTTGGGGGGGAGAAGGGAGGGTTTTGGTTGTAATAAGACCCAGTGACCGAGGGCCGGGAAGGAGATAGATTGGACTGTGCTGCTGTGTAATGGACCAGGAGGCGAACCAAGAAGCGCCACTGTTCGTGTTTCCGTTCCGAATCGCTGGGGTGAACAGGGAAGACACAAGCACGGCAGGAACGGGTGCTCTCTGTTTTCCAGTTTGGTGTGGACTGGTGTGGATGTAAGGTCGCTCACTCCTTCTTCAGTCCATATTTGTGTGAATTCTCTGACGCCACTTATTGCCTCGTGGCTGCCGTTCTTTCCAAACTCTGCTCCCTCCTCTGTCCCACCTGATATCCTCTTTAAGTTGATTCACACTCTCATTCTCCCTACAGCTCGATCACACTAACGACAAACCAACTGTCAACCCAACGAGGGCCCGTGGGGGAGTCGCAGGCTCGCATGCTGATCGTAGCCTTAGGCCCGGGATGGACGCATCGAGAGCAGCCGGGACAGCAGGTCCATTGTGAAAGGTGTGTGGTGTATGGCGTTCAGGCCGGGTCACAAGAGACTGACGAATAGACCATGGCAAAAGGCTCTCTCAAAGACCCGATGTCATGGGTTGCCTAGCGCGTCTGAGGCAAAATACCCGCCCCCCCCGCCACCGAAGCACTCCCGGACAGTACGGCCGTGTTACTGCGACCTCTACCACACCGAAGGCATTGACGCCTAGCCCAGCGCCTCGATTGCGCTTCCGAGATGAGGATGGGACAACTAGGGACACCATCAGTGCCCTTGTGTCCCGAGGGGAGCAGTCAGGCGGGCAAAATTGAGCCCATATGCCGTGCGTTTTCGTCGCTCTTATTGATGGGAGGAGCTTGGCTGACAAGGTCAGCCATGGCTGGCCCTGGTGTTTCCTCAGCGGCAGCTGTCCGAAAGTAGGAGCCGTTGCTGCTTTTGGGTACATTTATAGCAGTGCTAATGGTGACACTGCAGGGCGAAAAGGCTCCGGTACGTGCGAGAGGGATCCCAGTCAGTTGGGTGTTTGGCTGAAGCAATTCGACTCGGGCAGCGCAAGGGGCAGCTGCAACTGGGGACCCCCTCGTCGGGCCGCAGAGGGACCGAGACAGCGTGGTTACACTCACAGCCGCACCATGCCGCCGCCCTAGCTGGTTGTTGCTCGACCTTTGCTGACCGGTGCTGTACGCAGTCACCTCACAGCCAAGGCAGTGGCCTGCTCTGATCGGAGTCCGCAGCTTGCTGTTGCCTGCAGAGCTGACCGCGGCATCTTGTGGACGCCGGAGATTTCCAAGCACAGTCCAAGCCGGTGTCAACTACAGCCTCAGCCCTAGATCGTCAGCCGGGTGTGTACAGTGTAGCCGTGTGAGTATGTGGATACATACACAGTCCCTATCTTCCCACTGATGGCGCTACTTGGAGGTGTCTAGGGCGCTCTGCGACACCCTTCCGCTTTCGACATGCCCGGCTGGTGTACTGCGCCTCGCGAGGGAGCCGCAACGGGGACGGGAAGCACACCAGGCACGCTCGACACTGTTCCGCAGCCTGACTGGGTAGGGGAACACGGGGACACGGGGACAGGGGGGGACGGGGTTACGGCGGTAGCAGATCTCGGGCCCGATCCGCATGTCGCATCCAGGGGTCGTCCCGGGGTCTTCCTGGGACCGCCCGGGGTCTGGGGTCCTGCTGGCAACCAGCACGACAGTCCGCATACCGAAATAAGGTTGCGCACGTAGTGTACGACATGTACGGGGGAAGTTGATCTGCCAGGGGTAAAAGCACGCAGCGTCAACGGGGATAGATGGGCGGTCAAACATGGTGAATCGCGGGACCGACGTCAACGATCATATCAGGCCGGACATCATCGGCCTTGGCGGACTTGGCATCCCGGTCCGGGCCCGGAGCCCGGGGGCCTTGGCGTTGGCCGACCTCCGGGCAATACGGTGGAAGATCTGCCGCATGGTGGAGGATCCACGAAAAGGTGAAGGGCCGACTGCGGTACTGCTGCGGCCGTGAGTATCCCGAGACTCTTGAAAAGAACTGAGGGTTGTCACCACGCCGGACAGAGCTTCGAATCCCCAGCATCATCACAAGACCAGCAACGCGAGGCAAGATAGGGTGTAGCTCATCAAGAATGAATTAGGTAGAGTACGCCGCCCAAGTGTCTGCGGACCTAACAAAGAGAACGAGACCAGCTCCCAGGCCTGCAGCTGGGGCCTCCCCAACTAGGTAGAGAAAACGGGAAAGTGACAAAAAAGTAGATGTTGCGCGCGCACTCAAAAAAGTCGCTGGCTTTGCTCGAGATCGAGCAGGTGGTATCCAAGCAGTCAGTTAGTTAGTACAACCCAAGATGTGATGGTATCCCCGCGAACGCCGTTGCTGAAACCAAGGTGTGTGTGTGTGTGTCCCCCCCAACTCCTCCACCTTTTCCCACCTGCTCCCCTACCCCCCCTAATCTAC
>FTEL01002973.1_pt1 | contig 26289 bp, 27 predicted proteins | sample 1658911 | NCBI WGS metagenome assembly FTEL01 (sample SAMEA3914869, study PRJEB12502) | metagenome | biome: forest; material: soil | place: USA | collected 2012-03-12 | depth 0.1 m
CCCAGAGCCGGACGGTCTCGTCGTTTAAAGCCGATGCCAGCATGCTGCCGTCCCGTAAGAACACTGCCGTGGCCCAGTCGCTATGGCCTTCGAGCGTCTGCCGGTACGTGCCGGTCGCCGGATCCTAGAGCCGGACGGTCCCGTCGTCTGAAGCCGATGCCAGCGTGCTGCCGTCCGGCGAGAATGCTACTGCTGTAACCCGGTCGCTATGGCCCTCGAGCGTCTGCCGGTACGTGCCGGTTGCCGGATCCCAGAGCCGGACGGTCCCGTCGTCTGAAGCCGATACCAGCATGCTGCCGTCCGGCGAGAACGCTACTGCCCTGACCCTGTCGCTATGGCCCTCGAGCGTCTGCCGGTATAAATTGATTGCCGGATCCCAGAGCCGGACGGTCCTGTCTTCTGAAGCCGATGCTAGTATACTGCCGTCTAGCGAGAACGCTACTGCCGTGACCCCGCCGCTATAGCCTTCGAGCGTCTGCCGGTACGTGCCGGTCGCCGGATCCCAGAGCCGGACGGTCCCGTCGTTTGAAGCTGATACCAGCATGCTGCCGTCCGGCGAGAACGCTACTGCCGTGACCCAGTCGCTATAGCCCTCGAGCGTCTGCCGGTGCGTGCCGGTCGCCGGATCCCAGAGCCGGACGGTCCCGTCGTCTGAAGCCGATGCCAGTATACTGCCGTCTGGCGAGAACGCTACTGCCGTGACCCGGCCGCTATAGCCTTCGAGCGTCTGCCGGTACGTGCCGGTCGCCGAATCCCAGAGCCGGACGGTCCCGTCCTCTGAAGCCGATGCCAGCGTGCTGCCATCCGGCGAGAACGCTACTGCCGTGACCTAGTAGCTATGGCCCTCGAGCGTCTGCCGGTACGCGCCCCAGCGGTCTCCAATACCAGCGGTCATTTCAATAAAAGACAGTCTTTCCTTCCAATACTGATTTCTAATCTCGCTCAAAATTGGGCTGAACACAAGTACGGAGCCATATGTCTGTAAGGGGGCTCGCTCTATAATCGATCCGTGACTGAATACAAACTTCTCTGCGTCTTTCAACAGCTCAATAAGGCGAGGGTTGATGTCTGGTTGCGACTGACAGAATTTAGTAACCTGACAATAATACGGCATTATCAACATACCTGAGCAGTATACAGAACCTTTCTTATCGAGAGCAGCCCACTAGAAAGTTACCCCATGAGAGACAAACTCTCAAGCCAGCGGAGGAAGTATTCCTTCAGGAATCCAAACACTTTCCCGTCGCCCGTCAGTTCTCCTAGGCACTACAAGTTATCGCTGTCCAGGGAGCAGAGATAGTCGGCCCAGAAGATACAAGAGTATCGTATAGGAGCCAGCGGATCTGGATCAGGGGGTGTCAGATCCTTTGGTTTGAAGCCGTAGTCAAGGTTGTAAATGTTTCTCTTGAGCTTCAGCACGGAAGACATCGCGTCGATTGCACGCGTGCTGATGTCCTTATGCCCTTGGGCAGGCCCAGCCTTCTGAAGTCGAGACTCAAAGCTTTTTCCCAGGTAGTCCTTAGCAGACTGGTGAATCAGGTTGACCACTTCACCAGTGATTATGAGGAATGAGCCGCACTTCTTGGTAATTGTTCGGGGGTGCATTTCGGATGGTAAACCGGCGAGAATGGCAAGCTCCGAGAGAGTAAGAGGGCGGTATGCGAGAGTAGCAGCTACCAGGACGTTCTTGCAGTGCTGCGGATCCTTCCTCATTCCCTTCTCAATCCTGGTCATCATATGGTTGTAAAGCTCCGACAAACCAGAAGGAATCTCTTTGATGATCTCGACAGCGTACGCTCCGTGAACTGGGTCCAGATTTTCGACCCCTGCATCGAGTTCTCTGAACACGAGTGCCACCCAAAGGAAAGTATTTTTGGCCTGCTGGCGGACTTCATCCTTAATCTGGGCCAAGATACGGTCATTGTACCCTTCCCTGGTCTTCAGGATGGAAAGCTTGTGGTCGATGTACGCATTGACAGGTACTGCCAGACGTTACGTATCCAGCTCGACAAGGGAGTTAGAAGCGTCCAGGGAGTTGGTACCCCGGTCCTTGAGCGCAGCGAGAAGGTCAACTTCCGGACGGCTAGAAATCAGCCATTTAACATTTTGAGAGAGTATAAGAGAAGTCGAAATGAGATAGATAAGGTCCGACCGTCCCTGTACGCACTCATCAAGTACGTCGACCGCGAGGTACACAGGCGACAACCGACGATCCTTCAACATATTCCGAAACGCCTCAGACAGGGCGTAGAAGGCATTTTGGTCCCTGAAGAGGTCGGCGCCTGACTCTTTGTACTTCTGAAGTAGATGGGAAATAAGGCATAGCTGCTGCTGAAGGAGAAGCCAGATCAACGACCGGAGGACGGTAGTGGCGTTATTCAGCGTTGTATCTGTGCCTTGGCAGAAGAAGAAGGAAAGCGCTGGTGATAGGGCAGCAGGCTAAGGCGAGAGTTAGCGAATGAGGCCGATCATAAGCATCGTCTTTCCCGTGCCGGCGTGTCCTTTTATCCAGAGCAATCGACGTAGCGGACGATCAGATCCGCCATCGTCCCAGTTTGTGAACGCTGCATACTCCGGGGTGCGAAGGATCCACTTGTACGCGTCATCGAGCAGCTCATCCTTGCTCTTCTCGATCCGCTCCATGTCGTGTTCCGGATCAACGACGCGGAGATCTCTGCGGCACTCTGCTTCGACATCTGGCACGGTTGCAAGCGGGGGTTGAACTTCAGAGTAAACTTAGCCAAGCGGCCACGTGCCGGCTCTTCTGCCACGACGTCGCACGTACGCGCTATCGAAGAAGAGATCCCCCCTGCTGGTAACTTGCGCCGCGGGTTTTCTGGTGCGCGTTCATGTCGTCCATGATTCGTACAAGGATTCCACGGGCTGAACTCCACCTGAAACGTCGCTGCCCCGCCCACCCAAACGCGCTTAAGGACCGCTTCGAGTGGCCATTCCTCAAAGCTTGCAAAAGCGGCCGCGGGCGTCTCCTCTCCTAGAGCGGACGCCCCTGAAGATTGCGGGTTGGAAACTCTGCGCTGGCTTTGGCGGCGCTTTGGACCTTGTTGAGCCTGTTGCGATGGGGAGTTGGGGCGAAGACGTGCCTGCTTCTTGGGCGCTGTGTTTACCTTGCGGCGCTTCCCTCGTGGCGCCTGGACGACATCCCCATCTTTGTCTCGCTTGGCGTCACTTTCCGCAATAGGAGAGCAGTCCTCCTCGTCGTCAGCATCGTAACGTCGCCGCCGACGACGACAGTTGCTTTGCTGAAGGCCGACCCGCTCTCCGTCGGGCCATTCGGTGCTGCTGGCCCTCGTTGCTCCAGGGCCTTGCTTCACGTCGTGGCCGAACGACACATGCTTAAACTCACCAGAGCGTCCTCCAGTGAACCCGAGGAGGAGGGCAATCGTCGAATTTTGCGCGCGCCGCCGCTCGTGAGGCAAAGCTCGTATGTCGCGAGCGATGTTGCAAACCAAGAGGGTTTGAGCAGACGGAGCCCAACAACGTCTTTGCCGTCGACATTCGGGGGTTGGAGCTCATAGAAAGGAACGAGGAGATTGTCGTGATACTGCTAAGAAATGAGCAATGAAGAAGCGCCAAGCCGCTCATGCGCTGCAATTTGTCGTTCAACTGGTTCACCGTCGCCTGCCACAGCTCTTCCCATCTAGGGGCGGGAGCGTATTTTGGGAGGTAACAGAGTGTGCATTTGCCAGCCCCCGTGACAGAAGAGAGCGAACGAGCATGGGTGTATATATACAAATAGACTCCCCACATGCTTGGTCACAAATTGCTGAGCTCCCAAGAGCTTAGCAGCCACTCTCAGCCACTTCCTGTGGCTGCAACTCTCCCTCTCCCTCTCCCTCTCCCTCTCCCTCGCCCTCGCCCTCGCCCTCGGTCTCGGTCTCGATCTCCTGCTCCCCGTTTCCTCGACCCCATTGAGCTAGCCATTGACCAAATGTTTTGCTCGGGTACTGTTCCTTCCACGCGGCGTAATCCCGATCAAATCGCTCCTCCACTTCCCGCTGGCATCTGCAGTCTTCGCAGAGGATCCCATGCTGGATGCTCACACGGCAGTCGAAGCATCGACTTTCTTCTTTCGTAATCTTGTCGTGGGGGAAGCTCACTTGCCGCCGCGTTTCTTTGACTGCATAAGCAAAGTCTTTGGCTGCGGCGGTGAGGCACCTCTGCCTAAACAGAGGGAGTTGCCGTCTGCGATTTTTTTTGAGATACTTCCTGTAGGCAATGCGGTAGATTCGGCCGTTTCGTGAGAGGCCACCCTGCGCAACACGTCCCTTATGGGCGGCCTCAGTCGGACGCTTCATGCCAATGCCGTCCTGCTCTATAGCTAGCGAAAAGCTGTTGTCTGGAGGCAGTGGTGAGAGAGTTCCGAATCAGATCGGCTTCTGGAATGACCATAAGATTGTGTCTGAACCAAAGAGCATGTCCCACGAGGCGTCAAGATAAGGAGGAAGAGAAATCATTCAGGGGCGGGAGGGCTGGCGCCCCTTTATCTCTGTTTCCACGCTATTTCTAGAGCGAGGGCCAGTCATCTGTCGTGCTGAGCCAACGCTCCATGACAAGGCAACCACACCACACACACCCTCTTACTCCTCTGTCACCACCCTCCCCCCCCACCTCACACACACACTCTCTTGTCTGCTCTCTCCTCGCGCGCGCAGTTCCTCTGCAGTGGCCCCAGTATTAGATGCCCACCTTGGGTAGAAGAATGAGTAACTTGGCTCCTTGAGACCAATAATGTGAGCCCTTTACGCATAGCTGCTTGAGGCTCGAGTGCGGCCGTGGGGATGAGGACGGAGGGGGGCAACAGGATGCTCAGTCGCCGTGGAAATTGTTTCGCCACTCAGCGTACAGCATGAAGCCAGAAGCCCTGATGTGTGCCGTGATGTTGGAGACAATCTTGGGCCGAAGCCAGCGAGACTTCCCAATTTGGGCTAGCGCAAGTCGTCTTTTCTCGTTCTGGACTAACGTCATGTGTTTTTTGATTTGGGATTAACCTTATTAGGTATCATGGATTACGTGGTTGCAACGCTGCGAGGGCTGCGCCGCATCACATTGCAGAATGCAGATGTCAGGTTCCAGCTTCCGCTTTTACCCCTGCTGCTCCGGCGGGGTCGCGCGAGCAGGGTGAGCAGGGTGAGCCAAACGCGGCGAGTGCTCACCCCTGCTCACCCTGCTCACCCTGCTCACCCCATTGGAGGGTGAGCCCGGAGCCATGCGCGCAAGAGTGCAATATTCCCGGCTGTTCTGATGTCATGTTGCAGCAACCTCCTCCAAACAGCCAGTCAGGAGCACGCAAAACACCACCATATCATCATGGCTGGGTCGAGGTTTACTCTTCTGCCCGCCGAGCTCCTCGCGTCGGTCATCTCCCACCTTCCGAATCGCGATATCAAGAGCCTGCGCTTGACGTGCAGACGGTTCCGTGCGGTGGCCAAACTGCGCTTCGACCGTGTTTTCCTGTCGGCCAACCTCCGCGATGTCGAGGTTTTCCGCGCCGTCGCCGACGACGACACCTTTCGCCATGGCATCGTCGAGATCATTTGGGACGACGCCGTGATCCAAGACACGGCGAGAGAGGATGACGGCACTGAGTACAACGTCTACGAGGCTGACGAGGATGAGGATGAGGAGTACCACGGCGTCCCGCCGTGGTTCTCGAGGGCCTGCGAAGAGAACAACTTCCAGCTTGGGAGCCGCTACATGGACGACATCTCGGATCCCCCCGAGCGCGCGATTTCTGCACAGCTTCCAGTCCCCGCGTCGTGGGCCCGGTTCCAGGAATGGCGCGCCGAGCAACGTCGTGTGATTACGACCGGCGCCGACATTGCCGCGTTTCGTCATGGACTCGCCCGTTTTCCATCGCTTCGGACCATCACCGTCACTCCCTCTCTACACGGCTAGAACAGCGGGCACCCGCTCTACGATACGCCCGCCATCCGGTCTTTCCCTCCCGGCTTCAATTATCCTCTGCCGCGTGGGTGGCCGACCGCGGGCGATGCGGAGCCTCGGGTCGAGATGCTACCGTGGGCCGACGAAGATGGGGGCACCGAGGACTACCGGGACAGGTGGCGTAGCTTCCGCGTTGTCTTGCGCGAGCTGGCCCAAGAGGCTGATAGCCAGCGCGTCCTGGAGTTCAACCTTGATGCCCACCAGCTCTATACAGGCATCAACTGCCGCATTTTTGAGAGCCCGAACCCGGAGTACGACCAGTTCGTTTCTCTCCTCCGCCGTCCTGGCTTCCGACGTCTCGACCTAGCACTGTCCGTCGGAGCTCAGGAGCACTTCGACTGGCGCGCGTTCCGCAGTACGCTCCTCAAGCGCGCTCTGAGTGAGACCGAGCCGGACCTGACTCATCTGAGCCTGAGCACGGATATTGAGCTCGATATCCCCAACAGGCATTGGATCCGCCCCCCTGGTGGGCACCATATCCCGCTGCTGCGCGCCATTTTCCCCGTCGACCGCTGGCCTCGCCTGCGCCACTTCGGGCTGTCAGGGTTCTTGGTGACGCGGGCGGACCTGCTCTTGCTGCTCAAGGCCCTGCCGCCTACGCTACGCTCCCTCGAGCTGGGCAACCTCGGATTCCTCGATGAAGGCGGGCATTGGCGCGGCCTCCTGGAGGACGTGCGGGACTTTTTGGGGTGGAGGGACCGCCCGGTGCCAGAGCGGCCGCGGGTTGCCGTCCACGACTCCATGATAGAAAATCGCTGGCGGTCCGGAAGGGAACTCTGGCTGGACGCCGCGGTGGCCCAATTCTTGTACGGCGGCGGCGAGAACCCGTTCGGGCAGGGCCAGTGCGGTCCAAACCAGGTCAACCTAGGGCAGGCGGGTGTGGTAGTTCGGGATGCATTTGATCCTGCGTATGAGCGGCCGTACATGGATGAGGAGGACCTCGTGCGGCTTGGATACGTAAAAGACGACATCCCGTGGTAGATTGGGTACCTAGCTATGTAGTTCTGTCTAGTCTTCACCTCTCACGCAATCCCGTCCTGGTATGCTTGGCTGTGGAATTTTGGCCATTGACCTTTGGTGACATCGACTACGCGAGCAACGAAAGGTCAAGTCGCAATCCCGATTATCCTTGGGTCAGATATGGTTAAGTTGACTGTCGCTGTATTCGGCCAAATTAATATTGGGCCGATGTAGAACCTGATCATGCGCTGTGTATGTTACGAGGGGAGCGCGACTATTAATGGAGGGCAGACTACGGATATGCCTATTACATTTTTGCCATTCATATAGTTAGCAAAGATATAGTTGGGGCATCCTAATTGTTCTCTAGTACCTTGAATGTAACGAGGCTTGTTACAAGGAACCCCTTGGACAATCAACTAAGCAAACACAAAGACCCCAACAGTAGCCCAACGATGGGCTCTCGTCGGTTGGGTTCGTTTCAACTAGGCATTTCTCCTCTGACATCCATACCAACTGCCTGATATTGCTTGTTTAGGACTAAACCGGTGCCAACGAGATGGCCATAGCAACACGTCCCGCCGGTGCTAGTGACAACCTCTTGAGCTATACTAGGTAAAACGACTCCTCCCACCTCTGGCCGACGAGCTCTCCGTCCATCACCCCATCACAGTAGGCCTCGCCAACATACAGATACTGTTTCCCCATGAAACCCCACGTGCCCCTGGGCCGCAAGACGGAGCACACTCGCGCCCCGAAAAAAACGACCACGACATCTCCGGAACACATGGCCGGTGGACCGACACCGACATAGCCACGACTTGTGATAAAAGGCCGCATCCCGCTCATCTTGGCCAGGCTCAACCGATACATGGATGCCTCGCTCTGGCCTGGTGGTGCCACGGCTGTCCTCCCCAAACCTCCGGACTCCATCCACGCGATCTGGTTGCGGAAATCGGCGAAGGCTCTCATGGCCCGATGGGTTGCTCGCTGCCGTGCGCCAGGGCCCGATTCGTTCGCCTCCCAAATATCGGCAATGGGAACCCGCCACTCGGCTTCCTCGCGTCGCTGCATCGAAGCGTAGATGGGCTGGTTCTTCATGGCTGAAAGGCGGCAGAGAAACCGGATCTGCGCCAGATAGCTCTGGTGGCGGAATGTGTCGGCACCGCTGGGGTCGTGCGTCCAGATGCTACCCGTGTCCTCGACCATGTCGACGCTGAAGCCACCCAGGCAGATGACATCTCCGCCAAGATCCGCCGTCACGATCGGTGGGCGTGACCCCGATGGCCGGAAGTAATCCTCCTCCCCTTCGTTGCCAACCACCCGGTAAGGGTAAAACGACGACCGCAGATTTGGGCGCCAGTCGGGGACCCAGGACGGCAGCGCGTCCACGTCCCTTGGGAGCTGCACGTACGCCAGAACGGTTAGGTCGCCCCCCCTAATCAGAGCCCTAGCGACATCCGTGAGAACCTTTGCCTCCGGCTTGTTATAGTCGACGCTGAGGCCCAAGTCATCAAGATCTGTCGCGAGACTGAACATGCCAAAGACACGGTCCACCACCTCGGTCGCGTGGGCTTCACGGCCAACATGGATCATCCGCAGCAGCTCGAACAATGTCCCCGCCGGTCTCTGCCCAGGTTTGGACCGCTGCCTCCAAGACCTCGCACCGAAAAACGCCGGCGTGGGATCACCACTACCAAGCGCGCCGACCAGCGCTAACTTGTCTTCACCCTGGGCGCTCACCGCCCGGAGAAACTCATGCGTCAGGCCGAGCCCCAGGAACAGGCGGGTTGTCTTGACATAGTCCACAGGGATGCTCTTGTGCCCGCAGACAAACAGCGGATCGGCGCCGACGCAGAACTCCTGCACCACCCACACTCGCCTGAACCACTCGCGGCGGTCCCAGTCCACCATGGCCTGCAGGCGCGGCAGCAGCAGCTCCCGGGCCAGGGCCTGCACCACGGCGGCCTGCTCCCACAGCTGGTCGCCAGGCTCCCGGGCGTGGACGGCGGCGTCCAGCAGCGGGAGGTTGTCGCGGGTGCAGTAGTGTTGCAGGTTGGCGGCGTCGATGGCGGCGCCAACGTCGGCGTAGAGGTCCATGACCCCGTCCGAGCCCTGCCCCGCCGGGCCGAGCCACACGAGGACCTGTTTGGCGAGGCTGTAGATGCGCGCCATCATGTCGACTTGCACGTTCTTCTCGGGGATGTTTGTGTTGCCCTGCATGATGCAGATCTGGTCGGTCCAGACGATGAGGGGCTCGGTGCGGTCGTGGCGCAAGTGTCTGAGGGCCGAGTCGAGCGACATTGTGATGGACAGGGCGGCGCCGTCGATGCTGATGTTGCGGCGGGGTTGGTCCTTGTCGCCCCAGGAGTAGGAGAGCGCCGTGTAGGGGGGTGGGTGGTCCAGGGGCACGGTCCGGATGCTACAGCAGATGGGCTGGTCGAAGTCGACGCCGATAGTGCCTGGAGCTTGCCGGGTTACCGGCTGAAGCTCGAGCAGCCGGATCTGTGAATGTGGGCGCTCCAGGGGGGTGTGCGAGAAGCGGGCACCGTTTTGGGTACTACTGGCCATGATGCTCTGGAAGTTGGGTTGCTCCTTGTATGCTGTCTGTCGTTATTATCGTAGTGGCAAGTGCTGGGGAAGAATGAGGGGCCCTGCGGTTTAGGCTCCAACTATGGCCTCTAAACGGGGGTCAAACTGCCTCGTGCTTCAGCCGCAGTCAGTACTTCAGCCGCAAGTCACCAACCGTGTCACCACCCCCGTGCCACCACTCGCCCGGTGTTTTACCGTTCGAGACTATCCTGGTGTGGTTTCTGAGACGCCACAAGACTTGTCGAGTCTGCAAGTCCAAATACAAATCTGGCAGCTGCACCGAGATATCGAAAAAGTTACCAACAGTATCATATGCGCCTAATCTAGCTGTATGCTGCTGCTTCGTATTAGACTTTATACTAGCAAACTCTGACCGAACCAGGCTCAGGGCCGATCTGTACCGAGCGGTCCGGGCAACGGCCATTGTAGGCAGTAGGACGACCTATCCGATTTCGACACTCAAGGCTCCTATCCCCATACCTACGGTAGCCACTTCGTGATGCCCTCGTGTGTGGCATCTTGTTCAGGGGGGTCCTTCGAGGCACTCCGAGCGGCGACCTGGTTAGCTGCCAGAGGGACAACCGGAAAGCCAACCTGAGAGACAACCTTAAGGACAATCTCGGGAACAACTCGGAGGACAGCTCGTCGCCTGGGACAGCGGGCCTGATGCGTCCTTGCCTGCGCATGTCCTCTAACGTAGTTGCAAACAGGGGCAGTGCAGTGCAGGCAGAGAAAAGAAAGCAGGTGGGGGAAGGGACGACTTGGTCCATAGCACAGTACCGAACATGCCGTATTTACACCGAATCCAGTATATTGCAATCACTGTAATGTAATGTTCAACACTCTCTAGACAACTTTCCCATTTCCGGTTGACCTGTCCCAACGGTTGGCCTCCACCGCCCGCAAGTCGCCCAAAAGTTGCCCAAGTGGTATTAATGCCAGCTCCTCATCCAGTGCACCACCCAATCCTTCTCAACAGCGTACAGACAAATTTTATCGAGGGGAAAGCGGACGGGACCCCAATCCCGTCTCGCCTCGTCGTCAGCCGTACAGCATCTGGCCGCCCATGTGGTCATTTCGTGACACACATCTCTGGTGTACTCGCTTATCAAATAGGTTAACTATGTATAACGCTATAGCCATCTCAAATCATTGCCACTCCCATGAAGATGCCTATGTGAAATCCGAACCACGAAAGCACGCCCCTCTCACGAACCCAACTGGTACAACTCAAACTCATCACTCGGCCGGCGCTTCGGCTTCAGCGCCTCCACGTCATCGTCACCCTTCACACGAGCGCCGTTGCCCTGGGCCGCAAAATCGGATACCCCCTCGACGGAATGGTCCGACGTCCCCGTGAAAATCTTGATCTTGCGGAACAGCGGCATTAGGGTCGCGAGCGAGGAGGCAGTCAGCCCAATGCCGATCTCGACTGTCGACCAGGCCGCGAGGGGCTCGAAAGTGTAGAGATATTCGGGATTGTCGAGGAGGGAGTAAGCGTAGGGGAGACGGACGATGGAGGCGATGGAGGCGCTGGAAATCGTCAGTTACTTACAGTCTGGTCAGCAATGGAGGGGAGAGTTCACTATGTACATGGACCCGAGCGCCATGACGGCGCAGACCGAAATCTTCTTGCGCGTCTCCATCCTCGACTTCCACACCGATATCGCGGGCAGGAGCGGCAGGATCCAATCTGCCAAGACGTTCAAAATCGACGCTATATAGGTCGGGATGGTAGCGAAGTTATTGCCATTGCATTTGCCCTCGGGCCGGACCGGGTTGTAGTACGTCCACTGGTAGTCGGCAGGGAGGCAGGAGAAGATGGCGAGAAAGACGAAAAAGACGTTATAGACGGAGACAATGCCTATCAACGTCCAGAGGGTGATACGCTGCCAGCGTTGGTGCGAGCAGATACGGAGCAGGAACAAACCGATGACTACTTTGAGGAGGGCTGAGATGGTGATGTAGAAGTAGGTACCAATCCACCGCCACATCATGGCCTTGGGCCGGTCCAGGACCGGGACATCGTCGAGATATTTTCCGACACCGTATTCCACGGCAAGAAATCCAAGGGTAGTATAGACAATATAAAGAATCTAGGGTTTGTGGTAGATAGGTCCGTTAGCCAAGCTGGGTGCCGGGGTAGGTGGAATTACAACAACGGAAACCATACCAACGTGATCGCGGCAAGCCAGTCCTCGGCGTAGAAGCGTTTGAGTACCACACCCATGGAGTAGAAGCGGAGGGAGGTAGAGATGACGGCTAGCACCACGCAGACGATGAGCACGGCCCGCAGTTCCGGCCCGCGGTCGTCAGCCATGTTTGCTTGAATGCCAAATGTCTTACTCGTGGGACGGACTGGGCGAGGGAATCAAAAACAGTCCTGTGAGGTTACAACAAGATGCTTGGCGGGGGCAAGGCAGCATCTTTAACTCAGGGCCTCGTGGCACCTCCGTCCGACGACAATAGTTCACATGCCAAATCCCTAGTCTCTTCGTGTCTCAACCAAGTTAGAAACGGGTTAGTATACTGTCAGAGCGGCGAAGCTTGTGTGCGGGGGCGGGGAGAGGTTGGTTTCACAGCTCCCCCCACGTCGTGAAATGCGATGTGATAGCGCAAGCACGCCCGTCCTCTTGATTACCTGGTGCGGAGTCTCGCTTCAGGGATCCTGCCTGATTTATCTTGACAAGGTCCAAGCGCGATGGAGTGTGAGACTACACGTGGCGGGGCCCCTGCACGACCCAGAAGGATGCACGAAAGGCATTGTGCTGTCGCGTGACAAGCTACCTTTTTGAGGGTTTGGTGCTCACCATGCCAAGGCCGACGGAGACGGAGCTGCATGTGGAAGCCCGGTTGGTGGGCTCCAACATTTAGCGCTAAAACTGGAGATGACCATCGCGGCGCATTTCCGTTAGACGCCAACAGGGCGCGCCGCGCGCATCAAGTTCCCTTTGACAACGACCGTCAGACAAAAACGGGTGCCATGGGTGGCCCTATTTTTCTTGCACTGGGCCAGGCCTGGCCTGCAGCCCCCGGTGGAGCGTCCAGCATGCAAAAATAGCACAGAAGGGGAGATTGGGAGGGGGAACCAAAGTGCCTTGAAGGTCAGCCTGTTTGGCAATGAGGTCCAAAACGAGTCGTCAACGTGACAACCCCGCGACCAGCTATCTGGTGTTTCTGAGCGAACCAGTCCCATCCTCTCTCCCTCACGCATCGCGTTGCCAGGCCGCCCTCGAATTTACACCCCCTTTGAGAGTCTCGATTGCGCTCTACGCGCGACTCCCCCGGCATGGCACATTTGTAGACGCTACAAGGCCATTCAGGCTCGGTCAACGCCGTCGCCCTCTCGCCAGACGGCCGGCTCCTCGTGTCGGGCTCCAAAGACCAGACGGTCCGGGTATGGGATGCGGCCATGGGCGCCGACACTATCGCCGGCATCTTCGTGCCCGGCGGCACCCAAGTCGGCGCCAACGTGCCAGGCGTGCTGCTCTCCACGACCATCTTCGGCGCCGACGCCCACTGCTACCGCCCAGAGCGCTGGCTGGAGGCCCAGAAGGACGAGGAGCGCCTCCGCCGCATGCACTCGGCCCTGGGTATCGTGTTCGGCGCGGGAAAGTTCCAATGTCCTGGCTGGGCCATCTCGTTTATGGAGGTCAGCAAGCTGTTTGTCGAGCTGATGAGGCGCTACGACTTTGCGCTGGTGGATAACGTCAAACCGGTGAGCATAGAGTCGTGGGCGGTGCTGGTGGTGCACGGGATGAATGTGAGGGTTACGTGGCGGCGTCATGGGACGAATGAGGGCCACATGTAATGGTAGTAATGACGCGCAATAGAATATCTATTAATTATACCTCCGAGTTTTGAGGCTGCTCCGTCTGTGATGATGCCTCCGCGTCGCCCGTCAGGGTTATTTCCTCCTCCGTGGCCTCTCGCAGCAGGCCTAACCGCATCTTGCACTCCATCACAAACCTCGCCACCCGGGGGATCTTCTCGCTGGCTTCATACATGGTGATCCCGAGCGTGATTATGCCCATACCCACCGCCGCGGCCTGGTCGAGTTCGCCCATGCCGACGCCCGACTCCGGAGCCGAGTCGGCTAAAAACTCGGGCAGGGCCAGGAAGAGCCCGAAGATGACCAGGGGTGCTATAAAGGCCCCGGTCAAAACAGCAAGCCTGATAATCCCCAGGAGCGGCTCGAAAAGATCGGCGACATGATCGCAGCTAAATGGCCAACCTAGCCTCAGCAGCTCGACCAGCTTCATGCCAAAGAAGATTGGGACACCGAGCGCCGCAATGATGATGATATGCGACATGCACTGAGCAATCAATGCCTGTCCGAAATACCATCCCACCGGCCCGGGCGTGCCCACAGCGGCGACGACAACCACGCTCCCAATCAACCCACCGTAGGCGGCGATGAACACAACATCTGGCAACAGCAGCGGCCAGCGGAGGTACGCCTTTCCGTCCCCCTTGTCCTCCAGCAACACTGAAAGCAAAATATGCAGCCCCGGCCACAGAAACACCTCGCAGACCCTCAGCGGCGCGGACAAGCCCACGCACGCCCTGAGCGTGTCCATGTCGGTGGCCACCTCGGGCGTGATGGTCGTCGCGTTCATGGCGCCGCGGACGGCCACCAGGGTGGTCATGAGGCGCGGCCGCTCCGCAGGGGAGAGGGCGGCCGCGCGGAGCACGGCGTCGCCCGCAGCGATGAGCGGGTACGCGAGCATGGCCACGTAGTCGCTGGCCAGGAAGAGGCTCGCCGGCAGGCGCCGGGTGGCGGCCCATTTGGCGAGGTAGGAGACCGTCACGAGCAACCAGCAGAGGAAGGCGCCCGGCCCATAGAAGGAAGAGGCCGTGCCGTAGGGGTCCCAGTCGGTGAGGGGGATGTCGGCGGGGGCAGTCGAGTTGCGGATTAGGTCCCGCAGTTCGAGGATGTGCATTTTTTGGAGGAGTAGGTGTTTGAGGCGCTGAGATGGGGATCGAGAGGAGGCAAGGATGGGTGAACGACTCGAGGAAAAAACTGTTCGCTGATATCAACCTGGCCAACCTACAACAATTCAAAAATCCGCGAGCCTGGCCAGACTCGGGAGCCTGGTTTTCTGCTGCATGGGGAGTGGCTAAGCCCCCTGCATGCCGGCCTGATGCAGGCGGGAACGAATCACGCCCAGCCTTGCGTTGGTAGGCAGACTGGCAGGCTGGATTTCCAGTCCCTTTCTTGGGGAAGAAAACCAGACCGGATGTTAGGTTAGGAAGAGAGTGAACATGCAGAATCCGGCGTGGCTACAGATTTCCCCTATTAACCCCTGACTCAGGCCTGACACCAAACAAGTCCAACCCAGCAACCAACCCAACTCAAGTAACTTACATAGCTACCTGCCTCACGCAATTCCAACCACGGCTAGCACGCGGCCAAACACTCTACCTCGTCCCCTGAAAACCGGCCGGACTTCAGCTTCGATTTCCCATCATCGTGGTCGACAGTGATCGCTTCAAGCCACGCCGATTAACACCGATTGATGGAGGGAGCGATTCTCTCTCTCTCTCTCTCTCGGTCTCTTTCCAAGCACCAAGATGCCGGATTGCCGGAGGATTGCTCTTGGTATTCTTGGCATACACAGTCGTGGTTGTAGCGAGAGAACTAGCCTCTTGACAGGGCAGAGGAGGATGACCATATTAGACGCGACCTCTCTTCCTCGTTCCTCAGAGCTTTCGCGGTGTCTTTGGGCCAAGTCCCGAGCGTTCCTGAATGGCGTTGCTCCTTGAACAAAGGTGTCGCGAGCGCTTATCAAAGCAAATGCCTTGATCTGAGACATGTGGTACTCGGGCCGCCTCCCCGGCGCGGTTGGCGGCGTGACGTGGTGCGTGTACAGATGCTCCTACCAAAAAGGTCGGCACACCGCCTTTGGTGCCAAGGCGCCATGCCCCTGAATTCAAGCCACTCCACCAAATACAGACAGCTATTCTACACTCGGCCCAGGCTCTGAGACAACATCTGCCCGACGGTTCTTTGCGCGCCCTTCTTGGTACTCGTTCCCGCCCTCCAGTCGAATGACCTCCTTGATATGGAACGGGATCCTCTCAATCCACTCCCGTATTTTGTCTTGATCCAAATCATCCCATGCTTTCCTCCATACTGCTTCAGCTTCCTTCTTGCTCTTTGGAGCTCCTTTCTTTGTTGTCTGACGCTTCAGGTGCGGCCAACACTGCTCAATCATATTGAGGTCAGGGGAGTTAGGGCACCAGATCATTCTCTGGACCTTAGCGGCCGCAAAGACTGCAGGTTGAGCCCGATGCGCATGCGATGGAGCTAAATCCTCTTGGACAATCGCATCTGGACCGCATTTCTTCGCGAACGGGATCAACTTAGGACCCAAGATCTCCTTCTGGTAGCGGTACCAGTCAATCCTACTGCCTTTGCCACGTGTGAGCTTGCCATGCCGGGCATCCCACTTCCACTCTGGCTTCTTCCCCGCTGGGTTCCTCAGCCCAAGCCTCCTCATCTTGGTCTCAAGCTCCCACGCCTCGCGGAGTATTGGTTCCAACTCGTCATTGAGCTTTTCGAGATCCTTGTCGGCTTCCTTCCTCTCGTAAGCAGTCTCAGTATGCCAGATATAGCAGGGACCCTTCATGTCATAGGAATAACAGCCCCAGAACTGAAACTCGGTATATCCCTTCCATCGCTCTCGAATCACAGACTTGACAAATCTCTCGACAGATGTCCTCCAAACACGGTAACCTCCACGGCGATGGTTCAGAACAACAGCTGTTTCATCGGACCAAATCACTCGCTTCCAATCTTCCAAAGTCCAGTGTTGGTAACGGAGACAAAACTCCAGCCGTTCCGCTCTCATCCTTTTTGTCAGGCCGGGTTTTCGTGTTAGCTTGGTCTTCTTCATCCTAGCCGCACGTAAGATACGCCAGACCGTCATAGGGGAGATGTTATTCCCTAACTCAGCTGAGATAAAGGTACAGGTCATCTCCCGGCCATAACGATCAGCTCGTACCTTCTCGAGGACTTTATCTTTATAGTCGTCTTGCTTCCTTGGACGACCGGGTCGAGGGGCATCGCTGACATGCTCGTCGAGGACAACAGGGGGGGAGCTCTGCGGATCAAAGCCGCGTTCGAGTGCTTTATCGACAAGGTTATGAATAGTACGGGTTTTCACCCCAGTAAGATTCTCAATTTGGCCATTGTCAAACTTCAAAACTAGTTTCAAAAAAACAACTTGCGCCCGAACGCAGACATCATGTTGTTTGGCCATGTTGAGTAATTTAGAGGATTGAACAAAGAAAAAACGAGGTCAAAAAAGGAGCGGGGGAAGCGGGGTCATAGATGCCCAACGGGGTAATTCTGCCGGGCAGTATTTTGGAAGGCGGTGTGCCGACCTTTTTGGTAGGAGCATCTGTACAGCTTGAGTTGGCCGTCGACGTAGGTCGAGCTGAAGGTGGGTCGTGATGCGCAAGCAAACGACACGGTCTCCATCCTCGACGCGCGAGTTATTGTCCACATTGAACGCATAATCTGGGTAGAATGCCGCCTCACCGCTTCCCCTGACGACGCAATGCGACTCGTGGCCTCGCTCCCTTGACCGAAAATACGCTGCCATGACCGAGCCCCGCAGAACCGCATACCCGCTGGAAACCTCCCCTGTGACGTCTTCCCCGGCCGGGGTGCAATCTAACCCTAACCCCTAACCTCGGATTTCTCGACGAAGGCGGGCATTGGCGTGGCCTCTTGGAGGACATGCGGGACTGCCTGGGGTGGAGGGACCGCCCGGCCCAAGACAGGCCACGGGTGACCCTCCATGACGCCGAGATCGACGAGGAGCGACGCGCGGCGTAATCCACGTCCCCTCAGCACTCCACAATGTTGTTCGCGCTTGTGTCGATCAGCCAGAATTTTAATCGCCATGGTGTAAGTGGTGCATGTGATTTCTGCCTAAGGCATCAAAACTCCCCACCGAGACAGAGAGTTTTGCTGCTTGAAATGATGCCTTAGACAGCACAGGTTGTGTGTAGGTCGGCATCAACACGCAGGGTGGCCACTTTGGCAAGCGAACATCGGCAGTCAGAGGAATTCAACCACAAGGTTCCACGATCAGTAACTAGAGCGGCTCTGCTAACATGCCTCTAGATGCTCCGGAATCCTGCGCAAGCCCTCAGCTTTCGATTAGCGGAATTGAGTGGTCTTCTGCAGTGCCTGTGCGCCTCGCCTCCGTATCGCTTCCCTCGCAGAATAAGCTCTAGAATGGAAGAACTCATCAAGGTCTATCGTTTCGGACGCTGATGATTCTGACGGCTCTATCGTTTCGGCCGCTGGCGATTCTGGCGGCTCTGGTGACACGAGTTCGAGGTACTCTGGCACGTCAAACAGTTGAGCTTGGTACAGGTACTCCACGTCAATGTTTTGAGTGAAGTTTTGGGGGGCCCGGTTACCTGGTAAGCTCAGTCTCTCCGGCAGGCTGTCGAGCGTAGCTTGAGCTTCCTCGTCAGATGCAGCTTGACCGACAAACCGTAGCAGCGAAGTGATCTTGGTATGTGGTATTGTCCCGTGTTTGTCGTTGTCTAGGAAGGCAAAGAAGGCACAGAGTGTGTCGCGGTCAAATTCATGGCTCTTTGGGGATATCAGGTCAAAGCCTAGATGGTAGAACATTCTCGTCAATGAGTAAGTCGAAGCGATGGGAGGAAAAGGCTAACCATGCATATCGATATACCCCAGACCTTGAGGGTCTACCTCCTTTTTCAGGTCGGCAAGTCCCTCTTCAATTTCCTGCCTGCCGAGGCATCTGAGAATGGGTCCGAGTTTGTCAATGGGAATTTTCCCTAGGTACGTCGGCACATTAGAATTAATCCCATGCCCGAGCCACGACTATAACCGTTGGGGCAATTTGCTTACCGTCATTGTCCACATCCTAGCCATATTTCGCCACCTGTTAGTGGACCTGTTGGATGACGAGAATACGGACTACCGGGATTAATAAACTCACGAAGAGCGCAAAGAGTACCCGAGTCCGCACCGATCCGGCTTCACTCGAGTTATCTACCCGCGGAACCACCTCAGGCTGAGGCCATGTTCCCTGCTCTTTTGGTTCATGTCGATCGGGCATCGTCTCTCCACGCTCTTCATCCGCTGGCGGTGGCGGTCTCTTCGAGCAGGCTTCAAGCAGTATTAATCATTTGCCATGCGTGATCGTTTGGGGGTCTGCGGTTAAGGGTGACTTAGTCCACTTACCCGGAGCGTTGTGGTAAGACATCTCGGGTTGTCCGTACCATATGCGGTCAAAATCCACCTCATATGCGTTTTTGAATCCTTCGTAGACGACAAAGCATAGCTGGCCTATGCCGAACAGAAACGGAATGAGTTGACTCGTCGAATCGAGACTATGGACTCCCGTGATGTTATTCCACTTCAGCGTCAGTTCAACTGCGAGGACGGAGACGACAAATTGGCCAGGCGCGCTGTATGAGAAGCGCTTGTCCATTTTGCGAACCTGTGGGTTATTCTCTGCTGGCTCGTGTGTCTCTGTGGCCCATGTTAGCTTGCTTCCAGTAGTATTCATTATGCAGAATCATCTCTTCATTGCGCTTGAACTTACTCCCGGCAAGTTTCAGAAGGATTACCAGGTTCCTTGCTGATTTCAAGGCCATCACCACCCACAGGATTCGCATGAAGATCCGAAACCCTCCAAGCAAAGATACTGGAGCGAAAACGAAGCCGTAGGGGCTGTTTCCGCAAGGGGGGCGAGGCAGAACATCCAGGCCAACAAACCAGAACCAAATCCAAAACCCTTTATTGGCAAAGCTGAGAAGAAGAAGCAAAAAGGAAGGCGGGTCCATACCGCCCATCCACGTGCCCCTGGCCGGGCTAATGGCCGTGTTGAACTGCGAGAGAAAGAGGTACATGATTATGACCACTTCGCCGCCCGTCATGGACCTCTGCTGCGCGATGCGGCACAGGGACACCAAGTTGGCTAGCAAGAAGGCCAAGGTGGCTTTCTGCATCTCGCGGAACCCCTCGGCTGAGACGTATTTAGCGATCCAAGAGGCGGCAAACGTGAGGTACAGGCCTACGCGCAGGCCAATGCCCATGAAATCGCCGTCACCCGAGATTTCGCATGACTCGGTAGCCATTGTCAACAACTGACAGGAGAATCGGAGCTTGTAAACCAGGGGAAAAAAAAAGGCTGGCTAGGTCTGCTCCCACCGCACACGGGGAACCCGCCCCCGCCGAGGTCGTCATCTCGCTCTGGCTGCTGTTTGGACCGCTGCCCAGCCTCACGTGGCGCGGGCTCGGACGCTTTAGAACGGTAGCCGGCGTAGCGAGGCCGCTGCTGTATGCAGCGTTTGTGGGGTATGCGTGCTGGTTCTGGTTTGGCGGGGTGGATGGACTGGGAACGGGGGAGGATGGTTGTGGCAAGGTTGCTTTCTTTGGAAGGGCGGCGGTGGATGGGTGGGTTACGAGGGCTGGGCAGGTCGTTGCAGTAGCAGGGGCGGCTGGGTGTGCGGCTAGCATGGTCGGGAATGTGGTCTGCTGGAGGAAGAAGAAGAAGAAGAACAGTCTGGGCAGGGCTGAGACAGATATGTTTCTACTGGCGTGGTCGTGCTTGGTTCTCGTCCTGACTATTGCCGTGGTGGAGTACATTATTCGAGCTAATGGGATTGAGGGTTTGGGGGATGTTGTCTTGGTTGGGCAATTGGTGCCATTGCTTGCAGGATGCCTGGGCCTGTGGTTTGGATTGCAAGATATTGTCCCTGCCTGGGGACGGTCCAGGTGTTGGACACTCTTCGGTTACCATTTTACGTGACCGGGGAAGAAAACTGGTGCCTTTCGTTAACCTTATATAAATTGATCTCCCGAGCGTCCATAGGTAAGGCCGACCCCTGCTTTATTCCAGCTGAGACTCTAGGAGACAGGCAGTACCCAACCAGCTCTGGCCGGCCGTGCTGCGTTCGAGCCAGGACAGGCATCCGCTCCCAACAACACTTCGCGCGATACCACCGTTCCAGAGACGAACGCCGCTTCCCTCGCCGAACACAGAGCCACACACCATGGCCATGGAATGCAGCACAGTTCTCGGCCGTCCGTAAAGCCTCGCGGAACGACGTCGAATCACGACGGTTCCATATGCCTTGACAACGAGGAGTGGGATAGGCGGTTTCCATTTTCACACCAGGCGCTCCGGCGGAGGTTTCAAGCCAGACGTGTTGCTAAGAACGCATACAGCGCTGCAGAACCCGATCAGACGGAGTCTATCTCAGACCCTCATTGTCGGCCCCAGGGTGAGCTACAGCAGACGTGGTCGACATCCTCAAGCAACGCAGGCAGCCACGCAGGCGGTAGGAGAGCAGTAGCAACGAGCTAGAGACCCTTAAACACCTCTTTATACGGAGAATGGACCTTGTCCTGGGAAAAGCCCAGTCCGAGTCGTTTTAATCCCCTCGCCAGGAGCTGGTAGTAGAGCTACCGGGACGCGGCAGGCCGCTACGGGTTGCGCTTGACGGGTGGTCCGCCCAGGGCCTTTACGCCTCTAAAAGCGCTGCCTCTCTCGATTTGTCTAAAGTTAGACGTTCGCTACGAGGTAGGCGGCTCAGAATAAGCAACCGTGGCCGATACGCTTGGCCAACTCGACCTTGAAGGTAGGGTTATTAAAATTGATTTGTTTTTGCAAAGTTCTAATTTATGATAATCCTTCTTCAGTTAAATGCAATTTATTAGACACTTGGTTATGAATTATTAATCATTTCTCAAAAGAAAAAGCTTTTTTGGTTTGTACTCCGCACCGGTTTCGCTCGGACAGCACATCTCATTTCCCGCGTATGATCCCAGTACAGCAATGAACCAAGATGAGCTAACCAACGCGGCCATCGCCTCGGCCGCAAAGGGCCAGGCATTCGCGGCCGCTCCGCCCCCCTGGGGCTCCCTTCCCGTGGAGCAGTATCTCCTCGTAAGCGCCGCCTTTTTATACCTCTCATCGCCTGCCTTGTACTCGCACTAAATAATGAATGGACACGACGTAGCGCAACTGGGATGCCGCCTCTCCGCTCTCGCCCGCCGCCCAGCGGCAGCACCTGGTCCGGGCGTATATCAAGCAAGACTCGGTAGCGGTTGACGACTCGGAGCGGATCACGCCCTCGGGCCAACAGATCCGCACCATCCTGGAGCCGTGGCGGCCGCAGAAGCTACGGCTGCTCGCGCGCAAGCACCTCGAGAGCGGCGGCCCGTGCGGGGGGTTCTACTGGCTGCGTACCGACTACGCCGGCGGCGCCGAGGACGACACCAGGCTGCAGGAGTGGCTGGATCTGGAGGAGTATCTCTGCATCGAGTTGCCGCCCGAGGCGCAGTGGTGGGTGGTGCTGGACGACGCGGAGCTGTTCGGCCTGGGAGACGACGACGACGACGACGAGGGCGGCTGGCAGCGGGTGTATGATGTCTTCCCCGAACTGGCGGCACCACGGGCGCAGACGCTGCTGCAGGATGGCGACCTCTCTTACATCCAGAGCCGTCTCGAGTGGTTGACACCGCAGGGCCAGCCGCAGGAGGAGGACTGGGCCGAGGCTGTACGGACAGTCGTCCGCCATGCAGGGGACAGATTGCTGGTAGTAGACCGGCGGGCTTTTGAGACCGAGGAGATGGGGTTGGTATTTAGGGACGCAAAGGGAAATGTGATCCGGCAGGGGCGGGTCCGGGCGGACGAGTTGGACGACCTCAATCTTTATAACGGTCGGGGTTCCCTACATGAGCAACATTTTTGGCTTGACTCTGAGGTCGGGGAGAAGTATCGCGTTGACGGCGAGGTTGCTGGGGAACTCGTCCGTATCGCCAAAGCAAACTCCGAGTGAGAGGCCAAGCTAGACAGCCTGAGTTTTGTCTTACTCGGGTGGGTGGAATTTTCTCCCAGTTTTCCGGACGCTCATCTCCCTCCCAAACATGGCTCACATCCCAACTCGATAATCTTGTCCATATGTATTGCGTTATTTCATTCTGTATGGGACTTTTATCAACAGGATCAAACAAAAAATAAAGATTTTAAGCCACCACAAACACTGCCACCCCCACACCCACCACAGCTTGAGACTCGCTCGCGTAATATTGCTCACCAAACCGCTCAAGCTGTACCAGACCGCGGGTGATGACAGCACTCAACAGCAAATCAGTACTCAGTTCTGGATGCAGTTAAACGACCTCGCGCGTGCCGTCCTCGTAGACCTTGAGAGTCGGAGTCTGCATCCATCGTCAGCAATGAGTCTCCTCCGACAAGCAGGCAACCAAACTCACAATATCCATCCCGTGCATCTCATGAAACCGACAGTCATCCCCAAAGTAGCACGACCCCGGGTTCGAGCAGTGGTGGCCCAGGTTGCACGCGATCTCGCGGCACTTGTGGCCGCTGCTGCAGACGAGGTTCCGCGTCTTGTGGCGCAGGGCGAGCAGCTCGGCGGCGTTGAGGCGCTCGCCGTGGTTGAAGTTGCAGTTGTTGTTCTTGCAGCTGTTGGCCAGGTGGTACTTGTTGCACAGGTTCATCCCGCTCTTCTGGCGGCGGTCCTCGAGCGACTTGACCGCGTTGGGGTCCGGCTTGGCCAGCATCACGTCGACGCGCTCGTCGTCGCGGTTGAGCTGGTAGAAGGGGCGCGGCGCCGGGGCCCGCTTGGTGCTGGCGATGTTGATGGTCATGGGCGCGGTGCCGCGGCCGACCGTGGCGTAGCTGTTGGTCAGGGGCGCGGGCGCGGGCGCGGGCTCGGGCTTGGCTGCGGGAGGCGGGGTCCGAGCCGCGGTCGGGGCCGCGGCAGGGGGCGCAGGCCTCGGGGACACGAGTACCGGAGGGGTCGGGAGTCCGTTAAGACCGTTGCTGCTGGTGGGGGTTATGGTGGCCGGGGGCGAAGCTGCGAGGGGCTGGAAGCCAGGGGGCGAGCCTACCATGGTGTGGAAACCAGGAGGCGGCGCCATGACGGGGGCAAAGGAGGCCACGGCTTGGCGGGACGGGATCGGCTCGGAGCGAAAGACGGAGGGGAAGGAGATGCGCTTGAAGCTAAACTTTCTGAAGTCAGCGGCGGCGGGCGTCGTCTCCAGGAGGGTGATCTTCTGGTTGCCGCGGAAGGACTCGAGAAAGGTGGCATAGCCGTTATCGTGGCAGCCGGCGAGGATGAGGGAGCGGCACTGGATGTTCTTCTCCATGACCTCGAAGAGCTTGCGGATCTTGTGGTCGGCCTGCTCCTTTCCGTAGCCGACGTCAGTGAAGGAGAAAAGGGGCTGGGCGCGGCAGAAGCCGCGGCCAAACTTGATCAAGGCGGCGTGGTCGGTGATAGGGAGGGTGCCCGAGGCGTGGAGGGCCCGGGATAGGCCGTCGACGCTAAGCACGACATGGACAAAAATGGTTTCAATGTTTGAGAGCTGGGGGTTTTCGTGGAAGTAGGTCTTAAGCTGTAGGTGAAGGTCGTGGGCGGCCTGTCTGCCGCCATCCTCGCCCTGAGCGATAAGGTCCTCGCGGAAGACCGCCCCGTCGCCGTCGACGACAACAAAAGCAAAAGGCGATGATTCCTGCGCCACGTGAGCATTGATTCTGATGAGAAGAAGCAGCTGGAGCGTCTGAAACTCACGGCGGCTGCTTTAAGGCTATTCAACTCTCGCTCCGACATGCGCTGCTCCTTTTCCCAAATCATGGCATTGCGCTTCTCACGCTCGCACTCGGCGCACTTGTCGCGGTAGCGGGTAAGCAGGTCCATAAAACCCATAGCGAGGTCGTTTTCGATACGACCGCGCTCGCGCACCATGTTCTCCCACGACTGGAAGGCGGCGACATGGGCCTGCGCGGGGTCAGGGCCCTCGGAGGCGTTGTAGTGGTTCATGGTGGGCGGGTGGGGGTTGTTTAAAGGTTAAGAGGGGGAGAAGAGGGGGTGCCAACGAGACGCAGCGGGTTGGCAGCGATGGTTAGGTAGGTTAAAGGGTGCTCAGAGCGACGAGTCCAGCGGGAATGGAGGCTTTTTTTCTGCCTGTTGCTGTGCTCCAGAGTGGCGTGTTGGCTTGGTGTAACTGGGCAATTGCGGTTGGAGCTGCAGTTGAGCCGAGAATGGCAAGTGGTGGTCGACAGCAACGAACAGAGCCGAGCTGGTTGTCGATGACACGGTCGGGCGTGTCTGCGATGGAGGGGATGTCAGACTTAAGGAAAAGAGGCTGCCAGAATGTTCGATGGAAAAGAGCAGAAATGGATCGCAGCTGCCGACCAGTGCTCTGTCCGTTTCTTGCTCGTCGGCGGCCTGAGAGCTGAGGAAGGGAGGATTCAAACACCAGGGCCGAATTTCCAGAGGGGGCAAAACACGTGACTGCCCCCTCAGCCTCAGGCTGTGGTGGAGGCTGTATGCATGTCGCCAGCCTTGGCCGGGCAGGGATAGACAAAGGGTTAGGGTATTTTTGGGAACGCGTTTGCGGCACTGATTCTGGGCACGCATTCTGGGCACGCATTCTGGGCATTCCTTCTCTCCTGCAACCTCGAGACTTCAGCCTATTCCCAGTGTCGACGTAGCGCGCGGATGGCGCCCTCCAGTCGCAGCGATGCTACTGCCGCCCGTCAAGCAACGTTTCATGATTGCGCGTCTGCCCGCCGTGTCTTTTGCATTTAAAGTCGCGACGTGAAACCAACTGCTCACTCAAGAGCTCCTGAGCAAGCGCGTTCCTCCATCCACCCCCCAGGCCGCATCTCGGGTCCCTCCTACCATCAGCCACCCGTCATGCGCCAACAAAGCCGCCCCTGGTCCCTCCCGGCCGTCCTCCTGTTGGCCACCAGCCACAGCCTTCTCCCGGCGGCCTCTGCGAGCCCGTTGAATGTTGCCAACGTTGGAGCAGAACCGGACTACGGCTACTGGGACATCTCCTTCTCCAGCAGCAACGCCGCCTCGGGCTACCGCTGGGAGGATGTGTACGCCAACTACTCGCGGACAGCGGGAACGACGATCCACTGCCACCAGCTGTACAACGTGACAGTCGGCCAGACCACGCGCACGTGTGACGACGCGTCGTTTGGATATGACTTGACGGGCGGCTCGGGGCAGCAGTGTAGGTTTGCCTGTTTGGGGACTCAGCCTCAGTCATGGGTAGATGCGAACAATGGAGTCAAGGATCTGATCGTTTGTGTTGATCCCAGACATTACCGTACATCAAACTGCCAACCTTGACGTTTCCGGCACGGCCACCGCCATTGCCATCACCGGCAAAGGCGGTATTACGATTGAGTGTGGCAAGGGCGTGTTGGGGAGGAGCTGTGAAGGGTCGACGCGCGCCAACGCTACTGCTGTCGAGGGGGCTTAAGCCGTGAGGCATGTTTGTTGGCCGTGTTCGGCTGGGGTGGATGAATAGGCACCCAAACTGTGAGCCTGAAACCGGAGAACGGATGGCTGTGTCCAACAATTGTATAAAAATGTCCCGTTCAGTCCGGATTGATATATAACACAGAAAACTGTATGTACAGATGAAGTGTATGCAGAAGTGCTTGCCCTCCGTAGGGTATCATGACTCATTCCGTCTCCATGCCCCCTCTTCAATCATCTCACCCTCCGTTCCCAGTCAACCATGCCTGCCCGACTCAAGCCAATAAACCCCCATCCCCATTCCAAACGCCAAACCACCGCCTTGACCCGACCAACATCCCACTTCTCCCCCACCCCTTATTCACCCCCTACTCACCCCCTACTCCGCCCATCCCACTTCCTACCTACTCATCCCCACTTACTCACCCAACCCCCTCAAAGCCTCCTCCAACTGCCTCATCTGCCCCCCGA
>FTEL01003358.1_pt1 | contig 26227 bp, 18 predicted proteins | sample 1658911 | NCBI WGS metagenome assembly FTEL01 (sample SAMEA3914869, study PRJEB12502) | metagenome | biome: forest; material: soil | place: USA | collected 2012-03-12 | depth 0.1 m
CCTGATGGAACCCACCCGCACCAGCGACAGGCGACAGCGACCCGGCATGTCAAAGTCGACGCCAAAGCTGCCTCGTGGGGTGTTTCCTTTGATGGGAATTGACCGCCGAGTTTCCATCTGTCAAACGCCCCAAAACGTGGGGAAGACCCATCCCTGCCAGGGCGGGTTCAGGGCGGGTTCTAGGCTCTTAGCGCGGGGCCTTGGGGTCCGCCATGGCGCCTTGCACTGCTGCCCCAAAAATGCCGTCAGCAGCCGCGGATCCATCAACACGAGCGACACGATCCGCGACGACCTGACTCACCTCGAGCGACGCCCTTGAACCCGGCAGCGAGCCCGACTCAATTCGAGTGAAGCCTCTTCCAGGACTGCCCCGTGCTAACGTCTCAGCTGCCGCACCAGAGGCGACCCCGTCCCCGACCCCGACCGCCGCAATGACTACCCCGCCGCCCTCGCGCGAGCTCGACGACAGCGGCCCTGACACCGCTCCCGACCAGCTCCAGGAGCTTCGGCACTCCGGCTCCGTCCTTGCCATTGCCGTCTCGGACAAATACATCTTCGCCGGGACGAGCGACGGCGAGATCGTCGTGTGGTCCCTCGGCACCTACCAACTGGTCCAGACCATCCAAGCCCATAAGCGGAGCATCCTCTGCCTGCACCTCTCCGAAGACTCGAAATACCTCTTTTCAAGCGCCTGCGAACCAATTGTTGGCGTTTGGTGCCCCAAAACATTTACCCGGCTCTACGAGATCTACAGCACCTACGATGTGGGCGACGTCTTCAGCGTCGCCTACTCGCCCCAGAAGGAGACCCTCTATCTCGGGACGCAGACGCAGGACATTCAGTGGATCGGCTTGAAGGACACGAGCAGAAGGGTTCCGCACGACTCGGCGAACCATCCGGACAAGCGGCAACATCGCTTCTTTGACTCGCGCGCTGTCGGCGGGACATCCACACCAAGGCGGACCGAAGAGCACTACGCCCTCATCCCTAAGGCCGCGCAAGTGTTGGAGATTGACGACGGCGCCATTCGGCAATATGCGCACTTTGGCTGGATTTTCTGCATGCTGGTTGCAAAAGGACCCACGGTGCTTGTCGACCCAGAGGAAGAAGTTCTGATTTCTGGGGGTGGAGACGGGACCATCAAGCTGTGGCGGCTTTCCGACAACGGGCCGGATCACGACGATGGCGTGTTGGGGGATATTGAGGAGATCATGACCCTCGGCGAAGATGACAGCGAGTCTGTCAAGTCCATCGCCGTCGACGGATCCTTCCTGTATGCCGGCAAGCTGCGGGGCGTCATCGAGCTGTGGGATCTCGACACCAAGCAGAAATTGAGGGTCATCAAGGCGCATGACGGGCATGTCAACACTCTTAGGATGAGTTTTGGGCTGCTCTGGAGTGGAGCGACGGGAGGGTCGGCTTCGGTAAGATCATTGCTCGCTTTTAAGGCACCGGACCGGGCTAACTTCAGAACAGAAACACAGCACTGTCCACTATGGCAGGGATAAGAACGGCCTGACTCAAAACGTCAGCCAAAAGTACCAGTGCCTGAGCCGGTGGAAAGCACACGACGCCAGGATCCTGTCGTCGGCCGTGGCGGCGCACCAAAACGACCGGCTCTTCATCACCGGGGCCAACGACAACACGGTCCGCGTCTGGCGCGTTAATGGCATGCCAGCTCAGGCCGAGAAAGAGGTTGGGGGCTCTGAGAACATGATGCTCACGTCACTGCGCGAGTTCGTTTCGTTCAAGACCGTCTCGTCGCGGCCCGAGTTCACCGAGGACTGCCGCAAGGGCGCCACATATCTCGGCTCCCTGTTCAAGCGACTGGGCGCACAAATCGAAATGCTGAGCACCGGCGGCCTGCACAACCCCATTGTCTACGCCAAGTTCAGCGGCAAGCTCGAGCCTCCGGAGAAGCGCAAGCGCATCCTGTTCTACGGCCACTACGACGTCGTCCCGGCGGACATCAAAGGCGACAAGTGGCAAACTGACCCTTTCAAGTTGCAGGGCCGCAACGGTTACCTCTACGGCCGCGGCGTCAGCGACAACAAGGGTCCCATTATCGCCGCACTGTACGCCGTCTCCGATCTGCTGCAGGCCAAGGCCCTCGACTCAGACATCATCTTCGTCATCGAAGGCGAAGAAGAGTCCGGCTCGCGCGGCTTCCAAGACACCATCCGCCAGCACAAGGACCTCATCGGCCACATCGACTACGTCCTACTCGCCAACTCGTACTGGCTCGACGATGAAGTTCCCTGTCTAACCTACGGCCTGCGCGGCGTGCTCCACGCAACCATCTGCATCGACTCCAAGCACCCAGACCTCCACTCGGGCGTCGACGGCAGCAACATGCTCTCGGAGCCCCTCACCGACCTGACTCTCCTCCTCGCCAAGCTCAAAGACTCGAAAAACCACGTCAACATCCCAGGCTTCTACGACGGCATCCTCCCACTCACCGACGAAGAAGCCCACCGCTACGACGACATCGCGCGCATCCTCATCCGCCGCAACCCGGCCAACGGGCCCATCGACGCCCTCAAGCGGTCCCTCATGGCCCGCTGGCGCGAGCCCAACCTCACCATCCACCGCTACAACGTCTCCGGGCCCGACGGCAGCCTCATCAGCAGCCACGCCACCGCCAACGTCAGCGTGCGCCTTGTGCCGGGGCAGGAGGTCGAGCAGGTCATTGACGCACTGCGAGCCTATCTGAGGGAGGAGTACGAGGCGTTTGGGAGCGAGAATGTGCTGACTGTGCGGATCGATAATAAGGCCGAGCCGTGGCTGGGCGTGCCGGGGAATTATATCTTTCGCACGCTCGAGGAAGCGGTGGTGCGAGCGTGGGGTACGGCCGCCGGCGCGGACTTGAGGAATGGGGAGAGCGCCGAGGGCGAGCCCAAGTCCAGGAAGCCGCTGTATATCCGCGAGGGGGGGTCCATCCCGCCGATCCGGTTCCTGGAGAAGGAGTTCAATGCCCCGGCCGCGCATCTGCCGTGCGGCCAGGCGAGCGATGCGGCGCATTTGGATAACGAGAGGTTGAGGGTGGTGAACTTGGTCAAGAGCAGGGAGATTTTTAGGACGGTGTTTAGGAAGTTGTAGGTGCTGCTGCTGGTTGGGCAGGGGATTGATTGATCGGATGTAAAGGGAAAATCGGCGTGGTATTGTGGGTTTTCAGCTTGCTTCATTCGTAGCGTTGTGTGTTTGTTTGTTTTAGGTCTCTAGGGGGCTGGCTACAGTGATCTGATTTAGCATCGATAGATAAATCACCCCTGATTTTGAGCCTGGGATGTTCTGAAATGCTTCGTCTTAAACTTTTGATGCGTCTACTATTACTCGACTGCTGCTCCGAGTTTCGGCCCGATCCTTCATCAGCTGGAAATGTACCCGGTCATTCTACTGTAGCACTGCTCAGTTCTCTTTCATTTCAGTTTTCTTGTCCTCGTCTCGTCCTCTGCTCTTCTCCCCCATCTCTCTCTGCTTTTCTTCTCCCCCTCTCCCCTGGCCTCCGCCAACCGCTTCTATTCACCCTGTCTCTTCTCCCTCCTTCAATTCCATTCTCACACCTCAATCATCCCAACGACAGCGTCAAAAACGGCGCAGTCGGCAACACAACATTGGTTGCCGTGGTAGTGGTCGTCGCGGTGACAGTCACAGTCCGATTGACCTGGGAGGTGGTGAGGACCGTGGATGTCGACGTGACTGTTGCTGTGGCAATGGCCGTGGAGGTGACTGTCTGGTTGATCTGAGATGTGGCGAGAATTGTTGACGTGAGAGTCACTGTTGCCGTGGCAGTGGCGGTTGTTGTCTGGTTGATCTGTGAGGTGGCGAGTACAATCGATGTGGTTGTGATGATGGCCGTGGCGGTGAGGGTGATGGGCTTTGTGGTTACTGCCGTCGCGGTTGATGTCACGGTCTGGACTGCGGTGGACGTGACGTCGTGGGTTGCCGTTGCAATGGTGGTTGCGATGGCTGTAGATGTCACCAAGTCTGTGTGAGTCTCAAGAGCCGTGTGGGTGGCTGTCACAATCTCTGTGGCCGTCACCAGGTTTGTCTGGGTTTCGAGAGCCGTGTGAGTGGCAGTCACAATTTCGGTGGCTGTCACCAGGTTTGTCTCGGTCGTGAGAGCCGTGTGAGTTGCGGTTACGGTGACGGGGATCTCAGTGGTCCTGGTCTCGGTAGTGAGCCGGGTCGAGTTGACGGTGACTGTGGACGTGGCCGTTACCGTCTGCGGAACCGTTGTGGTGAGCGTGGTGAGCGCGGTAGAGGTTGCGGTGGTGTACCGAGTTAAATCGACCGTGTTGTAGGTGGTGACGGTCGCAGACTGGATTTGGGTTGCGGTGAGAGTCTGGTTGAAGAACCTGGTGGTGTCAAGGGTCCGTGTCGTGGTCGACGTGGCGGTTTGCCAGACAGTAGAGAAGCTCGTCACATTGATGGTGTTGAACACTGTCGCAAAGACGATGGAGTAGCTCGTCGAGGTGGTTGTGCTGAGGTAAGTTGAAGTTGTATTCACAGTGACGGTGTTTGTTTGGACCGTTGTTGTCGGAATCGTGGTGGTCAACCGGTCAATGGTGGTCGTGGTGACTGTGACGAACGAGCTTTGGGTTGCCGTGACTTTGACGGTTGTTTGAATCGGAAGGGGCTTGAGTGTGTAACTGGTTGCGGTAACCCAGATGGTGGAAACCACCTGTGACTGACATAGTGGACGAGTGGTTGTTGGGAGGGCCGTCTGCCGGGTGGTAACGCTCGTTGGAATAGCTGTAAGTCTTGTGGTGATGTCCGTTGGAATGGCTGTCAACCGTGTGGTAACGCCGGTTGTTGGCCCGCCAGCATCCGCAGTGCTTGTGAGACCTATGCTGCCGACGCCCGCTCCACACAACCCGAAGTTTGCCTGGCATCCTGTGCCACAATGCGCGTCCTCTGCACCACACCATCCGTTTACTGAACAGCAGTTTCCATCCTCTGATCCCAGGCAGGAGTAGCCGTTGGCGCCCCCACAAGTTCCGTCCGGGGTAACCTGAAGCTGGGCAAGGCCAAGGCGGAGAAGGCTTGATAATGTGACGGCGAGAAGTAGTGAACGCATGATTTCTGTCCACAGGTGAGGTCTATTTGGGGTTGGTCGGTGAGCAAAAGCTCCAAGCAAGGTGGTTCAGATGTTTCTGATGCATGATGTCCGCCATTTAACGTTGATCTTCCTGGCCTCAGCCGTCTGTCCATATGTGGGCAGCAGAGGATACGTTGAATGAGCATTACGCACACACTATTGGGCTAATATGTTGGAAGTTAATATGAGTTGAGCCTTTTGGATATGAGCGCCGGTAGTAGTCAGAAACCCCTAAATTGCCGGCTACCGAAAATGGGCGGAACGTCGCCCCGATGGCTAATCGTTATTTGCCGACTCCCAGGAACCGTTTAACGAGAATTCCCTCCAATAAAACAGGGCCCTCGCCGTTCGACGTGCTTCCCGTCCACGAGGCCTGGACGCGTCCATGTGCAGCCAGGGAGTGTGGCAGCATCTGCTCGGCACTTGGCATCACGGGGGGATGCAACCTCACAGCGACCTTGCTTTGCGGAGTGCTTTTCGGGAGCCAGACGCAACGTTCCAGGCTCTTGGGTAGCAGCAACTGTACCTGAACTTCGATCTCGGTTCAGTGAAATGCGACGTGGAGTTGGATTCGGCAAGTTTCAGGTCGGAACCCGGCAACCGACATGGCCATCGGCTGGATAGTCCGGAGTAGATTCCGGAGATAGAGACGTCGGTTCAAGTTGGTGCCATACTGTTGAGCTTCACCCTCGGAATGTTTCTTCCAATCAAAGCAAGGACGGCGAGGGGCCAAGGACTGACCTGCAAGCTTGAGGTAATCACAATCCCATAACTGCAACTTCTTGTTACTCACGGGTGAGTGATTTGGATTAAAATATCTATCCACAAAAGCCAAATGGTATCTGTGCCCAAGCCGCTCGCCAAGCAGTGCAATCCTGACTCCGTCGGAACTCCGCCCACCCTGGACAACCTACAGCCCGCTCACTCCCATTGGGAGAAGATGTTACTTAAAATGTGGTAACGACCTCATTCCTCCCCCTCCACCACCCCCCAACACCTGAAACCCCGTCGACAACGCGGCGTCCCCCCTCGGGGGCGGCCCCTTTCTCGAGACGGCTGGTATCTTGGCCAGGCTCAGTCTCGCCGCCAGCTCCTCGGCCTCCCTCTCCCCCTCCTCCCTCCTTTTCCGTTCCGCTTCCTCCATCGCCTGCCGCACCACATCCTCATCCCTCACCCCAATCCCGGCCTGCACCGAGCTGAGGTCAATTACCGGGCCCCCGTCCTTACCCTTGGCATCCCACCGCTTCGCTGCAGTCTCCGCCTTGATCTGCTCCGCCCTCTCAGCCGCGTCATCAGGCGCCATAGCGACGAAATGTGTCGGGTTCGTTGCCCTCCCCAGAGTAAGGCCCTCGGGCCTGTTCAGCGGGATCTTGCGGATGGTGGCGACCAGCGCGCACATGAACTTCATGGAGCGGGCGGCGCGCAGCGGCTCGTTGGAAAAGTTGGAGCGGTGGGTAAAGATGCAGCGCATCTCGAGTTTGTTCAGCTCGCCGACGCCCGTGATGCCCAGCGCCAGGTTGGGCATGTAATCGCGCTTGTTATCGGGGTGCTTTAGGAACGCTTCGAGTTCGGCGCGCAGGAACTGCAGGTCCTTGAATGAGGTGCCGATGTCGATCATGAGCGTGACGGCTTGGCGGTTGGAGCCGGAGCGCGAGACGTTTTCGATGCGGCATTGCTGGAGGAACTCGTTGGCGGCTTGGAGCTCCATCCAGTTGTCGACGCGCTTGAAGACGGTGTAGAGGAGCGAGGTGCGCACGACGATGAGGGAGACGGACTGCTGGGACTGGCCGGACCAGAGCTCGATGCGGTCGCCGATATCGTAGGGGTGATCGAATAGGATGAAAATGCACCCTGCGAGGAAGTGGTGCAAGGTGCGCCCGATAGCAAAGGCGAGACCGAAGCCGAGGACTTTTAAGGTTTCTTGAATGTCTTTGAGCGCAGGGACCCAGAAGACGAGGATAAAGTACACCATGACGCCGGCGAGGGAGGCGAGCATGACCCAGTCGAACGAGTTGATGCAATGATCCGCCGCATGCATGCTCCTGTAGATGTTGTGTCGGACGTGGCCCGCCTCGGCGACGGTCCACTCCATCTCTTCGAGTCGAATATCGCCCATCTCGCTCTCGTCGAGCGTCTTGAAGTAGCCGTCGGCCTCTTCCTTCCGGTACGGGCCCAGGACTTCGGCAATGTCTTGTGCTGTCAGTGTTTCTTTGCCGACCGAGACGAGAGACATCCAGATTCGCCTGCCGAGGGCAGCGGCGGATTTGGGGTTGGCGATGGCGCGCTCAACGACAGCGTAGTTGGATGCGGGCCGCAGCCAGTGAGAGTCGGGATCGTTGGACAAGAAATTTCCAAAGAAGGAGGTCAGGCTGTAGGTGTTGATGCCCAGCCGGCTGAGATACTGGCTGGCGCGGACGCGGTATTCACCATGCTCTTGCCCTGTCGCGTTGCCAATTATGATGTCTTCTTCCATGAATTCGGGAGTGCCGACCGGGTAGAGATACGTCGAGGCCTCGTAGAGCGCCATGAGGGCGTTTTGCATGTCTTTGCTCCGCGCGATGCGGCCGAGATCAGAGCGGGAGTGGTAGTGAATCGTCACGTAAAGGATGGCGAGTTTCTCGACAAAATAGAATGCCGCCCACAGGGTGCCTTGCTGGAGAAAGTCGTCGATAACGTCTATCCAAAGGAGGTCTGCGGCAGCCTTGTCGTACGAGATGGCAAGATTGTCGCGGTTGAGGGAGATGAGCTACGAAGGTGTCAGAAATAGGCGTCTGGTTGGATACCGTAGACAAGAAAACAGGGTAGACAAACGGCAGCAAACCCGCCGTAAGAGATGCCGACAAGACCAGTGATACAGATCGGCATCCTCAAGGTGCGAAGGACTCGCCAGTACCGCGCATGGGCTGGGTTGACGTATCTTGACACGGTCTTCGTCAGCGGCTGCGAACTTAGGGGTAATAGCCCTGAGGCGAGTGTAGACCAGGGGCATACCGTGCAATAAAGCGAAAGACATATGGAAGAATGGTCCCAATTGCGAAGCTAATAGCAAGGCCAATCCACGAGATGAGGAGCCACCCAAAAATGTAGTAGAGGACCTGGCGTGTTTGCTGGGCAAAAAAGGCATCGATGTCGCCAATCATCGCCTTCGTCAGGATGTCGTTGGCATCGATGACAATGACCGGAATGGCAAGGAGGGCGCCAATGATGCCGAAGAAGAGGACAAACTTGAGGGGCCCGTAGAGGTTCCTAAGCAAGTAGAAGCGATATTTGCCTTCGGCAGTCCGGTAGTTGGGCGCCCGAACTTCGGGTTTCTGTTGTTCTTGAGTCATGGAGGCAGCGGCCGAAGTGCTCCCCTTCGGCTCGTTCAGCAAGGGCGCAGTGCCGAATACATCGCCACGCTCCTGTGTAGGGTCCATCGCGGCTAAGTCTATCGTTATGGGATGTTTGTGGTGTTGCAGGTCGGGAGGGAGAAGTTCGGTCGGGTGCCCTGGCCAGCCCACAGCCTACTCCGTACAGCCGAACGGTGTGGTGTTGGGACGAGAAAACTGGCTTCTGGTTGCCGGCAAGGTTGGGAGGCGAGGTCCAGACTTTGCTCTTATCAACCAATTCCCATTAAACTTCAAGGTGCTGACCCCATCCATCACAAGCATAAAAGAGCCCCTGCCGCTGTGGCTCCATGTCGTGGGTGACCCCTGGGTCGTCTCATCACCCCATGCTGCTGACGGGCACGAGTAACCCCAAATCAGCCCTAACATTCGCGCCAGGGACGGGAGACGCCTCGATCGGCGAACGTTGTCGTCGTTCATTGGACGAGATGACGCGAGATCGTGAGCGCTGAAAGGCCCCCCCTGGCGAGGACAACCGAAATCGGGTCGGCTGTCCGGACGTTTGGATCGGGCTTATCGCCAAGGCCAGGCAGTCGAATTCCGCCCCCAGGCCGCAGCGCCACACACATGGCGATTGGCCGCTTCGTACCAGGACGGGAATCTGACATGGGGCTGGCCATGGGCCTGGACATGTCCATTTTTATCCGCGACAGGACGTCCAGCTGGGAAGCGCTGAACATGTCCGACTTGAGACCAAACACCTGCGTCGGGAAATGAAGAAATGGAGCCGTCGTCTGTTCGTTCAGCGATGCCTGGTGGCTTGTCCCCTTTCCGCAACGGAAACAGTCTCTGAGGTTGTATTCGAGCTCATGAGGACGCAGCCAATGCGATTCAGCTGCATCCTGCGATTCCTACCCCTGGGAGCTGAGAGCGGCGGAGCACCGTGACCTGGGACCTGCCACGGCTGATTACGGCGTCGAACATGGTCCTTCTCCAATCTTATCACCCCAAATCGGGCTGACCTGCCTTGAACAGCGACAACATTCAACGGTTCGCTGCCGCGAACAAGCCTTTCCGCCAAGGCTTGGCAGTCAGGCTCTGGCCCATTTCATCATTCTGGGCCCTGGGTTTCATCACTCTCTTCTCGTTTTGCAATCTGCAGCGCGCGTCAGCGAGGCGCGTCTCCCAGCACGAGCATTTGAAGACATGCCTGTGCGTGGAGCTGAGCTCTGCCTCATCTTCTCACTCCTATCCCATGCACACGATGTTCATCCCGCCAACAAAACATCTCGTAAAACACCTCTCGCGGGTACTGATGTTGAAGAAACGCCGCTCAGCATGAACAACGGCGGCGAGAACTTACCGAGAACGCGGGAGCCAGTTGCGTGAGCCAAACCGGGCCTCGTCAATTGGTAAGCCAGAAGGAAAGCTGCTTTTGATCAAACCCCACGCCAGGTCAAGGGGTTTGGCACCGAATCCAATGTTAGGCCGGGCTACAAGGGGCCATCTGGAGCGCAACCAAGCTCGGGGACGACTTAAAGGTTGGCACCTGCACTGCCTGCAGTGGTGGAACTTTGCTCAGGAGTCTAGGAGACACCAGCGTTGTTGTCTTTTCCATCTGGAGCATCGTTTCCAGGCACGGATTTCAGGACATTGCTGGAACCGCGCTGATGTGCGATCCGACGGGCTAGCCTGCCTTCATTGTTGGAGGACCTGTCTTCAAAGATGTGGTGTTGCTGACCGGGCAAATCCATGGATCTGTTGGGTTGGACCCCTTCACTCAAGGGATGGGTCGCAGTTCGAAGGCGGAGGATGTCGTCTGAGCGTCCAATATTCGTGAGCCGCAACCGCAAACACCTTTTTCCTCGCCGCAGCCACACAGGACCTCCAGGTATCTCCTCTTTTCGAAAGCCACGACACCACGGTCACCCACCGGTCCCGGCCAGCAGAGCAGCACAGACGTGTAGTTACCCCTTCTTGCCGCTGCCAGCCTCCGCCTCCCAGATCCCGAACGCACTGTGCAGGTGTCATCACCACTCTCCCTGTCCCCGGTGCGCTCAAGCGGGGTTGACTGCAGTACCTTACCTAGCGTAGACACACATCGGCGATGTTGTAAGGCATCCCGGTTTTCTCGCCGGCGAACTTACCTTAGTGAGCGACTATTGAGTCCGGAATCAAGTTGGGCCCGGGCCAGGCTGGATGCAGTTTCACCTCCATCGTTCCGCACCGTGCGGTTAGGATGACTTTTACTAATAGTCGAATAGGCACATCAACCCGTCCCGCAAACGGTCGATGACCCGGTCGTTCGAGTGGGCCGTCGTTGGGCCCGGGATTTTCGAATGCTTGTATTGCGGATCGAGCGGATTCCTCGTGGGGACGAAACAGAGAGGGGCGAAGGTTAAAAACAGCAAAGCGAGCCGTTGCCAGGATCATGGATTCGACGATTGCTCCAGTGAGCACCAACTGGCAACTTGTGCATGCAGGCCAGTGTGCCGATCTTCCGTTTGCCAAGCCAAAAGGACCAACTCCGAGGCATCATCCTTACCGACCTAATACTCGTCACGACCCGAGGTTCACAGAGATGCAGGTTCGCCGCGGCCCATAGATATGACTTTGTCGGAGGTGATGGACACACCGGCCTTGCGGGGGACGGAATAGATCGGCGCCGAAGAACAGTGAAAGTCCAGCTCCCTCCTGAGCGTCGTCTGCCCCAGTTCATGGCAGCCTGGAACCATGGTCTTGCGTAATTTCCATGGACTCGGGAGAGACGGGTAGAAAGGGGCTGGGTGAAAAGGAGGGATGCAAACCTGGGAGTGCCGTCAGCTCCAGGGAATTCACAACGAGCCCGCTGTTGTGCTCGGGCGTCCAGTCCATTCCGGGTCGGTTGATGACGGACGAAGCTGGGCAGTGACAAGCTGAGTGCAAGGTTCGAGGAGTGCGCTCTTGGCCTCGAGTATGGATTGGCCGTCCACCGTGCGCTCTCGTCCTTTGCCCAAGTGGAGCGCGCGGCCTGAGGACAACGCCTCCTTCAACCAACCGTGATTGTTCTTCACCTCCCCGATTTTTTGGGCTCGGAGTACCCGGAAGTGGATGTCGAGTTCCTTTGCGTGGCGTTAACTATTTCATGCAGTGGCATCTTGATTGCGCCTGCAGGACGGATGTGGGAAACGTCAGTGCGGTGGATGCCGTGTGGCATATCAGCCGGACTCAGGGGCCAATGTGTGAGGTCGCGGACCGCAGCGGCTCCCGCTCGGCTGGTTGTGGCATTTCGAAACCAGGTTCTGGAACGGAAGTATCGAAGGGATAAAACGTTCTTTTATTACCCGGCTGCGTGGTACCGCGGAGTCCTTCTGCGGATGCATTGCAGTTCCCCACGTGCACTTAGGCCGCCTCGACCACATTCACATCCGAACTCTCTCCGCATTTCGTCTTCCGAAAGCCTGCATTCTGCCAAGTCCATTCAACGGCCGGGTCAAACCCTCCTCCGCTGAAGGAATGGATGCGATTGCTCCAAGCCGCAACGGAGCCCAGCTCACGTTTCCCTGCAGGGGTCCCCGTCACCCTGCGAGTCCATCATGAAGCATCCTCGGCGCAATGAATCCCGACCGCCAGCCGCGCGGACAGAGAGACAAGAGGGCAGCATACGGGAGGGCATCGAAACAGGCACGCCGCAGATTCCCAACCGCATGCGTCGCTCCGACGGGGATGAAGCCATCGCCAAAGCGCGCAGGATGGCATGGCCAAAGCGCGGGCCACACCCCAGACGCCACGCGAAATTCCGGGGCCGGCAAGTGAAGTCGGCAAATGTCAGAGAAGTTTGGGAGACTGAGATTGGTCGGCGCGGGAGCTGGCTCGGCGCGCTGGCTTGCTCTGTCTCTGCAGCACGGCTCGGGAAGACTCGAGGCACGACGTCCGGGTGACTTGGGGCCGATCACCGAAGCCACAAAGCCACTGCGCTCATTCCAGAACCTGCCTCAAGGTTTCCCCCTGGCATGCTCCTGCAAGCCTCGTTTTGTCCGTTCGACGGCCAGCGATGTTCGGGAGGTTTTAGCTCCCATTGTATGTACGGCTTTTGACCCTAGCGCTGCTCTTAGCGTCTTGAAGCTTAATATTTTGTACTTGGCATCCTGGAACACGAACCCCGAGAGCTCGAGGCCGATCTGGGCCCCTGCGCACCATCCCCAAAGTGAAGAAAGTCTGCACTGTCCCGAACCCCTAAGGCAGGACTGTGCCCCCCCTCCCTCCACATCTCCACACGGGCCCGTTACAAATGGCACAGACCCAAGCGATGGCCGGCTGTGTCTCATGAGCAGCTCGCTTGACTGCCCGCCTGCCGGCTGGACTGAAAGGGTGTTTCGTCGTGCTTTGAGCAATCCCACCAACCCTCACGGGGACACGGCTTGGAATCGAGAGTTTATTGTGCACTGCCGTCAGCGTCAGTGGCCCAGTGTAGAAATAGCGTGATCATCATGGTCCATTCAACTACTGTGTAGGTACACTAGCGTATGCTGTACGGACCTTCTGCATAGGGGAGACTTGCCCATCTTCCATGTGGTCAAAGCACCGGGGAACAGCCCTGAACCAGGATCGCGGGCCCTAGGCCCTGAGCCGGGGCCTCGGTTCTTCAGAGCTGCAAGGAGGAATTGACGTTAGTGCCTGCGAGGGGCCCAAAGGATCGATTATTGTTCGCCAATTTCGCAATGGCTCGGACCTGGGGTTTTGACCGGATGTGACGGGGTGCAGTAGCGTCTCCTAGCGTGCCAAAGTCGGCCCAGATCCAAGATCCGCCAAAGGCAGGGCCCTGGAGCAGATCATGGGGGTTCTCCACGTTCCAGGCTAGTGTAGGGAGTACCGCGCTTCATCAAGGGCCACCACCAGTGTTGCCATCACCTTAAATACTGCAGGCTCCACCCGAATCGCTGGAACCTTCAGATGTCAGATCCCTTGGTGTCGCCTTGGTCTGGAGCCCTGGAGCCCTACAGTGAAGCAAAGTTCGGCCATGGATCCTAACAACGCCCCAGGCGCGGGGGCTGCCCCCCCGATGGACACCTCCAACCTCCAAGTCCCCATCATCACGGTCTGGGTGGTCATGACGTCTCTGGCGACTATCACTGTTTGCATGCGCTTCTACACACGACGCATGATTCTCCACATCCTCGGCGTGGAGGACTGGCTCATTCTCGTCGCCATGGTATGCACCCGTCTGGCGTTGGCCCGAGCCAAGCCCTCGACTCCCCGCTAACCTGTCGTCGTTCAGATCTTATCCATTGGAGCAACCGTGGGCTTTATCCGCCGTGGGTGCCGAGACATGCTGCCAAACTCCAAGTCATAAGCTGACTTCCGACAGAAACCTTTTTCGGCCTGGGGCGACACATCTGGACGCTGAGTCCAGACCTGATGATGAAATGGGGGATTGTATGTCCCCGCATTCTTGGGCTTGATACCGAGGCCTCATACATAACGCTGACAGTACCCCTTCCCCTCCCACAGGAACAATTCTACAGCTTTCTGTTCTATACCATGAGCCTCGCCTTTGCCAAGGTCTCGATCATGTTTCTCTACATGCGCATCATGGTCCACGGCGTGCAGCGAACCGCCAACTACGTTCTCCTGGGAATCATCGTGGCCTGCAACATCTGGGTCTTCATCGGCCAGTTCATTCAATGCATCCCACTTCGGGCCCTGTGGGATCCCAGCGTCCCAGGAACCTGCTTGGGCGTCGCTGTCAACATTGGGAACAGTGTCCTACACATCATTACCGACTTCTTCATCTTCCTCCTCCCAATACCGACACTTCTAAAGCTCAAGATCAACACAAAGCGGAAAATCGGCCTAATCGTCGTCTTTTCGCTCGGCTTCTTGTAAGACCCCTAAGCCCGGCTATTTCCTTCCTTCCCTCGCCCCTTTTCTTGCCCACTCCTTGGTTCCAAAACCCCCCCAAGCTGACCTTGCTCCCTTCTCCCAGCGTCTGCGTAATCTCCATCATCCGCATGGTCACCATAACCTACCTCGATTTCTCCGACATGCCCTACAATTTCGCAGTCCTTTCCCACTGGAGCGCAGTTGAAGTCAACCTGGCCATCATCTGCGCCTGTCTCACGACACTCAAGCCCCTCGTTGCGCGCTTCTTCCCCAAGCTGCTCGGCTCGTCGATGGCCTCGCGGTACGGTGGCAAAGCCGCGCACAACACCGGCTCGCGGTACGGCGGCGTCTCGCGCGGCGGCGGCGGCCCGCCGATCGACACGCTCAGCTCGCAGCGCCAGAAACGGCACACCACGATCGAGGAACGCGAGTTTTCGAGACTGGACGACGAGTCGGTCAAGAGCGAGCAGGGGTTGGTGCCGTCATATCAGTTGGAGATAAGAGGCAAGACAGGAGACGGGCACCATGGTGTGACCAGGCCCGAAAGGTCGTATGTTCATTCATGAGCTGGAGGTGCGAGGCACTCGATTATGCTGGGTATGACTAGATTAGGTGTTCAAATGTTTTTGAGGCAGGCTTGCCTTTAGGGATTGATCGGGTGTCAGTATTACAGTATACGGCCGGGTTTTGGGTTTGGTTGGATTGGGTTGGGTTCATTTGGATGGATTGGATATTACTGGGTACCTTATAGCCCTCGGGAAAGGTTGGGAGTCTTGTGATCGACGATACCCCTGTTTTCGGCTCGAGGATTGGCACTCGACTGGGACGGCGCCACTTGCTCTGGGGCTTATACTCAACTTGGTATTTCTTGAACGTACCTAATCGTTAATAATGGGACCACGGCATTGCGTGTATATGATTGCCAGTGTGTCAACGGCCCATCACAACCTTGGCTCCAGACGAGCAAGCAGTTTGTTGTACCCTGTACAAACAGAACCTATGCTTTTCTGAACGATTCTCCCTTTCTCCGGCCCGTGCTTTCTCCAAAGACCAGAGGTCACTATCCGCTCTGTCTGAAATACCCAGCAACGCTGGCGGTCTTGAAGATCCCATCCATCGTCCCTCCGGTATTAGCCGCCCGCGTGACAGCAGCAGAGGCATTTCCTTTGCCGTTTCCCTCTAGAATCATATTCTTGCTGTTAATAGTGCTGATTCCGTAAACGACCAGCTTTTCGTTAGAATCGTACAGAACTGCGTTGTCTTGGCAGTCGTCGCTACACATGGTCCTCGACGGGCCGGAGGCGAAGTTCCAGAAGCCGATGCTATAGATGTTGAGGTTCTTGGAGTGGGATATCCGCTGGTAGAGGCCCATGCGACACTGCACCTCGTTAGCCATTGTGAAGCATGTTGATTGTCAGGGGACCTACCAGAGCATCGCTAGTCCCGCACCAGCTGAAGTCCGGGTCACTCTCCAGCAGGTTGTCCTTCCAGGGCGCCGGGGCCAGCACGGTATTCCCTTTTCCTTGCCAGTATGCCGTCTCTCCCTCCTGCAATCCGATAAACACGTTCTCGGCCTTGTTGATGTTGACCTGGTACAGGGCATGGTGCTCTGGATATCCGTCAGCTTGCGCACAGTCCTCAAATTCTCGCACCCTCCCAACTTACCAACTCCCATCCCCAAGATCCACGTCCCCCCCTTGGCTTCCACCAAAAACCCGCCAGCAGCGCCAGGGTACACATTTCCTCCAGCGCTCTCATCCAAATCATGATCCGCCACCCAACTCCACACATTCTCCCAATACGAGCTCGAACCCTCAGTCAGGTGTAGACTCAGCCTCGCCGCCAAACAATTCTCGGCTTTGGCACACGTTGTCCCGCGCACCTTGGATCCTTTGTTGCCTCCAATCACGAAATGGCAGTTCCAGAACCCAACATCTCCAGCCTGGTCACCGCTCATGTTCACCTCCACCAACACAATACCAGGTAGGATATCCGCGACGGTAAAGATAAAGTCTGACATTTGCGCCACTCCTTTGCTGCCGTTGGCGCCGACCTGAATCATAGCCCGGGGCTTTTTGGCGTCGGCGAACTTGGCGCCCGAGGCGGAGAGCTGGGACCACGCTTCACCGACCAGCCTGCTGTTAGGTGGAATGACCAGGGTATCGGTGAGCAGGTAGATGCCGTGCGGGAAATAGACGACCTTGCCGTCGGCCGCGGCCTCGTTGAGGATGGCTTGGAGCGAGGCGGTATCGTCTGCCACGCCGTCGCCCGAGACCGGGTGGGAGGCGACGGATTTGACGTTGACGATGGAGCTAAGGGGGTAGTTTGCGTAGGTGGGTGGGGGGATAGCCGGGTAGGCCGAGGTGGTTGAGTTAACGAGGGCGGGGGGGCGAGGGGCCTTGATGAGCTGGCCCGTGGCGCGGGAGGCGGCGGCACTGTTGGGAGAATAGGTATTCCCGCGAATCCAGGCATTGCCGGGAGTTATGGAGCCCGTGAGGGTGGTTGTGGTGCCGGTTTTGATGGTCTGTGGTGGGGTTAGTAGGTCTTTATTTTCCAAGCATTTATCTTGACCCGTATCTTCCTCCCTTGGTGGCATGGAAGACTTACCGCAGGAACAGAGCTATCAACAGCGACATTTTCCAACAGCAAAGAGCCCGCAACAGTGCTCGACACAGCGGCGGCAGAAACGACGACGGAAGTATTGGTAGCGGATGAGTCAATCAGGCTCAGCATTCCGCTGGTTCCGCTGGCGGCATCGATGCCGATCGAACAGCCATCAAATCTCAAACCCTGGGCAGTCGCTTGGAGAACACTAGCGAGGCGCACTCCAGTCTTGACATCTGCCGAGAAATCAGTCTTGGGGCTTTTTCGACGCGGAACGCCATCTCAGGAACAGGGACACTATGTTTCGTACCCTTGAACTGGAGATTCTTAAGGTGATATTGTGTCGCGGTCAACTGGACGCCAATTCCACCACCCCTGAATTGAAGATCATTCATGATCAGACCAGAGTTCATCCCCGTACTCACAACCCCCACATGGTTGGCTGCCCCAGGCGCCATGTTGAATACCACGTTGGATAGCAGGTTGTTCTGGCTGACACTCCACTCGAGCAGACCAATGGTCTTTGTGGTTGGCACCGCTGTGCTGTCGAGGACCAGGTTCTTGACGCCGTGGAAAAAGCCAACGAGGCCCGAGTATTTCTGATCATGGCCAAACAGGACATATGTACCACTGAATCCGGCGGCGGCCTTGATGGTTGGGACATTGGTGGGATCACCCATGATTACCGTGCCGATGGCGCTGTTGATGGTTGACTTGACAATGTACGTTCCGGCAGGGAAATAGACAACAGCAGGCTGGCCCGTGGATCCAAACTTTCCCGCGTCGCGTGTGCCGGTGCTGTCACCAGTGTTGATGGCCTTCTGAATGGCCGCTGTGTCGTCGGTAGTGCCATCCCCTTTGGCACCGTAATCCTTGACGTTGCGAAACACCACCCAGTTCTTCCCGTTCGCGATGGTCGGACTGTTGCCATTGTGGTTGATGCTCTCATACCAATATCCGGCCGCAGCTTGCGCAGTACCGGTAGCACTCGTCACCCCAATGGCAAGGGCAAGAAAGGAGAGTGAAAGCCTCATTTCGGGTCGTTGCAAAAGAAAGGACTCAGGAAGGAGGTACCAGCACGGTGAGTAAACCAGACGGTTGTCGCTCGTGATTTACGACCTTCAGATGCCACCAAGATACAAACGTCGGTAAGACGCCACATCGCATGCTTATATGAATCTTGAAATTCATCTTGTTGCCATCGGTTCGACCATCTCCGTATCTTGGATGGGTTAGTTTGCTCTCACTATGAAGCTCAGGCTGAAATTCTTCCTGGCGGCTCCCCCGGATTTTCCGTCCCCGCCCCGGATTCTCCGCCCCGGATTCAACCCCAGATCGATACCACCCCAATATGGTTTCGCCATACAAGTTTAATCAAGGTGACGAGCCGGAAGCGAACGCGGCAACCGCCTTTTTGGCCGAAATCATGAGTCGTGATGTTGAAACCCGAAGTGCCGGAGGATTGCAAATTCTCGGGGTCTTCAAAAGTATCACTATTAGTACCAGGTCCCTTTCTGGGGGAGGCTGAAATTATTCGGGAGACAAGCACACACAATCTCAGCTACACCATGTTGCTGTTTATCATTGCCCTCTTTTTCGCCGCCTCAGCGGTCAGCGGCGCCGAACTCTGGGTCCCAACAACACCCCAGTCCGTCCGGCCTTACGCGCTCAAGAAGGGCCATGGAATCAAGCTCGCTGGAGGAAACACCTTTCCCATTACAGGAAACTCTACCGGTGGCGCCTTTTGCATCCTCAACACCAACGCCGGCGGCTTCGGCGGGGGTGTCGGCGGGTTCCCTCATGTCCACAAGAAGACTTACGAAAACTTCTACGCCGTCAAAGGCCGTGTTCAACTCTGGGGCCAAAACCTCGACACCTACAAGTCCAATACCTCCATTCAGCAAACTCGCATTCTTGGGCCAGGTGACATCGGCGCTATTCCCTTCAACACCATCCACACATTCACCCTCCTTGAGCCTGATACCCAACTGACCGGCGTCCTCGTCCCCGGTGGCTTCGAAGAGTTCTTCTTCAACATGAACATGGGCTTCGGCCCGGGAGGCGGGTTTGACAACTCCGCCCTGGCAAAATGGGATGTGTATCCCCAGCCGGACTTCGTTCCCCGAGCGGATGCGGTGAATGGAAGGGGTGGCACGGGGAACTGGTACGACGGGCCAAACCCGCTGCCGCAGGATAACTCGGCGCCGATTTGGGTGGCGAAGAATTACGGACCAAAGTGGCTCAATTCAGAGGGGGGCAGGTATCAAATTGTCACGCCGTTCGTGACCGGGGAGTTGACCAATGGGACGTTCTCGCAGGGAACGATCACGTTAAGTCCCCTTGGAGGCGGGAATGGAGCGAAGGGAGCGCCTAGTGTGAAAAGCTCGGAGGCGACGGCGTTCATGATGGAGGAGGGCGAGTTGGAGGTGGTAGTGGAAGGGTATGACACGGTCAGCTTGATCGATGGGGATCTGGTGTTTGTGCCCGCGAACACCTCGTTCTCATATGCTGCGACTGCTGAGTTTACCAAGTTTATGTACATCACTGGTGGCGGAAAGGGGCTGGATTACGACTTGATCGCTCGGGGGAAGACGTGGGACTCGGCCTTTTACCCGGACGATGAGAGTATAGGAGGGTCATTGGGCAGAATGGTCAGAATTTGATTCAAGTCTCTGCAAGTTTGAAGCACATAGACCACACCTCGAAAGCTTCGAGACGAAGAGAAAGTCGTAGACTCGTCTATTTTCCACTAGTACCCTCATGCGAACCCCTTTTGTGGCCAATTTTCAAGAATGAAGGCGACCTTTCCTTCTACATCGGTAGCGAGCGAGCGCTGGACCTGTCACTCCGTTTAAGCCTATCCCCAGTTAGCAGATGAGCCGCTATACCCCGAGTCACAAGGCTCACATCGAGGCAGTAGTAAACACTCCAGCAGTTGTAGGTGCCATCGTTAAACAGCTGGTGGTTGTTGTCGCGATAGCAGTTGAAGTTGTGGTAGCTGTTCTTTCCAGATCTGGATTCATGTCAAGTCAGATCAAGATCGCCCAGACGAAACCAATTCTTGAGTGCCTTACCCAGCATATTGCCCAACACTGTAGCTGCCAGCACCGCTCTGGATGTTGGAAGTGAAGTAGGTGCCCGTTGAGAACGTGCAGGTGATGGGAGAGCCCTCCCACGTCGACCAGCCACCCGTTCCGGGGCTCTTCGTATAGCACAGGTTGGAGCTGGAGGGCTTGACATTTTGGCTGGCCTGGGCATCGTCTCCGTAGTAGATTATCTGCGAGTATGGAACCTGACCCAGGGGCGAGTTCTGGTAGCAGTTGGCGAGATGGACACCCTCGCCGTTCCGCTTGTCGATGGAGGCAGCACTGGCGCCGAAGGCCGCTAGGGCAACAGAGACGAGAGTGGTGAACTGCATCTTGAGATTGGAACTGTCGGTTGAGGCTGTCTGTTCAAGAGCTTGAGGGGGCGAGCTATTGGGGGACTTATATACAAATTGCGCCCCCCTACTTCAAGTTATTTTCTGAAATCATCCCCGGGTCCGTTCGGAGGTTGCCTCCACAACATCCTGCTTGATCCGTCCGTGGACGGTTTACGATGCAGTGAGATTGTGAAGCGAGCGAGAGAAGACATAGTCGCTGAATAAGGACACAACCCGGTTGTAAGCACGATGTAACTCTGACGGGCATTCATCAGGCAGCAGCAAATGCCCCCTTCCACTCTCATTACAACTCATGTGTCGCACAACTCCGCTCTGCGCTGACCGAGTATTGATTGGCCGGAGGACTCAAGTTAGCCGCCGCTCAACCTTGTCTTTTCCCTGAATCCGGGTGGAGCCGTGGGAGGAAACCGTGGGCCCTTGAGGATACATCTCCGACGCTCAGTCAGCCCTTCGCATATCGAAGTGTCCAAGTCCACAACCATGTCGCAAATATCGAGACCAATCCCAATTCCAAGTTGAACACGGGTATTGTCTCGAGAAGAAAAAGTGTTCACAAGACCAGGAAATAACAAACACAAAACTGTGCAAGGTTCAGTGCGGGTCTGGGATTTCTGCCCACGTCTATAGATGCGTCTCCAATGTCGGTACAGGACCTACTCAACCGTCATTCCTGTCCTTACTGTCTCTGGAGTATGTTCTCGCAGGAGAGGGTGTGGCTTTGCTTGAAGAGTTTATCATCACATACGTGTGAACAGTAGGTACTTTGACATTGTATGATTTCGATCAGTTCTCTCGATATCGGAAGCTTCGTGTCAGGTCGAGAACCCTTCATGACGTGCCCAACTTGTGATCTGTGTAGACCTCTAATTACCGGCACTCAACTCGCTACATAGGTACCTATTTCCGAGCTTGGCCGCCAGTGCACAGTACCTACTAAGTGTTTTCGAGATCAACCAAGTCATGATCGCCGCCCTTCCCCGCAGCATAGGTACTCATGCTAACCCCAGAAAGCCAAGCTCGGATTTTCCTGATAACTCAACTTGGGCCGGCTGGAGGCCAGGAATGCAGCATATTCTAGGCTAATCTTCCACTGCCGACCTGGGGTGCCGGGGGCTTGATCCCGCCGATCTTTGGTGGGAATTTTAGATCCAGTTAATATGCCTCTCCGGATGCCTTGTGCGAGCCGGAGTCCCCGGTCCGGGCAGTCGGGATGCTACTTCAGCTGGAAGTTAATGCAGGGCCGGTCGTCAACCATTTCAATGTGAAACCGAAGCCAATGACTCCGAAGTGCAAGCTTTTCTAAGTCTATAAATCTCTCCCACCCCGCTCCCGAGTTCTATCGTTGCCGTCGAGACCGTCTGTGATGTTCACCGTGCAACGATCCAAGCACCACTAACTTGGATACAGTACCTTATTGACAGCAACCCAGGCCCTAAAAGGCAAAGATCCTTCTCCTCTCAAGTTTAGTCCTGTCTGTGCACCCATCTCTGACCATGAAGTCCCGCCTTGTTATTCTCCTGACCCTTGCCATCGGCACAACTGCTCTCCCAAGCCCCCAATTTGACTTCCCCACTCCCACTCCTTCGGTATGCTTCCGCACTCGCCTCCCATTAACCAGCAATCCTCATACCTACATGTATTTAACAAAACCCACAACAGGCAGGCGGAACAGGCCCCTTCGCCCCCGCCTTCAACACCACCGACCCGACCCTGCCAAACCACACCCTCTACCTGCCCTCAGCCGTACCGGTCACAGGCCGACTGCCTGTGCTGGTCTGGGGCAACGGGGCGTGTTCGGCTGACGGCTTGGGGTTTACCGCCCTGCTCACCGAGGTGGCGTCGCATGGTGTTTTCGTCATTGCGAATGGCGCGCCTGGGGGCAAGGGGACTACGAACTCTGGCATGTTGACAGAAGCTGTTAATTGGTAGGTGCTCATTGATTGGTTTCGGATTGTTTGTTGTAGCTGTTTAGTAATGGGCTGGTTGTGGTTGGGCGCTTCTCCTCCTCGGACATGTGGCGGAGTGCCCCGCTAATCAACGGATTCTGGATCGTGTTACTCGGGGCAAGGGCGGTAATGAGAGAGCTGACAGCTGCTGCAGGGTTGTCGACAAGCAACAGCGTGCGGCAAAGTATCCGTTCCTTCAGAGCGCGCGGATCGCTGTTGCAGGACAGAGCTGTGGAGGCCTCGAGGCGTATGCCGTTGTGAATGACACGCGGATCGGGGCGCTAGGGGTGTTCAACAGTGGGTTTTTGACCGAAGCTGAGGCGAAGACGGTGGTGCCTACAATCAAAGGGAAACCGGTGTTTTACTTTTTGGGAGGGAGTACGGATATTGCGTATGCGAATGTGAGTGAAGCAACCCTGAATGGTGTTCTTGTGCTTAGATGTGGCTGATGATGGATATTTGACAGGGCGAGAGGGATTACGGTTTGCTCCCGGCAGGCACGCCGTCCTGGAAAGGTAATTTGGATGTGGGCCACGCAGGGACGTATTGGGAGACAGATGGTGGGAAGTTTGGGGTGGCCGCTGTGAAGTTCTTTGACTGGGTGCTCAGGGGTAATGCCACGGCAGCCTTGTTTTTCACGGGCGAGGAAGCCAAACAATCGGGCTGGAAGGTCGAGTCCAAGGGCTTGGCTGGTATCAAAACCACCCCGATTTAGGCGACTATGGGATACTCGGTCTGGTTGAATCACTTCAGAGGCCTGATAACGACACAGTCACTCCACAGCTTGCGCAAATGGCTCGTAACGGCACTCAAAATCTGCTGTAAAATTGCCGCTTTAATGCAATAAGAACATCGTAGAACCACCGTAATCATTGGCACGTTTAAGCAGAATCCTTCCGCAACGCTGCCCGCCTGCCGGTGCTCGCCGGGTCAAAGTACGGCTTCTCACCCAGGCTGACGGCCCGGCTCCCCTTCCTCTCGCCGAGCCCCTCCTCGAAGATGTAGTCAGGCGTGGCGGCATGGAAGACGCTCCGGTTGTCCCAAATCGCCACATCATTGACCGCGTTCCACTTGAAACGGACCTGGAGATCGTGGTTCTCGACGATGAGCTGTACAAACCACGCCAGGAAGTGCTTGCTCTCCTCGTCGGACAGCCCGTTGATGCGCTGGATGTGGTGGCCGACGCCGAAGACGGACTTCCAGCCAGTGATTGGGTTGGTGCGGATGAGGGGGTGGATAGCCTCCAGCGACTCGCCTACGTTCTCGGGTGCGCCACGCTCAGCCGTGTAGATCTCGAAGTTGTTGCGCTTGGCGGCGTCGTTGAAAAGCGGCTGGGCCGAGAGGACTGTCAGCTCATCGAGGAAGCGTTGGAGAGGGGGCGAAATGCGGTCGTAGAGCTCGTATCCGGAGGCCCAGAGAGTGTCTGCACAGGTTAGCAGCCAGCCCGCGCCAGACCGTGTGTCGAGGGGACATTTGCTTACCACCGCCGGTCTTGGGCAACTGAGTCAGACGAAGCAGGGCATAATCGCTGGGGACAGGCTCGAAGGTGATGTCGGAGTGCCACTGGTTCCTGCCGCTTTGACGGAACTTGCCGCTGCCGAAAGAGTTGTCGAACCGATTTGAGTAGAGCTTCTTGGCCTGCTCGGAGGAGATAACGCTGATCTCATTGTCCTTACCGCCATGGTCGCGAGCGGCGTTGCTGATGGGGTGGATGTGCAGACCCGAGGTAGCGGGCTTTCCGGACAGTTTGCCCAGACGATCGACAAGCTCTTTTTGCAGGTCGTCGGTCAGGTTGTCTTGGGCGCGGAAGAAGACGACGCCACGCTGGGAGACTGGAGTTGATATTAGCGAGATGATGTTAAGCGGGGCTCATCAGGAAAAGACAAACTGGTAATGGCAAGATCCCTGAGCAGCTCGTCCGAGTTGGGCGCGCGCAGGAGATCCAGAAGGTCGACGTTGGCATACTCCCGACCAATCACAGGAGTCACATCAAACTGCTCCAAGTGGTCCAAGGCACCGCTCAGCTTGAGGGGCTCGACATGGTTTTCGAGCCTTGTGGGAAGGGCCTCCTGAACAGGAGCGGCTGGCTTCTCGTTGATGCTGAGAACCTTCTGCTTGATCTCGTCCACTACCGGCTGGACGGTTTCAACTGCGGAGGGAGCCATTATGATCAGTGAAGTAGCTGGTCGTGGGAATTCAGGAGGTACAAGTGGTGGCTGTGGGTTTGTGGGTGTTGTTGGACTGACAGTGGCTATGAGTTGAATAATGGCAAGAACGAGGAAGCACCGTCATGGAAGCATCCTGTCTTTATATCTCTGGTGGTTGCTGGATGTGTCAAATAGGGAGATGCTTTCGCTTTCGCTTTCGCTCCAGTCTGCAACGGCTCCATCGCGGAGTCATCTCGCAGGATGCTCGTTATCTCCGTCTCATATCACGCATTCTAGGCGCCCTATGGCCACATGGCTGTCGAAGCCCATGGTGGAAGATGGCTGCATCTGACGTGCCCGTGGGAGAGCCAATGCCGGCCACGGGTGATGTTGCAGCATTCGTGCTGTGTACACCAAGCCCCTATGTCGCCATTTGCGGACAAGACGTGATTTACCCCACGCCGAGCAACATCGACTGCCTCATATATAAAGTCGGCGGGTGTGGATGGTGTGGTGCAATCTTTAGCGTGGATCACGCTGTGCCCTCTCCACGCCGCCAAGTCCGTTAACTCCGGCTCTGCGCTGAGGCATCACATGCGAGATCAACAAGATCGGCATCATCACGGCTACAATATTGAGGCATACTTAACAAGACCGTACCATTTGCAACGTGATCTTGCTTTGTCTTTCTACCTAGTTAGTCTGGTTTGGGGGCCTTCCCTGGGGCTTAGTTTTCGTCTTCATGCACTCGACCAGCACAGGACCGGCACGTGCAGGTAAGGACTTGTAGCGACGGGCCAAAACGGCGCTTCTTGTCACGGGTGTCCGCCACCTGCATTGATATTTCCATGTTCATTACCTATCCTTCGGTGTTCAGAAGTTTCAAGTGATTCGGACATCGCTCAGTGAACAAGTGCCAGTCGTTTGTTACCTACCCTAGCCTGCATTGTAATGTCACGGGTGGTAGGTACCTGTAGGTAAATGGGGCAACAAAGTCCTCGGTTGATGCCTGTCGAGTCAAAAGGTCCCGACAGAACAAGCGTACCGGATCTCATTGTTCTCCTTGCGCGAGGCTCTTTCATACCTCTCAGCGTCGATCGATTGTTTAGCAACTTCGTTACGCTGAGATAAGGCTTTCGAGAAAGCAGAACAAGATACGACGATCCGTGCTTTCTTCCGTGACCCCTAACAGGCCTCTGTCAGCTTGTAGTTCCCTTCAATGTTCCACCCTTGCCTCTGAATCTATCCAGTTCAGCATATGCACGGGAGGTGGTTGTCGTTATCCACTGGCATGTCACGTTGTTCCCTTGTCGGTACCTATCCAGTCAAGCAGCTGAAAATCTGATTTCAGAAAAACCACGGGTTCAAAGACTCCTTGGGTTGGGAAACCTGCTTCAATAGATACCGTACAAAACGCGTTCAGTAACCACCCATGAAAACCAGAGGAAACCCATGGTGCCGACCAGTCATAAGTTGCACAGGAGGAAGTGTTACTCCGAAGGTTGTGTTGATTGGCTGAGGCAGGATGGCGTGATTCCAATCATTCTTGTGGCATTGGAACAATGAAGGCCGCGGATCGCGGTGCACGTGTGGCTCACGAATGACGACCGAGATCTGAAACAACAATCGCCCTTTACTACTACAGGCATGTCCTGGACTCCGTGTTAGTCGACTCCGTTACCAATAGCATACCCCACCTAATGGCTTCAACCCCGGCGCTCAACCTCCGTCGGAATGGCACATTGCAGTCATGCGAGCGGTGCCGGACGACTAAGATCAAATGCGACCATTCTACTCCG
>FTEL01010957.1_pt1 | contig 26198 bp, 22 predicted proteins | sample 1658911 | NCBI WGS metagenome assembly FTEL01 (sample SAMEA3914869, study PRJEB12502) | metagenome | biome: forest; material: soil | place: USA | collected 2012-03-12 | depth 0.1 m
ATCAGCCATCCTATGACCGGCGTCAAAGAACAAACCTCCGCAAACCATGCCCGACTGCTCTCGAAAGCCGGGTTCTACGCCCTTACGTTTGACGCAGGGTACCAAGGGGAAAGCACGGGACAGCCCCGGGGGTTAGAAGACCCTCATCAGCGAGCCGAAGACAACAAGGTGGCTGTGACCTACTTGGCCACGCTGGAAGGCAAAGTAGACCCCAGCCGGATTGGTGTCCTTGGGATTTGCGCCTCGGGCGGGTATACCTCGTATGCCGCGCAGTCCGATAGCCGCATAAAGGCGCTGGCGACCGTGAGTGCCGCCTGCGTTGGCCGGATGACCCGCAATGGTGGCCTGTACAAGGAGAACAACAAGGAAGTCCCCGAAGCAATCGCTGGAGCGCTTCAGGCAGCCGGCCAGTGGCGAACAAGCGCGGCCAAAGGCCCCAAAGTCGAAGCACCGCCTATGTTCAGCACCGATATCTCCCAAATTCCGGAGGGCGCCGACTCCTTCTTCGCAGATGCTGCCTCATACTACGGGTCCGAGCGCGGAAACCACCCTCGTTCGGATCAGAAAGTTCCACCATCCAGCTACGATCTCATGGTCAGCTACGACTCGTTCAACTTCCAACACCTAGTGTCTGCGCGGCCTCTGTTGATGATTGCCGGATCGAAGGCACAGACTCTTCACTTTAGCGAGGACGCAGTTGCAGCAGCCCGGGAACCCAAGGAGCTGTTCGTCGTTGAAGGAAAGAACCACTTCGACCTCTATGACGACCTGACAGTATCTGGCCCGAAGCTTGTGGAATTTTTCGGAAAGAATCTGTCGAGGGTGGTGTTGAGATCTGGCTCATCATGCGAGGGAATTGGAAGGATTGGTTCAGGGAGATGCCCTCGCACCATGGCCATCTGGGGAGACGAGGTGGAGCCGGATTTTTCGTTTTCCGTTGCCTTCTGTGCTGCAGGCCAGTCCTTGTATTTTAGGGGAGTTCAACCTCCCAGCTTGTTTTCAGAGGGGAGGCAACCAAGTCAACAACAACAAGCCCACTTGCAATATCAACTTGTTTCACAACCACCTCGCCTCGCAGCTCAGGCTGCGAGTGGATTCTCCTTCGTACGGCCAGATGGGAATATGTTTTACTTTTCCAATTGAGCCGTTGGGCGCCGACTGATCCGCATCCTCGTTGGGGCCCGCACGCGTGTTGACGTGTGGCTTGTGTTGACAAGTCAACGCCGACCGATGGGTATGGTGGTGTGTGTGTTTTGAGTGGTGTTTTAGGAGAGATGTCTCCACTTCAGGATGCGACTCTTCTCTGTGATAAGTATCTTTGTCTAATAGTCCTTTCTTAAAATTGTAGGACTCACAATGCTCAACATCACGGTATCCCGCAAGGCGTGCGATGGAAATCTCCCTCGAGCGCCAGTTCTTTTACACCCCTCCGGCGGCAGCGGGTCCCAAGCTTGCGAGCCGCGGCTCTCGGGCTCAGGAGGGTGACCCCTCTGTAACGACTTCTGGGGTTCCTTTGTACCCACCATACCGCAGGATGTACACGAACCTCAAAGCGGTGATACCGGGAAGTCACAGGCCGAGGTCATTCTGATCCCAACCGACGAAACACGCTTTCAATCCATGTTCTGCATATCCCTGATCGGATGACCGGACGTCCGCTGGAGAATGTAAGCTACGAAAATCAAGGGTGGTCGGCCAGTGGCGCAACAGGGTCTCTCCGCATCTGACCGCAGTGAAGATCCTCCAACGTCACCCTGCAGTGCTGGGTGTTGGTGGTCTCACAAAGTACCTCGGCGCGGTGAGCGGACTATGTCTCTGACGGTCGAGGCTCTCTCTCCGATTTCTGTATGTCCTGGAAAAGGGGTGTTTTTGCGGGTCGTCCCCTGTTGCCCTCGCACTCCGTCTGGGTCTTTTTGTTGCCCCCGTCGCCGAATCTTGCCGCCGTCGTCCAATTTTGCCCCCCTCGCCGAGATTTTGACTCGCCCCCAAGCTTTTGCCCTCATCGCCGACATTTTCCCCTGTTCCCAGGTGTTTGCCTCGCTCGCCCTCCTTGTCCCCCGCGATCGTCGAAATGGCCCCGTCGGCCGCCTTCCACGTATGGTTGGCGATCTGATTTAAAACACTATACCCTGTTAGTTTGTGACGTATTGTATCCTAATGTAAGAATGCGTACGGTTCGGCGCTCGGACATGAGAAAAGCGTTCGGCCACCGCTCGGACACGTTGCCAGCGGTCCAGGTATTCTCTCGGCCGCCAGTTCGGCCGTGAACTAAGAGGACACTGGGCGGCGGTCATTAGTAGCTGTGCTATTATAACTTGGAGTGGAAGTAGTTATAAGTACTCAACGGTGGCCTTTACTGCACTACATAGCAGTTGGAAGCCTGACGTGAAGGTCTCGGCCGCGGACAGAGGCATCGTAACCGATCGTCCGGGTATGTTGCGCCCAGCAGCTGGCCAAGTTGCTGCGGCTTCCGGCCGGTGGGGGGAGGATCGTTGCATTATGCCGTGGATACAAATGTGTGTCTCGGTCTGCCGGGTCGTGATCTACTGATTTTGGTGGGGTTGGAGGTGAGCGCAAGGATCTAGGTTCCCACCTCATCTTCTCCCTTCCTTGCAGCGCTTCGCCATCCATCTCGGTGTTGTCCTGCAAGCAGGGAGTCGTTGGAGAGTGACAGAGGGGGTACATGACATGAATCGAGGTCACCAAAAAAGGACCGAAACGAATTGCCTGGTAAAATTGACATCTGATTAGTTTGGGTAAAGGGCGGGATTGAGACCCGACTTTTTTGCCCGTTCCTGCAAATGTGCCGCATACTCGAGAACAAGGTTGTCAAGAACTTCCATGCCCTCGTCCCCATACCGCTCATCTGCCCACACCCATGGACTGCATTCTCTATGATCCTCACCCCACGTGAAGGAGAGGTCAAGGGCAACGACCGTTTCCGACCGAATTTCAGAGAGCAGGGTGGAAAAGGAGGATACACAACTTGTGATGGAATCTTCGGCTCCCTCAAATCTGCTGGAAAACCAACGGTCCAACTTGCGGGATGCCAGAGCTTTCACCAGGGCACCCAGCACGGCGCAGTCGCAAGTATTGTTCTCAGAGACGCATCTAGACCTAAAAAGGAGAGACTCGATGGCGTCCTTGATCTTGATGCAAATAATCTGGAGCAGTTTCTGGCGTCCTCTCTTCACAGCCTCTGCGTTGGGATTGCCATCAGTACTAATTACTTGTAATCTCAGAGAGCCATGATCAAGGGAAGAGATCGTACCGAGGTCATCTAGCAGCCAGAGATGGTTGTCCGTGTAGATGTCGTAGTCCGGGAAACCGTCGATATACAGTCCGTCGTTATCACTTGTCGCCGCACGAGTTATAAAAGAGACGAATGCCTTTCGAAAGCCGCGCACGTGCCCCATTTTATGATAGACCGAGAGGTGGTCAACGAGTTCGTCCGCAGCACAGTCCGCGACGTGGTTCGGATCCTTGAGCCAATTCTTCCAGAACGGCTTCAGCAAGCCTATCATGTCGTACTTGTCCGCTAGAACAACGAGGGAGAGCAGTTCGTCGTGGGCGATGGCGCGCGGCAAGTCGTCGAATTTGCCGTGGGCCACGGAGAAGAGGATTCGGAGCCCTTCAGGGCGATCGTCGGGAAGCGGGATCTCCCAGCCGCACCCCTCCTGCTGCTGCTGCCTGCCCTCAGCAAATGGTCCGTACAGCATGACGTCCCAGACTGGAGAGGAGCGCGCCAGAGACCGCGAGCAGACCCGCAAAGCGACCCGATCCTCCCCAGCCACCAGAGTCAGGTCACCGCGCGGGTCGAACACCTCGGCGCCACTGGATTCCGGCTCGAGTTTCATGGTTCGTTTTGGTCAGCCCAGCCAAGATGCAGGCAAAAATGAAGCGGAGAATGGGTTCTCCGAGCGCTGGGGATTTGGACGCAGGCGAATCGCGCTGCTACCTGACGCAGGGAGGCATGAAGGGCAGAATTACCTGCCTAGGCAGGAAAGGCGGTGAGCAAGGCACTCGTTGCCCGGCGCCCACCGAGCGTGGCATGTCCAAGATTGGGAGGGGGCTGAGCCGCGCTCTGCCCTCTGTCACGGCCTGAAAACCCGTCCGCCCACACCACCAAATGGTAAGTTGTCCCACGTTTTCCTCTGCGACTCAGCCAGTTCCATCAATCAACGTAGCTGTAAAACATGTCACATCGCCATTAACATCTTCACTTGAGAGCAACATGCTTGTATCCCACACCCCTCCATTGACTGCTTCCGGTTCATCTGCCGGTTGACTGTCATGAACGAAATCACGGCGAGGAAATCCGGGAGAGCGTCTCATGTCAGCAGTACCAGCAGCACCAGTACCGCCAGGACGGCCACCCGGAGCGGCAGCGGGAGGAAGACGACGAGAGGGACGAGGAGACCGCGATGTCGGAACCACCCGCCCACGACAGCGAAAAGCAGCGACGGGTACGCCTCGAACGAAGATTTGATCTCAACAACTAGCAACTCGATTACGGCCGAATCCTCAGCTCCCGGCCCCCCTTGTCCACTTCTTGTCCCGCGCGTACACCACAACCGGCTTCCCCTCGCCCGGCGACCGCTTCACAATGTCGAAGGCATTGGAAGCAATGACCATCTCGCTAAACTTGGCGTGTCCGTACGTGCGCGGGTCGAACTCGGGCCGCCGCTTCGTGATGAGCGGCACGACCTTGGCCAGGTTCGCCCACCCGTCCTCGTCCGACGCCGTCTCGATGGCCATGCGCAGCTGCCACTCGATGTCCGGGTCGATGCGCGCCGTCGGTGGCAAGGAGCGGCGGTTGGGTGGGCTGCCGGTGGGGATCATGATGCTGGGGGTGGTACTGGTGGTGGTGGTGGGCGCGAGAGTGGTGCGCTGCACGGCAGCGGCGAGGGAGGCGTCGTCGGAGGGCGCGACGCTCAGGTTCTCGAAGTACACGAACTTGTCGCAGGCGGCCACGAACGGTTTGGGCGTCTTCTTCTCGCCGAAGCCGTAGACGACGAGGCCCGACTCCCGGATGCGCGCGGCCAGGCGCGTGAAGTCGCTGTCGCTCGACACGATGCAGAAGCCGTCGAAGCGGTTGGTGTATAGCAGGTCCATGGCGTCGATGATCATGGCCGAGTCGGTCGCGTTCTTGCCCTGGGTGTAGGGGAATTGCTGGATGGGCTGGATGGACCGGGCGAGCAGCTGGTCTTTCCAGCCCTTGAGGTTGGGGCCCGTCCAGTCACCGTACGCCCGCCGCACGAAGGAGGTGCCGAACTTGGACACCTCGACGAGGAGCGCCTCGGCCACGCTCGGCTTCGCGTTGTCCGCGTCGATCAGGACGGCGAGTTTGAGGTTGGCGGTTGTCTCGGCGGCCATTGTGATGGGTTGATGGGATGGTGATGTTGGAGGAGCGGCTGATCATGGATCCTTTTGACGAGCTGAGGGGTCGAGAGGCGCAGTGCACTGCCTTGGGCCGCCATGCCGGATCCGTTCGGCCGCAATCCTTCCCGCCAGTTACATCTCGAGCTCATATTGTGGGATTGCGGGCCCGGCTACCTGCATCTGCGTTTGTCGGATACCTGTTTTGTTGGACACACACAACATAAAGATAAACTCAAATTTTAATCGATTGAGATGACATTACTGTCTCTGGATACGGTCGATTTAGGTCTTTTTGTCCGTATAGTGTCTCCCTCCCCTCCAATGAACTCTCTTTGTCCCATATTGTCCCATGTTTCTCCAGGCATCCATCTTCCTTACCACCAGGGGCTCTGTTGTTCCAATCTCTCCTTTTCCCAACTACATTACGGAGTATCTCATGTCGCTCTCCCAGTCGCCGATTGCCCTGCTCCAACCACCCAACCGCGCCACAGCCCCTCTTCCCGTCATCGCAACGCCCAACGCCGCCCAGTCTCAGCCGGTCTCAGCCCAGCCCTGCCTGCCACCGGAGTTAACTTGATTGCGGCCGTCGGCTCTCGGAGCCCCCTCCTACCCGCCCCCCTCTCGGCTCCTTCCGCCGTCACACAACCCCCTCCCCGGACACCTCGCCGGTGACTCAGCTCACATCTCACCTCCTTCAGCAGCTTCAGCTGCACGGGACTTTGCGTCAGCAGCGCGTCGAAGGCGCCAATCACACCCACGCGACGCGTGAAAACCAATGCTCATGCAAGGGGGACGGCGCGGCTTGTTCCGTGCCTGAGTAGCGGTGGGCGAGGCGCGCGTGCGGCACGGCCCCGGTGTCCGGTGCCCGTTGGTTGATCCCCGAGCGCCGATATTGACGGGATGTTCCGTTGGGATGCAGCGTGGCGGGGGGAGGGGGCCAATCAGTTTGGCACGGGATGGGGGGGCTTCAGGGTTGGATGGTGTTGGGTTGGGGGAGGGTTGTGACAAAGGACATAGGAGGGGCGGGTTGAGGGGTTGCTGAGACAGGAGGAGGGTTGTGGTTCGGGGTATATAACCCGCTTGATGACCGCCCTTCCCACTACCGGATATGCCCTCTCCAAGCAGCCAATTCCTCACACCACACCACCGAAACACACCCCACAACCCCAAGAACCATCAAAATGACCATCGCCCACACAGGCATCAAGACCCCTGCGGCCCGCCACGCCGAGGTCGTGGCCTGGTACGAGGTCGCCCTGGCCCCGTTGGGCTACACGCGCGCCATGGCATTCCTCGACGGACAGGTTGTCGGCCTCGCAGACGCGTCCGGCACGATCGACTGGTGGATCACGTCGGCGGGGGCCGCGCCGCCGGGCGTCCCCGTCGCTGGGGACGGCAAGGGCGAGGGCATCTTGCCTGTGCATACTGCTTTTGGGGCGGCGGGTGAGTTTATTTCTCTGCCCTGTTTGTTTCTCGCTCTTCGCCCTCGGGGGGCTAGTTTTCATCTTGTGTGTTCCTGCCCCCTCCATCGGGGCATGTTCTTGATCTGGGAAAGGGGCAGGCGAAAGGGGAGGGCTATGGCAAGGGGCCTGGAGTGGGTATGAAGCGGACGACTGCTAACTCGGGCCAAAACAGATCGGGCGCAGGTCGCCGCATTCCACGCAGCGGCGGTCGCAGCGGGCGGCAAGTGCAATGGCACGCCTGGAGTGAGGGCGCACTCGGGGCCGACATATTTTGCGGCGTTTGTGCTGGATCCCGTTGGGAACAACATCGAGGCGGTCTGCACGGCTGCTCCTTAAGGGGTAGCTGAAGCGATTTGGGGATGGTGGCGAACAACGGGCTTAGGCCTCCTTGCTGCATGGATACATGGACGGCCGGGATGAAGCAGTGGTTTACGAATCTATGTAGTAAGCCATGCCAATACTCGGCTTCGTGAAACTTGAAAAATAAGTACCTAGACTGGCCATCACCATGTGCCACAACATTCATCAATCCCCGGGGCCACTGACTGCCTTCTTGAGAAATTAAAAGTTCAACTGGTATAAATTTTTCACACGTACTCCCACAGCCCAAAGTCGAAAGCGGGTCACTGGCAAGTTGCAACAGTGTGGTGCGTTACGGGTACCGGCATGATTCCATTCAACAAACCCCCGCGACGCGGAGACGGCGATGTGATCCACCGCCTACCTGGGTAGGCAGCAATGACGCTGCGCAGAGGTGACTTCACTCTCCAAGGCAATCTAAATCTATCCAACCATAATTCCACGATGTCCACCATACGTCCTGTCGCCCCGTCCGATTGAGGCGTGTCGTCGTGAAGGACAAGCAACCAGCGGAGCGCCACTCCCGCCCTCCCTCATTGAAACCATCTCTCACCTCCCTGCCCTATCCCCCGTCTCCGGGAGCACCCACTCTCCCGAGTCCAATGCAATGCCCTAAGTTTTGAGCCTGCCATTTCTGGCAGGGAGGCTTCCCTCTTCCTCCTCCCACGCCCCAATTCTCGCCTCCCAAAAATCCCCAACCCCCACGCCTCTCACACCCAACGTCGTGCCTCCCCTCCACAACCCGCAACCCAAGAAAACCACCTTCCCGACATAACGATCGACAGGCCGCTGCGTCATTCCGCGCTACCGGCGCCCTTCCCCACCGCCACAAGCGAGCAACTCCACCCGAGGCGTGGAAAGCGTGGACCTTTCCCCCTCCCGGATGCCACGGCCCACTGCGCGGGCAAGGGTGGGTGTGGACCTGCCGGAGGGCAGTCTATTTTCTGCGTTGCGGAGTCGATGGTGGTGGGTGGTGATAGGCATGTGATGGGAGGGTGAAGAGGATGGTGCATCTGCGCGTCCAACATGTGTGGATGGGCACGAAGATGGGTGTCCAGAGAGAGGTTGATGATAGCAGCGGTTGATGTTTTGGATGACAGGTCTCGTAAGGGCTGTGACTAACATGGTAGACGCAGATTAGCTGCTGCTAGCACACAGGCACACAGACAGAGACAGGCAGATCGATACCCAGCTTCCAAGGCTTCTCTGCTGCACCTGCCCACGAAAAGCTAGGCCATGCGCGTCGGGTTGTTATCGCCCAACCACCGCTACAGCGGCAAGAACTCCATAACAAGACGAGATCCACAATTCACCACCACGCTGGAGACAGACGCAGGTAACACGCCATCTCCGCTTTACTCCGCTTTTTGGGGGGTGGGGGTTGAGCCAGCCAGCCGGATCCGTGGGTCCCTTGTCTTTTCTTTTGTCGGCTCGGGAGTCGAGCGCTACCCGCAAAAGTCCCCGACGGTTCCAGTGTGTTGTTGATTTGCGGGGCTCGCTCGGTATCCATTTTTTTCGCCTTTTTTTTCTGCTTGCGCGATCACTACCCGGCGTGCTTGGCGACGGGCCTCTTGGCGACGGATGCCATGTGGGCGAGGAGGGGAGTTTCGTCGATAGGAAGTGCCGTCGGGATTCGACACTGCCAGTGCTTGGCGTTGTGCCGACTTCGGCGTTGAGGAGGGGGCCGGCGTTGAAGAACATGTTCCGTTGTGTTGGGGGACACACACAGCACCAGGAGACCCCAGGAAGACGAAGGGACCGAAATTCTCACTTTCCCATCTCACTGGGCTACCTACTCCGCGAAATGGCATATCCGGGATTGGCATTTGTGGCTGAAGATCGTTCTTGGTGCCATGGTGGTGTGACGGGTGGTGTGACAGCCACGTGCATAGGCGTCCGCCCGTGCTCCCGTTGTCTTCCATGCATGTCATGGCTGTCAACCGTCCCGAGCGTGGCAAGCGGGGGGGCGCTCAGCCGGGGGCAGCTGTGCTGGGGACACCAACAAACCACTGGTGCCATCAAGACGACGGCCGTTATCAGCGTGACAGGACTGATCGCAGAGCAGAACAGAAACTCTTACGACACAGCTGGGAGCAGCACACACCGCACCCATCGATATCTTATCTTGTCGGTGTGAGGGGTACAGGGCGGGAACTGGACCGGTAGTGCGAGTGATAAACAACACCTCGGAGATAACAGGGTGCCGGGAATGCTCGCTTGTTCTGCCCAGACACGGCTCCGCCTCGAACCTCGCCCTCCACTCCGGCAGCCTTGGCACGCCGATGGGCCCGAGGGCCCTCCGATGGCCAGTCCGGGGTGCGTCCCGGCCGATTGGGCCGGCTGTGTGGTTGGTAGGTTGGTATCTTGGTGTCCTACTGGGTAGGTGGACAATATCACTGGCCGGGCAGTTCCTCTGCCCACAGTCCGGGGCTCAATGTCATCCATGAGAAATCAACACCGTCCGCTTGGCACATCCACCAGGATCCAGATAGTGGTCTTGCTGCCCTCCGGCAGCCGGCCCCAGAACGACCCTCCTCTTCCTACATCGTCGCAGACCTAGTATCACAGTGTCTAGCCCTTTTAGGCCCAGTATACCACCGGGTGCATTGCTAGCTTTACTGGATTGACGACGACGGCTAGGCCCGTTGGTTGCACTCGCGAGGGTGATGGCGAGGGTGATGGTGAGAGCAATGGCGAAGGCAAGGGTGGGGCCAATGGCGAGTGAAATGACGAAGGCAATGGCGGGAGTCATGGGGATGGGAGTGGCGATTACCGTGACGAGGGCAATGTGGGGGGAAATTTCGGAGACAATGGCGAGGGAAACTGCGCGGGAAATGACAAGAGCAATGTCGAACGACATGACGAGAGCATGGTTACGGTCAGGCGAGGGCAATGGCAGCAGTGATCTCGATGACCGAGCTACATGGTATTGCAAAACACTTCATGGGAGATGGCGGCTAGCCTGGAACGGCTAGACACTGTAGTACTAAGTTGATAGCACCTGAGAAATAAAGGGTCGATCCCAGATCCCAGAGCTCGACAACACAGGTTAGCATCTAAGCGGGAACATGGGCAGTAGCTTGTCTATCCAACTGCTGCACAACGACACTCCAACTCTCCGCGATCCGTGGAGGATCTGCGTCTTTTCGACTATCATGCACATGGCTGGGATGGAGATGTACACGGCCTAGCCCTTCCCCAAACCGCACTCCTCCAGTCTAACGATGAGCTATCGACTGCAGGAAGCATCGCCAAGATGCGTCTTTTGACATTTTCACTCTTATCTCAACCCCCGTGGTGGATGCTCGGCATGGCGGAGCGGAAGCCAGATCCTTCCCTGCCTGCCACAGGATAATCTCGATCCCACATCCGAACTGCGGGTGATGTCGTCGATGTGTGCGGAAGAGAAACCATAAAGAGGCCCTCCTCGCCGCCTCTTGGTAACCATTCTCTCCCCACCCAGCTCTCCAACCACATCAACATCTCTGGATCGCAGCGAGGATGTTCACCAAACACGTTCTGGCGGCTTTGGCCGCCATCACCCTCCCCGTCATGGCCCGCCCTGAGCCCGAGCTCTGGCGCCGTGCCATGAGTCTCGCCTCTGCCGGTGTCAGCACCTGCGGCCTCTCTGACGAGGCGCCGCACGTGAAGGCACCCAAGGTCAACCCCTGGTCGCCCATCACGCAGGCCGATGTCAAGGCCGTCTGGTCCTTCATCCACGCCCCCGAGCAGGGACTGAACCTCACCAACCCGGCCAACGCCACCCTGACTGACAATTACGTGTTCTGGATCGATACCCTGCGTGAGTGGCCTCCCGCTTGACTTTTTTCCTTTTTTTTCTTTTTTCTTTTTTCTTGTTTTCTCTTCTTTTTTTGTTCGTCTTTTCTCTTCTTTTTTTTAGTTTCTTTTCTTTTCTTTTTGTTGTTTTCCTTGCTCTCTTCCTTTTCTGTTCTCCTTTCTTTTCTTTTTTCAGATTGCTATGGCGAACATCTTGACTGACACTCCCCTCACCCCCTTTAGACACCAACAAGTCCTCGGTCCTCACGTACATCGACGGCACTGCCGAGGCCCCTCCCAAGTACGCTCGTGTCGTAATCTTCGAGGGTGGCAAGGTCGAGCCCGTGTCGCAGGAGTACATGGTCGGCCCACTCCCCGTCTCCGACAAGACTACCCTGGCGAAGTACGACTACGTGTTCAACGGAGGAAGCGGCGGCTCCGTTCCCTTCAATGCCCGTTACCTCGACGGCAAGCGCAGCGCCGGCTACGAGCCCTTGCTCAAGTCGGTCATGACCGAGGTGGCCGACATCACTAAGGGACTCTTCAACGGAACCTACTTCGGAAGTTCTGACAACCGCACCGACATCGTCGAGTCCAGCACCGGCCCGAACTCGCTGGACGGCACCACTTCGTGGGTCACCAGCATCTTCCGCTACCCCGGCCAGGCCTCGTACCTGGTGCCCCTCGACTTCTACGTCTTGCTCGACATCACCGGGACTGACATCAGCAAGTACTCCCTCCGCGGCTTCGTCACCAACACGCGTTTCTTCCCGACCACCGCGGACCTACGTGCTGCCTGGGAGGCGGGGGAGCTCAAGAACGAGTTCCCGCAGACACGTGACAACTCCTGGGCCGTGCTGGACCACAAACCCGAGATGGGTGTCCGCGACCTCGAGGACCGCCTCGCCCCCCAGAGCCTCGAGGTCGGCGGTAAGCGCTACAAGCTCGACAGGGAGCAGCGCTATGTGGAGTTCATGGGGTGGTCCTTCTACATGAGCTTCACGCGCGTGTTGGGGCTCCAGTTCTACGATATCAAGTTCAAGGGCGAGCGCATATTGTACGAACTTTCGCTGCAAGAAGCGGCCGCTCAGTACGCCGGAAACCAGCCCAAAGCTGCGAACACAGTCTATCATGACACGTTCTTTAGTCAGTTGCTTTCCTGATGCCATGAAGTGGGAAAAGAAGTCGTGAAGTGGCGAAAAACTGACACTCACTTTTTAGGCATCGGGACCTACTCCGCCACCCTTGTTGAGGGTTTCGACTGCCCCTACGGCGCCACAATGCTCGATATCAGCTTCCCGACTGGCAGCGGCACTACCGAGACGCACCCTGCGGCTATCTGTGTCTTCGAGGCCGACTCAGGCTACCCCCTGGCCCGCCACCGCACAGGCGCCCGCGGCAACCCCAACGGCTTCTCCCACCTCTCCTCTGTCAAGGGCTCGGCTCTCCACGTCCGTACCGTGGCTACCGTTGGCAACTACGACTACCTCTTCGACTACGCCTTCCACATCGATGGTTCCATGGAGATCGAGGTCCGCGCCTCGGGCTATCTTCAGTCCTCCCCCTACTACGCCGAGGACAAGGGCGAATGGGGCCCGCGCATCTACCAGGCTACTCAAGGCAGCTATCACGATCACATTATCAATTTCAAGGCCGATTTTGACTTGGTGACGTCGTCCAACTCCCTCCAGCGCACCGATTTGGTCGTCATCAACCAGACCCAGCCCTGGTTCCCCGAGCTCGGCACCTTCACCCAGATGTCCCTCAAGGCCTCCAACTTCGAGAAGGAAGCGCAGTTCAACTGGGCCCCCAACGGCCAGTCCATGTTCACTGTCATCAACCCCACCGCCCCCAACAAATGGGGCACCCCGCGCGGCTACCGCATCGTCCCCGGCAAGTCCCCCATGCACCTCTCGATCGCGGACTCGCCCTTCACGCTCCGCCAGTCCACCTTCCTCAAGTCCGACCTGGCCGTCACCCGCCAGCACGACAACGAGCCCTACGCCAACAGCTGGCACAACATCAACCTGCCCTCCAAGCCGCAGCAGGACTTTGCCAAGTTCTTCGACGGCGAGAGCGTGGACGGCGAGGACCTGGTCGTGTGGTTCAACCTCGGCATGCACCACTACACGCGCTCCGAGGACGTGCCGGTGACCCTGTTCAGCGAGGCGGTCAGCAGCATTGTGTTTGCGCCGCAGAACTTTAACGACCGGGCGCCGGAGGGGGATCTGAGGAACCGCAGGGTCATTTTGTCGGATGCGAAGACCGGGGAGATTTCGTACGAGGATTATGGCATTCCCCTCCCGAGCTGCAAAGTTTCGGTGGAGGAGCCTGCGAGCAAGATCCTGCCGTGGGTTACTGCTTAGGCGGTTGCTTGAGCGGTTGGCGGGATTGGTTGCTGTTTTGGGGGTTGCTGGGACTCGACCGTTTCCGCCGTGAGTGGTGCGCGCCACTAGCGATGGGTTGAGGCCTGTCATTGGCGGGTTGGGGGATGAGTGGTGGTGGAGGGATATGGAGGGAAGTTGTTAGGGGTTGAAGTGGTAGTCAGGGGCGGCTGTGGGGGTTAGAGTGGGGGTCAGGGGTTGGTCAGGGGTTGCGGAGTGGTGCAGGGAGAACAGGTGATGATAATGACGCACAGGAATGAGGCACGATGAATGCTTTTGACGGATAATGTTGTGGAGGAATGATAGACTATAGACACACAGGAAAGGTGCCGGGGAGGGTCGCAGCATGTTGGCTGTTGGTGCTGCTGCTTTCCCTTGCGGCCCTGAGGCATCCAGTTGTTAGGAACGTTCGTAGCAATGATAAGAATAATGCCTTGCATGTCCTCCTCGCCCACCGGGTGCAAGCAACCCACTGCTGCAGGCATGGTCCCGTGGCGCAGACCAACCGCCTCCCTTTCCTGAGCAACGGTGAAGGGGGGTCGGGGGCACCTTCGATTGGATCAGCCATGGCCTCCTGCATGGTGAGGCATACGCATACAGGTCGCCATGTTGTCAACCCCTCATTTTCTCGGGTTTCAGCTGCGATTGATTCCAGGTTCCACAATTGACCTTCTTCATCCTTGCTCGCCTGCCGAGGTGGTTTGGAGAGTGCAGCGACGCTCAAGCCCAACAACTTTCAAACTCGCCACAACGCCCGCCCTCGATGGATCCCGTGAGCGCGCTCGGAGTCGCCGCCGCGGGCGTGCAGTTCATTGAATTCACGGCCAAGCTGCTTTCGACTACTGTCGAGGCGTACAAATCATCGTCGGGCAGAACCGACAGAATCACAGCGTTGAACACCATCGTCACCGAGCTCACCTCTCTCACAAACCGAGTCCAGGAGAAGGCCGCCCAGCTCCCACAAAGCCCCCCGCCCGAGTCGCCCGATGCCCTCTTTCTCAGTGCGTGTCGACAATGCCAGGATATCAGCAAGCAGCTGGCCGCTGTTCTCCAGCCCCTTGCTGTGAACCAGTCCAAGTTCAATCGAAAGTCCGCTGGGTCGAGCCTGGCAGTGGCACTTAGGGGCGCCATGTCGGAGAGGAAGATCCAGGAACTCTCAGCGCAACTGCCGATGATTCAACAGCGGATGCAGCTAGCCGCGTTGGTCTCCCTGTGGGAGAAGGGTCAGACGGAGGGCATTTCCGTCGCTCAGGTGTTCCAGCAGCAGTTGAGCACGACAGATGCCACAATTACGGAGACCGTCAGCTACCTGCGAGACCTGGATGATCCGAAAGACAACCACCGTTCCGCCCATCGCGAAATGGTGAATGCCATGTGGTCAACGACGTGGTCCCCCACCGTTGTCGTCAAAGCCGACCCCGAGTTCACCGACATGGCACAATACCAAATTCTGACCAGCCTCGGTTTCGATACCATTCAGTACCGACAGAAGGCCATCCCCGACGCATACGCGAGAACGTTCGAGTGGCTGTTTAACGCACAGTCTGGCCAGGCACCAGACCAAGGGGGAAACGGCGCGGAGAAAGCGTCATTCGCGAGCTTCACCTCTTGGCTTGAGGCCGACACTCGCGAGATCTACTGGATCACGGGGAAACCTGGGTCCGGCAAATCGACGCTCATGAAGTTCATCACCACACACCCCAAGCTCGGAAATCACTTATCCGCCTGGGCTAGATCCATACCCATCGTCGTCGCGTCCTTCTATTCGTGGAATGCAGGCGCAGATCTCCAGCGGTCTTTCGAAGGCCTACTTCGCACCCTCCTCTTCCAATGCCTACAGCAAAGGCCCGAACTGATGGCACAGCTCTGCCCGCGACGGTGGGCGTGCTTGCAGGTCTTGGGCACGGAGATAGGCCCAATCCTACCGGAATAGCGCTTGCCAGAACTCATGGAGGTGATCAAATCGGTCTCGTCGATGACCGGGGAAGCCTTTCGCCTGGCGCTCTTTATCGACGGGTTGGACGAGTTTTCCGCTGACCACGCCAAACTGGTGGAGTTCATTGTGAGCATCAGTCAGGCGGAGGGTGTTAAAATCTGCGCCAGCAGCCGACCCTGGAATGTGTTCAACGACGCGTTCTGCCGCAGCCCGAGCCTGAAGGTCCAGGAGCTCACCAAAGGAGATATTGTCCGTTACGTCAAGGGCCACTTTGAGCCTCTGCCGGCTTTCGTCGAGTTGCAGTCCAGCGACCCCAAGGAAGCCACAGTCCTCTTGGGCGAAATCGCCTCGAGAGCAGACGGCGTCTTTCTGTGGGTTTCCATTGTGGTTCGGTCCATCACGGCACAGCTGAGCGACGGGGCCCGGTTGAAGGACCTACACGCAACGCTCAACCAGTTACCACGGGATATTGAGCATCTATTCGATGCCATCAAGGCTCAGATCAAACCTGAGCATGTCGCCCAATCAGGACAGTACTTCCTGCTCCTCATGGAATGCCATCGCACACCTTCCTCCACAGTCCCGACAGCTTCGACTTTCTTGCTGGCCGAAGAGGACGAGGACAGCTCGTTCCACCGTGAACTCAAAGCTACTCGCGGCGTCGTTCCCTCTGCATCGACCATCATGCGGCGCCGGCTGCATAGCCGCACGATGGGCATGATTGAATCAGAGCCAGGGATTCAGTTCCTCCATCGGACCGTGGCCGAGTGGGCCAGTCGCAGCAAAAACCTGGAGGATCTCATTCGCGACGCATCGTCGGCGGGCATGTCTTACAATGTCAGCATGGAAATCGTCAAGGCCAGGGCCGCCGAGCTCATATGCGGCGCCTACCAAGCGGATTCTGAACAAGAACATCCCCAGCGTACCCACCTTTTCTGGCCCACTCTCGGCGTTTGTCTACACCATGCGACATGCGCCGCCGGTTGGCCCGGTACGGACACCAGATTGGTTCGGACGTTGGACAGGCTGGCGAGCCACCTCCTCCCGATTCTCCAAGCCAAGCTGGGTTCGAATAATCGTACAGGGGAGGAGGAACAAATCCTGCAGCACCCCTTCGCTTGTCTTGCGGCTGCATTTTGCATCGTTCCGTACGTAATGGCCAAAGCCCAGCGGCCAGAGTTGTGCCCTGCGCTACTCCGGTTCGTTGTTCTGGGCCGTGGTGCAAGAGCGGGTGGGCGGGGGTCACTGGAACCGACCTGTGGACTGGTTGACCGATATATTCCCAAGGTTTATGGGACAAGGCTTGCGCTAATCCGCCACCTGCTGCGTTCCATGCCTCAAAGCTCGGATAAGTGGGAGGCCCTCAGCCGGATCATCCACGACATAGTACGGATACAAGCCTCTAGGTCTGGCGGTGGGAGGGTTTCCTCCAAGGTCTTCTTCGAAGCCGATGTTTTGGCAATCCTCAGGAAAGAGGTCGGGACAGCGACGTGGCTCTGGAGATTCATCGCTGAAGGGCCCCAACAGCCAGAGCGACGAGGGCGAAGTGTATTTCGGATTCTTCGTCGGGAGGATAGCAAGAACGCCCAGGACGAACCCTTCCTTGTCAATTTGGTGGAAGTGTACAGCCAATCTGACACTGAAGACGAAGATCTTGTTCGCGTGTAACAGGGCCGGATCGTACCTAGGCCATTGTTCGCTAACATGGATGTATTTAACTGTCCCGTGTATATTGCGCTCTCACCCGTAGCTCAAAACTCTGCAACACCGGGCGCCACTTTTCTGTCCCAACGTTCAACTTTTGCGGCCTCTCTAGGCGCTGATCCGAACTTGGTATCTGATAGGCCGGTTCGGACTGCTGCTGCCAGACAGACCCCTCATCCACTCGGCAGTTGAGGTGGCAATAATAGGATCAGGATATGCGCACCCGCGCTGTCCTTTTAAAGTCTTATTCCCACCCACGACAAATACTATGATCCCACCCGAGCTAATTCGTTTCCTTCATACCGCTGCTGCGGCGCTATCCAACCAACCTCACCTCCCCCGCATCCCCATTGTCCAGGTCGCACCCGGCCGCCAGCAACTTAGGTACCTACGCAAAGCACCCATCACGTTGACTCGCCAACCCCACCACCTCCACCCCATACAACGCACCTCATCTCCCCATCCCCTCGAGCTACTCCAGTCCTTCACCACCCTCTCACAACCCCCTCCCCATCCTGCGTCTCCAATGCCGGCCCCCCGCCCCCACCTCGCCCTCATAGGCGCCGGCATCACAGGCACCACCCTCTCCCTCGCCCTCACCCGCCGCAACATCTTCCACACCCTCTACGAGCAGTCCCCTCTCCCCAGCGAATTCGGCGCCGGCCTCGGGTTCGGCCCCAACGCGGTTCATGCTATGGAGGTTATTGACCCGGCTTTGGCGGAGGTGTTTTTGGAGGGGAGCACGGGGGCGGATGTCAGGGGGTCTTTGGGAGGCGAGGGCGGAGCAGGCGGTGGGAAGGAGGCGGTTTGGATTGAGTTTGTTGATGGGACGGCGGAGGACGGGGCGGGTGAGACGGCTTTTACGGTGTTTGGGTTGGGCGGGGAGGCGCATCGGGCGGTGCATCGGGCGAAGTGGCTGGATGTGTTGATGGGTAGGGTTGGGGAGGGGGTGATCAAGTTTGGGAAGCGGCTGGAGAGTTTCGGGGTTGGAGAGGGGAGTGGGGGGAGGGTGGTGTTGAGGTTTGCGGATGGGACGGTGGAGGAGGCGGATGCGGTTATTGGTTGTGATGGAGTCAAGTCGAGGGTTAGGGAGTTGATGATTCAGGCGGCGGGGTGGGATATGGCGGCCGCGAAGTGCTCGTACAGTGGCAAGTATGTGTATCGGTGTATGATTCCGATGGCGAAAGCCGTGGACGCGGTGGGGGGTAACAGAGCGGGGGTGTCTAGTCTTTGGGTGAGTTCGTGTCTTCTTGTTCGTGATGCCGTCATGCCGAAGACTACTATGTCTCCGGTTACTCATCTCTTGCTAATCCACCCAGATGGCCCACGGCCGCCATGTCCTGACCTACCCCGTCGGCGACCCCGGCCCCAATCAGCTCCTCAACTTCGTCGCCTTCGTAACCGACTCCAACGAGACATGGCCGAGCACAGACGCCAGAAAGCTGACCCTCCCCGCCACCCGCGACGACGCCCTCCACGATTTCGAGCACGGCGGCTTCGGCCCATTGATCCAAAACCTGATTCGACTAACAGAGGACAAGATGGACAAGGCACGATAACCCCCTTCCTCCCTCTCTGTCAGCACCCGACTAACTGACCAACAGTGGGGCCTCTTCGACCTAGCCGACCACCCTCTCCCCGCCTTCCACCACAACGGCCTCCTCCTGATCGGTGACGCTGCCCACGCCAGCACCCCGCATCACGGCTCCGGCGCTGGCTTCTGCATGGAAGATATCGCGGTGCTCGCGTCCTTGCTTGAAGAGCTGGACGACACCAGCGGTCCGAGCGATATCGACGCGGTGTTTGCCTCGTTTGATGCCAGTCGCCGGGAGAGAGATCAGTGGCTGGTACTGAGCAGCCGGCGAGCGGCGACTGTCTATGAGTGGCAGTTGCCTAGGACGGGGAGGGGCTATTTTGAGGAGATGAAGCAGGATATAGAGGCCCGGCAGCTGGTGTGTTGGGAGGTTGATCTCGATGGGGAGATAGGGGAGGCAAAGAGTGATTTGAAAAGGCGTTTGGGGGTGAAAGGGGGGTAGGATTATGCGTGAACACAAGCGTCTGCCGCGGGATGGGATGTTTTGGGGGCGATATGGGCAGAGAGCCGGGCAGGGAAGGAAAACAAGATGAGTGATGGGCAGAGAAATCGGTAGAGAAACGGAAAGAGAAATGAGAAGAAAAACGCCAAGAGCAATGGAAAGGGAAATTCGAAGAGAAACGGGGCGAGAAACGGGGATAGAAACGGGAAAAGAAATGGGAAGAGAAATGGCGAGAGACGGACATAGAAACCGGCAGGGCAATGGGTAGGGAGGGCAACGGGCAGGGCACCAAGCAGGGCAACCAGCGGGGCACCGAGGAGGGCAACGAGCAGGGCACCGAGCAGGGCACCGAGCAGGGCAACGAGCACAGAGACGCAATGAGCACAGCAACAAGCAAGGCAATAAACACAGGCATAACCATAGTTATCAAGTATTCTCACACAATGCACCAGAATATCTCTACCAAACTTTCAGCGTCTATTAATAGTGGTGCTCCCGGTTGATTACATTGATCAACGGCCGCCCATTCACCAAGTTATCCAAGTTCTTCTCGATAATCGCCTGGATCCTCGAAAACAGCTGCGGCGTCTGCCAACTCACATGCGGCGAGATAAACACATTCGGCGCCGTAAACAACGGATGCCCATCCGGCAGCGGCTCCGGGTCCGTCACATCCAGCGCCGCCCCCCTGATCTTTCCCTCCCGCAGCGCATCCAGCAACGCGTCCGAATCAATATGCTTCCCCCTCGCAATATTCGACACAAACGTCCTCTTCCTCCCCAAAATCTCCAACTGCTCCCGCCCAATAATATACCTCGTCGCCTCCGTCAACGGCAAGCTCAACACCAACAAATCCAGCTCCTGCCCCAAAAACTCATTCACCGCCTCCCTCGACGCCCCATGGAACCACCGCGTAGGGATCACCCCCTCCGGATCCCCCGTCCCCGGCACGCAGTAGCTGTCGTCCCTGCGCGCCTCGGGCGTGGACCGGTCGCTGCGGCTGTACGCGTAGACTTCCATGCCCAGCGCGTGGCCCAGCCGCGCGCACTGCCGCCCGATGGCGCCGTAGCCGAGCACGCCCATGCGCAGGCCGGGTGAGTCGCGGATCTCGAGGTAGTTCAGGCGGGCGAACCTTTGGTGCTGGAGCTGCTGCGCGGAGTAGTCGAGGAGGCGGTGGCTCATCATCAGCCAGGTGCCGATGACCCATTCGGCGATTTGGGGGCTGGGAGGGTCAGTATTTATGCGGTGTGGGGGATGGGGAAGGGGGGCGCACGCGTGTGCGCCGTTGGCGGTGCAGATGACGACGTCTGGGTTCTGGTACAGCTCGTGGGTGATCCAGCGGTCGGCGCCGGCCGAGATGACCTGGATGTAGCGGACGTTTTGGAGGAGCTCGGCGGGCTGGCGATGCAGGGTGCAGAGGAGGGTGACGCCGTCAAAGAGCTCGACGGGCAGCGGGTCTGGGGGCGTCTTGTTGACCTGCGTGACCCATCGCACTTGGAGGCCAGGGTACGTGGCCTGCAGCTCGTCCATCCATTGCTGGTTCGGCGGGAAGGGGACGGCGATGAGCAGGACGTCGGTGCTTAGGGGGCTGGCCGGGGTGGGTTGCGCGAGAGAACCCATCTTGCTGTCGGGGTTACTTGAAGTGCTCTGTTGTGTTGCTGGGGTTGATGTTGCGGCGAGGATGACGGCGTTTAAACGAGACAGAGGCCGGCGAGAGACCGGCCCTGCTTATCAATGCAGGCCGTGCAGGGGGTCGTCGTCCGGCCGGCGATTGGTTATCCCCGTCAATTGCGGAGTCCCGGTCGCGGAGCACGCGATCCCCTCGGTGGGCCAACTCGTCGCTGGTCAGCATGGGAAAGAAGCGGAACATAGTCCGGGCTGGGAACGTGGTAAGATTCAGGAGAGATGCGGAGTGTGTGGTGGAGGGGGGGTAACGCTCGAGTGAGGTGTGTTTGGGCCATGTGGCACGGCCATAGGTGGCATCTTTCCCCCTTGTCCGAGCTGCCATGTCATCCTCCCCGTAATATGCTTCCCGTGCTTGTCAAGCTTCGTGGTTCTGCCTTGCATTTGAAGCTCTAGCTCGCAAACAAACGCCCAAGTGTAGCTTGGCTTGCCGTACTTCAACGCGACCTGACCCCCAGCCGACACCCACCGCCGCTGCGCGACGTGCCAAAGGCTTGGTCCTGTGGCTGGAGTCCTGTGGAATCTAGGTACATGTGCCCGCCAGTAGACGCCGCGCATCCGTCACCCCTGAGCATGGCGGCCACCCTCCTCTTGCTCGGCCTCCGCCTCTGGTACCAGCTCCACCGCCTCCGTCTCCGCCTCTGGCTCTGGCTCTGCCGCTGCCGCCGTCTGGTTTTCTGGCTCCGGCTCCAGCCCCGCCTGGTACTCTCCTTGTTGCTCTGGCTTGGGCTCCACGGAATCCGCGTAAAGCTCGTGCAGCCAAAACTGCTGCACTGCGGCGACATCATCCTCCCACTTCATCCAGTCATACTGCAACGGGTCGGTTCCATAGGGGTCGCCCTCGCCTTTCCCCGAAGCACACTTCTTCAGCTCCTCGGGCCTCAGCGCAAATTGCTCGCTGGTCCACTGTTTCGCCATACCCCAGTCAACCAATGCACAATCGAGTTCCAGGGGGTCTGACTGCATGGCCTCGGCAAACTGGAAATCGGCCATGGCGTCGAAGCACGGATGAGGCATCGTCCATGCGTGGCCCAGGTCCACGAGCTTGCCGCCCACATAATTGAAGACGGTGATGTCACCGACGCGGATGCCCAGGGCGTGGAGGTCCTCGAGATCCCGCCAGATGGCCGGCTGCTGCTCCGGCGCCCACGGTTGACCCTCCGTCGCGAGATCCTTGACGATGGCCCGGACAGGGACACCGCGGTGAGCCTCGTTACGCTCAAATTCGCCGCCGCAGTCGGGGGGGTGGTGCGTCATTGACTGAGTCCTGGTCGCTGCCGCCCCGGGCCAGGATCGCAATCTCCATCTCCTGTGCCGTGGTGAGCAGCAGGTATCCGTGGGCACGCACCGCGAGGTCCTCGCACTTCTCGTCGCGCAGCCGCCCGTAGGCGCGGCACTCGCAGTTGAACGGGTCGAGGTAGTCGAGATAGAGGCGCGGCGTCGCGAGCTCCCTTGTGAGCCCGCGGCCGTCGAACCTCTTCAAGTACTGCCACCTGCTGAACCGAAACTTGGAGTAGCGCGTGGGCAGCCGGTCAGTTTCGACGTTGGCGGCCTCCAGTTGCCGAGTGCGAGCAAGGACAACTTACCATCTTCAACGCGTAACATTTCTCCCCCCCGTTGATTCGGACTTTCCACACATGCGCCTCCACGTTTAGCTCCGAGTCTCCCAGCTCCCCGATGAACTCGATGTGGTCAGCATACCCGGTCGGTGTGAAGGGCGGCAGTTTTGGGCCCAGCACTTGGGGCAGAGGCAGCGGAGGGTCGGGCAGGGCGCCGATCGACGGCATCGTCAGCAGGTCGCGGTGGGCGGTGGTCGGTTTACGATGATGGATGATGGACAATGAACAATGGACAATGGATGCGAGGTGCTAGGTGCTAGTGCCTACGTGACTTAAAGAAACATTGGGAGGCGGCCGCGCGTGGACCGGAAAAGGGAACGAGGCCAGGCAGGTTTCTCCTTGGTTGATCACTGGCTGGCGGCGACCAACAAACGAACGCGCCTAGGCAGCCATGCGGGGCAAAACTCGCAAACCAATCAGTTCCAAAGGCCTCGCTCGCGGACGGTTGGTTGGGCTTGATTCCCGCGCCGTTGGCGAGGCCCAGCCCAGCGACACAAGCAATTTCTAAATTTGCCACACCTATTCACTATTCACGACTTGAGTGAGGCGAGTCCTCGCGATGGAGCCGTATGTTACATGCCGCTTCGTCGCCCCAGTCAAACACCAACCACCATGTTTAGCGAGCAGACGGTTGACATACGAACCATGGCACGGTCTGGTAACATCGTCAGGAGACCGCTCAACGGGGCCCCGGGGCAGCTTCGCGACAGACTTGGATATACACAGGCAGGGCTGAACTCGAATCCATCGTTTCTTACAGACCCGTGATATGGAAAGTTCTATACCGACCTGCTTCCAGAGGTGAAGAACAGCGCATGGCTTCCGGATTGGGTACATTGGTTCCTGTCTCACCCACTAGCCCGATGTACGCTGGCCCGAGTTTAAGCTGACAGGATTTAGGGAATCCAACAAATGCACCAGCCGGTAACCCAAGATAGAGGAGAGACCCCTTGTGTGTGTTCCTGGCGACATCAAGGTCAAGCAAGAGTGGAAGTCGGCTTGGCTAGCAGCCGGTCCGGACCAAGTGGTTCGGGAAATGGGCCCTCCGTTCAGTCTACCAACGTCAGAACGCAGAACGTACTCGAAGCAACGCCTGATTCCGTAGAACCAGGTGGCAACATACTGTCAACACAGCCAAACGCGCTCCACCTTCATCGTCACCCACGATGAACTTGCAGCCCTGAGCGTCTCGGGAAGTGGAGAAAGATCCCAAGAAACTCCCTCCCCTTCACCATGGCCCCACGCATCCTCACTGGCCCTCCGCTGGCCCCGGCCAACGGCCCCCCGCCCCGCGTCCTGGCTTTTACGGATTGTAACGACCGGCTCATGCGGCCGCTGGGGCCGCGCCGTTGTCGCCCGCGGCGGTCAAGGCGGTGCAGGCTAGCTAGGCTGGTGAAGCAGCAGGGTGGGGGAGGTTGGGGGGTGGGGAAGTGGGCACTTTCGAGCGGGGTGGGAGTGGATTGGGGGCTGGTGGAACAAGGGAGGAGGAGTGATGGTGGATGATGGCGGGTCTTGGGGGAGTCGTTGGCGTAGGTTGGGAGGGTTGTGATGTTCGGGCGCGCTTGGGGAGGTTGTTTTGGTTTCGATGTTTATTTTGCTTTCTTATTTTGTCTTGTTTTCTGGGCTGTTCTCTCTTTCTTTTTGGTGTTTGTGGCGCCGTTTTCTTGGACATGTTGGGATGTAGTTGGGAACGGTAATGGATCCTGTGGACTCAGCGATTTCTGCTTGCTTTTGGAGCGTTTGGATTCGATTGCGTCTTAATGCTTTGCGCCTCTCCTCGATAGCCATCGCGAGTTTTATTTCATGGCTTGGGTTTTTCTTTGGACTCATTCAACCATATGGTCAGCCCGTGATGGCGATAGCAGCGAGTATGGTAACGTAGGCGATAGTTGGATGAGGGCACTTTTGTTGCCGATGTGGATTCACAAAAAGGGGTGACCCCTGAAGGACCCACACCACCGAAAAACTCAATCACAAAATCCCTTCTCGCGAATCCTCCACCAACAAACCCTGTCGGAAGCCAATCTCGACCACAAATCGGGTATGGTGTAGCGGTAACATCGTTGACTCTCACTTCTCAGGAGTGACTGCTCTCTCAACAGCCCCGGGTTCGACTCCCGGTATCCGAGTCTCCTCTTCTTTTTCCTCCCCAAGGGGGAATGTCTCACATTTGGTTACGCTCTAGGGGATGGCGAGGGGCCCGGGTACTCTGCCTTCCTATCTTGTTGTGGCATGGTATGGACGCCATAGTGTCTTTCTGAACCTCGACTTTTTTGGATACTTTGGTCCATTGCCTGCTCATGCATCACACAGTGTAGAGGAGTGTCTCGGCACAATTCAACCCGACCATCCCATTAGGCCATGATTGACGGTGAGCCACGAACCCGGTTCTTGGCAAAAACTTAAAGTGATGCTAGAGAGGCGGCCTTCGGAGTACTCTTTGTCGCACCGCCGGCTGGACCATCACACCATTGCACCATGTGATCGGAATTAGACAGGTAACGGCCCTGGCCCATCCCTATTCCCTCGTTGGCCACCGCCCTGAGGCGGCGTTAAACCTGTGGCAACAAGGGGATTTCAATGTTGCCACACGTCTGCGCTTAATTTGGCTTGATTGAAGTAGCACCTGTGGTTGGCGCGCCTGTATATCGCCGTTGGAGGCGGGCGAAGGGACTCGAGCGGATATTCTGGAGGACGAACGTGACATGGCCATGATCCCCCGGGTAATCTCACCGGCTGGGTGGGCAGAGTTCTTGATCCTCTTGTCGATCTCCCGGGCCCAAAGGTGACTCTTTGCGTACGTAATTGGCCAGCTCCGGGACAGGGAAGCATCGCATGGAGGCCAATGATGGGAGTATTGTGCCTCGAGCGCCTCCTGAACCGTTAGTTGGCCCATCCGTAGCTGCCAGAATCCATCTCCAGCGATTCCACTGTTCCCTCCAGTCCCCCTTGACAATCGGCACTCGAAACTAACGCCGCCTGATGCCAAGAGCTAGGACCTTGTAACGTCAGTGGCGTCAACGGTGCGGCACATGCATGCAGCTCTCCAGTGCTGCCACCTTCCCCGGAATAAGGGATGCCGGCAGTGGACGGGACTACCCCGCAAACCGGAGAATTTGTTAAGTGGCCGTAACCGCTAAAGCAGGGCTTCCGCCTCGGATCCAGAAGAGGATCGGCACCTGCGCATAGACAAGCCTCCAACGCCCACGGATTCGGCCCTAAGGAGCACTCTAAGTCCCACGCGCTTCAGGCTAAATGCCAGGACTGGAACGGTGGCGTCCACAGCCAGTTCTATTATCAGTCTGTTGGTCCCAACCGCCGTGGTCGGTGGCTAGCATACGACGTTGGGAAATGAAATAGTGTCTGGAAAAACACACGTTCTCTTGGCCTTCGGGAAACCTCTAAGGCGGAAAGGTAAATCGAAGACTGCGGGTGGATCCAACTTAGTGCTTGTCGGCCGTAGATGAAGGTTTAAAAAACCTGCGAATCTGCTCCCAGGCCCTAAATCCAAGTCATTGAATTCCCGTAGTCATTGTTCTCCTGACTCATCTGACTGCTTCCAGCATCATGGTCAAGTTCTCGCTCCTCGCTGCCAGTTTGGTGGCGCCTACCGTCCTCGCCAGCCCCCTTCCTGGTCCCCAAACACACACTGAGAGCCAGCTCTCACCCCGCCAGGGGGGCTACTACTTTCAGAACTGGTCTGAAGGCGGTAGCAACATCCGCTGCAACAACGGCGGCGGTGGCGGCTACACGGCAACATGGAATAGCAAAGGCGGGTTCGTCTGCGGCAAGGGCTGGAGCTACGGCGGCAACCGGTAAGTCTATCCTCCACGGCCCCCTCCCCCCAATCCACC